>Ga0307408_100000278_pt1 | contig 51355 bp, 46 predicted proteins | sample 322Cmetagenome_FD_202116 | JGI IMG/M metagenome (GOLD analysis project Ga0307408, IMG submission 202116) | Maize rhizosphere microbial communities from greenhouse at UC Davis, California, United States - 322HYB-C-3 | ecosystem: Host-associated > Plants > Roots > Rhizosphere > Soil | place... | reverse complement strand
GGTGGTCTGGGCCGCCGGCGGCAAAGGCGCCGGCGCCCACTACGGTGATCCGATCAACCTGGGGATCGCCCTGTTCGTGCTGGCAACCGTGATCGGCCTGGTGCAATTCGGCAAAGGCATCATTTCCGCGGCCGCCGTCGTGATCGGCATGGCCATCGGCTACGCCGTGTGCCTGGGCCTGGGCCTGGTGGATTTTTCCACGGTGAATAAAGCGGCCGTGTTTGCGCTGCCCCAGCCACTGTATTTCGGCATGACGTTCCCGATCAGCGGCATCCTGGCGATGGCGGTGGCCTACGTGGTCACCATGGTGGAAACCACCGGCACCTTCATGGCGCTGGGTTCCGCCACCCAGACCAAAATGAAGGGTACGCTGCTCAAGCGCGGCGTGCTGTGCGACGGCGTCGGTTCCGCCTTCGTCTCCGTGCTGGGCGCGCCGCCGGTGTCGACCTTCGCACAAAACGTCGGCGTGATTTCGCTGACCGGCGTGGCCAGCCGCCACGTGGTGGCGCTGACCGGCGTGCTGCTGGCCGCCGCCGGCCTGTTCCCGATCCTGGGCGCCATTGTCGTGACGATTCCCCAGCCTGTGCTGGGCGGCGCCGGCCTGATGATGTTTGCCATGATCATCGCCGCCGGTGTGCAGATGCTGTCGCACGTTGAACACGACAAGCGTACCGGCCTGCTGATCGCCGTGTCGGTCGGTTGCGGCCTGGCGGTGTCGGTGCGTCCTGAACTGCTGTCGAAACTGCCAGCGTTCGTGCATGAAATCTTCGGTTCCGGCATCTCGACCGCCGCGATCGTGGCGGTGGTGCTGAACCTGGTGCTGCCGGACCGTCCGGTGGAAGCCCATGACGACGAGGAGGATGACGTCCCCCAGCCCATGCTGGTAAAAAACATGGGGGCGGCGTAATCTAAGCCAGGCCGCCAACCGTAGTATCCGCGCCGGCCCGCATCCGCAACGATGCAGCGCCGGCGCGGCTTTTTGACATTGTTTCCGCAGTGCCCGCGCATTGTTTCCGCAGTGTTTCACTCATCTTTAGGTACCTTTGAAAATGACTAAAACTCTCCTGATCAAGAATGCGCGCGTCGTGGTGACGATGGATGACCAGCGCCGCGAAATCGAGCAAGGCGCGATCTTCGTGCGCGGCAACGTGATTGAGCAAGTGGGGCCGAGCGCCGAGCTGCCGCACAGCGCCGATGAAGTGATCGATGCCAGCGGCCACGTGGTCACGCCGGGGCTGGTCAACACCCACCACCACATGTACCAAAGCCTGACGCGCGTGATTCCCGCCGCGCAAAATGGCGAACTGTTTAACTGGCTGCAAAACCTGTATCCGATCTGGGCCAACCTCAACAGCGAAATGGTGCATGTTTCGACCCTGACGGCCATGTCGGAACTGATCCTGTCCGGCTGCACCACCAGCAGCGACCACCTGTATATTTACCCGAACAATTGCCGGCTCGATGACAGCATCGAAGCGGCTTCGAAAATCGGCATGCGCTTCCACGCGGCGCGCGGCGCCATGAGCGTGGGCCAGTCGAAGGGTGGCCTGCCGCCGGACCGCGTGGTGGAAGATGAGCAAGCGATCCTGAAAGACACGCAGCGCCTGATCGAGACCTATCACGACAGCGCGCGCCATGCGATGCGGCGCGTGGTGGTGGCGCCTTGCTCGCCGTTTTCCGTGTCGCGGGAGCTGATGAAGGAAGCGGCGGTGCTGGCGCGCAGCTATGGCGTGTCGATGCACACGCACCTGGCGGAAAACGCCAATGACATTGCCTACAGCCGCGAAAAATTCAACATGACCCCGGCCGAGTATGCGGAGGATTGCGGTTGGGTGGGCCACGATGTGTGGCACGCGCACTGCGTCCAGCTCGATGACGACGGCATCTACATGTTCGCGAAAACCGGCACCGGCGTGGCGCACTGCCCCTGTTCGAACATGCGCCTGGCGTCCGGCATTGCGCCGGTCCGCAAGATGGTCGATGCCGGCGTGCCGGTCGGCCTCGGGGTCGACGGCTGCGCCTCGAACGATGGCGCGCACATGCTGGGCGAAGCGCGCCAGGCCATGCTGCTGCAGCGTGTCGGCTTTGGTCCGGATGCGATGACGGCACGGCAGGCGTTGGAACTGGCCACCCTGGGCGGCGCGAAGGTGCTGAACCGCGATGATATCGGCGCGCTCAAGCCGGGCATGTCGGCCGACATCGTCATGTTCAAGCTGGACCAGATCGGCTTTGCCGGCGCGCTGCATGACCCGGTGGCGGCGCTGGTGTTCTGCACGCCGTCGAACGTCAACCACAGCATCATCAACGGCAAGGTGGTGGTCAGGGATGGGCTGTTGCAGACCATAGATTTGCCGCTGGTGATCGAGCGGCACAACCAGCTGGCGTCGGACCTGGCGCTGGCGACGGGGACGCGCAAGGTGGCTTAAGCCTGTGGCCTGCCTGGCGGCTTTGACTCGGCGTACCGGTAAAAGCCGCCATGCATGCCAAGACGCGGCATTATTTCAACAACGCCGACACGAGATCCTTCTCGTGCCCGCCACCGATATCAAAGCGCAATGCCGCTTCCACGTGCATCAAATGCTCGACCATCACCCGCGCGGCGAGGTCCGCATCGCCCGACCGGGCCGCGTTCAAGAATTCCTCGTGTTCATTCGATGAACAGGCCGCATCGCGGTCCGACTGGTACAGCATGGTAATGAGCGTGCTGCGCGCCACCAGTTCCCGCACCATTTCCAGCAGCACGTCATTGCCCGCCACTTCCGCCAGCAGCACGTGGAAGTCGCCCAGCAACTGGGAGCGCACCTTGTGGTCGCCTTCGAGTGAATGGCGTTCCAGTTCCAGGTGTTGTTCCAGCGCGCTGTAGTGATGCGGCTGCGCGCGCGCCGTGAATTCGCGCGCCATGGCCGCCTCGAGGATGCGGCGGGCGGCAAAGATATCGCGCGATTCCTTTTCGCTGGGCTGGCTGACGAACGCGCCCTTGTCCGGCACGATGCGGATCAGCTTGTCCTTGGACAGGATCAGCAGCGCGGCGCGGATCTTGGTGCGGCTGACGTTATACAGGCGCGACAGCGCTTCTTCGCGCAGCTTGGTGCCAGGCGGCAGCTTGCGCGCAGCGATGGCTTCCGCGATATGGCCGGCGATCTCGTTCGAGCTTTCACCGGTGCGTTCTGCGAGGGCTGCGGTGGAGGTGGACATGGAACTGACACGTTATTCAATCCCCAATGATACATCTGGTCTGCAATATTAGCTATAACGCAAGGCCTCTTGCCATGCGGCTTTCCGGGGAAATTGCTGCTGGAAAAAGTGGCGCGTAGACGACCGGGGCGCCCCCATGTATTATGTTCTTTTGATAATTATCAACAATTCAATGGGGAGGCGTAATGACCCAGGTCATCGATGTCGGCGGCGTGGATGTGTACGTGGAGGGCGAGGGCACGGAAACCATCGTCATGCTGCATGGCTGGCCTGACACGTACCGTTTATGGGATGCGCAAGTGGCGGCGCTGGGCGGTTCGTACCGTTGCGTGCGCTTTACCCTGCCGGGATTTGATCCGGGCAAGCCGCGCCGTCCCACGTCGCTGGTCGACACGGTGGCGCTGATTCACCGGATCGTGCGCATCGTCAGCCCGGACCACCCCGTGATCCTGCTGCAGCACGACTGGGGCAGCATCTTTGGCAACCAGTTCGCGTTGCGCCATCCGCAACTGGTGTCGCGCATCGTGTGCGTGGATGTCGGCGATGCGCTGTCGCCGGACTTCGCCGAACAACTGGGCGCCCGCTCGAAAGCCATGGTGTTCGGTTATCAGATGTGGCTGGCGCTGGCGTGGCGCATCGGCGGCAAACTGGGCGACCGCATGTCGCGCCACATGGCGGGCAAGCTGCGCTGCCCGACCGATCCGGCCATGATCGTCAGCCAGATGAATTACCCGTATTACATCACGTGGTTCGGCGCCTATGGCTCCTACCGGCTGGCCGCGCCAGGACAGGCGCCGTGCCGCACCTTGTACATCTTCGGCAGCAGGAAGCCGTTCATGTTCCACACGCAGGGCTGGCTGAACGCGTTGCAGCGGCAGCAGGGCAGCAGGGTGGTGGCGATGGAAGCGGGGCACTGGATGATGCGTACCCACGCCGATGCGTTCAATGAGGAAGTGCTGGACTGGCTGGCGGCGGGGCGCGCCGGCAAGGCGGACAAGACGGCAAGCCCGGTGGCGCGGCAGGGCGAGCCCGTTCGCCTGGGCTAAAGCAGCGGGCCTGGACGGGGGGGCTGTGGCTGGTTACGTTCCCTGCGCGGGCTGCAGGCTTTGCCGCAGCCGCTGCATGGTTTCCAGCCAGCGCGCCGCCGCTTCACGCCGCACGCGCCGGGGCCAGCTTTGGGCGATGGGCGCAGCCACCCTGATGCGGCTGCAGCCCAGCGCCTCAACCAGTGTCAAGCCATCGTTCGGCACCACGAAGCGCTGGCCCGGACGCAGGATGAAATCCATATGCTGGCCATACGCGGTAATCCACGTCATGCCCGACACCCCTTCCACCACGCGGCCACCGGCATCTTCGAGCCGCAGCGGTTGATCGCTGCTGAGTTTGTATTCGGCGGATGGCTGGCTGGACATGGTGGACTCCCGGTGGTGTGCCGCAAGGGGTACGGCTTGCATGGATACAGCTTACCGTTGCGGGCGCCACCATAACAGATGCAGCAAACCGCTATTGTGATGAATACAGTGGCAAAATTGCGCCACTGTGCTGGTCGAAACTGAACGCCACTGTACCTGTGCGCCGGTGGCGGGGCGGGCCACAATGGAAGGATGCCGATGCAACCCAATCTTTATGAACAGCTGGCCAATGAACTGGGCGCGCACATCGCCAGCCGCGTCTTTGCGCCTGGCGACAAGCTGCCATCGATCCGCCACCTGGCGCAGCACAAGCATGTCTCGGTCAGCACCGTGCTGCAGGCGCTGCGTCTGCTGGAAGACCGCGGCCTGATCGAAGCGCGTCCGCAGGCCGGCTATTACGTGCGGCACCGGCCCCGGGTGCTGGCGGTGGCCGCGCCCAGCGAACCGCTGGCCGAAGCGGCCTATGTCGGCATCAACAACCTGTTGATGCGGGTATTGAAAGCCAATGAAACACCGGGACTGGCGCACCTGGGCTCGGCCTGGCCGCCGGATGAATTGCTGCCGATCCGCCGCGTGCAAAAGGCGGTCAGCACGGTGGCGCGGCGCGATCCGGCACTGCTGGCCCGGGTCAGCTGCTATGAAACCAATGAACCGGAATTCGTGCGCCAGGTGGTGCGGCGCGCGCTGGACTGGGGCTCGCTGGACCCGCATGAGGTGGTGGTCACCGGTTCCTGCACGGAAGCCATCAGTTTGAGCCTGCGCGCCGTGGCGCAGCCGGGCGACACCATCGCGGTGGAATCGGCGACCTACTTCGTGCTGCTGCAATTGATTGAAAGCCTGGGCATGAAGGCGCTGGAAATTCCCACCCACCCGAAGACCGGGCCATCGATCGATGCGCTGGAAGTGGCGTTCAGCGCGGGCCTGGTGAAAGCGTGCCTGTTCGTGCCGAACGCGAACAATCCGCTCGGTTGCATCATGCCAGAGGAAAGCAAGAAGCGGCTGGCGGCCTTGCTGGCGCGGCACCAGGTCGCGCTGGTGGAAGATGACGTCTATGGCGACCTGTGTTTTACCCATGAGCGGCCCTGGCCCGTGAAGGCGTATGACACGGCAGGGTATGTCCTGCTGTGTTCCTCGTTTTCCAAGGCCGTCACGCCGGCCTCGCGCGTGGGCTTCGTGGCGGCGGGGCGCTGGACCCAGCAGGTGACCTTGTTAAAAATGGTGTCGAGCGGCTCGACCAGCCAGTTCTTCCAGGCGGTCCTGGCCGACTTCCTCACGGGGTCCGCCTATGAAGCGCAGGTGCGCAAGATGCGGCGCGTGCTGTCGCAGCGCATCGCGCGCATGTCCGACGCGGTGGCCGCCTCGTTTCCCCATGAGTGTTTGATCTCCGAGCCGCAGGGCGGCTTCGTGCTGTGGGTGCAGATGCCGCCGCAAGTCGACGCCTTGTCCCTGCACGCGCTGGCGGTGGCGCAGGGCGTGGCCTTCATGCCGGGCCAGTTGTTTTCCGCGAGCGGCAAGTTCGGCAACTGCCTGCGGCTCAATTGCGGCAATGCGTGGAGCCCGGAAATCGATGCGGCCGTGGCGAAACTGGGGGCATTGGTGCACCGCGCAGCCAGCGAGCTTGCCGCATAAGCAGTAGCCCGTCTCCGCATCCAGTCACAGTTAACCCGGAATGTGTAGGGCGCTTTCCGCACAGCGGAAGCCGCCATGCCCGCGCCGCCACCGCAGTCCATGGCACCGTTATGCGAGCATGGCGGCTTTGTAAAAGCCTCCCTACGCAGACTCCACCGGGAACCGCGCCAGCAATGGCGGGCGTTTTGCGTTTCATCCCCTGTTTTTGACGTCTCGTCGCACACTGATGGTGAGGCGCGATGCCTGCGGCTACAGTAAAGCCATCGAAGCAGTATTAATCCACCGCAGACCAACCAGGAGAACATCATGAACGCCCTCAAAAACATGGAAATCATCTTCGTATTCGCCGCCGCCCTCGGCGCCGCCACCAGCTACGCGACGGCCAGCGAACCGGTGATCACGGTGGCCGCCGATGCCGGTATCGTGGCAACCGAAGCGGTCGATGCGAATGTGCCGGTGATCGTCGTGGCCGCCAAACGCCTGACCGCCGCGGAAAAAGCCGCCCTGTGATCCGGGGCGGTTTTTCAGGCCGGAGGGCCGAAAACTCGCGTTGGATCGCATCAAGTTGGTACAATTGCCCCTTTCCGAATATTCGCGGCAATTCCCAATGATAGACATCCAACTTCTCCGTAAAGATATCGACACCGTTGCTGCCCGCCTGGCGGCGCGCAAGTTCCAACTGGACGTCGCAGCCTTCAATGCCCTGGAAGGCGAGCGCAAGGCGATCCAGATGCGTACCGAAGAACTGCAGAGCAAGCGTAATTCGCTGTCCAAGCAGATCGGCATGTTGAAAGGCAAAGGGGAAGACACCTCGGCCGTGATGGCGGAAGTGGCCGGCCTCGGCGATGAGCTGAAAGCCAATGAACAGAATTTGAACGTGGTCCAAGCCAGGATGTCGACCTTCCTGGAAGCCGTGCCGAACCTGCCGCACGAATCCGTGCCGGAAGGCGTTGACGAAACCGGCAACGTGGAAGTGCGCAAGGTCGGCACGCCACGCACCTTTGATTTTGAAGTGAAAGACCACGTGGACGTCGGTTCCGCGCTGGGCCTGGACTTCGACACCGCCACCAAGCTGACCGGCTCGCGTTTCTCCGTCATGAAAGGCGGCATGGCCCGCCTGCACCGCGCGCTGGCGCAGTTCATGCTGGACACCCACACCGGCGAGCATGGCTACACCGAGTGCTACACGCCGTACATGGTCAACGCCGACAGCCTGCGCGGCACCGGCCAGCTGCCAAAATTCGAAGCGGACCTGTTCTCCGTGAAGAAGGGCGGCATCGAGGGCGAAGGCCAGAACTTCTACCTGATCCCGACCTCGGAAGTGTCGCTGACCAACATGGTGCGCGATGAGATCGTGGCGCTGGACGCGCTGCCGATCAAGATGACGGCGCACACCCCATGCTTCCGCTCCGAAGCCGGCAGCGCCGGCCGCGACACGCGCGGCATGATCCGCCAGCACCAGTTCGACAAGGTCGAGCTGGTGCAGGTGGTGCATCCGGACACCTCGTACCAGGTGCTGGAACAGATGGTTGGCCACGCCGAGAAAATCCTGCAGGCGCTGGGCTTGCCGTACCGCGTGATGTCGCTGTGCACCGGCGACATGGGCTTTGGCGCGACCAAGACCTATGACCTGGAAGTGTGGCTGCCGGCGCAAAACACGTACCGTGAAATTTCGTCGCTGTCGAACTGCGAAGCGTTCCAGGCCCGCCGCATGCAGGCGCGGTTCCGCAATGCCCAGGGCAAGACGGAATTGCTGCACACCCTGAACGGTTCCGGCCTGGCCGTGGGCCGCACCCTGGTGGCGATCCTGGAAAACTACCAGCAAGCCGATGGTTCGGTGGAGATCCCAACCGCGCTGCAGCCGTATATGGGTGGTTTGACGAAGCTGGTTGCGTAATTTTCAAAATAGCCCTTCCTTTTTTCGGATGGGCTGCTATAATCTTGGCTCTCAACGGCGACCACCGTTAAGTGCAGCACCTGGAGAGGTGGCAGAGTGGTCGAATGTACCTGACTCGAAATCAGGCGTAGGGTTTCCCCCTACCGTGGGTTCGAATCCCACCCTCTCCGCCAGAACAATGAAAAGAGCCACCCCTGCGGGTGGCTTTTTTCATTGTGGCGGACGGAGAGGGCGGGATTCGAAGACGGAGCCCCCTAAAGGGGGCGAGGCTATTCGAATCAACTGACTAAGGTTTTTGTACACCAGGAAATAACCGTTGCAAACACGCCAAAGTGAAAATGTGTGAGGATTGAGGTCGTGTTGCAAGCGCACAATACAAAGATTCCATGCGGGTAGCCTCACCAGTAAGGGAATCGACCTATGGCTGTGCCTCTCCCCCCCACTGCACTTCTGATCGAATCAAACGCGTCATCGCGGGCGCGCAACCGGCAGCTCCTGGAGCAATTGGGGGCGCAGGTGGAAGAGGCTGGCGACAGTCTCGATGGCCTGGCGCTGTTCGAGGCCATGACCCCGGACATTGTCTTGCTGGACATGGGCCTGCGCGATCCCGACGGCTATCTAGTCTGCCAGACCATCCGCAAGCTGGCCCATGGGCAGTCGGTGCCGGTGCTGGCGCTGCTCGACAGTGACGACAGCCGGGCGTTCGAACGGGCGTATGATGCCGGCGCCACGGATTGCCTGGGGCTGCCCGTGTGCGGCACCGTGCTGCGGCGCCGCGTGCGCTACCTGCTCGACAGCCGGCGCTGCCTGCACGTGCTGGCGGCGCGCGAAGCGCAGCTGGCCAGGGCGCAAAGCATTGCCGCGGTTGGCAGCTGGCACTGGGATATCCTGGAAGGGCACATCCAGATGTCCGACGAAATGCGCCGCCTGCATAACACCCGCGACGACGTGGTGGACGGCAATTGCGGCGTGCTGCTGCGCCATGTGCATCCGGAAGACAAGCCGCTGGTGGAACAGGCCCTGCAAAATGCGTGGCGGCTCGGCCTGCCGTATGATATTGAGTATTGTTTGCAGGGCGCCGACGGCGCGCTGCGCTTTGTGCAGGGCAAGTGCGAAGTGATCATGGCGCCGTCGCGCCAGCCGCTGCGCATGGTTGGAACGGTGCAGGATATCAGCGAGCGCAAGCAGCAGGAAGCGCGCCTGCTGAAGAGCGCCAACTATGATGTGCTGACCGAGATCCCCAACCGCAACCTGTTGAACGACCGCGTGACGAAGGCGATCGCGCACGCGCAGCGGGCCGGCCAGCAAGTGGTGATGTGTTGCCTGGACCTCGATGGCTTCAAGTTCATCAACAACAGTTTTGGTTATGCGGCCGGCGACATGCTGCTGCGCATGGTGGCGCTGCGCCTGACCGAGGCGGTGCGCGAGTGCGACACGGTGGGGCGCCTCGGGGGCGGCGAATTCATCGTGGTCTTGCATGGCGTTGACCAGGACGCGCCGCTGGGCGCGCTGGCCAGGAAGATCCTGAACCAGTTCCAGGCGCCGTTCGTCGTCGAGGGCCAGGATATCTACGTGACCGCCAGCATCGGCATCAGCGTGTTCCCGCAAGACAGCAACAGTGGCGACGGCTTGCTGCGCTGTGCCGATGCGGCGCTGCATATGGCCAAAGGGCGCGGGCGCAATTGTGCCGAGTTTTATACGCACAAGATGGGCGTCGATGCCGAACGCCATATGCTGCTGGAGAACGCCATGCGCACGGCGCTCGAGCGCGGCGAATTCGAACTCGATTACCAGCCCAAGGTGGCGTTGCGGGGCGGGCAAGTGTTCGGCATGGAAGCGCTGTTGCGCTGGCGCCGCCCGGGCCATGGCGTGGTGTCGCCGGCGGAATTCATCCCGGTGGCGGAAGAGACCGGCGCCATTGTCGCGATCGGCGAGTGGGTGCTGCGCACCGCCTGCGACCAGTTGCGGCGCTGGCATGACATGGGCTATACGCAATTGACGATGGCGGTGAACCTGTCGCCACGGCAGTTCGTGCGCCAGGATGTGCCGGCGCTGGTGCGCGGCGTGCTGGCCGACAGCCGGCTGCCGGCGCGGGCGCTGGAACTGGAGCTGACGGAAAGTATCCTGATGAGCGACGGCACCGGCGTGCGCGACGCGCTGCTGCAATTGAAAGCCATCGGCGTCACCCTGGCGCTGGACGATTTCGGCACCGGCTATTCCAGCCTGTCGTATCTGAAACGGTTCCCGATCGATGTCTTGAAAATCGACCGCTCCTTTATCCAGGACCTGGCGGCCGATGCCGAAGACGCGTCGCTGACCCGCACCATCGTCCTGATGGCGCAGTCGCTGAACATGAAAACCGTGGCGGAAGGGGTGGAGACCCTGGCCCAGCTGAGTTTTTTACGGCGCAGCAAATGCGACGCGATCCAGGGCTATTTCTTCAGCAAGCCAATCGATGCCGGGGCCATGACGACCTTGCTGCGTGACCGGCGTTGCCTGCCTGCGGTGGTCAACAAAGCCGGCCAGCGCCAGACCCTGCTGCTGGTACACGACAGCGCGGACGTCATCGCGTCGCTGTCGGCGATGCTGGATGGCGAAGGCTACCAGATCCTCGGCGCCACCACGCCCGAACATGCGTTCGAGTTGCTGGCGATGCACCAGGTGCACGTCATCCTGTGCGCGCTGCGCCTGCCGGTCATGAGCGGTACGGCGCTGCTGGAGCGGGTCAAGAAAATGTGCCCGGAAGCCATCCGCATCCTGTTGTCGGAACACCGCGACCTCGATGCCGTGCTCGACGCCATCAACCGGGGCATGGCATACCGTTTTTGCAGCAAGCCGTGGGAAGAGCGCAAGTTGCGGGACAATTTGCGCGATGCGTTCCGCCACCAGTCGGCGCTGTATGGCTATGGCGACAGCACGCCGGGCCATGACGCCGATGCCGACGACGGGTTCGCCATATTGCCCGCCTTGTCGCTGCATGAGCGGGGCTAGCGGGTTACTTTCAAACTGTTGCTTTGCTGGCTATATTTATTGAGAAAAAGTAAAATCCTGCCTTTCGACTTCTGGTATGGCCGGCGGCACCACTGCCGGCGCGTGCCAGCGGATGGGGAGGGGGGACGATGCAATACCTGGAGCGCAGGGCTGCGGCGTGGTTGGCGCAGGGCCGCGCCGCGCTACGGATAATGCTGCTGGCGGCCACGATGGCCACGGTGGCGGCGGGAGCCGCCGCGGAAACAGCTGCGGAAACAGCCGCAACGGGCGGCGCGCGGCAGGCCGATGGCCGATCGGTGCTGCTCGCACAAGAGCAGGTTCAAGTATTGCGTGACCGGGCAGGTGTCCTCACCATCGCCCAGGCCGCGGCGGCGGACGCCGGCTTTGCGCCGTTGGCCGCGCCCGCGCTCACCCGGGGCTATACCCGCGATGTTTACTGGCTGCGCCTGACCTTGCCGGCATTTGCCGCGCAAGGGCCGCGCTGGCTGCAAGTGCCGCCGGCCATCCTCGACGACGTGCGCCTGTATGTGCCGGATGGTGGTGGCGCATGGCGCGAGCGGCGCGCGGGTGACACCTTGCCGTTTGCCCTGCGCGGCCCATACCGCGTCGCCAGTTTCCCGCTGGCGCCGATGCCGGAGGGAACGGTGCTGTACCTGCGGATCGCCACCACCAGCATCATGGCGGCCGAACCGCGCCTGTGGGATGCGGCGGCGCTGCGGCAGGCCAGCGATGCGGAATCGCTGGGCAATGGCGTCTATCTGGGGCTGATGGGCGGTGTGATCCTGTTGGGCGCAATCGGTTGGATGACCACGCGGCACTGGCTGCATGGCGTGTTTGCCGTGTTCGTTGCCGCCACCACGGTGCGCTGGGCGCTGCTCGATGGCGTGGTGGCGCAATACCTGTTGCCGGACGCGCCGTCGGCGCCGTTTGCCGTCACCACCGCCTTGCTGGGTCTGATCGGGGTCACGGGCGCGCTGTGCCAGATGCACTTGCTGCAATTGCGCGGCAATTTCCCTTTCGTGCACCGCTTTTACCAAGCGTGCGCGGCGGTGGCCGCGCTGCTGCTGGTCACGCCGCTCACGGGCGGCAGTGCGGTGCTGGCGACGGTGTTTTTCTGCATGATCCTGGCCGCGCCGGTGCTGGCGGCGCCGGCCTGTGTGCGGCTGTGGCGCACCGGCGCGCTGGCGTCGCGCCTGGTGGCCGTGGTGCTGCCGGCGTATTTCCTGCTGATGTTGCCCAGTAACCTGGGCGTGGTGGCGCTGGCGCCGTTTTCCCTGCTGGCCATGCAGGTGGCGCATTTGTCGGAGTTGCCGATGGTGCTGGCGCTGCATGCCAGTATCGTGTTGCGCGGCCGTGACGCCGAGCGCGAGCGCGGCGTTGCACAACGGATTGCGCAGGATGCGTTGAGCGAGACGCGGCAGGAGCGCCAGACCCGCGAAGAGCAGGCCCATTTCCTGGCCATGCTGACGCACGAAACGCGCAATCCGGTGGCGCTGATCGACGCCGCGGCACACAGCTTGCAACTGCTGGACCAGCATGGCGCCGAGCCGCACTTGCGGGATGGCCGCTATGCCAATATCCGGCTGGCCGTGGGCCGTATGAAGGCGCTGATGGAACTGGCGGAAATGCACGGCAGGCTGGCGCATGGCGAGCGGGTCGGCTGCGCCGCGCCATTTGACTTGCGCGCGCTGACCGAGCAGGTGGTGGCCGCGCTGGAACCGCAGGCGGCGCAGCGGGTGGACATCACGGGCCGATGCCAGGCGCCGTTGCGGGGCGATGCCCGGTTGCTGTATTTCTCGCTGCTCAATTTGCTGGACAACGCGCGGAAGTATGCCGATCCGGGCACCCGGATTGATGTCGCCATCGTTGCGGAGGGCGATCAGGTGGCATGGCGTATCCGCGACCGTGGGCGGGGCGTGCCGCACGACAAGGAGGACGCCATCTTTGAAAAATACAACCGCCTCGACCCGGCGCCGAACCAGCCCGGCCTGGGACTGGGCTTGCCACTGGCGAGGCAAATCGTGGAGCGCCACGGCGGCACCCTGACGCTCGACCGTGGCTGGCGTGACGGCGCCGGCTTCGTCATCCGGCTGCCGCTTGCCGCATGAAGGCCGCAAAAGTACCGATCGCGCTGGTGGAAGACCACCCGGGCTTGCGCGCGGAAATTGGTTTTCACCTGGCACTGGCCGGCTATGCCGTGGCGGAGTTGCCGCACGGCGCGGCGCTCGATGCGCACTTGCGCCTGCATCCGTGCCGGCTGGTGGTGCTGGACCTGGGCTTGCCGGGAGAAGACGGGCTGTCGGTGTGCGCCCGCCTGCGCCAAAGCCATCCCGGCCTCGGCATCGTGATCCTGACCGGACGCGGCATGGCGGAGGAGCGGGTGGCGGGCTGGCGGCAGGGCGCCGATGGCTACCTGGTCAAGCCGGCCGTGCCCGCCGAACTGCAGGCGGTGGTGGCCGGCGTGCTGCGCCGCCTGCCCGATCACGCCGCGCCGCAGGCGCCGTTGCCATGGATGCTGCGCTTGCGCAGCCGGGTCCTGGTCGGGCCGGACCAGGCGGCCCTGGAACTGACCCACGCGGAATGCGCGCTGTTGCATGCGCTGGTGCGGTGCGCGCCGGAGCCCGCGTCGCGGCGCCAACTGGTGGAAGCGCTGGGGGGCGATTACATGACGTACGAGGCGCATCGCCTGGAAGTGGCGGTATCGCGCCTGCGTGGCAAGCTGGCGCAGGCCTGGCCCGAGGGTGAAACCATCCGCGCCGCGCGCGGCGTGGGATATTTGTTTACGCGCCGTTGCGCGCTGGCCGAAATGTAAGGAAAACGGGCCACCGCCGGCGTCGGCAGGTGGCCCGCTGGATTCCCCTGTGCGGGAAGCCGGCTTGCGCGGGAGGCCGCTTACGCCTTGTTGCCGGCGCGGCGGCGCGCGGCGCCGATCAGGCCCAGGCCCGTGAAGATGATGGCCAGGCTGGCGGGTTCCGGCACGTTGGTCCGGGTTGGCTCATAGGTGTAGGTCACCAGGGCGTTGCCCGAAGCCGACGTGGTGAACTGGGTGACCAGGTTGCCCGAGCCGGTGCCGCTCGAATTGCCGGTGGCGCCCAGGCCGAGACTGATCGTGCCACCACCGGCGGCCGAAAACAGCGCGAAATCGGCGGCATTAAAACTGGTGAAGGCATCCGACGCGGATGCCGAGACGTTGCCGGTGGTGCCGCCCGAGGCACCGCCAAAATTGATCGCGCCATCGAACGCGTCAAAATTGAACGCCTGGGTAAACACGGGATTGGTGACCACCAGCGTGCTGTTGTCCGGGCGGGTCAGCTTCAGCAGCGATCCCAGGCTCAGGTTCACATTGGTGGCGGACGAATCCATGCTTTCAGCGTTGCCGATGCCTTGTACCAGGCCGCTCAAGTTAAATTTGATCGACGTCAGCGTGCCAAGGTTGGAATCGAACATACCGAACGACAGGACATCGCTCCAGTTGGTCTTGGTCATGGCCACGCTGTCGGTGAAGCTGATGACGGCGGCCTGGGCGGACGTGACAGTGCCGAGGGCGGCAAGCGCCAGTGCTGCGAGGGTTTTTTTCACGATGTGGTCCTTAAAATGGAATGATCAAAGCCATTGCGGGTAGTGGAATGTGGCTGTATGGCAATGATGCATTTTCTCTAAGGAAAGTGATCAAAATTGTTAGTATTTGTGAGCATTTTCCATTGCGGCAATACTTTGCCGAGGCTCGGTGAGGAATGTTGATCGGAACTATGCCAATTCCATATAAGTTTATGCAATTTGAGAATTGGATCGCGCTGGCGATTGCTCATAATATGGTCACCAGCAGCTAGATCTTTGCAAGTAAGTAAGCAAACAGGCGATCAAAACGGCTGCCAAAGCGTACCCCATACCCGTACCCGTACCGTTGACGATCTGGAGCAAAGAAATGACTCAGCAGACCCAGCCGACCAAAGAGCAAGTTCGGCTTTACATGGAAGCGCGGCAGACCCAGCAATGTCCCCCGCCTTCAATCCCGGAAATCCGCCGCCAGCTGGGCTGGGGCCTGACGCAACTGTCAGCCAGCGACGGGAGGCGGGAAGGGCGGATGTAAGCTGCGTCAATCCATGCTCCGCCACCGTTATGCCGCTCAGAAATAAATTGCATTTGGCACTAGTAATTTGAAATGCGGATGGCTATAATTCTGGCTCGCCAACGCGCGGTACGGAGAGGTGGCAGAGTGGTCGATTGTACTTGACTCGAAATCAAGCGAAGGTGCGAGCCTTCCGAGGGTTCGAATCCCTCCCTCTCCGCCAGAATAATGAAAAAAGCCACCCCTGAGGGTGGCTTTTTTCATTATGTCGGACGGAGCGGGAGGGATTCGAAGACGAGCGCCTGCCAGCGCGAGGCTCTTCGAATCGCCTATCTGCTGTTTTGCGCCCAGCGCAAAACAGCCCCGCGCGCCGAGGGCGCGCATCGTTCCCCCTGACTCCTCATAAGCCGCAGTCCAGCGGCAAAAGAAAAGCCCTAGCCCCCGCGGCAAAAAAAACCACACCCCCCAACCGCCCCCAGCAATGCAAGTCACTGTTTTATAAAGATCATTGCCTGTCCAGAACATTTCCCCAAAACCAAATTTCAATCATATCAACCATAATATCCTTATAATTCTTCCACAGCACCTCAATCCCGTGCATAAGGCCGCCCATGACAATCCGAACGCAACGCGCTCTTGTTCCGGGTCTCCTGCTGGCAGCAGCATCGGCCCAGGCGACCGAAGCAGATGCCGAGAAGGCTGACCTGGCCGATCCTTCGATCGAACAGCTCGGCTACATCGTCGTCAATCGGCTGTACGTTTGCACCGGAAAACTTCGATATAACAAGCCGCGCAACGGCCGGTTGCCCAATCCGGTGATCCCGGCGTACTATGAGACGGATATGCATTGGCGGTGGAAGCTGAGCCCGAATATGGATATGGCGCCGATCGGCCGGAACCTGCTGCATCGCAGCCACATCGGATTTGACGGGCCGAATGGACGCAGTTCCTATGAGCGCACTGCGCTGGTGAAAGTGACATGGCGATATTGAGCGCTCCCCTGAATCCCGCCGGGCCGAACCTGCTGCTGCCGGCGTCCGAGCCGCGCAGTCTGCAGCGAGGCCTGTTCGCCATGCTGGCGCTGCTGTGCGCGACCTTGATGGTGGCATTGTCCTGCATGGCCGTGGGCGCCGATGCGCCGGTGCCCAATGGCGTGGAACGGGGCGTCAAGGCCGCCTTCCTGTATAAATTCCTCGGCTATGTCGAATATCCGCAAGACACCGGCCCGCTGGTGGTGGGGGTGCTGGGCGCCGACGATATCGGCGCCGAACTGGCGCGCATCACCACCGGACGCAACGTTGGTGGCCGTACGGTCTCGGTGCGCGTGCTGCGCGATGGCGACAGCTTGACGGGATTGCATATGCTGTTCGTCGGCGCCGATGCGCAGCGCGGCACGGCGCTGCTGCGCGCCGCCCAGCAGCAGGGGGTGTTGACCGTGACGGAGTCGGACAATGGCCTGCAGCAGGGCAGTGTCATCAACTTCCGCCTGGTCGAAGAACGGGTGCGCTTTGAAGTGTCGCTGCCCGCCGCGGAGAAAAACGGCCTGAAACTCAGTTCGCGTTTATTGTCGGTCGCCTATCACGTCCTTAAGGGCAGCCAGTGATGTGGGCGTGGCTGCGCCCTGCGACTGTGCGGGGCAAGCTGGTGATGATGGCGCTGGCGACCACCTTTGTGGCGCTGATGACGGCCGCGGCCGGCATGCTGCTGTATGACCTCGATTCTTACCAGCAGTATTGGGTCGATGACATGACCACGCAGGCGGAAATCATTGCCGTGGTCAGCACGCCGGCCCTGAGTTTCAACGATCCCAGCGCGGCGCGGCAAAACCTCGGCATGCTGCGCGTGCGGCCCCATATCCTGGCCGGCGCGGTCTACGATGCCCGTGGCGCCATGTTTGCCGCCTATGCGCAGTCGGCGCGGGATACGCCGGTCTTCCCCTCCCGTCCCGGCAGGGCGGGCCATGCGATCGAAGGCGGCCACCTGGTGGTCTACCACCCGGTGCTGGAAAACGGCGAAGCGATCGGCACGGTCTACCTGATCGCCCGCTATGGGCTGGTCGAGCGTATCAGCACCTATGCCGCCATCATGGGCGGTGTCATGCTGCTCAGCCTGCTGATGGCGGCGCTGGTGGCCAACCGCCTGCAAAAAGACATCACCCTGCCGCTGGCGGCGGTGACCGGGGTGGCGCGCGACGTGATGGAAAAGCGCGATTTCAGCCTGCGCGTGCGTTCGCCCATGGCCAGCGGCGAAATTGCCACCTTGGTGTATGCGTTCAATGACATGCTGGCCGAAGTGGGCCGGCGCGCCCAGGCATTGCAGGACACCAACCGCACGCTGCAGTACGAAATGACGGTGCGCCAGGATGCCGAGCGCGCCTTGCTGCAAGCCGACCGCCGCAAGGATGAATTCCTGGCCACCCTGGCGCATGAATTGCGCAACCCGCTGGCGCCGATCCGCACCGGCCTCGATATCCTGCGCCTGGCCGGCGACGACAAGGCGGCCTGCGACCGGGCGCGCGGCATCATGGAGCGGCAGTTGCGGCAAATGGTGCGGCTGGTGGACGACCTGCTCGACGTCTCGCGCATCAATACCGGCAAGCTGGCCATCAAGCGCGAACCGGTGGCGCTGCAATCGGTGGTGAGCGATGCGCTGGAACTGGTGCGGCCCTTCGTGGAAGCACAGGAACACCGCTTGCAGGTGGAGTTGCCACAGCATCCGGTGTATGTGATGGGCGACGCGACGCGGCTGGCGCAAGTGTTGTCGAACCTGCTTAACAATGCCGCCAAATACACCAACCGCGGTGGCGAGCTGGCGTTGCGTGCGATGGTCGAGCAGGGCCGGCTGGTGATCCGCGTCAGCGATAACGGCATCGGCGTGGCGCCGCACATGCTGGGCGAAATCTTTGAAATGTTCGTACAGGCCGACACGTCGCTGGAGCGCAGCACGGCGGGCCTGGGCGTGGGCCTGTCGCTGGCGCGCCGGCTGGCGGAGCTGCATGGCGGCACGATCGTGGCGGAAAGCCCGGGGATCGGGCAGGGCAGCACCATGACCGTGACCCTGCCCGTCATGGCGGCGCCGGATGCGGCACAGGATGCGCAGCAGCCAACCGGGCCGGCCGGGCGGCGCCTGCGCGTCTTGCTGGCCGACGACAACGTGGACTTCGTGGACAGCGTCGCCGTGCTGCTGCGCGCTGCCGGCCACACGGTGCGGGTGTGCCACGACGGCGCGCAGGCGCTGGCGGCGGCCGATGCCTTCCAGCCCGACTATGCTTTCCTCGATATCGGCCTGCCGCGGGTGAATGGCTACGACCTGGCGCGGAGCCTGCGCAAGCTGCCGGGCCTGCGCCATACCATCCTGGTGGCGGTGACGGGATGGGGCCAGCAAAAAGACCGCATGCTGGCGCTGGAAGCGGGGTTTGCGGCGCACCTCGTGAAACCGGTGGCGGTGGACCAGATCCTGGCGATCATGGGCGGCAGCCGCGAAGGCATGTTGCAGCGGCCGGCATGAAGTGGCTGGCATGAGGTGGCTCACATGAAGTGGCGCGGCGGGAATGTGCCGGCTGGCGCTGCCGGTGGCGCTGGCGCAGTGGCCGGCATGGCGATGGTGCGCACGGCGCTGCTGGCCACGGTGCTGGCGTTGCCGATGAGCGCGCATGGCGGCTTCCGCCAAGGCGGCAACCGCCCTCCGGTGGCGCCGCGGCCGGATGGCGCCGGTAGTGATCCCGCGGCCATCGCTGGCGATGCGGTGAAGGCCGGCGTTGCCGGGGTCTGGCTCACCACGGCGGACCGTTCCGCCATGCTGGCGCGCCAGCCGGACGTGGCGCTGGGGGCGCCAGTCAAGGCGTTGACGCCGTGGTCGCCCGGCGTGGCAACCGCGGGTCCGCTGCCGGCCGCACCGCATGCCATCACCATCGATGTGGCGCACCCGGGCCAGCCGGTGCTGGGCTTTGGCGCCACCCTGAGCGCGGCGTCGGCCTGGCTGTTGCTGCGGCTCGACGCTGCCAGCCGTGCCGCCCTGCTCGATGACCTGTTCAGCCGCAAGGGCCATGGCCTGGGGCTGGGTTTCATGCGCCTGTACCTGGGCGCGTCGGAATTTGCGCGCAGCCGCTACAGCTATGGCGATACGGCCGATGGCGTTGACGATCCCGGCCTGGCGCAGGTCAGCCTGGCGCCGGATCGCGACCATGTGATTCCCATGGCGCAAGAAGCGCTGGCGCGCAACCCCGCGCTGGAATTCGTCGGCTCGCCCACCAGCGCGCCGGGATGGATGAAGACCAGCGGCAGCGTGGTGCAGGGCGCTTTGACGCCGGACGCCTACGCGGCGTATGCGCGCTACTTGCGGCGCGTCGTGGACTTGTATCTGGAAGAGGGCATTGCACTGTATGCGCTGACGATGCAAAACGATCCGCAGCCACGGACCGTCGATGCGCCTGCCGACGCGCCCGGCATGCGGCTCGACGCAAAGGCGCGCGCGGAACTGGCGGGCAGGCACCTGGGGCCGCTGTTACAGGAAGGCGGTCCGCGCCTGCTGGAATGGGATGGCGACTGGGATGGGGCGGCCGGCGTGCGCAACGTCCTGTCGGACCAGGCGGCAAGGTCTCACCTGGCCGGTGTGGCATGGCATTGCCATGGCGGCACGCCGGACGCCCAGGGGGCGTTGCGTGCCCAATGGCCGGACAGCGAAGCGTACATCACGGAATGCAGCGGCGGCGACTGGGCGCCGGACTGGGGCGGCAACCTGCTGTATTTCGCGCGCGTGCTGGCCGGCGGCGTGCGCCACGGCGCGCGCGGCATCGCGCTGGGGAACCTCGCGCTGGATGAACACGGCGGCCCGCGCACGGGCGGCTGCCGTGGTTGCCGTGGCGTGGTCACCATCACGGCGGGCGGCGTGGTGCGCAACCCGGAATACTATGCGCTGGCCCATGCCAGCCGCTGGGTGTTGCCGGGTGCGCGGGCGCTGCCGGCCGGCGACGGGCGCGATGGCGTCGAGCAGGCGGCGTTTATCAATCCGGACGGGTCCGTGGTGCTGCTGCTGGTGAACAGCGCGCCGGCGCCCCGGGCGGTGACGGTGACGGCCGGGCCGCGCGGATTGGGCTACACGCTGCCCGCCGGCAGCGTGGCAACCCTGGCCTGGCGCATGTCATCACCGGTCGCTACTGATAGCGCCGCGCCTCCGCACTGATTTGGCGGGCCAGCAAGATCATGGACTTGTCCAGCACTTGCCCGTCGAGCACCGGCGTGCGCGCGTCGACGGCCGCCGCCAGCACCCGGCGCGCCCAAGCCACATCCTCATCGGATGGCGCGAACGCGCGGGCCACCGTGCCGACTTGCCCGGCATGCAGGCACAGCTTGCCTCCAAAGCCCAGCCGGTAGGCCCGGCGCGCCGCCATGGCCGCCGCGCCGTCCTCGCCGGCTTCCAGCGTGCCGCCGTCGATCGGACGCTGCAAGCCCGCCAGCCGCGACGCCAGTACGATGTGCGAACGGAAATACAGCAATTCATCGTCATCGCCCATGATGCCCAGGTCGACCCGGAAATCCGCCGCGCCAAACAGCAGCCGCTGCACGCGCGGCGCCGCGGCGATTTCCGCCAGCCGCGAAAAGCCCAGCGCGGTTTCGATCATGGGGTACAGCGGCGCGGTGGACGACGCGCTGGCCACGTCATTGACCCGTTCCGTCTTGGGCAGCACGATGCCGGCGATGCCGGGGCGGTGGCACAGCACCAGGTCGTCGCCAAAACAGCCGGAATTGACGCAATTGACCCGCACCAGCACGGGCACGTGGGGGGCGCGCCCGGCGGCGCTGTCCAGCCAGTTGGCCAGGGCATCGCGGGCCGCGCCCTTGGCGGCGGGGGCGACCGCGTCTTCCAGGTCGATCACGACGGCATCGGCGCCGGAGGCGCAAGCCTGGGCAAACTGGTCGGGGCGGTCGCCGGGAACCATCAGCAGGGTATGGGCCAGGGCCAGCCTGGCGTCGGGTGGGGTGGCTTGTAGTGCGGTACTCATTGCAACTGCTCCTTTTCGGGTAAGGTGTGCAGCGGTTCAGTGTGCTCCGGCGTGGCGGTGTGGCAAGGGTGCGCCATGGCTGGCGCTGAGCGGCTAGTCTGTCGGCAGCACCTGTTTGCGGGAGATAGCCATGCACCGATACCATGCCCACATTACGCCGGATCCGGAAACGCCGCCGCCGGACCCGGAAAAGGATCCGCCGCCGGACGACAATCCGGTGCCGTCCACGCCGCCGATTGAAGAGCCTGTACCGAAGCCACCGCCAATGAAAGCCTGAGTCGGCGTGCCGCGGATTCAGCCTGGCGCCTGGGTGGGCCGGGCTGGCGCCTTGTTGTCGCCGGGCGCGGGGCGCGGCGGAATTTGCTTGATTTGTTCGTCGGTTTCCCGCTCGGCCGGCGTCTTGCCGCCGTTGCCGATATCCGCTTCATCCATCAGGTGGCCGCCGCTTTGTTCACGGGTATTGTGCGTCATAACGAGCTCCTGGCACGGTGGAGCGCCCAGCCTAGCAGGGGCGCCAAACGCGCGGCGCGCGGTAGCGCGTCACAGCGTTGCTCCATAGCTACAGCTGCCATATGAATAGGCATTATTACGTTCGCTGTAATGAGGCCGTCACCAAAGTATTCATATAATGAGTCAACGGCTTTAGTTCCACTTGACGGAGGCGAACATGGGCAATTCACTGCACAACAAGATCTATCTGGGCCGCCGCCTGAGCATCAAGCATGTCCAGTTGGCGCTGTTCCTGACCATGATGGCGGGCGCGGCACTGGCTTGGTACATGGTTCAATGAGCGTCCGGTAGGCGCGCGGTCTTCGGACAGTCGGCGGGGCGGCATGCCGTCCGGCGGTGCGTCGTGATTCCTTGCCTCCGCGTGCGGGGGCGCGTACCATGGTGGCCGAACGGCAACTCATGGAACAATCGCAATGAAGAATCAAAAACTCACCGTGGACGAATACGACGCACTGGAAGAGGTGCGCCGCGGTATCAAGGGCGACCGCCCCAGCGCCTGCGTGGGACGCAACACGAAAAAGCTGTCCGGCCTCAAGCTGATCAGCGTGGCCCGCAATGGCCGCATCACGCTGACGGAAGCGGGCCAGCAAGCCCTGTTCCTGCGCCGCTGCATCCTGGCCCTGCGCGCGGTCGCCGCCGGCGGCGATGTCGCGCTCGATGACGAGGTGGCCAACTTCCTCGGCAAAAAATCCCATATCGTGCCGCGCGACGGCGGCTACGACATCACCGACAAGGGACGCGAATCGCTGCAGGACATTGAAGCGCAGGGGTTCTAATGCCGCCTCCACGGCACCGGCGGCGGGATGGCGTCCCAAGCGCCGGATTTAGGGAGCAAAAGCGCCTGGCCGACATCGAGGCACAGGGCTTCTGATCCCGCGGTGCCGGGCGCGCGGCCCCGTGACGCCGCGTCATCCCATACCAAGGAAGCTATTATGGAAGCACCACACTGGTCGGCCCACGAGCTGACGATGACGGTCTTGATGACGCCGGACATGGCCAATTTTTCCGGCAATGTGCACGGCGGCGCGATCCTGAAATTGCTCGATGGCGTGGCCTATGCCTGCGCCAGCCGTTATTCCGGCACCTACGTCGTGACGCTGTCGGTCGACCAGGTGATGTTTTTGCAGCCGATCCACGTGGGCGAACTGGTGACGTTCCTGGCGTCGATCAATTACACCGGCAAGACCTCGATGGAAGTGGGGATCCGCGTGGTGACGGAAAACATCACGCAGCGCCTGGTGCGCCACGCCAACAGCTGCTATTTCACGATGGTGGCGGTGGACAAGGACCGCAAGCCGGTGGCGATTCCCGAACTGGTGCCGCAGACGGAAGAACAAAAGGCCCGCTGGGAGCAGGCCAAGCTGCGCAAGGCGGCCAAGCTGGCGCTGGCGCCGAAGCGGAAGGCTTCGTAACCCTACGGAGTTCAGTCGCGTGGGCGTTTGAGGTGGGTGGCCGGTTAGTTCCGGCGGCGCGCCGGATACACCAAGGTGCGCACCGCGATGTCGGGCGGCACTTTCATCGCGGACAGGAATTCAGCCGCCTGGCGCAAGCCGATGGCGGGCATCGCGGCAATGGCCTGATCGACCACTTCGCGGGTCCACATGTCGGTTCGGATATGCTTGGGGCGGTCGGCGGGGTTTTCCATGTTGCACAGGTCTCCTGAATCACAGTTCGTCGATTATGCGGCCGTGCCGGATTCCACCCACGCCAATGGCGCGAGTTCTGCCCAGCCCAGGTGCTTGTTTTCACGCAGCATTTGCTCGAATTGCAGCGGAGCGACTGGACGGCTGAAATAATAGCCCTGGATCTGGTCGCAGTCGTGCCGGCGTAAATACTCCAGCTGCTCCCGCGATTCTACCCCTTCGGCCACCACGCGCAATTTCAAATTGTGGGCCAGCGCGATGATCGACACCACGATGGCTTCATCGTGTTCATCGGTGGCGATATCGTTGACGAAGGAACGGTCGATTTTCAGCACGTCGATCGGGAAGCTGCGCAGGTACGACAGGCTGGAGTAGCCGGTGCCGAAATCGTCGATCGACAAGGTCACCCCCAGCGCCTTTAAATCGTGCAGCAGTCCGACCGCCTGCGTGACATCATCCATGAATACCGACTCGGTCAGTTCCAGCTCCAGGCAGGCGGGTGGCAAGCCGGTTTCCTCCAGCACCTGCGCCACTTGCGCGACCAGGTCCGGCTGCGTGAACTGGCGCGCCGACAGGTTGACGGCCATGCGCAGCGGGCCCTGGCCGTGCGCGGCGCGCCAGTCGTTCCAGGCCTTGCCCCGGGCGCAGGCCGATTTCAGCGCCCACATGCCGATCGGTACGATCAGGCCGGTTTCTTCGGCCAGCCCGATGAAGCGGTCCGGCGCGACCACGCCCATTTCCGGATGCTGCCAGCGCAGCAGCGCTTCCACGCCGGTGATGGCGCCGTCGCCGAGGTCCACTTGCGGCTGGTAGTGCAGCATGAATTCACTGCGTTCGAGCGCCTTGCGCAGCGCGTTTTCGATCCGCAGCCGCTCCAGCGCTTCCTCGTTCATGCATGGCAGGTAAAAGCGGAAACCATTGCGGCCCTGTTTTTTCGCCGCATACATGGCGATGTCCGCGTGTTCGATCAGGTGCTGCGCCTCGTCGCCGACGCTGCCGTCATAGGCGGCCACGCCGATGCTGCAGGTGACGATGAACTCTTTCCCCTCCAGCATGATCGGCTGCGCCACCGCGTTCATCACGCGCTGCACCACGTCCGGCGTCAGCGGCGCCTCGGTCGATTCACTGAGGATGGCGACAAATTCATCGCCCGACAGGCGCGCCACCGTATCGCTCTCGCGCACGCTGCCCGACAGGCGCTGCGCCACGGTTTTCAATAAAATGTCGCCGGCCTTGTGGCCCAGGCTGTCGTTGACGAACTTGAAGCGGTCCAGGTCGATCAGCAGCACCCACAGGTGGTGGCCGCTGCGGTTGGCATAAGCGATCGCCTGCGCCAGGCGGTCTTGCAACAGCATCCGGTTCGGCAGTCCGGTCAGCGCATCGTGGTGCGCGATGTGGCGGATGCGCTGCTCCGACAATTTGCGTTCCGTGATTTCCGCGCCGGTGCCGCGATATCCCTTGAAGTCGCCTTTGGCGTCATACACCGGTTCACCGCTGGTGCTGTACCAGCGCAGCACGCCGTCGTCGCCCTCGATCGCATATTCGAAGTGCGAGAACGGCAGGCGCGCTTCCAGCCGCGCCATGTGGTCGCGGCCCCAGCGCGTCGCCGCCATTTCCGGCGTGGCGTCCCAGCGCGTCCTGCCGATGAAGCGTTCCGGACGGATGTGGCCCTTGTCGAAGAAGCCGCCGGTGATGTTGGTGAAGCGCAGGTGGGTATCCTGTTCCCAGTACCAGTCCGACGACAGCGCCAGCAGGCGGCGGAAGCGCTGTTCGCTGTCGAGCAGCGCGCGCTCGGTGCGCTTGCGGGCCAGCACGTCGGCATTCAGGCGTTCGTTGGACTGGCGCAGTTCCGCCGTGCGCGCGTCGACCAGCATTTGCACGCGGCGCGAGCGCAGCACCAGCGATTGCACGAAGGCGGCCATCAGCAGCGACGACAGGATGCCGCCGGCCAGGGTGGAAATCGAACCCAGGTGATCGGCCAGGAAGGGGCGGGGCAGGGCGCTGATGCGCACTTCCCAGTCCTTGCCCAGCACCGTGAAGTGCTTGCGGTAATCGCTGCGCCGCTGCCACGCCAGCCAGCGCGCCGGCGTGGAGGGGGCGGCCGCCGGCGCGGCACCGTGGCTGAAGACCAGGCCGTCGGCCACGCGTACCTGCAGCAGGGCGTCGTAATCCTGCAGCAGGCCGTCCGTTTCCAGGATCTTGCGCACCAGGGTGGTGGCGCGGATCACGATGGCGGTGTCGCCCTGCCAGGCGGCCTGGCGCTGGCCGTAATCGTCCACCGGCATGCCGGGCTGGTACACCGGCATCAGCATGATCAGGCCATGTTCCTTGCCCGTGGCCTGCGCCAGCGGCAACAGGCCGGTCGATGCCGGTTTGCCGGTGCGCAGGACTTCTTCCATGGCTACGCGGATTTCCGGCCGGTAGCCGGCATCGAGGCCGAACGCCCGTTCATTGCCGGCCAGCGGTTCCAGGTAATCGACCACGCTGTAGCGCGCCTTGCGCGGCGCGCTGACGGGCCGTCCATCGGCCATTTCCGTGATGGTGTAGCCGGGGAATTCACGCCGCATCCGCGCTTCGAAGGCGGGACGTTCCGACTCTTCCAGCAGACGGTGGTAATTGAAGGCCTGGATGAAGGGGTAGCGCTGCAGCAGTGGTTCGGTAAACGCATGGAACTGGCCGCGCGACACTTGCTCGTTGGCGACAAATAACTGGTTGGTCACGGCCAGCACTTCGACCGCGTCATTCAGGCCGCTCTGCAGCGCGGCGGTGCGCTGGTCGGCCCGCTGTTCGAAGGCCAGCTGCAGTTTGCTGTATTCGAGGGCGCCGACCGCGCCGAACAGCGCCGCCGTGATGCTCAGTCCCGCGCCAAGGGTGTATGCCGCCGCTGCGGTAAGCTTGAATTGGCGGCGATTGATCATTGCTATCCTGTACACGTATAAATATGGCGGGGGTAGGCCGCCATTAGTGTGTCACAGAACGCAGGAAAAGTGTTGACGTTCGGAAAAATTAAGTTCCATACGACAATAATAGTAACTATTTTCACAAGGCGTATTATATTGTTGAATTCGTCACCGAATTCATCGCCGCCGCGCCAGCCATTTGGTGCGCAACACCATCCAGTGGGCCAGCAGTCGGTGCAGCATGGCCCAGGCCGGTCCCCGCCCGCCCAGGCGGCGGATGCGGGCCAGCATCTCCAGCGAGGCCGTGGCGGGCCCGCCCGCCACCGCCTTGACGGCAAACTGGATGCGGTTATTGCCGGCGATGCCATGCAAGGCGCAGACGCGGCGCGGGAAGCAGCGCTGCAAGCGCGCCACCGCCGCCGGGTATTGCGGATCATAGCTGAAGACATTGGCCACCAGCACGCCGCCATGGCGCAGCGCCTGGCGGCAATGATGATAAAAGTCCTCGCTGCACAGCGCTTCGGGCAAGCCGTCGCGGTCAAAACCGTCGACCAGCAGCACGTCGGCGCGCCGGCCCTGGTCGCGGGCCATGGCGGCGAGATAGGCGGCGCCGTCGCCCTGCACCACCTGGAAGCGTTCACTGTCGGGCGGAATCGCGAACTGGTCGCGCAGGGCGATGACGTCGGCGCGCAATTCCACCACGGTGATGCGGCTGTGCGGCAGGTACTGGTGGCAAAACTTGGCCAGCGACCCGCCGCCCAGTCCGATCATGACGATGTGCGCCGGGCGCGGCTGGAACAGCACGAAGCACAGCATGGCGCGCACGTAGTCCAGGGTGATGCGGTGGGGCGCGTCGAGGTGCATTTCACTCTGGATCTCGCCGGGGATGAATTCCAGCGTGCGCACCCGTCCCCGGGTCCGCACCAGGGGCGGGACGCAAGACGGGTGTTGGTCGCTGTCGGCGGGCATGGGGCGAGGGTGAGAGGCTAACTTGTTGGCAACGATGAAGTTCTGTTAAGCTCCCGGGACTCCGGAAGCAGCAGCGGATACGCGCAGGTTTCGTTTACAGGCAGATATTTTATCGGTACATTGCCAACATAGGCAGCGGCCACAGTGGAGATGGAGAGAGTAGACCATGTTTTTAGATCATCCGACAATTACCGCCACCAACAGCTTCACGGAGCCGGACCGTATCGAGCGCCTGGGCCGCGTGTATGGCTATGTGGCGGCGCTGGCCGACATGGCCGGCAAGAGCACGTTCATTGAAAAATTCACGCAAATTCACGACCACAAGGGCACGCTGATCGTGTTCTGGCACGATGCGCCGACCGAAGATGAGAAGGAATTCTTCAGCAAGGCCTGGGCCAGCAAGATCGGCGACGGCAGCACCAACGTCGAACACGAAGTCTGATACGCCGGCGGCGCTGCGCCCCGGCAGGTTTACATGGATATCAAAACCCTGGTATTGGCGCTCGCGCTGGGCAATCTGAGCCTGTGCGCGGCGCTGTTTTTCTTTGAATACGAAAACAGGAAGTCGCTCAGCCTGTCGGCGTGGGCGCTCGCCAAGCAGGCCCAGGCCGGCGCCTGGTTCCTGTTGTATTTCCGTGGCGTGTTGCCGGATATGCTGACCGGCCCGCTGGCCAATGTGCTGCTGTTTGCCGGCATGGCGCTCGACGCGGGTGCGCTGTGGGAGGCGGCCGGCCGTTCCGGCTGGCGCAAGCTGCTGCTGCCATCGCTGGCGGCGGCTTCCTTTGTGTACCTGGCCTGCCATGTGCTCGATGTCGATGCCGGCGTGCGGGCGGCGGCGGGGTTCCTGATCGTCGCGGGCTTCTTCCTGGCCGGCGTGGTCGCGCTGGCGCAAGTCTGGCGCCACGGCACCATGCTGCGCCGATACCTTGTGGTGACGATGGCGGCCCTGTCGCTACTGGTGGCGGGGCGCGGCGTGCAGGCGGCCATGTTGCCGGACGGCTGGTCGTGGGTCTCGGCCGCCGTGCTGCAAGGGCTGGGCTTTAGCGCGCTGTACCTGATGATGCTGACCAATGCCTTCGGCTACCTGTTGCTGTCGCGTGAAAAACTGCAGGCCGAACTGGCGCGCCTGGAAGTGGTGGATTTGCTGACGGACGTGCCGAACCGGCGCGGCTTTTACCAGGCGCTGGCGCCGTGGATGGCGCTGGCGCGCCGCCCGGGACAGGGCACCTCGCTGATCCTGCTGAGCCTGGACCAGTTCAAGCGTGTCAACGACAGTTATGGCCACACCACGGGCGACCTGGTGCTCAAGGCGCTGGTCGATGTGTGCAAAAAACAACTGCGCGACAGCGACCAGATGGGCCGCCTGGGCGGCCCGGAATTCGCGCTGCTGCTGCCCCGCACCGAACAGCCGGGCGCGGTCCTGGTGGCCGAGCGCATCCGCGCCGCCATCGAGGCGCTGCAGCTGCGGGCCGACAAGGCCATCATCAATGTCACGGTCAGCATGGGCGTGACCGTGATCCGCGCCGACGACAGCACCGTCACGCTGTTCAAGCGCGCGGACAACGCGCTGCAGTCGGCCATGCTGGCCGGCAGCAACCGCGTGGCGGAGGCGCCGGACGCGACGTTTGCGGAAATCGAACACGGCGATGTCATTATCTCGTCATAAAGGCCGCGTAAGGTGTCGGGTTTCCGTATAATCGTATAAACAGTATGAATGGTATCGTGGAACCCAATGAAGAGGAAGGTATGTACGCAGCTGTAGACCTGGGCTCCAATAGTTTCCGTCTTGCCATCGGCAAGCATGACGGCGACGCCATCCGCGTGCTGAAAGCCGCGCGCGAACCGATCCGCCTGGCGGCCGGCCTGGATGCCGCCGGCAACCTGACCGACGCGGCGCAGCGGGCCGCGCTGGCGTGCCTGGCGAATTTCCGCACGGTGCTGGCCGGCTATCAGCTGGAAGCGCTGCGCGTGGTGGCCACGTCCACCCTGCGCCTGGCGAGGAACTCCGCCGCCTTCCTTCCCGCCGCCGAACAGGCGCTGGGCCACCCGATCGAAATCATTTCCGGCGAAGAGGAAGGCCGCCTGATCTACATGGGCGTGTGCAACGCCCTCAACCTGCCCGGCGAGCGGCGCCTGGTGATCGACATCGGCGGCGGTTCGACCGAATTGATCCTGGGGCGCGGCGCGGACATCGAGCGGGTCGAATCGTTTTCCATCGGCAGCGTCAAGCAAAGCCTGTCGTTCTTCATCAATGGCCGGGTCGATGCGCCGTCCTTCGATGCCGCCATCCTGTCGGCGCGCAGCCATTTCGAAGACGGCTCGCCGCCTTACCATCCGCAATACTGGACCCGCTGCTACGGGTCGTCCGGCACCATCCGCGCCATCGCGGACATCATCGACAAGAACAAGCTGGGGGATGGCGGGGGCGTCACCGCCGCGTCGCTGGAGGCGCTGAAGCGCCGTTTCATCGAACTGGGCCACACCTCGAAAATCGACATGCCGGGCCTGCGCCCGGACCGCGCCGCCACCATCATCGGCGGCCTGGCGGTGCTGATCGCCCTGTTCCACGAACTGGGAATCGACCGGCTGGAGCCGATCGAAGCCGGGCTGCGGGTGGGGGTGATGTGGGACCTGTACCTGCGCTCGACCAAGCGCGACCGCCGCGACCAGTCGGTCCGCTCCTTCCTGCAGAAATTCCACGTCGATGAAGCCCGTGCCGGCCGCGTGGCGGAATACGCGGGCGCGCTGTATGCGCAAATGAAGCCGTCGACCGACGCCTACCAGCGCCTGCTGGTCTGGAGCGCGTTGTTGCATGAGGTGGGCATGGTGGTGTCGCAGACCGGGTACCACAAGCATGCCAGCTACATGGTGGAAAACGCGGATATGCCCGGTTTTACCACGCGCGAACAAAAGACCATGGCGCGTTTGATCCTGGCGCAAAAAGGAAACCTGCGCAAAATCAGCGAGTCGCTGACCGACGCCGATTTCGCCAAGGCCGTGGTGGCGCTGCGGCTGGCCATCCTGTTCATGCATTCCCGTATCGAGCCGGACTTCAAGGAATTGAAGCTGCGCATGAAAAACCGGATCGAACTGGAAATCAGGCGCGTCTGGGTGGCCGATCATCCGACCGCATCTTACTGGATGGAAAAAGAGCAGGAACAGTGGGATGACGTGGGGGTGGACTTCAGCATCAAAGGGACGGCCTAGGTTTTCGGGGTGTTAAAAAAATTTCCACAGTCAAACAATTTCTTGCAAATTTGCTTACAATAGGAAACTTGTAAGACACTGGGAAACATTCCATCATGAGCTGCTCTCGCGCATTCAAGCGTGCTGCCTGCGCGGCGCTGGCGATGGCGGCATGGGTGCTGCCAGGCAGCGCCATGGCACAGGAAACCGTGACCCTGTGTTTCGAGCGCCAGGATGTCAAACCGTGGCGCACCCAGCAGGGCGGCGGCTTGAATTTCGAGTTGCTCAAGCTGGTCGGGCAGCGCCTCCATATCCGGTTTGATTTCCAGAGCGTGCCCTGGAAGCGCTGCCTGCAGCAATTGCAGGCCAACGCCTATGACGGCGCCTTTGCCGTCAGCTACAAGCCCGACCGGCGCGAGCTGGGGGTGTTCCCGGGCGGAGCCGCCGTCGACAACAGCAAGCGCATGCACGTCGACAGTTACGTGCTGTTGAAGCGCAAGGGCAGCAAAGTCGAGTGGGATGGCAAAACCCTGCGCCATGTCGAGGGCCCGGTGGGTTTCCAGCTCGGTTATTCGGTGGGCGACGTGTTGAAAAAGCTGGACGTGGAAACCGACGAGGGTAGCCAGCGCGCCGACGAACTGGCGCGCAAGCTCATTGCCGGCCGCCTGGGCGCGGCCGCGCTGGGCGGGTCCGACGCGGGCAACGTGATGCACGGCGCGCTCGGCGCGCAGCTGGAAATGCTGCCGCTGCCGCTGATCGAAAAACCGTATTTCCTGATCCTGTCGCATGGCATGGTGGCCAGGCGCCCGGAGCTGGCGCAGCGCATCTGGACCGCGATGGAGCAGGCGCGCAACAGCCCGGCCTATAAAAAGCTCGAACGCGCCGCCCATGACGAGGTGGGGCGCTGATGGCCGCGCCGCCGCGCCGGGGAGTGCTGCAGGCATGGCGCGAAGACATCCTGCTGCGCCTGGCGGTCGGCATTTTCGCGGCGGTGGCGCTGTCGACCGCGGTGTATACCACCTACGCGGCGCGCACCCTGCGCGCGGAAGCGGAGCAGCAGCTCAAGGAGCGGGCCGGCCGCCTGGCCACCGTGCTGGCGCAGGCGCTGGCGCGGCCGCTGTTCGACATCAATACCGCGGCGGTGTCGAGCGCGGTCGATGCGATGCAGGCCTCGGGCGAAGTCATGATGCTGCGCGTGCAATCGCCGTCCGGCGAGGAACTGGCCAGCTACGCGGTGGAAAACATCGACCCGGCCGCCACGGTCCGGGTGCGGCGTGACATCCGCTACCAGGATGGCCGCAAGACCTATCCGGTCGGCACCCTGGAGCTGGCGTTCTCCCGCCATGAAATTGATACCTTGTTGCGGCGCCAGGTCAGCCACACGGTCACCGCGATCCTGCTGCTGGCGCTGGCCATCGTGGTGTCGATTTTCCTGGTGGGGCGCAAGGTCATCCGGCCGTTTGCCGATATCCAGGAGGCGCTGGAAAAGCTGACCTGGGGCGAAGTCGATATCGAGCTGTCCGGCAAGGGGCGTCCCGACCAGGTCGGCAAACTGTCCGACGCCGTCTACAGCTTCCGCGACACCCTGACGCGCCTGCGCCAGGTGGAATTCGAATTGCGCGAATTGAACAGCGACCTGGAACGCAAGATCGGCGAGCGCACCGTGGAAGTCACGCAAGTGGCGCAGGTCGCGCGTGACAGCCAGAAAAAGCTGCAGGCCATCGTCGATACCGCGCTCGACGCCGTGGTGCGGATGGACATGCAGGGCCGCATCGTCGGCTGGAACAGCCAGGCCGAAACCGTCTTCGGCTGGAGCCGGGAAGAAGTGCTCGGCATGCCGCTGGAGAGCACCATCATCCCGCCGCGCTACCGGCTGGACCACCGCAAGGGCATGCAGCGCTATATCAGCACCGGCAAGGGCGCGGTGCTGGACCGCCGGGTGGAATTGCATGCGCTGCACAAGGATGGCCGCGAATTCCCGATCGACCTGGCGATCACCCGCATCCGGCTCGATGACCAGGAAGCATACGAATTCTGCGGCTTCATCCGCGATATCAGCGAACGGCGCGAGCGCGAACAGAAACTGGTGCAGGCCAATGTGATGGCGGAGGCGGCCAATATCGCCAAGTCGGAATTCCTGGCCAACATGAGCCATGAAATCCGTACGCCGATGAGCGCCATCATCGGCATGGCGTACTTGGCGCTGCGCACCGGCCTCAATCCCAAGCAGCAGGATTACGTCAGCAAGATCCACCGCGCGGCGCTGTCGCTGCTGGGCATCATCAATGACATCCTGGATTTTTCGAAGATCGAGGCCGGCCGCCTCGACCTGGAGCAGGTGCCGTTTTTCCTCGATGACGTGCTGGCCAATGTCGCCAGCGTGACCAGCCAGCGCGCGGCCGACAAGCAGCTGGAATACCTGTTCCACGTGCCGCCGTCGATTCCCCGCCACCTGGTGGGCGACCCGCTGCGGCTGGGGCAGGTGCTGATCAACCTGGTCAATAACGCCGTCAAATTCACGCCGCATGGCGAATTGGAACTGGCGTGCACGCGCCTGCCGGATCGCAACCCCGGCAATCAGCCCGACAATCAGCCCGGCAAGGTCATGCTGCGGTTTTCCGTGCGCGACACCGGCATCGGCATGACGGAAGACCAGGTGACGCGCCTGTTTCGCGCATTTTCCCAGGCGAACGGCTCGACCTCGCGCCAATACGGCGGCACCGGACTCGGGTTATCGATTTCCCAGCGGCTGGTGCAACTGATGGGCGGCCTGATCCGCGTGGACAGCCGGCCGGAGCACGGTTCCACCTTCCGGTTCGACCTCGAATTCGCCCTGTCCGGCTTGCCCGAGCATGCGCCGGTGATGCCGGAAGCGCTGAACGGCGCCCGCCTGCTGCTGGTCGATGACAGCCCGATGGCGCTCGACATCCTGACTGAATCGCTGCAGCCGCTGCCGGTGCGGGTCGATACCGCCGGCAGCGGCGCGCAGGCGCTGGCCGCCATCGCGCAGGCCGATGCGGCGGGCGACCCGTACCGCATCGTGCTGACCGACTGGCAAATGCCGGGTATGGACGGCATTGCGCTGGCCAGGAACGTCAAGGATGATGGCGCCCTGGTGGTACGCCCGGCGATCGTGCTGGTGACCGCGTTCGGGCGGGAAGAAGTGCAGCGCGGCGCGGAGGCGGCCGGCATCACGGGTTTCCTGTTCAAGCCGATCGGCCAGTCGGCGCTGGTCGATACCCTGGTGGCGCTGGTGGCGCCGCAGCGGTCCGGCGCGGGGAATTTGCGCATCGCCGATGAAGCCGTGCCGGGCCAGCGCTTTGCCGCGCGCGTGCTGCTGGTGGAAGATAATTGCGTCAACCAGGAAATCGCGGCGGAACTGATGGCGACCCTGGGCATTTGCGTCGACGTGGCGGAAAACGGCCAACTGGCGCTGGAGCGCTTGCGCCAGGCGGGGCCGGATACCTACGGCCTGGTGTTGATGGACCTGGAAATGCCGGAAATGGATGGCCACGAAGCGACGCGCCGGCTGCGCCTCGACAGTGAATTCGATGCCGTGCCGGTGATCGCCATGACGGCGCACGCGCTGCCCGATATCCGCGAACGCTGCCTGGCCGAAGGCATGCAGGATTACCTGACCAAGCCGATCGAGCCCGAGCGGCTGTATGCCATGTTGTCACGCTGGCTGGTCCATGCGAAACTGCCGCAGCCGGGCCACGAAATGCCGCGTACGGCCGTGTTGCGCGGCGCCTCGCATGGCGATGCCGGCTTGCGGATCGATGGCATCGACAGCGAGCGTGGCTTGCACCACGTGGCGGGCAATGCGCAACTGTACGTGCAATTGCTGGACCGCTTCCGCCTGGCGCAGCGCGGCGCGGCGGACGAAATCGACGCGGCGCTGGCGCGGGACGACCTGGCGCAGGCCGGCCGCTGCGCCCACCTGTTGCGCGGCGTGGCCGGCGGCGTGGGGGCGACGGCCGTGGAGCAGGCGGCCCAGGTGGTGGAACTGGCGCTGGAGCGCATGCGGCGCCCGGTGCGCGACGGCATGCCGCCGGAATGCCCTGGCGGCGACGTGGCCGGCTCATCGGCCGGCTCATCGTCCCGTGACCCGGCGGACGGCGCGGAAGCCGATGCGCGGGCGCCGCTGCGCGCGCCGCTGGCGGCATTGGCCGGCGCGCTGGCCACGGTGGTGACGGCGCTGGACCGCCATTTTGACCATGCGCCGCCGCCGGTGGCGGACGCCAATATGCTGGACGTGGCCCCGGCCGAAGCGCTGGCGCAGTTGCGCGTCTTGCTGGCCGAATATTCCGGCGACAGCACCGATTACTTTGACAGCGTGCGTGCGCCATTGGCCACGCTGTTGCCGGCCGCCGATCTCGAGCGGCTGGCGGCCCATATGAACAATTATGAATTTGAAGCGGCCAGCCGATTGCTGGCCGCCGCCAGCAAGGAGGCAGAGCCAACATGATTATGCGAAACAACAGCCAAGGCCCCCGCCAAACGATCCTGATCGTGGACGATACGCCGGACAACATCACCTTGCTATCGAGCCTGCTCAAGGAAAAATACAATACCAAGGTGGCCACCAACGGCGCCACCGCGCTGCAGATCGTTGCGGGCGGCGGCGTTGACCTGGTGCTGCTGGACGTGATGATGCCGGACCTCGATGGCTATGAAACCTGCCGCCGCCTGAAGGGCGATCCGCTGACGGCCGAGGTGCCGGTGATTTTCCTGACGGCGAAAAGCCAGCCGGAAGACGAGGCGATGGGCTTGCGCCTGGGCGCCGTGGATTACCTGACCAAGCCGATCAGCCCGCCGATATTATTTGCCCGCGTGGCCACGCATTTGTCGCTGAAAAATGCGCGCACACAACTGAAAACGGAAAACCGCAACCTGGAAACGCTGGTGCAGGAGCGCACCGGCCAACTGTCGCTGATGCAGGACGCCACCATCATGGCGATGGCGACCATGGCGGAAACGCGCGACTGCGAGACCGGCAACCATATCCGCCGCACGCAAAATTATGTCGCGGCCCTGGCCAGGCATTTGCAGGCGCATCCGCGTTTTGCCGCCGAACTCACGGATGACAATATCAAGCTGCTGTATAAATCCGCGCCGCTGCACGATATCGGCAAGGTCGGCATTCCCGACCATATCCTGCTGAAACCGGGCAAGCTCGATACGGATGAATTTGAAATCATGAAGCGGCACGCGGAATTTGGCCGCGACACCATCCGCCAGGTCGAGCAATACGTGGGCGGCAGCAACAGCTTCCTGACCTATGCGCGGGAAATCGCCCATTCGCACCAGGAAAAATGGGATGGCTCCGGTTATCCGGACCAGTTGCAAGGGGAGGCGATCCCGCTGTCGGCGCGCCTGATGGCGGTGGCCGATGTGTACGATGCGCTGATTTCCAGGCGCGTGTACAAGCCGCCGTTTACCCATGCCGACGCGGTGGCCGTCATGAAGGACGGGCGGGGCAAGCATTTCGATCCGGACATTCTCGATGCGTTCCTGGAAATCGAAGCGGACTTCGCCCGGATCGCCGAGGAATACGGGGACAGCGACAAGGATTGCGGGCTGGAGTGAGCACTTCGGGAATGAATAGTATATACTGTTTATATTATTCAACACTTCCCGGAGTCCGCCATGAGCAAACCAGCCACCCACGAGGCCACCGCGCCAGCCACCGCCACCCCGTCCGCCGCCGACGACACCACCAAGGCGCCGGCAGCGGCTGTGGCCGAGGCGCCGGCCAAGGCCGCCAAGCCGGCGTCGCGCGCATCCGCCAAACCCGCCAAGGCGGCCAAGGCCGTGAAAGCCGCCGAGGTGATCGCGGCGCCCGTCAAGGCCGCCAAAGCCGTCAAAGCCGTGGGCGCGGCCAAGGCCGTCAAGGCCGCTGAAGCCAAGCCGGCCAATCCCGTGAAGGCGGCGGCCAAGGCTCCTGTCAAAGCCGCGGCCAAAGCCGTTGCGAAGGTCGCCGAGAAGACCGTTGAAAAAGCGCCGGCGAAAACCGCGGTGAAGGCTGCTGCGGCCGCCAAGGCCCCGGCTGCGAAAGCCGTCAAGGCGGTCAAGGCCACCGCGCCAGCGGCCAAGCCGGCCGTCAAGGCCGAGCCAAAAGCCGAAGCCAAGGCCGCCAAGCCGGCCAAGCCGGCCAAGGCGGCCAAACCTGCGAAAGCCGCGAAACCAGCGCCCAATCCATACGGCAAGGCCGCGGCGAAATCGGCGGCGAAAGCAAGCGATGCGCCGGCCAAGGCTGCCAAGGAAAAACTGGTGCGCGACAGCTTCACGATGCCGGAAGACGAATACGCGCAACTGGGCGCCGTGAAGAAAGCCGCCTTGAAAGCCGGCTTTGAAATCAAGAAAAGCGAATTGCTGCGCGTCGGCGTGTCGCTGATCAGCAAGCTGGACATGGCGGCCCTGAAGGCCGTGCTGGCGTCGCTGCCGCAACTGAAAACCGGCCGTCCGAAAAAAGGCTGATGCACCCAACCAGTGTTGTTGTGTAATCAAAATGACACTGGTTTGTCATTTTCCTGAAGTAATCCGTCGCTACGCTTGCCTTGTCTCAACCAACAAGGAACAAGCATGCAACAGCAAACGCAACTGTTACACGCACAGGCGGACCTGCGCACCACCCCGGGCAAGCTGGTGCTCAGCATGGCCAGCACGCCGGAAGAATTGCGCGAGGTGCAGCGCCTGCGCTACAAGGTGTTCATTGAGACCATGGGCCTGGGGGCGCTGAAGCGCGATGACGGCCTCGATTGCGACGAATTCGACGAGCACTGCGATCACCTGATCGTTCGTGACAGCAGCTCCCTGGAAGTGGTGGGCACCTACCGCCTGCTGAGCGCGGCGCGCGCGCACAAGCTGGGCCGCATGTATTCGGAAGGCGAATTCGACCTGTCGCGCCTGAACGTGATCCGCTCCCGCATCGTGGAAGCGGGCCGCGCCTGCATCCATCCCGACTACCGGGGCGGCAGCGTGATCATGCTGCTGTGGTCCGGCCTGGCCGACTACATGCGGCGCGAACGCTGCGACTTCCTGGCCGGCTGCGCCAGCATCAGCCTGGCCGACGGCGGCCACAACGCGGTGGCGGTGTATCGCCAGTTGATCAACCGCCACCTGGCGCCGGCGGAATACCGCGTCACGCCCCACTTGCCGTTCCCGTACACCAGACTGGACCCGGCGCAAAGCCCGCAGGTGCCCGCGCTGCTGAAAGGCTATATGCGTTCGGGCGCGTGGATTTGCGGCGAACCGGCCTGGGATCCCGATTTCGAAAGCGCCGACCTGTTCCTGCTGATGCCGCTGGCGAACCTCGATGCGCGCTACGCCAGGCATTACGGCGTCGCGGCATAAGGGGGCCATGTGGGCATGATGGAAGCTCTGAGGCTGCGCTGCGCAGTCCTCAGTGTGGCGGCAGGCCACACGGTGCGCGACGGCGCGGGAGATTTGCTGGCCGCGCGCGCGCGGGCGGCCGGCCATGAACTTATGCGGCGCGACTGCGTGGCCGATGACGCGGCCGGCATGCGCCGCGTGCTGGCCGAATGCATCGCCGATCCCGGCATCCAGGTGGTGCTGGCGGCGGGCGGCGCCGGATTCGCGCGCCGCAATACCATGTTTGACGTGGCGACCGGCTTGCTGGAGCAGGAAGTGCGCGGCTTCGGCAGCCTGCTGCACAACCTGTTTTTCGCGGAAGTCGGCACTTCGCTGGTGAACCAGCGCGCGCTGGCTGGCTATGCGAATAAAACACTGGTGTTTTGCCTGCCCGGGGCGACCGGCGCCTGTGCGCTGGCGTGGGACAAGATCATTGCGCCGCAACTGGTGACGCCGGTGTTTGGCTGATCTTGCGCCGGATGATGGCGCGGCATATGAGCAGGGCGGGTTTTATAAACCCGCCATGCGTGAGCCGTCGGGCTGCATGCATGGCGGCTTTATAAAAGCCGCCCTACGGGCCCCGGCATTCGTGGACGAAACAGCGGGGGCTGGGCTGTTTCACGCGTGGGCGCGGATCAATGCATCGATGCGGAAGACAGGTCTTTCAATTCACGGATACTGATATCCGATTTCTCATGCATGCGCAGCAGGATGGTTGCGCCGACAGCGAGTTTCCGGTGCCGGATTTTACTGATGATGGGAGGCTGAACTTCCAGGACGCGGCACAGCTCCGCGTCATTTTTCAGGTTCAACTTTTCTATCAGCGTATCGAGCAACTTGTTGGGTACAAAACTGGACGGTTCCATGGCCCTGGCTCGATTCATGGCCTCGATCAATTCCAGTTTCTTTTGCCGCACGCTCATTTTTTCCTCCTTGTAGTCAATAACGTGGATAGGTCGGCGTCCCTGGCTTGTGTCATACCGCCATGATGGCGTTTTCAACAACATGGCGAATCGACTCTGCTATTAATAACCAAGCAAGTTGTATGTATGATACTGCAACAGAAAATAAATGGAACGTTTTAATAAAAAAATTATTATTTTTCTTGTGCAATAGGATTGACGGTCTTTGCGACTTGTAGTCCCGACCTCGTCAGTATCAGAGTGCGGTCCGCCATTTCCGCCGCGGCATGCGAGTGCGTGACCATGATTGTGCACGCGCCGCTGGCTTTGATTTCGTTGCGTAACAACATCAATATGCTGTGCGCGGTCTCCGGATCGAGGTTGCCGGTCGGTTCATCGGCCAGCACCAGGCCGGGCCGGTGCACCAGCGCGCGGGCAATCGCCACCCGCTGCAACTGGCCGCCCGACAGCTGGTGCGGATAATCGTCGGCGCGTCCGCGCAGCCCGACGGCGTCCAGCATTTCACTGGCGCGGTGCCGGCTCATGCCGTTCAGCAGCAACGGCAGGGCCACGTTCTGGTGCAGGGTCAGGTGCGGCAGCACGTGGAACGCCTGGAAAATAAAGCCCATTTTCTGCCGCCGCAGCCGCGTGGCGGCATCGTCGTCCAGCGCCGACATGGCGGCGCCATCGAGCATGATCGGCGGCGTGCTGGTGGCGTCCGGCTGGTCCAGGCCGGCAATCAGGTTGAGCAGGGTGGATTTGCCGACCCCGGATTCCCCCATGATGGCGACGAATTCGCCCGCCTTGAATTCCCAGTTCAAATTGGCCAGCACCGGGTGGCCCGGCGTGTAGGTTTTGGACAGGTTGTTCAGTACCAGCATGAAATTCCTTATTACCTTAGTTGGTGAGCCAGCGCCGGGTGGCGAAACTGGCGGCATCGACCAGCGCCACCAGCGCCAGCATGGCGATGATCACGGTGGCCGCGGGCGGCATCTGGAACAGGGACAGATGGTATTTCAGCATCTGTCCCAGCCCGCCGGCGCCCACCACGCCCAGCACGGCGGCGGCGCGGATATTGTTTTCCCAGCGGTACAGCGTGTACGACAGCATTTGCGGCAACGTTTGCGGCAAGGTCGCATACAGGAACGCGGCCAGCGCCGGCGCGCCATTGGTGCGCAGGCTGTGTTCCGCATGCAGCGGCGCGTTTTCCAGCGCATCGGCAAACAGGCGGCCCAGCACGCCGGCCGTATGCGCCGCCAGCGCCAGGGTGCCGGCAAACGGACCCAGACCGGCGGCAATCAAGAGGATCGACGCCCACACCAGTTCCGGAATCGAGCGTAGCACATTGAGCAGCACGCGCACCACGGCGCGCAGCGGCAGGCCCAGCCGTCCCGCGCCGGGGATCGCCAGCAGCAGGCCGGCCGCCACCGCCAACAGGGTGCCAACGGCCGACATGGCCAGCGTTTCCAGCGCGCCGTTGGCGGTTTTCAGCAGGAACGGCGTACCCAGCTCGGGCGGCGCGAAGCCGCCCAGGAATTCCGCCATCGACGCCAGCGCGCCGGGCGAGGCAAATTCCGCCCACTTCAAGTCCAGGCTGACAAAGCTGGCCACCACCAGCGCCGCCAGCAGCAGCGCCATCAGCCAGCCGGTCCAGCCGCGGGGCGGGGCGGCGGGCATTCCTTGGGTCTTCATGCCAGCCTCCGGCGCAGCCATTTCGAGACCTGGTCGGCCGCCGCCACCAGGGCAACGAACACCAGCAGCATGGTGCTGACTTCGCCGCCGGCCAGCATCTTCATGGATTCCTCCATGCGCTGGCCCAGCCCACCGGCGCCGACAAAGCCCATGATGACGGAGCCGCGGATCGCGCATTCCCAGCGGTACACGGTATAGGACACCAGTTCCGACGCCGCATCCGGCAGCGCGCCGTACAGCAAGGCCGTCAGCCGTCCCGCGCCGTTGGCCAGCAGGGTGTCGGCGGCGTGGGTTTCCGATGATTCCAGGATTTCCGCATAGACCTTGCCCAGCATGCCGCAATAGGTCAGGGCAATCGCCAGCACACCGGCGGTCGGGCCCAGGCCGACCACCCGCACCAGCAGCAGCGCCCACACCAGTTCCGGCACGGAGCGCAACAGCACCAGCAGCCAGCGCACCGCCTGGCGGATCGCATACGGCAGCGGCGCCATGCGGCCACTGCCGATGCGCGACAGCGACAGGCGTTCCGTCACCAGCAAGGTGGCGGGAATCGCCCCCAGCAGCGCCAGCGACAGGCCGGCCGTGGCGATCGCCACGGTCTTCCACGTTTCGCGCGCCACCATGGCGAGGAATTCCGCGTCGTGCGCGGGCGGGAAAAACGTCGCCAGGAATTGCCACGCGGCCCCCAGGCTTTGCGCGTCGAGCAGGATCCACGGCTGGAATTCGCTGGCCACCAGCATCGGCCACAGGACGATGGCCAGCAGCGCGATGGCCAGCACCCGTCCGCGCGTGGCCGGGTCGGGATGCCGTTCGCCGTAGGCGACGGCGGGGATGTTCAGCAACTTCATGCGGTTACAGGCACGCGCCGCCCGCCAGGGAGGCGGACGCTTCGGGGGCATGCGGAGAATTCGCGGGCGGCATTTCACCCAGGTACAGTTCCGCGATCATGGCGTCGGTGACGGCTTCGCGCGGCAGGTCGAAGGCAATGCGCCCCTGCTTGAGCGCGACGATGCGGGGGAAGTGCGCCAGCGCCAGGTCGACCTGGTGCAGGCTGCACACCAGCGCCGCTTGGCGGCTGGCCGCTTCCTGCTGCAAGGTCGCCAGGGTCAGTTGCGACAGCGCGGGATCCAGCGCCGACAGCGGTTCATCGACCAGCAGCACTTGCGCATCGGACAGCAGCATGCGCGCCAGGGCGCAGCGCTGCCGTTCGCCGCCGGACAGCCGGTCGACGCGGCTATACAGCTTGTCGCCGAGGTTGAAGCGGGCCAGCGCGCGGAACGCCGCTTCCGGATCGGCCGGCTTGAACAGCGAGGCCGCCGCGCGCCACAGGCTCCACTGCGGCAGTCGCGCCGCCAGCACGGCCGTGACCACGCGCTGGCGCGCCGGCAAGGGCGGCGTTTGCGGCGCCAGGAACAGGCGCGCGCGCAGTTTGTGGCGGGCACGGTGGTCCAGCGCCCACGGGTCGGCGCCAAAGGCGCTGAACGCGCCGGCGCCGGGCCGGTGGTTGCAGGCCAGGGTTGCCAGCAAGGTGGTCTTGCCGGCGCCGGACGGGCCGATCACGGCCACCTGTTCGCCTGGCGCGATGCGCAGGTCGATCTGTTCCAGCGCCGCCGCGCGGCCGGCGGCAAGGTGCCGCACGGTCAGGCCGCGCAATTCATACAAGGGGTTTGGCATTTACTTCTTCAACAGCCCCGCGTTGACGGCCGCCGCTTCGATGGCGCCATAGTTTTCCGCTTTGGTCGGCAGGAATTTCGAGGCGCGCTGCAAGTCCAGGATTTCCTTGTCTTGCGGGTTCTTCGCATCGAGCGCCAGGAAGGCGTCCGCGATTTTCTTTTTCAGCGCGGCCGGCATGTCGGCGCGCACGGTCCAGTTGTAGTCGTAGTAGCCCGGCGTGGTGTAAAACACGCGCACCGTGGCGGGATCGACTTTTTTCTCTTCGACCTGTTTTTCCCAGACCGAGATGTTCAGGGCGCCCGCATCGACCTTGCCGCCGGCCACGGCCGCAATGGTGGCGTCATGGGCGCCGGAGAAGGCGATGCGTTTGAGGTCGGTGTCCGGGTTGACTTTCGCGGCCAGCAGGAACGAGCGCGGCATCAGGTGGCCGGACGTCGAGCTTTCCGAACCGAACGACAGCGTGCGCCCTTTCAGGTCGGCCAACTGGTTGATGTCCTTGTGCGTGGTGATGAACACGGAGCGGAATTTCTCATCCTCGGCGCGCTGCACCAGCGGCACCACCTGGCCCTTGCTGCGCTCCCTGGCCTGCACGAACGTGAAGCCGCCGAACCACACCATGTCCAGCTTGCCGGCCACCAGGCCTTCCACCGAGGCCGCGTAGTCGGTTACCGGCGTGAATTCCACTTTCATCGCCAGTTTCTTTTCCAGGTATTCGCCCAGCGGCTTGAACTTGCGCTGCAACTCCGTCGGCTTTTCATCCGGGATCGCGGAGACCCGCAACACTTGCTGGGCCGGCGCGTGGGCGGCGGCAAACAGCAGGGAAGCGGCAAACAGCGACTGGACAGTACGCAGGGCGGAAATTTTCATCAGGGAATCCTTGGTTTTCTGGGGGGAAAAGGTGGTCGCACGAATGTTGCGGCGTGTTGCATATTCGGCTACGTCATTTTTATATTCGGCTATGATATCAAAACCATGCATCGGCAGCGGCCCGCCGGTGGCGCCCATCAACGTCACAAAGAGCACATTATGCATATGTCCCGTACCGCGGCGATCCGCGTGATTCCGCCTGATGTTTCAAACCGACCCGTTGGCATGCCCCATGGCAGCGGCGCCACCATCGCGGAAATCAGCGCGGGCTTGCTGGCCCGGCGCGCCGCGATCTCGCCCAAGTACCTCTATGACAGCCTGGGGTCGCGCCTGTTTGAAGCCATCTGTGAATTGCCCGAATATTACCCGACCCGTACCGAAGCGGCGATCTTTGAGCGCCATGGCGCCGATATCGCCCGTGCCGTGGGCGCCGGCTGTACCCTGATCGACCTCGGGGCCGGCAATTGCGCCAAGGCGGCCAGCCTGTTTCCGCTGCTGCACCCGGCGCAATACGTGCCGATCGACATTTCCCGCGATTTCCTCAACGACGCCGTGCTGCGCCTGCGGCAGCGCTTCCCCGCGATCGACATGACGGCGCTGGCGCTGGACTTTTCGCGCGCCTTTGCCCTGCCGGACACGGTGCGCCAGGCTGGCCGCGTGTTCTTTTATCCCGGTTCGTCGATCGGCAATTTCGCGCCGCATGAGGCGATCGCCTTCCTGCGCCGCCTGCGCGCCAGCAGCGCGGGGGAGTGCGGCCTGCTGATCGGCGTCGACCTGGTGAAGGACAGCGCCACGCTCGACGCTGCCTATGACGACGCGATCGGCGTCACGGCGGCCTTCAACCTGAATATGCTGCGGCACGTCAATTACCTGATCGGCTCGGATTTCGACGTGGCGCAATGGCAGCACCGCGCCTTTTTCAATGCGGAGGAAGGGCGGATTGAAATGCACCTGGAAGCGCGCGAAGCGCTGGAAGTCGCGTGGCCGGACGGCGAGCGCCACTTTGCGCGGGGCGAACGCATCCACACGGAAGACAGTTATAAATACACGCCGCGCACCTTCGTCGAACTGCTGCGCGAAGCGGGGTTCGCCGCGACCCGCACCTGGACCGATGAGGCGGGCTGGTTTGCCGTCGTGCATGCGCGCGCCATGGGGCCGGCATGACCTTGCTGGAGCAATACCGGACGGTGCGGCGCCATACGGCGGCGCTGGCGCAACCGCTGTCGGACGAGGATTGCTGTGCGCAATCGATGCCGGACGCCAGTCCCGTCAAATGGCACCTGGCGCACACCACGTGGTTTTTTGAAACCTTTATCCTCGAGCATTGCGAGGCCGGCTTCCAGCCCTTTCACCCGGCCTTCCGCGTGCTGTTCAATTCCTATTACAACGGTGTGGGGGACAAGCACCCGCGTCCGCAGCGCGGCTTGCTGACGCGGCCCTCGATGGCGGAAGTGCGGGCCTATCGCCATGATGTGGATATGCGCATGGCGCGCCTGCTCGCCGGCGCCGACGCCGGATTGGCCACCTCGGTGGCGGCGCTGGTGACGCTGGGCTTGCAGCACGAGCAGCAGCACCAGGAATTGATCGTGACGGACGTGAAGCATTTGCTGGCGCAAAATCCCATGCAGCCGGCCTGTGTGGGCGGCGCCGCCGCGCCGGCGCGCGCCGCCGGTCCGCTGGAATGGCTGGCGGTCAATGGCGGTGTCGCGGAGATCGGCCATGCGGGTGACGGCTTTTGTTTCGACAATGAATTGCCGCGCCACCGCGCCTGTCTCGCGCCGTATGCACTGGCGTCGCGGCTGGTGACCAACGGCGAGTACCTGGCGTTCATCGAAGCGGGCGGCTATGCCGATCCAGCGCTGTGGCTGGCCGAAGGGTGGGACCGGGTGCGCGGCGAAGGCTGGGCGCATCCCTTGTACTGGCGGCGCGGCGATGACGGGCAGTGGACCGAGTTTAGCTTGCATGGCCGCCAGCCGCTGGACCCGCATGCGCCCGTCACGCACGTGTCGCTGTATGAAGCCGATGCCTATGCAAACTGGTGCGGCGCGCGCCTGCCGACCGAGGCGGAATGGGAACGGGCGGCGGCGTTGCCCGACTTGCGGCAACTGTTTGGCGCGTGCTGGCAGTGGACGTCGAGCAGCTACGCGCCGTACCCGGGTTTTAAACCGGCCGCCGGGGCGATCGGGGAGTACAACGGCAAGTTCATGGTGAACCAGTATGTGTTGCGCGGTTCATCGTCGGCCACGCCGGACGGGCACGCGCGCGCCAGCTACCGCAACTTCTTCCCGGCGCACGCACGGTGGCAATTGACGGGAATCCGCCTGGCGCGCTGAGTTAACCAGCGGGCAATCGGCGCATATCCGCTGCGGGCTCGGCGCCCCCCGGCAATCCACCTTACGCGTTTGCATGCCGGGCTTCGGAGACGGCCGCCCGCAACAGCAACGCGACCTCATCCCCCACATCATCCAGCGGCTGCAGGCTCAGCGCGGCGCGGCACAGCGCCACCGCGCCTTCCATCGCCGACAGCACCAGCGCCGCCAGCCGCTGCGCACGCGCCGCGCCGATCCCTTCGCGCGCCAGTTCCGCCGCAATGATGCCCTGCCAGTCCACGAAGGCCTGGTGCGCCGCGTCCAGCAACTGCTGCTGGGTGCCGGCGTCCGGCGCCTCCTTGGCATCGTCTGTATACCGTTCCACCGCCACCACCAGCACCGGGCAGCCCGCTTCGAAGCGGCTGTCTTGCAGCGCCGCGCCGCGCAGCCGGAAGGCGGCGCGCACGCCGTCCACCGCGCCATGGGTGCGCAGCAGGCTGTCGAGGATGGCGCTGATCTCCCGCTGGGCCAGTTGCACGGCGGCGCCGACCAGTTGCGCTTTGCCGCCGGGGAAGTGATAGCCGATCGAGCCCCGCGGGGTCTCCGTGTGGCGCACCACTTCGCGCAGGCTGGTGCCATGCATGCCGCGCCGGCTCAGCAATTCCACCGCGCCGGCCACCATTTTGTCTCGGGTTCCTGAAGTCATGAAACGAATATTATGACATTTGGCATAAACGTGTCTATAATTCTGATTATGACGTTCGTCATAATTTCTACATACTGGGACCCGACATGAACCAAACCGTATCCGCCCGCGCCGGCGCGCCGCTCACCCTGGCCAATGGCGCCGTGCTGAAAAACCGCATTGCCAAAGGCGCCATGAGTGAACAACTGGCCGATGGCCGGCAGGACCCGACCGCCAAGCTGGAGCGCCTGTACCGCGTGTGGGCGGAAAACGAGATTGGTCTGCTCATCAGCGGCAATATCATGATTGACCGCGAACACCTGGGAGAATTAAAAAACGTCGTGCTGGACGACCGCAGCGACCTGGTGGCGTTCCGCCGCTGGACCGAGGCGGGCCGTGCCCACGGCACGCATTTCTGGGCGCAACTGAACCATCCCGGCAAGCAAACGCCGAAATTCCTCACCCGGGAACCGGTGGCGCCGTCCGCGATCGCACTGGGCGGCGGCCTGGAACAGAGCTTCAACACGCCACGCGCCCTGACTGAAGCCGAGATCACGGTCCTCATCAGCAAGTTTGCCCGCAGCGCCTTGCTGGCCAAGGAAGTCGGTTTTACGGGCGTGCAAATCCATGGCGCGCACGGCTATCTGGTCAGCCAGTTCCTGTCGCCGCTGCATAACCAGCGCACCGACCGCTGGGGCGGCTCGCTGGAAAACCGGCTGCGCTTTGTGGTGGAAATTTACCGCGCCATCCGCGCCCTGGTCGGCACGGCGTTCCCGGTCGGGATCAAGCTCAATTCCGCCGATTTCCAGAAGGGCGGTTTCAGCGAAGAAGAATCCATGGAAGTGGTGCAGGCGCTGGCGCGCGAGGGCATCGACATGGTGGAAATTTCAGGCGGCACCTATGAAAGCCCCGCCATGGTGGGGGCCCCATCGCAGCAGCCTGCCAAGGCCTCGACCCAGCAGCGCGAAGCGTATTTCCTCGCCTATGCGGAAAAAGTGCGCAAGCTGGTCGCGACGCCGCTGATGGTGACGGGCGGTTTCCGGTCCTCGGCCGGCGTGGAAGCCGCGCTGGCCGGTGGCGCCACCGATGTCATCGGACTGGCGCGCCCGCTGGCGGTGGAACCGGCGCTGGCGTCGCGCCTGATCAACGACCCGGGCTACCGCATCGACATGGCCATGCCGACCACCGGCAGCAAGCTGGTGGACCAGATGACGTTCCTGGCGATCACCTGGTATGAACACCAGTTGGCGCGCATCGGCGACGGCAAGCGTCCGCTGCCCAATATGAATGCGTGGCGCAGTGTGCTGTCCACGCTGTGGGCGCTGGGCACGATGGCGTTTGCCAAGCGGCGCGCGTAGGGAGTTGCCGCCGGCGCACGCAATACTGGCCAGCATGCATGGCGGCTTCCGCTTCGCGGAAACCGCCCTACGCGTTTTACGCCGTGACTGCGGAACTATCGGTGGTTGCTGTTTCCTGCGACTTCAACTGGCGGTTCACCGCGCTCAGCACGGCCTTGAACGATGCCGTCACGATATTGCTGTCGATGCCCGCGCCGAACAAGGTCGGACCGTTTTCCAGGCGCAGTTCCACATAGCACGCGGCTTTCGCATTGGCGCCGGAACCGATCGAATGCTCGTGGTAGTCCATCAACTTGATGTCCAGGCCCAGCGCATCGACAAACGCATCGATCGGACCATTGCCGCCGCCCTGCAAGGCCATCGAGGCGCCACGGTGGGTCAGGGCGATATCGATTTGCACGGTTTCATCGCTGCTGGTGTCTTCCACCAGTTTATGGGCGTTGTAGGCGTACGGCGACGTCTGCGCCAGGTATTCGTCGTCAAACACCTTGTAAATGCCTTCGGCCGTGATTTCCAGGCCGGTCTGGTCGGTGACGGCCTGGACCGCGCGCGAGAACTCGATTTGCAAGCGGCGCGGCAACACCAGGCCGTAATCCTGTTCCAGCAAGTACGCCATGCCGCCTTTGCCGGACTGGCTGTTGACGCGGATCACCGCGTCATAGCTGCGGCCCAGGTCTTGCGGGTCGATCGGCAAGTACGGGATTTCCCAGTGCGCGTCCGGCTGCTGCTTGGCGAAGCCTTTCTTGATCGCGTCCTGGTGCGAACCGGAAAACGCGGTGAAGACCAGGTCGCCCACGTAAGGGTGGCGCGGGTGGACCGGCAACTGGTTGCATTCCTCCACCAGCTTGCGCACCGAATCGATGTCGGAAAAGTCCAGGCCCGGATGCACGCCCTGGGTGTACAAATTCAGTGCGAGGGTCACCAGGTCGACGTTGCCGGTACGCTCGCCATTGCCGAACAGGCAGCCTTCGACGCGGTCCGCGCCGGCCATCACGGCCAGCTCGGCGGAGGCGACGGCGGTGCCGCGGTCATTGTGCGGGTGGACCGAGATGACCAGCGCATCGCGGCGCTCGAGGTTGCGGCACATCCATTCGATCTGGTCCGCATACACGTTCGGCGTGCTGCATTCCACGGTCGATGGCAGGTTGAAGATCATCTTGTTTTCCGGCGTCGGCTGCCACACGGCGGACACGGCGTCGCAAATCTGCTTGGAAAAGTCCAGTTCCGTGGTGGAGAACGATTCCGGCGAATATTCAAAGCCCCACTGGGTTTGCGGATGCTGCGCCACCAGTTCCTTTACCAATTTAGTGCCGCTGGTGGCGATGTTGACGATTTCTTCGCGGGACATGTTGAACACGACCTTGCGGAACACCGGCGCCACCGAGTTATAAAGGTGGACGATCGCGCGCTTGGCGCCGGCCGCCGCTTCCACGGTACGGCGGATCAATTCGTCGCGCGATTGCGTCAAGACGATGATGGTGACGTCGTCCGGAATGCGGTTTTCCTCAATCAGCTTGCGCACGAAATCAAAATCGGTTTGCGAAGCGGAAGGGAAGCCGACTTCGATTTCCTTCAGGCCGATCTTGACCAGCATGTCGAAGAAGCGCAATTTCTTTTCCGGGCTCATCGGCTCGATCAGCGCCTGGTTGCCGTCGCGCAGGTCGGTGCTCATCCAGACAGGGGGCTTGCTGATGACGGCGTTCGGCCAGGTACGGTCAGCCAACTGGACGGGGGGGAAGGCGCGGTATTTCGCTGCTGGGTTTTGCAACATCATGGGGTACTCCTGGGTTCTCTAGTATGGGGAAAGCCTGGTCGGCATAACGATGTGGCGCGAGGGCTGGCGGCCTGCCACGGGGTTCGTGGGCCGTCAACCGGTCGGTAGCATTAGCAGCAGCAAGACGCGTGGCGCGGACATGCTGCGTGGCGTGGTAAGAGCCTGGGTGGACATCGTGGCAAACTTTCCTGTTGGAGGACTTCGCGCGGCTTATGGCCGGCGCAGGGTACTGCTTGGATCGCGAAACTGAAGCGCGGTGGATAACCGGATCAGGCGCGTGCTGGTAGACGCGGCGTCAGCGATAGGGCGCTGATTGCCGGTAGCAGGAAAGTGGATAGGTGCGGATGCGTAAACATGGCCTCAAATGTACGGGAACCTGTTTAAGCTTGTCAAGCAAATTATATTAGGCGGGCCAGCCGGGAAGTGCGCAAAACTGCCAAATCCCGGCTTGGTTGATCGTTCCGTTTGACCGTGTGGCTTTACTTCGCCATATCCAGGACTTGCATCACCGCCTCTACCACGGCTTCCGGTTTCGACAGGTGGATCGCATGGTGCGCTCCTTCGGCCACGCGGTTGCTGCCCCGTTTCGACAGCGCGGCCACTTCATCCTGCATGGCCTTGTTTTCCGCTTCGATCGCCTTGTTGGTCTCGCTGGGCGGCTGGCCCGGCACCAGGTAGGGGCTGACACCCCGCGTCAGCGAGACCAGCGGCAAATCGCCAAAGGATTTGCGGGCGGTGCGCAATTGCTGCGCGCTGGTGGTAAAGACGTTTTCCGCTTCCGAGACATTGGCGCGCCAGAACGAGGGCTTGCGTTTCAGGGCGGCGGCGGCGGCGGCCAGTTTCGGGCCAAATGGTTCTTCGGAGCCCAACACGCACTGTTGTTCCAGCTCCGAGCCTGGCGTAAAACCTTTTTCCGCCGCGGCCAGGCAGGTCCGGTCCATCTCGACGATGCCGGCAAAGCCCTGGCTCATGCCGCCCTTGGTCAGCTTGTCCAGGCGCGTCAGTTCATCTTCATGCTGGGCGTCGAGCAGCACCAGGCCGGCCACGTCGGCTTTCGGGCGCAATGCGAATTGCTGGATCACCATCGCGCCATAGGAATTGCCGACCAGGACATAGGGACCGGGCACGCGGCCGTTTTTCAACAGGAAGTGCAAGTCCTTGGCGGCGTTGGCGGCCGTGGCCGGACGGGTAATCGGATCGGAAAAACCCATGCCGGCGCGGTCGTAGATGCAGGCACGGGTGCGCTTGGCCACTTCCGGCTGCACCTGGAACCAGTCCCAGCCCGCACGGCCGCTGCCCGCTTCGAACACCACGGTGGGCGAACCGCTGCCCAGGCAAAACAGGTTCAAACGCCGTCCGCCCACGTCGACCATCACCTGGGCCCGGGCGTAGGCGTCTTGCGTCAGGGTTTCAACGGCGCTGGCGCCGGTGGACAGGGTGAGCAGGGTGGCGGTGGCGGCGGGCAGCAATTTCATAAATGGGGCGCGTGATCGTGGCAAAGACGGCCATTGTCTCCGCTAGTTGCTTACTTGTAAATAATGTAGGGCGGTTTCCGCGTTAGCGGAAGCCGCCGTGCATGCAAATACCACCGGCATCAGCGACACCGGCCCGCACGCCTGGGCATTTGCACCGCCAAGTAACGCGGCTCGACGAAGTTCATCGCGGATTGTCGGGAGTCATTCCGCGACGCTTTTTCGCGCTGTTCTTGCCGGTCTTGCGCTGACGTCTGCTGCGCTTCTTGCCGGAAGGGGAAGATTCCGGCGCGGGATGTGCCTGTCGGCTGGGTTCATTGCGTGGCGGGGCCGGATCGGTGGTGCCAGTTTCATCTTCGGGGAAGTCGCGCAGCAACTGGAAAAGCGGAATGACCTCATGATGCATCGGGGGCTTCTCGGTATAGCGTTGCTGGTGAGGCCCGATCGGAACAGCCGGTTTTGCCTCCGGTTCGCTTGATTCCGGCGGCAGGTTCGGCCCGAACATCCGCGCCGTCACCGTCCGCCGCACGGTACGGCATTCATCGGCGCGCACCCAGTCCTTGAAGCCTGGGAAACGCAGCCAGACCGCCTTCCACGCATTGCGGTTGCCACTGCCTTGCAGGTTGGCGAAAGCCGATGGCGACAGGCTGAACTGGCCATATTTGATCTCGGAGTTCTGCACCACGGCGTAGTAAGGCTGTCGCCCGAAGCTGGCGCGCAATACCGTGCCTTCCGGCAGGAAGACTTGTTTCCATTGGAACCCGTTGGCGGCGTCCACCTCCGGTGTTTGCTCCCGCTCCTGCGCCTGCTGCGGCCGCATGGCAGCGGCAAGCACATCGCAAATCG
>Ga0307408_100000276_pt1 | contig 51523 bp, 25 predicted proteins | sample 322Cmetagenome_FD_202116 | JGI IMG/M metagenome (GOLD analysis project Ga0307408, IMG submission 202116) | Maize rhizosphere microbial communities from greenhouse at UC Davis, California, United States - 322HYB-C-3 | ecosystem: Host-associated > Plants > Roots > Rhizosphere > Soil | place... | reverse complement strand
TAGTTGAAAGCCTTATCAACAGTGAAAATATAATAGTAATAAGTGGTGCCGGGGCTGATCGCGGCTACCGTACCGTTGTCGCTAAAAGAAGTAGCCGTACCCACATAAATTATGGGATTGCCTGTTCCCATAGAACTACCGTAGGAGTAGATACCATTGGTATTGGGTACAGGTGCTGTAGCCGAAGTACTTCGAACCACTATATAGCCGCCGCCGTCAATTCCGGTTTCTGGAGCTGTCCAGTTAACATTGATGCTAGCTGAGTCGGCTGTTGCAGAAGGAGCAGTAGCTGCTGCCGGGGCTATTATGTCGGGCGTCGGGCTGGCCTGATTGTCGGCAGGATAAATAACAAAATCATCTACATCAAAGGGCTTGGCAATGGCAGAACCTCCTCCGTTAAACCTAAAACCTCCAAAGCTCATGGTGGCAGAAGCCAGATTCACTGAATATGAATTGGTATACTTTGCCCAGGTACCTCCCGTGGTGGTCCATGCCGCAGTAGAATAAGCCTGAACGAAGGCTGTATTATCGGCCGTTGCCAAATATCCGCTCACCTGGTTGCCAGTGGACGGTGCCGGTGCTCTATAATAAAATTGAACTATATACTTAGTGTTATTTTTTAATGGAGGGTTTACCGTAGGCGAAAAAACGTTCTTTGTACTGGTACTGGTGCTGGTATAGGTAAAGTAGTTGCTACCCGTTCTTGCTGTACCATTATTTACAATATTTGCCGAGCCGGAAGTGGTCCATACGGTTTGCACAAGGTTAGTCCCTGATGCAGGAGCAGTAGTCGAAACGGATCCGGCCGCTTGGTTTTCAAAGCCACCTTCCATTACCGGAAAAGCTCCTAATATCTGTTTTTGGTTGGAAGGCACATAGGTGGCTGGAGATGTCGTTCCGCTCAAGGCAGTTTTAACAGTATTAGCCCCTGCACTGCTTAGCACGAGGCTACCGCTGTAATTCCCTACTATAGAGGCATTCAATCGAACACTAATTGTGGTAGCAGCAACTGTTCCTGAGGAAGCCGGTAGCGTTAGAGAATTACCCCAGGTTGTACCTCCATTGGAAATCTCGAAATTGGCAGGAACCGTAATGGAAATACCTTCTGTGAGATTAGAGCCAGACACCGAAAAAGTTTGCACTGCTGAAGGTGCTCCTGCCATCTGTTCAAACACACTGAAGGAAGGATTAGCATAAACTACAGGATTAGTAGTAGCAGTGAGATTTGAAAGACTGTTCAAATAATTTTCCAGGTTGGTATACCCATTAGAAGCGATACCATTTCTGTCGCTGGCATTATTAGGGTTTAAACCCTTTGCTGTTTCCCAGGTATCGGGCATGCCATCGTGGTCTGTATCAGGAGGAGCAGTTGTAGAATTTAGCGCAGGCCATGCATTTACAGTCTGCTCATAAGCCGTGCCATGCGGATAACCGCCCTGTACATCAATGATCTTCCCGGTTCTATTTCGTACATCATTCACAATTCTCTGATCCAGAGTATCTCTATTGGGTAAGGAACAACCCGCTCCCTGTAATACGGCTTCATAGGCATCGATAGCTGACTGGCTGCCTACAGGATAACCGAGTTCCAATGGAGAGTCTGCCTTTACCATTGGCTTATCAGCAGATCCACCCGCAGGCGCCACACCCAACCAGTTGTCGGCGGTATTAGTGGAAGAACCGTCCACATGGTTTCCGTTCACGTACCATTTACCATAGGGAGTATTCCCGGGATTACAGATCCTGTATTTTACACCGCTGCCTGTATTCGGGCCGTATTTGTAATAGTTGTTCACTACGTTATAGTTACCTCCATCACCACCATACACCGTATTGATGCCCCAGTTGTAAATAACATTATTGCGAAAATCCACGTTTTCCACCCCAACCGTATTAGGGGTATAGGTGGAAATACCCGCAAAGCGAGGATTGCGGTTGCGGCAATGGGCAAACAGGTTGTGGTGCATAGTGCCTCGTTTGGCTCCCCAAATTCCACCATAACCATGCTGCTCGTAATCGGTATCACCTGTTTCCCAATGGTAAGAATAGTTGAGTGGTTCCGACATCATGCTCCATTGAATGGTGAGATTGTCCCCCCTATAAATGGTTAGTGCCTCATCGTTGCTCCAACTGGCAGTTACGTGGTCTATTATAATATTGCTGGGTCCGGTACCGCTCAAAGCATCCGCTCCGCCGCTGCCATTAACCGGGTTACCATTGGTATCTACCAACTTTTGATACCTGTCGCCCACGCGAAAACGCATATAACGAACAATAATATTATCGCCACCAAGAGATACCTGATGGTCGGCCACGCAAATACCATCGCCAGGGGCAGTTTGCCCGGCAATAGTGGTGTTAGCTTTAATGGTCAATCCTGAATTAAGATGAATGGTGCCCGAGACCCGGAAAACAACCGTCCGGTAAGTTGCCGCAGCCGTTAAGGCGTAGCGAAGGCTGCCGGGCTGGCCATCATCACTTAAATTGGTTACTTCAAAAACCGTGGTGAACGAACTTGGCGTCCCCCTTCCACCAGTGCTGTACATGCCGGCCCCCTCTGCCCCCGGGAAGGCAGGCAGCTGAGCATAAACAATGGTGCTGCACAAAAGCCAAAAGGCAAAGAAATTCCCCGCTAAGAGTAAATTTTTTTTACGCATAAATTGGTTAATTAGGTATATAATTGGTTTAATAATTAGCTTATAATCTGAGTTTGATTATTATGCAAACCGCATATTTTAATCAAACTCAGATTTATAATCTTAAAACTGAAAGTATCGTCGGTTAAACAATATTTCGTATTCTCCTCTATCGGTTTTATAAAGGAGGATTTCAGTCGATCTAGGCTTATTAATCCTAATTGCTTTTTCGGATTGCGTTACTGCGGTAGAAAACCAATTAACTTACAATTAGGAATTATTCAAAACTAGCGAAAACACGCGGCAGGATAGGGTAAAAATTGGTAAAAATGGTTGAAAAAATGGTCAAAATGAGTTTGACAAAGTTCGGCGAACTAGCCATTCTCTTCGTTTCTCATCGCCCACATGTATATGCGTTTGTATGATGGGGTACCGAAATATTTTCGGCACAGGTATCGGCATGGCCAAGTGGCTTGGCCTAATTCCGAGGTTGGTGTCCTCACCAACCTCTTAGTTTAATTTTGTGTCTATTCAACAAAACTCAGCATCAACCCTAATTCCAGCCGCCACCCAAGGCTCGATAAACATTAACCATAGCTTTCAGTTGCTGCATTTTGGTTTCAATTAAATCAAACCTTGATTCCAATGCATCCCTTTGGGTCATTAACACTTCCATGTAATCAGCCCGGGCAGACCTAAAAAGGTTATTAGAAATATCAATAGACTGAGCAAGGGCCTGTACTTCTTTGGATTTAAAATCATAGCTTTTTTCAAGGTTACCGATTTTTGCCAGCTGATTAAGTACCTCCATGTTAGCGTTTAAAATACTGCGCTCGTAATTATAAACAGCCTGTATCTGCTGCGCGTTAGCGCTAGAATACAAAGCTTTTATTGCATTCCTATTGATTAAGGGCGCAGTTATGTCTCCAGCAAGATTATACAGTAACGATTCGGGTTTGAGAAGATAGCTTGGGTTAAATGCCTGGTAACCAATGCCAGCGGAAATGCCAAAAGAAGGATAAAACCTGGCCTTAGCTACTTGTACATCAAGCTTGGCTGCTGCCAGATTTTGTTCAGCTTGCTTAATATCCGGGCGGTTAGCCAGTAACTGTGCCGGAATGCCAGCTTGTATAGCCTTCGGTACCAGATCCTGAAAAGTCTGGTTATTTCTCTTTACCGGCTGCGGATATCTACCCACCAGGAAGTTAATCCTATTCTCTGTTTCCGTAATCTTTTGCTGGATTTCATATTGCAAGCTCTGGGTATTAAGAACCTGCGCCTGAAATCTGCTTACCGGCAGTTCAGTAACCCGGGCGGCTTCTTTCTGTAGCCTTACAATTTCAAGGGCATCACTTTGAATCTTTATGTTCTGCTGCACAATTGCTAACTGGTTATCGAGTGCTAATAGCTCATAATAAGAGTTAGCAATTTCGGCAATCAGGTTGGTAACCATAAAGTTTCTCCCTTCAACGCTTGCCAGATACCGGTTAACGGCTGTTTTTTTAGCATTGCGCAGCTTACGCCAGATATCCACTTCCCAGGTAGCATAGGCCCCGCCCATAAAATCTGTTAAAGGCTCAGGCATTTCTTTTCCCGGTTTAATTTCGGTGTTGGCTTCCATTGCACCAATGTTGGTATAGCGAGGCACTTTTTCAAGCCCGGCGCCGCCTCTTAAACCTACAAAGGGTAAATACTCTCCCTTTCTGGCCCGTATTTCATTTTTTGCGATCTGAATTTCCTGGACAGTAATATTCAGTTCCTGGTTGTTCTGCAAGGCCGAATCAATCAGTACAGCCAGATTAGTATCAGTGAAAAAATTCTTCCACTTAATTTTTGCAGTATTGGTGGTATCCTGCGACTTATTATAACTCACAGGCACCATTATGTTGGCTGTTTTTTGAACTAAAGCAGGCAAACTACAAGCCGTATAGCTGAGGGAAACCAATGCAGCTCCCATCCATTTTACTATTGTTTTATTACGCATGGGTTTCACTTTCTTCAATTTGGGGAAAAGTATCAATGGCATGGACATAATCTTCGGTTAAGGTGGTCTCATCTTCGTCTTTAATCAGATGGCGGCCGTCTGCCAAGCGGGCAAATATGTAGTACAGCCCTGGGACGATAATGACACCGAAAATTGTTCCGAATAACATGCCACCAAGCGCAGAAGCACCAATTGTGCGGTTACCAATGGCGCCTGCGCCGTGTGCAATAATCAGTGGTATCAAACCAGCAATAAAGGCAAATGAAGTCATCAGGATAGGGCGGAAACGTACTTTGGCACCTTCTATGGCAGCATCGAGAATAGAGGCTCCCTGCTGACGCTTCATTACGGCAAATTCTACGATCAGTACGGCATTTTTACCCAACAAACCAATCAGCATGATGAGTCCAACCTGAGCATAGATATTGTTCTCCAGCCCCATTAACTTAAGCAATAGAAACGAACCAAATACTCCGACCGGCAAAGAGAACACCACTGCTAGTGGAATTATAAAGCTTTCGTACTGGGCAGCCAATACAAAGTAGACAAACACCAATACAATTATAAATACATAAAGCGACTCGTTCCCTCTGGTCGATTCGTCGTAAGAAAGCCCTTCCCAAGCAATATCATAGCCTTTGGGCAATGTTTTAGCAGCAACCTCCTGTATGGCGTGAATGGCATCGGCGGTGGTATAGCCTTTGGCCGGAAGGCCTTGGATAGCAGCCGAGTTGTACAGGTTGAAGCGGGTAACTTCATTAGGGCCCTGAGCTTTTTTAAGTTTCATGAAAGCCGAATAGGGAACCATGTCTCCCCGGTCATTTTTAACATAAAGCTTCAGAAGATCCGATGGAAGCCGCCTGAATCTAGGGTCAGACTGGACATACACCTTAAAGAACTGTCCAAATTTGATAAACCCTTGTTCGTAGGTACTTCCAATTAAAATATTGAGGTTTTCCATCGCAGTGCCTATAGACACTCCCTTTTGCATAGCCAGATTATTGTCTATCTCTAATTCGTATTGTGGGTAGTTGGCAGCAAAAAAGGTAAACAAGCCAGAAAGTTCTTTGCGCTTGCGCAAATTATCCATGAATTCCTGATTAATTTTATCAAACTCATGATAGTCGGTCTCGGAATTCTTATCTAACAAACGCATCGAAAAACCTCCCGAAGAACCAAATCCAGGGATAGCGGGTGGTTCAAAAAATTCGATAACAGCCCCAAGCCCTTTCGAATGCTCCTCCAGTTCTTCCATTATTTCTTTAACGGTATGTTTGCGGTCCGACCATTTTTTCAGGTTAATCAGGCACGTGCCAGCATTGGAGCCCCTTCCTTCGGTCATGATCTCGTAGCCAGCCAAAGATGATACCGATTCCACGCCATCAATTTCCTCGCAGATCTTCTGAAGTTTTTGCGATACCTGGTTGGTTTTTTCCAGAGTAGAGCCCGGAGGGGTTTGGATAATGGCATAAATAGTACCCTGGTCTTCGTTAGGAATAAATCCTGCTGGCAAAATTTTATTTTCGTAGAGTATCCCTAGGCAGAACACCAGTAATATTCCGAAAGTAAGCCATCTTCTGCTGGCGATTGATTTTAACAAGCCAACATATTTGCCGGTAAGCTTATCAAACCCACGGTTAAAACTGTCCAGAGCCCGGGTTAGCAGATTTTGTTTCTTTGGTTTTCCATGATGATTTTTTAGCAACATAGCACACAGTACCGGGGTAAGTGTAAGGGCTATTAAAGCAGAAATTACAATGGAACTGGCCATGGTAATGGAGAATTGGCGGTAAAACGTACCTAACGGCCCCGACATAAACGAAATGGGAAGGAATACGGATACCATTACAGCTGTTATGGCGATAATAGCTCCACTGATTTCCCCAAGTACTTTTTTTACCGCACTAAAGGGCGATAGGTGAGGTTCTTCCTCCATTTTGGCATGGACGGCCTCCACCACAACAATGGCATCATCCACCACAATACCGATTGCCAGCACCAGGGCAAAGAGCGTTACCAGGTTAATAGACAGCCCGAAAAATTGAATCACAAAAAACGCCCCAACCAGGGATACCGGAACTGCCAGGATCGGGATTAAGGTAGAACGCCAATCGCCAAGAAATATGAAAACAACTATGGCAACAAGTATGAATGCATCTCGCAAGGTATGAAGCACTTGCTCGATGGATGCATCCAGGAACTGAGAAACATCATAACTGATTTTATAATCCATTCCCGGAGGGAAGTTGGCCTTCATTTTCTCGAGCTGGGCTTTTACATCTGCAATTACATCACTGGCATTACTGCCATAGTTCTGCTTCAATACAATGGCTGCCGATGGATGCCCGTCCAGGTTAGAATAAATATCAAAGAATTCACTCCCTAATTCTACTTTGGCTATATCTCTCAGGTGGATGCTTTCCCCTGCAGAATTAGCCCTGATAATGATACTTTCATATTCTTCAGGTTTATTATACCTGCCTTTGTAAGTGAGTACATATTCCAACGATTGGGCAGCGATACCTGAACTTTGTCCTAAGCGGCCCGGACGTCCGATAATACTTTGTTCCGCTAAGGCTTTCATTACCTCCTCAACCGAAATGTTATAGGCACGCATGCGGTCAGGGTTAAGCCAAACCCGCATAGCATATCTTCGGCTTCCTAATATTTGTGCCCTGGCTACGCCTTTAGTTCTCTGTATTTCAGGAATCATTTTGACTGTGGCGTAGTTGAATAAGAACTTTTCGTCCATGCTCTTATTCTTGGAGTACAGGTTGACATACATCAACATACTAGGCTGGATAGGGGTAATCACAACACCTTCCCGTTGCACTAATTCGGGCAGGAGGGGCATTACTTGATCCACCCTCGTTTTCACCCGGATAACCGCATCATTGGGATCAGTGCCGGGTTCGAAAATTACCCTGAGGGTAGCCTCGCCGGCACTGGTAGCATCGGTGGCTATGTATCTCATATCCTGCACTCCATTGATCGCCTGTTCTAATGTGATCAACGTAGATTTCACCAATACATCGGCACTGGCCCCGGGATAAGCAATGAAAATATTTACAGTTGTGGGCGCAATTTCCGGAAATTGGGAAATTGGCAATTTCTTGATAGATAAGATACCCACAAAAACAATCATGGCCGATATTACAATGGCGAATACGGGCCTGCGTATGAATTTACTAAACATGTTTTCTGTTTTTTAGGATACTTTATTATTCCGCATATAGGTCTAGCTGCGACATGACAGTACCGGGATTCACGAATTTGGATTCTATTTTTTCGTTTTCCCGTACCAGGCGTAACCCTTCAAGAAGTATTCTATCATTTTTGCTGAGGCCTTCCTGAACAATATAAATGTGAGGCATTTCCGCTGCTATGGTAATTTCCCTCGACCTTAGCACATTGTCTTTATCAAGCACATAAACATATTTCTTGTCCAAAACTTCGAAAGTTGCCTTCTGCGGAATAATCAGAGCGTTTTTCATCGGCACATCCATTAGGATATTCCCTGTTTCGCCATGACGTAATAATCCTTTCGGGTTCGGAAACGTTGCTCTGAAGGCGATATTTCCGGTTTCGTTGTTGAAATCAGCTTCAATAGTTTTAACAAGTCCAGGGTATTCAAATACCTGCTGATTCGCCATTTGCAGCTTCACTTTAGAAATGTTGTTTTTTTGCTCATTGGTTTTATACTCCAGGTATTCAGCTTCCGGAACATTAAAATAAACCCACATTTCACTATTGTCTGATAGGGTAGTAAGCAAATCACCCTCATCAACCAAACTGCCCAGCCTTACCTGGAAATGGTCCATAATACCGTTAAAGGGGGCTTTTATCTGTGTAAACCCCAAATGTACCTGGGCTAATGACACTTCCGCTTTGGCCTTATTTAATTTGGCTTTTGCCATGGCTAGTTCATTGGGTGATACGACCTTGCTTTGGGCCAGTGTTTTAGTGTTTTGAAACTCTATTTCGGCAAAATTGGCTTCGGCCTGGGCTTTTTGTAGTTCAGCCTGATACATAGTAGGCATAATTTGAAACATGAGTTGTCCCTTTTTTACCGACTGCCCTTCGTCTACAAAAATTTTATGTAAGTAGCCTTTTTCCAGGGCTCTGATTTCAATATGGCTTATGGCATGGATCTGCCCGACATATTTTTTGGTGATCAGGGTATCTTTTACCAAAGGGCTTGTAACCAGATATTTACTTTTCTCTTCTTTTAGTTCTTTTTGCGATTGACAGCTTGTTTGACATAACAAGGCGCACAGGCTTAAGAGCACCAAAATTCTCTTCATGATTAATGAGTTAAAAAACGATTTATTTGTATTGCACATCATATCGCCCCATGCATTGTGCATTATGCTTGGGGCAATAAAAAATTAAAATTTGTTGTGGAGGCTGGTAATTCGATTTGCCTGGCCTGATTTTTAAGTCCGATGAAATTGGCATGTTTCAGCGCTGCCTGGTGCTAAAAATCTATAAGACTGTCGAGTCAATCAACACAGCTTATAAGAGCATGACAGTATAAAAATCGCTAATAATAGTTGAGCCAGGCAATGTTTAATTGCCAGAGGGGTGGAATTTTAAATCATAGCCGGAAAACCCGGAACATGAGATAAAATTTATAAGATGAGATATGTGTAAAATGCTTCCAGAACCCAAAAAAGCTTTTAAGAGAGCTGAAAAAGGCGTCTAAAAAGCGAGAGCAGAAAAGAGCAGCAAAAAAATTAATGCTCTTGCAGTATTTTTCAGAAGAAAAACATTCATCGTCTTCTATCTCGTTTTCTTCGACAATTGCCTTATTATTTCGTTTCCCAGGCTGGTGTGAGAAAGATGATTCGACAACAATGGGCCTTGAATGTAAGCTGTTGTTGTTGGCTTGGACCGAGTTTTTTGAACTTTGGGTGGAAGCAACACAAGCATCCTCACACGCGTAAGCAGGCGAGGAGCCGAATCCACTTAACAGGAAAATACAAAGGAATAGAAAATATCTTATTAGTCCCTTTATCATCTGGGCGCAAAATTATATCTGGCACATGATAATAGCAAGTTCAATCCTTAAAATTAATTAGAGAGCTAGTGAAACAGTGATTGTTGACATTAAAAGGAGACTGGAGGCAGGCTGTTTTTCTGTCACATCAAAGAACTGATGGGCTGTTTAATAAAATTAACCTTTTAGTTGAAACCTGAATTTGATGATTTTCAATTAGTTAAATAATTCAAAATAAGGACTTTGCTTTCCCTCTTTCGAGGAGAGGATTAATTAATCCATAATAAAATAGGCCGGTATCTGCCGGCCTTATTTCTATAAATTATTGCTTTTCAAGTTTCTTTTTCCTCTTTTCCTTCAGGTACTTTTCCAGAGCCGAATTACTGAAGCGCGGGCTTTTGCGCAATACATTAATATTAATTCTTAAAGCGGAACCTTGTTGCCATAAAAAACCTCCAGCTGTCATGCGATCACCTTTTACCACCTGCGTAATACTCTTATTATCAATGGAAGTAGCTTTACTGGCTTCGGTAATTGTATTGAATGTTTTTATCCAGATACCATCCAGGCTATATTGCGAAACCTTACGGCTATCCACCGATAATATTGAATTACGGTATCCATCATGTTTACTTAGGCTTTTCACGTTGATTTTGGGCTTAACCCCTTCACGCCATAGAAAGCCGCCGCTAGTTAATGCCCTTCCACTGATAACTTCCTGAATGCTGTTGTAATGAATTTTTGATACAAGAGATGCTTCTTTGATCGTGCTATAAGTTTTTATTAGGTTGCCGTCAAGGTCGTACTGCCCAATATTGCTTTGTTTTTTTGCCAGAGGCGATCGCCTGAAACGCTTGCTTTCAAGTAAAGGAGTTAAATCGATGGCAGGAGCATTGCCTCTTCTCCATAAATAACCGCACGCTGTAAATACTCCTGATTTGCCCCGTGCGGCGTTTGATAAATATTCTGCCGAGGTTTTCATGCGCCTGGCAGCTTCAGCAGCATTAGTGTAAGTAGCAATCCGTTGTCCGCTAAGCGAATAACGGCTAATTGTGTGAGCACCTTTTTCTGCCTTTATCTGATTTATTTTAACTTGTATCTCTTTCCTTCTCTCGGGCGCAATGTCAGCAAATGGGTTTCCCCGCCTGCCGGAAGCTTCCATCCGCGCTTGCTTATCAGCCTGATTGCCTAATTCAAGGTTCTCAAAGCAAGCATTTAAAGTGTTCCCATCTTTGTAAAAGATAAAAAGGTTTTTATCCTCCAGGGAAAATTCCTGCACAAAACAATTATATACCAGCCTTGCAATAGTAAATTGCTTGGCTTTATTAGTGTTTGGTAAAGTAAGCGATACCCTCAGATAATAGCGGTAATCCTTCGTAAACTCATTCCACGACTTAATTAGAATTTGCGACATGATTTTCTCCGGCTTGGAAAATGAATATCCTTGCTTGTTAAAGCCCTTAGAGCCGAGGCGCTTAACCCTGCCAAAACAGGAAATCTGGTAAATATTTTCCAACCCTGGAATATCTTTCCAGCGCTCGCCTTCAATATCGGCTAATGAATAGTTCTGGTAATGGAGTACGGTTTCAGGCATGTCCAAAGATAGGGCAACTTTGTAGCATGACTAAAATAAAAAAAGTTAAAAAATGTAAAAAAACATGAGTATCAAATAAGTGTTTAAAGTGTCATTGTCTAATAACATGCACTTACTAACGTGATGATTTTCTATTACAGTTCTGCTGTGGCTACTTTATCGCTCGCGCTAAGACAAGAAATAGGGGGAATTTGTTTTGAAACTTTGCTAAACCGATTTAAAATTTAATCTTGCCAATCGGGTAAACTAGTGAGAACGTTATGAGAAAGCAAAAAAGGAATAATTGATAGATATTTTTCAGGAGCGTGAGAAAAAAGATACAACTATTAGGCATTATAATCAGTGCATTAGTTTTTAATAGCAATGCCCAGGAACTAGTCACATATCCTGCACCAAACGGAGTAGTATATACCGGGCATAATGACGACTATACCGTCCGGGTACGTAAACCTGGTGGGATTTGGCAGGATTTATTCGAGTACAACGTAAAGGTAGACTTAGATAAGCCTCAGGATGCTTCGATGGTTTATTTTGATTTTTCTGGAAGTGTTGAGCTGGCTGTAACAAAAAATAATGGCCAGTTTCAGTCGGCGGCCATCAGGCCAACCTCCTACGGTATTAAGCCGGACGTGCGTGGTAAAACCGTGTTTTTTAAACTAGATAAGCCTCGCAAATTATCGCTTGAGTTTGATGGCGATAAGCTGCATAACCTTCATGTTTTTGCTAATGCTATAGAGACGGAAAAGCCTGACCCTAAAGATCCCAATGTTATTTATTTTGGCCCTGGGGTGCACCAGCCAAAGGATTTGCCAGGTGATGAGTTTAATATCCCTTCAGATAAAACAGTTTATATTGCCGGCGGAGCTGTAGTGCGTGCAAAGTTTGTTTGCGACCGGGCTAAGAATGTACGCATAATTGGAAGGGGAATTATAGACCAGCCTTTGAGGGGCGTCGAAATCCGGCACTCAAAGGATATAACGATAGACGGAATTATTGTATTAAACCCTAAACATTATACAATTTATGGAGGCGGCTCCAAAAAGCTCACCATTAAAAACCTCAAATCATTTAGCTCTAACGGATGGAGTGATGGCATAGATCTAATGAGTTGCTCGGATGTAACCATCGATGATGTATTTATGCGTAACTCCGACGATTGCATTGCCATATACGGCCATCGCTGGGACTACTATGGCGATGTGAGGAATTATAAGGTTACCAACTCGGTTTTATGGGCAGACGTAGCACATCCGATAAATATTGGCTTACATGGCAATACTGAGAACTCGGGCGAGGTAATTGAAAATCTGGATTTCAAAAACATTGATATTCTGGAACAAGATGAAGATGATCCGAACTACCAGGGATGTATAGCCTTATCCGACGGAGATTTTAACCTGATAAGAAACGTTAAGTTTGAGGATATCAGAATCGAAGATTTTGAAGAAGGGCAATTGTTGAACCTTAGGGTATTAAACAATGAAAAATACAATACAGGCCCGGGTAAGGGAATTGAGAATATCGTGTTTAAAAACATCAGTTACAATGGGCTTAACCTTATCCCCTCGGTAATTGAGGGAATTGACGAAAGCCATGCCATTAAGGATATCCGTTTCGAAAACCTTCGCATAAATGGCAAGTTGATTCAATCTGCATCCGATGCAAATATTCGTATTGGCAATTTTGCATCTGATATTAAGTTTGAAAAATAGCATTCAAGATTTTTTGGTTAGTTAATAGGGGGAGCTCAGTGGCTCCTTTTTTTATTGATGCAAGGCTTGTACCATTTGTGGGAGCACGGTGGGCTTGTTAAGGAGAACTAGGCGCATCCACCCTCAGGGAATCCTTATCCCTCCTTTGTGATTCTTAATACCAAAACCAGTCCTTTCGGATCTTCGGCTTCCAGGCAACTCTTATATAATTCCATCGTGAATAAAGCTCGTTTTATTAAAAAATGTGGGATTTTGGCTCATTAAGGGCTTTTTTGCAATATTTCCCCCTTCTGTTTGACCGTTTTGCCTCTCCCGCACAGACCGCTTATTTGGCGACATTAGCTCTGTTACTAAAGCGATTTACTTTTTGTCTGCTCTGCAGAACTACACCATAAATAGATCTAAGCTTAAGTGTTTAAAACGAGTTGATACCAATTATTAGAAAACCAATAAATATGAATTTTCAGATTTTTCCACCAAATCTATCCAAATACCTCAGGGGTATTCCGATTGAGCTTTCCCGTAGTTTATGCCGCATCTGTTTTTGCAACGTGGGTGTTTAAGGCCTCTGGCCGCAAATAATTTTTAGAAAAGAGAAATATTCTGAGTATAAAAAATGGTTTCGACTGTCTTAGTTATAATATGCAAGCACAGAAACCAGAAGGACTTAACGAGGAGGAAGCTTTGCCATTCGATTTTAATCCCAATCAAATTCCTGAAGAACAGGTAAAAAAGCACTGGGATTTAATCCAAAAAGCTATAAAAGACATGGAAAATAGTCTTTCCTCTGAAAAATAAAGCCAATTATACTCGGGTATATCAGGGTTAACGCATTGATTATATCCAGTAATGTTAAACAACACAATAGAACTTTCGAAGCTTTGGGATGCTGTATGTTTGGGCAATCAAGATGCCTATGCAACATTGCATACTCAATTATATCCGGGGCTGTTTTCCTATGTGAGAAGTATTTTGAGGAACGAAGAGGAAGCCAATGACCTGCTGCAAGATATGTTTGTAAAGCTTTGGCTAAAAAAGGAATCGATAGGAAAAATAGATAACGTTAAATCGTACTTCTATACCGCTATCCGCTCAATTGCATTGAATTACATCAGGCAGGTGAAACTTCGGGAGAGTAAGCTTGATGATTTAACATCTGTAGATATACAGTTTTCGGCAGAAGATATCATGACCGAAAAAGAAACTTCTTTGAAACTAAAAAATACCATAGCAGCTGCATTAAATAAATTGCCCTCACGCCAGCGGGAAATAATTTACCTCCGCTTCTATGAAAGCCTTGACTATGCACAAATAGTGGAAGTTACAGGGATTAAATACCAATCGGTTGTTAATCATATTCACAGGGCTGTTCAATCTTTAAGGGAAGATTACAGGTTTGAACAAGAACTTAATGTAGCCTAAACTAGATTTCAAATTTTAAACAATAAAATATCGAATTACAAATACCTAAAATATATTATTATCCACTTTTTTCTCTTGGTTAATAGGCTATTGCGTGGCTAGTACAATTGGTTAGGGCATCCGTTTTTTTGGATGCCTTTTTTTTTGCCGGATGGAGAATTAATGTAAAATTAATGTTGCAATTTATTACCTTAGTACTCCTGTTATAAATAAGACCAATTAAGCCAACGGCTAAAATATTTAATAAAGAAGCTATTTCTGAAGCTGTTATGATGGCCAATGATGATTTAATAGGTTAAATACTATTGTGATGCAGTTTAGATTTTGTGCCAGTATTATATGCTTTCTGGCTTTTTCTGTGATTGATGGGTATAGCCAGAGTGTTACATACCTTGGAATGGACCAGGGCCTATCAAACAGTACGGTAACGAGTATTTTTAAGGATAGTTACGGCTTTATGTGGTTCGGTACTTTTGATGGCTTAAACCGTTACGATGGATATACCTTTACAAAGTACAGAAATTTGATAGGTGATTCTACCAGCCTGCCCGATAATTATGTAAACACCATCCTGGAGGCAAAAGATAAGAAGTTATACGTTGGAACTAAAAAAGGAATCGGGGTTTTAAATTATAAAACATTTAAGTTTTCCGGCCTAAAATACCGCCCTTTGGCCAACCAAAAGAAATTGTTTCCCATTGATAAGCACGTGAATGCTATTCAGGAAGATGAGAAAGGCAATATTTATATTACCACGGCAAATCTAGGCTTGTTGGTTCTTAAAAAAGGTGAAACCGTTGCAAAACAAATAATGCAAAGTTCCAGCACTAGTGCACTATGCACGGGCAAAGGAACAAATGTTTGGTTTGGGAATAGCGAAGAAGGCTTGTGTGTTTATAATAGCCAAACCGGTGCAATTAGTAACCACTCTCCTAATTTAAAAAATGCCAATTGTATAAAATATGATTTAGCAGGGAATTTATGGTTGGGTACCAATGCTGGTTTATTCAGGATCGACAAAGGTACTGCCTCCTGTAAACCCTATGATTTACCAGGCTTAAACCTTTCTTCCAGCCGAATAATGGATATCGAATTCGAGAAGGGGCGCTACTTGTGGATATCTACAGATGGTGATGGTTTGCCGGTAATAGACATCCAAGCAAACAAGGTTGTTCAAACTTTTAAGCATAATGAAGACAAGCTTTTAACAAGCAATTCCTTATATACAGTTTATATAGATAAGGACGGCCGCAAGTGGATTGGAACCATGCGGGGAGGAATAAACATTCTGGACGAACATAAAAATATCTTTAAAACCATCAGGCACGAGCCATATAATCCTAATAGCTTGATCCATAATACAGTGCTTTCTTTCTGCCAGGATGGAGACGACATTTGGATCGGTACAGATGGTGGTGGTATAAGCCTTTGGAATCGAAATAAGAATCTATTTAAACCTTATGTTTTTAAGAATCAACCAGGTGCAAACCAAATCACTTCTATAATAAGAGATCAGAGTGGAAACATCTGGGCCGCAACTTATGGTGCAGGGGTGAAGAGGTTTAATAAAGCAACCCAGAGTTTTGATAATGTGCCTTTTTTGCAACGGGATAATGGAGCTAAATATGTTTTTAAATTATTTCGCGACTCGGAAAATAATATATGGGCAGGGTGTATAAAAGGCCGCTATGCCGGGAATTTAGAAAAAGGGCTTTTTAAATTTGATAGGACTTCAAACAGATTTGTTCCGGCCCCATTCCCAATAAATGCGGAAGTTATCTCAATAGCTGAAGATAAATCTGGCAACCTATGGCTCGGCACTATTAGTAATGCCTTGCAGGTAAACAAGAAAAGCGGAAGAGTTAAGCAATTTGACCTCGATACCTATGTAAGGGCCTTGTACGTAGATAAGGGAGAAAATATCTGGATGGGGACTTATGGCAGGGGGCTTATGGTTTACAATTCGAAGGTTAATAAATTTAAAACTCTTAATGAAAAGAATGGCCTGGCAAATAATACGGTTGTAAACATTGAAGAAGACGCAAATGGTTTTATTTGGCTTGCAACATTTAATGGCTTATCGAGGCTGAATCCTAAGACTTTCAAATTTGAAAATTTTTATGCTGCAGACGGGCTCCAGGCTAACCAGTTTTACTACAATTCTTCGGCAAAGCTAAGTACGGGCGAACTGCTCTTTGGCGGTATTAATGGTTTTAATATTTTCAATCCAAAGGATATTAAAGCATATAAGGGGTTTCCTCCTATCGTTATTACGGGAATGAGCGTTTTGAATAATCCTGTATCTGCTGACAGTGAGTTTTTGGATAATGCATCGTCCATTTACGATATAAAACATATTGTATTGCCTTACGAAAAGTCGATGTTCTCGCTCAACTTTGTGGCGCTAGAATATTCGCTTCCCGATAAGATTAAATATGCATATCACCTTAAAGGATGGGACAAAGCCTGGAATTATACCAATAATTTGCGCACTGTAAGCTATTCGCGGCTAAACGAAGGAAAATATACGCTTGAAATCAGGTCAACCAATGCATCTGGCATCTGGAATAATTCCAGCAAGTTAATTGAGATTACTGTTTTGCCTCCCTGGTATCGTAGTTGGTGGGCATACTGTCTTTATATCGCCATGGGAGCTTCTGCGATCTATGGCTATGTATATTATCAAAAAGAAAAAGCCCGGCTAAAGTTTGAGGTAGAGTTAACTTCGTTAAAGGCGGCGCAAGAGGCAGAGTTGAATGAAAAGCGGATATCGTTTTTTACCAATATAGCTCATGAGTTAAGGACCCCGCTTACGCTCATTGTTAACCCGGTAAAGGATTTGCTGAATAATGATGGCAAAAACATCAACCTGGTAGATGTTAGTGCAGTGCATCGGAATACTCGTAGGCTGCTAAGCCTCGTTGACCAACTCCTGCTATTTAAAAGCGCCGAAAACGAAGTATCAAACCTTAAGCCAGAGGTTCTGGATTTAGGCGAAGTATGCAACGAGGTGTTTTTATGTTTTATTAACCAGGTGAAAGCAAAAGAGATTGAATACACCTTTGATAATCAGGTAAATGATTTAAAAATATTTGCAGACAGGGAAAAAATAGAAATCGTATTGTTCAACCTGCTATCTAATGCAATTAAATATGGCGGCGAGAAGGGAACTGTTGTTTTAACTCTAAAACAAGATGGTGTAAATGCGCTAATGACGGTTAAAAATACGGGGCCCATTATTCCTGAAGAGATTGGAGAAAAGCTTTTCGAAAAGTTTTTCAGGCTGGGGCAAAACCAGGCGCCAACAAAGAAGAGTGGCTTCGGCATTGGCTTATTTATTTCTAAACAAATAAGTGAAATTCAGGGTGGTAAGCTTTCTTATAGCAGTACTTCAGAAAGCGGGACAATTTTTGAATACTGCTTGCCATTAAATACCGAAAACATTGATATAAGTATCTCAAAAGGAACTAATCCTTCCAATACTAACTTATTAGAAGAATTATATGTAGGCCCAACAGACAATGATATCAACTCCAAAGAGACGGTGTCAGAAAGTATGAGCCGGGTATATGAGGGGATAGTAGAACAAAAGCCCAACGTGCTCCTTGTTGATGATGATGCAGAAATAAGGGCTTATGTAAGGCAAATTCTGCAATTTTCGTATAATATTTTTGAATCAGAAAGTGCCGAACGAGCTTCCGAACTTTTGAAAAAGGTCGAGCCGGATATTATCGTATCAGATATTGTGATGGAAGGCATGAGCGGGGTTGAGCTTTGTGCTAAAATTAAAGAGTCGAAAGAATTTAGCCATATCCCAGTAATTCTGCTAACCGGAACTTCCTCTCCGGAGGTAAAATTAAAGGGAATTGAATGTGGCGCAGACGATTATATTACCAAACCATTTGAAAAGGATCTATTAATAGCACGAATAAGAAGTATTTTAAAGGGCCGTGATTCTTTGAAACGCTATTTCTTTAACGAAGTAACGCTGCAAAGTAATAATGAAAAAGTTTCTGAAGAATACAGTGCCTTCCTGAAAAAGTGTATAGATATTGTGGATAAACATCTTCAGGACGAGCAATTTAACGTTAAGGTTTTTGTTAAAGAAATGGGAATGAGCCATTCGAATGTTTTTCGGAAGGTTAAAGCAATATCCGGATTATCTATTAGTGAATTTATACGCTATATCCGTTTAAAGAAAGCTGCCGAACTCATGATTCAAACCGACATTCAGGTTAAAGAAGTTGCATACAATGTAGGCATACAGGATGCTCGTTATTTCCGAGAACAGTTTAGTAAGATTTTTGGCTTAAACCCTTCTGACTATATTAAAAAATACCGCCGTACCTTTTTACGTGCTCCGGGAAGTTAATAGGCTGGTTTAAGTTTAGCCTGCTCCATCCCGCGCTTAAGGTATATCAAGCAATTATTGTTCAATCTAATTGTAACGAACAAGCTTCACAACCCTATCTGACGGAACGCAGGCTTTTCTTTAATATTGCGCTGTTGTTAAACGTGCAAGGCAATATTTTTACATAAATCCAGAAATCTCTGTTATACAGTAATTAAATTGCATACCTGCAATATCTACCGCTTATACTTGGTTGCTTTCTCCCCGTTCCCTGCCTCAATTTTTCACCAATTTAGCCAAAGAGAACGTCGCTTTTCTTTTTTCCTGTTTCGCAGGAGCAACCAATTTATTTGTGATAGAATGTCAGAGAAGGTATTATTAAAAGATATTGCTAAGGAGCTGGGTTTATCGGCTACCACCGTTTCATTTATATTAAACGGAAAAGGGCCGGAAATGAAAATAAGTTCGGCTTCGATTGATAGAGTATTTAAGTATGTAAATGAAAGAGGATATAAAACAAACCACTTGGCAAAATGCCTGGCAACGGGCAAAACCAAAATAATAGGGCTGTTGGTTGAAAAAATATCTGATAATTTCTTTGCTGAACTTGCTTATTATGTCGAAAAATATGCGGCTGAATATGGTTACAAAATAATGTATTGCAGTACCGACAACGATGATAAAACTGCTCGCGGAATTATCAACATGTTTCGGGAAAGGCATGTAGATGCATACATTATCGTACCCACTCCTGGAATTAAAAAGGAGATCAAAAGCCTCATCAACGACAATATTCCGGTTGTGTTATTTGACCGTTACTATCCTGATGTCGAATGTTCGCATGTTGTTTTAAATAACTTCGAAAGCACATATAACGCCACCTGCCATTTAATTCATGAATGTAACAGGTCTCAGATTGCTTTTATAACTATCAATTCTCAACAAACTCAAATGGCCGCACGGCTTGCTGGTTACCATAAAGCAATCGAGGAAAACCATCTAACGCCGTATGTAATGGAAGCAAACTTTTCTTCAAGCCAAATGCAAACGGAGAAAGATATTTTTAAATTTTTAAAACCGAAAAAAAGTCTCGACGCTCTATTTTTTGCCACTAACTATTTGGCAATGGGAGGCTTGAAAGCAACGGCTCAATTGAACCTGAAAGTGCCTGATGATGTGGCTTTTTTATCTTATGATGACCAATCTTTTTATTCGGCATTAAGCCCATCGATTACCGGGATAAAGCAGCCCCTAGAAGAGATGAGTGCATCTTTAATAAGTATCCTCATCGATCAAATTAACCACAACGAACGAATTATCGGTGTTAAGAAGTCGGTTTTACCAGCAATCCTAAATGTTAGGGTATCTAGTGGTGCACTCGTATCTGTTTAAGGTGTAACGTTTAACCAGGTTATTTAGCAAAATTATTGTGCGGCGAATTGTTGAATTGGCTGTACTTGAAGCCGCATGCCTAATAAGCTGTTGGCTGGAATTCCTTTGGCTTTTCTAAATAATGATGAGTGCTATTTAAATCGGTGTTAAAAAGTCGGTTTTACCAGGAATCCTAAATGTTAGGGTATCTAGCGGTGCGCTCGTATCTGTTTAAGGTGTAACGTTTCACCAGATTATTTTAGCAAAATTATTGTGCGGCGAATTGTTGAATTGGCTGTATTTGAAGCCGCATGCCTAATAGGTTGTCCGCTGAAATTCCGTTGGCTTTTCTAAATAATGATAAGGGGCTATTTAATTCTAATTTTTTTTAAAAAAGCTGAGTATTAGCCTCAGCTTTTTGTGTCTTACAAGAAATCCGAATACAAAGATCGGATTGATTGCCAGAGTTTTTAAAGGAAGATAACTAACCTTACTATTAACAAGGATTTGTAAGTGCTTTATAGAGAGTTGCTTATTGAATCTGATCCAAATGTTTAAATACTAAATTATGCGTTTCACGTTTTTTTTATGCATGTCTTTTATTGCTTCTGTCTTTAATGTAGATGGAAAAGAGAAGTATCTGGCATTGAGCAAGGGCAATTTGAAGTTCCGCACGGATTCTGTAGTTACAGATTCTTCTAAAAAGGATCGCCTGCCAGAGAAGCCTGGTTCAAACAGCAAGAGTAAATCCGTTTCGCCAGAGGAAATAACAATCATAAGGCCAAAGGATTTTAATTTTTTCCCGGGTACTTCTTTGCAACAATATTTAAAAGGCCAGGCAGCTGGCGTTTATATTCAGGAACCAAGTGGTGAGCCGGGTACGGAGCAGAATATGTTTATCAGAGGGCTTTCTACCCCTTTGTTTTCTGCCCGCGAACTTTATCAAACACAACCATTAGTGGTAATTGATGGCGTGCCTGTTTTTTCTAAAGAACATTATTTTGCGTACGATTTACAACAGCCCGAATTAACTTTTAACCGTATTGGTACTTCTACCAATTTCTTAGCTGGTATTCAGCCTGAAAATATAGTATCAATTGAGATTTTAAAAGATCCGGTAGATGCTGCCAGGTATGGAGTAAGGGCAACTAATGGAGTTATATATATTAAAACTAAACAAGCTGATAGCAGAAGGGCCATTAGTGTTAATTCCTATGTTGGAATGGCGACACCTGGAAATATTACCACTATAAACGGTGCTTCTGAAAATAAATTCCGTGCTCCTTTTTATCAGCGTTACGCAACTTTCGAGCAAACACAGAATATTCCATCTTATCTGACAGATTCCTTGTATAATATTTATTACGGCCCGTCTAACTGGACTGATCTGTATTACAGAAATGCCCTGGTTTACGGAGTAGACGCTTCTGCTTCAGGAGGTAATTCCCGCTCCAATTTCCGTGTTTCACTTGGAAATCAGAAAAATAATGGCGTGGCAGACCAAGCAGGTATCGATCGATACAGTGCGGCTTTTATCGTAAATATGATCCCTAAAAAATGGCTTAGCATTACTTCTTCTGTTAACGCGAGCCAGTTAATAAGAAATCGTAATAAATATATGAGAGACCGTTTTGCTGAAGTTCGGTACTTTCCCAACCTTACCAATCCGCCTTCTCCTAATAAAGATTATTATTCCAAATACTTAAAGGAATACGATAAATCTTTTGATAAAAATAGAAACAACTTAATTAACGGGTATGTAGGCCTCGATTTTACGTTTGGCAAGCTTTTATTTAATAGCCGGTTCGCGTTAGATTACAATGAAAGCAGCAGAGATGTTTTTTATCCCAGTACGCTGATGGAAACCAATAGTTATGTTTCAAACTACTTTGGTTATAATCAGAGATACATGATCGAGAATACCGCCACTTATGACCTCAATCTTAATGAGTCGAATAAGTTAAAATTACAGGCTGGGCAATCATTTCAGTGGGATACATTTCGCTACAGCTATAATAATGCTTACTGGGGGACAAGTGATTTTGTAAAGGTTAATTTAATAACCGATCCTGATGGGGATTATGGTGTTGCTGTTTTTCCTAATCAGTTAACCTCTGGTTTTTTAAATACCTTAAACTATAAATTTCTGGATAATCTTCAGAATAATTTAATGTCGTTTTTTGGCAGAGGTAATTATTCTTATAAAGACAAGTATTCGGTTGCTTTAATGCTGCGTGCAGATGCAGCTTCTACTGCGCAACCAACCAGCAGGTGGTTCTTTTCCCCGATTGTCTCTGCAAAATGGGATGCGAAGAAAGAATTTCTATCAAAAAGTGAGAAAGTTTCTGAATTGGTATTTAATGCAGGCTATTCCCGCCTGGGCCGTTTACAAACAGATAATAAGTATGCTGCCGGGCCTAATTATGTTACCGATATAGGATATTCTGGCGAAACAAGAATAAATAGTTTTTACCAGGTTGCTACCTTAAATAGATCTTATTCTGCCGGATGGGTTGGCTACAATATTCCATGGGCTTATTCTGAACAAGTTAATGCAGGTATAACTCTTGGCCTATTTAAGGACAGACTAAAAGGTTCATTGGAAGTTTACTCGCGGGCAGATAAAAATCAAATAATAGGGCTTCCTTCTTATATGGAGTATGGGTATTCTAATGCCTTAATGCCCGGAATGAATGTGAATAATTCGGGGATAGACCTAAGTGTTTCAGGGTCTGTACTTAATCCAAAAAAGAAACTTCGCTGGATTTCCTCTATAAATTTAAATGCTAACAGAAACAAGCTTACCGCTCTTCCTGGGGGAGTAAGTGAACTTATAGTTGGAGACAAGCTATTACGCACTGGGGAATCGATAGACAGCTACTGGCTTTATGAGAATAAAGGAATATATACCGACCTCTCACAAATTCCGGTAAACCCTGAAACAGGAAGCCGCCTTAGCATTTTTGGCGTTCAGCTTGGAGTAGGCGATCCTATCTGGAAAGATTCAAACGGAGATTATATAATCGACAATAAAGACAAGGTATTGAAGGGGCATATTTTACCAATCCTGTCAGGAGGCTTCAGCAACCAATTTACTTATAAGAACATCAATTTGGGCTTTGATCTATATTATAACCTAGGCCGCGATGTGATGAATGAAGAAATGTCGCGCAGATTTGACTTTGTTAATAACCAGAGTGCTAATAATATAACATCAGTTAAAGAAATAACCTTTTGGGAAAAACACGGAGACTATTCTAAATATCCTATTTATAATCCATGGAGCGCAGTTACCCCATATCGCTTAGAACAAGATCTTTTTCTGGAGAACGCTTCATTTGTAAAACTTCGTTCTGTAACCCTTGGATATAATTTTACAGAACTTGCCAGGAAAAGATCCCGTGCTTTAAGTAATCTGTACGGGTACATAACAGTTAATAATGTGTTCACATTAACCCCTTATTCTGGCAGGGATCCAGAGTTGGTTAATTATGCCGGTTATGATACTGGATATGGGCATACCATTCCAAGAACGTTTACTATGGGCTTCAAATTAAATTTATAAGATCAAAATGGTTTCGTGTATATATAGAATACTAAAAATGAGAATGAGATTATTGTTACTATTAGTTATACCCATTCTGTTTTCAACTTCCTGCCAAAAAATGCTGGACGTGCCTTCAACACGATTGGTTGAAGAAAAAAACATGTGGCTGAAGCAGGAAGATGCCAGGGCGGGGTTGATGGGGGTGTATGGCTTGGCCCGTGCCGCTTTAGGGGATAATACCAGGCATTGGTTATACGGTGATGTGAGAAAGGTTAATGGGCAGGGAGGTGATTTTAACAGTGTTCAAAGATTGGACATAAAGGCGATTGCAGACAACAGCCTGAGATCCTCTTATCCCTTAGTAAGGTCCTTAGCTAATTGGAGAAGGTTCTATGCGGTAATAAATGCAGCCAATATATTTTTAGAACGTGCACCGCAAATTCTTAAAACAGATTTTAGATATCAGCCTGCCGATTTAAAATTAGACATAGCTCATGCCCGGGTTGTAAGAGCATTTACTTATTTCTATATGGTTAGGATTTGGGGAGATGTACCATTTATGGTCTCTTCTCATGATGGGAAATTTGAAAACAAACCTCGCGAGGACCAGAATAAAATTCTTGCTTTTGTTGAATCAGAGCTGCTGGCAGCAGTAGTTGATTTGCCATATGCTTATAATAAAGGGAATGTAGAACAACCACGTGCTACTTATTATGCCGATGAGGAAGAAATGGCCAGGAAGTCATCTGTTTACGCCATTTTAGCGCATGTATATGCATGGCAAGGTAAATATGCAGAGTCTGCCGTTTGTTCTAAATGGGTATTAGATAATATGGCTAATCCTTTAATGGGTGGACAAAATCAATTACTGACGGGAAGCGTTGATCAGGTCAGGAGAATGTTTAGAGGCGAGTTTGGAAGTAACCAGTGGAACATTTTATTTGGGTTTAGCAGACAGTTTTACAGTATGGAAAGTTTTACTACTGGTTCGCTGGAAGAGCTTACCCTGGCTGCTCCTTATATAATGAACAAAAGTTTGCCGGCAATATTCGTGCCTAAAGACTCTATTCTAAAGATCTACAATGAATCAAATGATGCAAGATTTTCGATAAATCCCGTAACAGGAGCCCCGGGGAGTGATGAAACGTTTGGTGCTTTTGACCGGGCAGTACCAATTTTTACTAAGGTATTTATTATATCTGCCAATTTTCCCCCTGTAAATACGACTACAGGGCCAGGGTCCGATGGTTCAATTGCCACCTTTGGTAGTTCGACGGTTTTCTCAAGGCCAGAAGATATGGCATTTTTATTAGCAGAGGCAAGTGTAGTTCTGGGAGATAAAACAACGGCATTGCAGTTGTTAAACGACGCTCGTGCAAGAAGAGGTTTGCCTGTTTATGATGCAGCAAAACACGGTACCATACTCCAGGCGATATTTAATGAACGGAGAAGAGAGCTTATTGGAGAGGGCTGGAGATGGTATGATTATATCCGGTACAAGAAGATCCTGAACAATGATCCGAAGTTTGCCGAATTAGTAAATAATGGCGGCATTTACTGGCCCATTGCCCAGGAAGTCCTTGATCAAAATCCCTTACTCAGTCAATATCCATATTGGAAAAACAATTAAAAGCTGTTAAAATGAAAAAAGTAAAGAAAAATTCGGCATTAATAACGATGTTATTTCTTGGGATACTAGTTTTTAATGGATGTGAGAAAATTGGGGGAGATTATGGAGCTGTAAATAGTAGTAATCAGGTTTTCAATGGAAGTACCTATGAATATTTAAAAAGCAAGCCCGGTGTATTTGATTCCCTGATTTTTATGATCGACCGCTTAAAACTTAAAGATAGCCTTGATAAGCCAGGTGCAAATGTTACCCTTTTTGCTGTTACCAATGAAAGCGTTCAACAGGTAGTAAATAAGTATAACCTGGCACGCACCTTAAGAAAAAAGTCAACTGTTTATTTAAGTACCATGCCTTACGAGTTTTTAGACAGCATAATGACACGTTATATAGGGCGGGGCATCTATACTGCGGATGATTTAAATTTTACAGATGGAGTTACTTTTAAGACTGTTCGCTACGGTTATCCAATGAACGCTAAACTTGTAACATCAAATGCAAGTGGCCTTTTGAAAGGTGGTCCAGCTTTATTGAATTTTTACGATACCCGGAAAAGTTTATTTAATCGCGATTGGTTAAAAACTACCACAATCGCAATAAATATAAAAACATCTAATGGGATAGTACATATTATCGAGCCTACCCATCCCTTTGGTTTTGGTGACTACACTAAACCGAAAACAGAATTTTTTGATAATAGCATATTCAGGCTGAATGCCAGTGCTCCGGAGCTTCCGATCGATAAAGATGGTACAGTATTAATTGAAGCGGAGGATTATGATTTAGGAGGACAAAATATCGCCTATTATGATGATCCTAACTCAAATGGCCAGAGGAATTATCGGTCTACTGAGATGGTCGACATTGATGTTTTTGATGTTGGGAAAGGGAAAACAGACGAGGGGGGGACTTACGGTGATAGTTATTCTCTTGGCTGGACAAGGGCAGGAGAATGGACAAATTACTCTGTTTATGCTCCGGTAGCAGGAAGATATAAAATAATTGCCAGAGTAGCTAATGGGAATAATCTCGCATCATTGAAATTTCACTTTGATTTGGATCTTAAGAATGTAACTGGTTCGTTAAGTTTTGTAAGTCCTAGGGACTGGAAGAATTGGCAATCTGTAGTTAGTCCTGAATTTGACGTAACTCAGGGAAACCACGTGATCAGATTCTATCATGAAACCTGGGATGTTCAGTTTAATAATTTCGTTATTAAACGTGTTAGTAATTAATATAAGAATGAAAATATTCGATAATAAAATGAGAAAAGTCTCTGTAAAATTTTACCTCTTTTTCGTATTTACGGTGTTGCTAAATTCTGCCTGTAAGAAGTGGTATGGTATACCAGAGGATAAGGATTTTTTAAGCGAGAGAATTGCAATAAAAACGAAAGCATATACTCCGGTATTGGGAAGAACTGCGGTATTCCCTGCTAGTGTGGATGCAGATGGCTCTACAATTCCTTTAAGTTTTGAGATAGTAAACGTTCGGAATGCCAGCGATAGCTCGGCTACTGAAGATTTAACAAAAACATATCCTACGCTTGTTTGGACGGATGATTATACTGGGAAGGAAAAAAGCATCGAGGAGATCGAGGCTAAGCGTAAATTGGAAAACCATAAGGCTTTTGAAGTACGCAGGTCAGGTGAGTTTTATTTGTGGGCATCGGCTACGAATAGTGTTCTCCCGAATTATCAGGGAGCTTCAGTACCTAAAAGTGCAGGATATTTATTTGATGTTAAAGTTTCTAATTCTGGCGGAGAACGAATATTGAAAGACTTCACTCTTCGGCCATTGCGTGAACGTCCCTATGAACCTTCAGGAAGAGACGCAGTAACCGGCATTCAAAATGCGCCGATAAACCCTACCATTTCAGGTATGGTGGGGGTAAACTCCCGAATAGAGCTGAAAAATGATCAGGCAGACACAACCAAAAGGGATGTTCGCGTTTTATTTAGGAAAACCGGAAATGGTAGTTCCTTGACCTTTAAGTTCCTGGATAAAAATTTTAAAACCATAGATCCTCATTTATTCAACCTTACCCGATGGGATAATTTGGTCCACGGATTTAACAAGAGTGAAACCAACCAGTACATACGTTACGACGTAGCGTATCCAATTCCACTTACAAGCAGGCCCACTTCTTATACTACTGCAAGTGGAAGTCAGGCAGCAGTTTATTTTGCCTATAGCCGCCTAGGGTTTAATGGAGTGAGGGTAGTTGGGAGTATCAATTTTGCCTTTAACATTTACGAAAAAGGCGATTGGGAGATCGCATTTCAGTTCCGTTATGATAATCCAAAATTTGCGGACGAATAATTTAAGCATATAACTGAATATGAAAAGGATATTATTTTTTATAAGTTTTATTTTGCCCTCGCTGCTGTTTGCGCAAGGGAATATAGTGGTTAAGGGCGTGGTACTGGATAAGGCTACTAATGAAACGCTGATCGGGGTATCCGTTACTTTAGGTGGGACGCCTCCAAAAGGCTTAACCAATACAAATGTGCGGGGGGAATTTACTGCTTCTGTACCCGCAAATAGCGTTTTGATTTTTAAGTATGTAGGTTATGCAGACCAAAAAGTAACTATAAAGCCTGGACAAACTCATATAGAGGTTAAAATGAGTACTTCAAAAAACCTGATGGATGAGGTCGTTGTAAGGGGCTATGTTGCCAGAAATAAGGAAGTTACCACTGGAGCCTCCTACACAGTCAGTGGAAAGGAAATTCAAGATATCCCTGTAGCAAACGCAGAACAGCTGCTTCAGGGAAAAGTAGCTGGATTGAATATACAAGTTAATACTGGGGCTCCTGGGTATCGTGGGTCGGTTTTAATCAGGGGAGTGTCTGGGTTTGATGTTTCAGGCTCAGGGGACAATTCGTTTTTATCGCCAACATCTCCTTTATATGTAGTAGATAATATACCAATTGATGCAGATGAAAATATGGATTATGGTTATGCCTCCACGGGGCCAAACGTGAGTCCGTTGAATCTAATTCCGCCAGAAGATATTCAAAGTATTGAGGTGTTAAAAGATGCCCAGGCTACCTCTTTATATGGTTCAAGAGGAGCTTATGGCGTAATTATTATTACCACAAAAAGAGGTAATTCTAAAATACCAAGACTAAGGTACGAATCTAAATTTTACCTTAATGCTGTACCTAAATTGAGGCCAACATTAGGAGGGAAAGCGGAGCGGGACGCTAAGCTAACACAGATAAGAAATTTTGGAGCTAATTATTCAGATCTTGCAGAACTTCTGATAAATCTATACCCTATTTTATCCGATAGCTTAAATGCTTTTTATAATAATTCAACAGACTGGCAATCTGTGTTTTATGGAAATACGTTTAATCATACCCAAAATCTTGCTGTTGACGGTGGAGATGATAAATTTAATTACAAATCTAATTTCAAATATTTTCAGCAAAAAGGTATTATCGCTAATACTGGATTTAATTCATATACCACTAATATGAATATGAATTATAAGCCTAATAAATCATTTAATGTATTTGTAAACGTGCTGGCCGGATTAGGCAAGCAGAATAAGGGTAATGGCCAGGGCCTTTTCCAAACTGGAGTTGCAGCAAATTCAGGAGCATCTTCCTTGCTTCCCGGTCCGTCTCTCTTCCAGTCTACAAATGGAGTTTTATCTGTTTTCAATGTTAAAAATGATAACGCAAGCCGAGATTTGAATACCAATGCTGAGGTGTCATTTTCACCCTTGGATGGGCTTCGAATTATTTCGAGTGGAAGTTACCAATATAGAAGAGGAACGGAGGAAACGTTTACTCCTGCTGTAGCAAATGGCAACCGTTCAAAAGTTTATTCTTATAATAATAGAAAGGAAACACTTTACAATAGAAACAGTATAAACTATAGCAAGACAATTAATTATACCCATTCTTTGTCGGTGAATCTTTTTAATGAGATTTCAAAAAAAGCTTACCAAGCAGAGTATATTGTCCAGAATGGTACCGCTAATGATCAAATTCAGGGTCCATTAGGCTCCAATGGAGTTTTATCAAGAGGAGGTGGGGTATTAGATAATTACGCCAACGAAAATACAGTTTCCTTTGCAGGCGCCATCACTTATGATTATATGAAAAAGTATGTGTTGGACCTTTCATTCAGAATGGATGCCTCTTCACGAACCGGTTTTGATGATCCTTATTCTGAAAACCCTGCTATTGGTTTTAGATGGAATTTTAATAAGGAGAAAATTTTCGAAAACTTAAATTGGTTGACGTACGGGGATGTGCGTTTAAGCTGGGGCAGAAACATTCGCCCAACAGGCTCTATCTATACCCTTTTTGGTACGTATATCCCAACCGGAACCTACGTAGGGGCACCGAGAATTGGATCTGATTTTGATATTATACCTAATAATACTTTAAAGCCTACTACGAACGCTACCTATAATTTAGGTTTCGATATGGGGCTGTTTGATAGCAGGTTAGAAATTATATATGATACCTACTACAAAAAGGTTTCTAATTTAATAAGGCCTGTCGGCCTTCCAACAACAACTGGTTTTGCAACAGTTTGGAGTGATGGCGGTGAATTAATTGATTACGGGCACGAATTAAGCCTCACCGTCCGCCCGCTATCTAAATCCAGCCCTGTAAACTGGACTGTATCCGTGAACGGTGCCATCAATAAAGATATTTTAACAAAGCTACCGGGTAATCTTAACCAAATTCTACTTGGATCAACAAAAACGGAGCCAGGTACAACAATTTTACGTGTAGGTAGAAATACGCTCTCAGGTTATCTGGTACAAACCAATGGAGTATATGCCAACGATGCTGATGTTCCAGTAGATCCGGTTACCGGCTTGCCTTACCGTTCAAACACATCTTCAACTTCATTTTTTCAGGCAGGAGACCCTAATTGGGAAGATTTAAACGGCGATTATGTTTTGTCTGATGATGACAAGAAAATTATCGGTAATTCTCAGCCAATTGCAACTGGCGGAGTATCCACAAATGTTGGGTATAAAGGCTTTTCCCTAATGGTAAATGGTGTATACAACTGGAAACGTTCTGTGATTAATAATGCTCTTTCAGAAAGATTAAGGCTTGTTCAGGATCCATTTGTGAGTAATGCAATACTACCGCTGGATGATATTGATTATTATACGAAAACTAATGTTGATGCCAAGTTTGCAAATCCTTATGATTATACCAGGGCAGCATTAATTAATCCTTTCCGGCCCGGGCAATCCTTGTTTTTAGAAGATGGCTCTTATTTTAAGATCAATACTGTCACTTTTGGGTATACCTTCAAAAAGGACTTTGTTAAGCGCTTGAATATTAATGCTTTGAAACTGTATTTGTCGGCGTATAACGTATATACCTTCTCAAACTATTCGGGGCCTAATGCCGAAAATGTAACTCCTCTTGGCTACGATGCTTCTAAGGGATATCCAGTGCCACGTATTTATAATATTGGTTTTACGATAGAATTGTAACAAAGGGAATTAAAAATGAAAAAAAATATAGTAGTAATAATGCTTTTGCTAATAATTAGCCAAAGTTCTTGTAAAAAATTCCTTGAGGTTGAATCATTACACAAAATAAGTGGCAACGTGTTCTGGAAACAAAAGTCGGATGCAGAGTCATTTACAATGGATTTATATGCAAAGTTGAGGGATAAGTATACTTCCACCTCTTTTATGCAAGCATCTGGCGATCTGAGGTCTGGGTTTATTAAAACAGCCAGTTCTTCCACAGAATACTATAGGCGATCTGTGTATGATCTATTAGCAAGAAATGATCTTAAGGCCGTTTTTAATACACGTCAATATAGCGCACCTAACACAGATATAGCCGGCGGAATGAATCTTCAGTCCCTTACACTATGGGCTGATTTTTATAAGGTGATACAGGGGGCTAATATGCTAATAGATCAGGTAGATAAAGGGATACCTGGAGTATCGGATAATGACAGTAAGAAGTATAAGGCAGAGGGCGCTTTTTTACGTTGCCTGTCTTATTTTATTCTGGTTAGATTATATGGTGATGTGGTATACTATACCGAGCCTTATGTTAAGGATCCTATGCCTCGTGAGAATCAGGTAGCTGTTATTAATAAATGTATAGCTGATTTAATGGCCCACAAAGACAACCTCCCATTGGATTATCCTGATCCCGCATTTCGGGCAGTACGGGCAACCAAAGGCGCAGCACTCGATTTGTTGATGAACATGAATATGTGGAATGCCGGTTTCGATAAGGAAAATAACGGGAAATATTACCGGCAGACAGCAGATTTGGGTAAGGCATTAATCGATCTTAATGTTTATAAATTGATACCTGTTGAGAATTTTAGAGAGGTTACCCGTGGAAGGAGCCAGGAGGGCATTTTTGAGCTTTTCCAAAGTATCAATTATGATGGGCCAGCCAACTCGCTTGCTTTTTTTGGTGAAATGATGCTTAAATCCCCTAATAAAGGTCCAGCAGCACTCGATAATAGTTCAAGCCACGCCTATTATAAAGCGAGCTATTTAAATAAGTTGTATTCCGGTGGAACCGATAAGAGGAAAGATCTTTGGTTTAATCCTGTAACAATGCTTGCGCAAAATGGGACTTTCGAATTGTTAAAATATGTTGGAGAAATTAATGTATCTACCGGACTCCCGGAATGGAGCCTTATATTATTCAGATATTCGGAGGCATTACTTTTAAGGGCTGAGGCTCTTGCCGAATTAGGTGAAAACGAGGAGGCTATCGCAATGCTTAATATGGTTAGGCAAAAGGCAGGTGCAGAATTGTATAGCGGAAGTGGGGGACAGGTATTAAAGGATGCAATTTTTATAGAACGGGGAAAAGAGTTGATGGGTGAAGGCCATTTATATTTTGACCTTATTCGGACAGGCAGAATTACAAGTAGCCAGTGGACAGACAATCCCTTGACGCAGGATCAATTTGACAGAGGAGGCTGGACATGGCCTATTGATGTTAATGCTACGTTGACTAACCCTTTTATGACTTTAAACTCTTACTGGCAATAAGAATGATTTGTGTTTGGATAGGAGTCATCAGAATCGTTCTAACATGATGGCTTCATCACCAATAAAAAAATAATTTTCATGAAAAAATACTTAAATGTAAATAATAGCCTTTTGGCTTTGATGCTTTTGGTTATTATCAGTTCTTGTTCCAAAGACGACTATTATATTGATGGAGGAACTTCAAATCCTGCGTTTAAAGGAACGATGCTCCAGTATCTGGAGTCTAATAAGGCTTTTGATACTATTGCCTCTATTGTGAAAATTGCAGGCCTCGAAAAAGAATTTTCTCAAGATGACCTTACGTTTTTTGCTCCCAATGACTACTCGGTAAAGAGGGCCTTGTCTGAGATAAATGCAATGGCTTTTACATACGGATTGGATTCAGTAAGAAAATTGGATGATATAAGCCCCGCAATATGGAGGAAAACATTGATGGGATATATGTTCAAAGGAACTAACAGGATGAAAGATTATCCACAGTTAGACCTTACACTAAAGTCGGTTTATCCAGGCCAAAATTATTTTTCTTACAATAAAACGATGGTGAACATTGGAGTAAATTATAATGACATAAATGGAATTAAATATGCAGGCTACAGGTATATTGTTTTTTCATTTATCCCTGATTATAACAGTCCTAATACGTGGACAAGTTCTTTTGTAATATCACATGATATAAAGCCCACTAACGGAGTCGTTCATGCTTTAGAGCTGATGCATTCTTTTGGTTATTTAAATTTTAGTACGGATGTAATTTCCACACGGTAATGTTTAAAAATAATACACTCGAAAATTCAACTATATATCTGATGAGAACAATTAAGATCAGAGGGCTATACCTGTTTTTCGTAATTGCAGCGGTCTCTGCTTTGGGGTCCTGTAAAGAAGAAAAGGTCTATGAAAATCCGTATAGCGGTGGCAAACAAGCATTAGGGGTTAAATTTAATTCCTCGGCGACTCTCACCCCTGCCGAAGGACAGGAGCAAACGGAGGTGATGTTTAGCGCGGAAGGTCTGCTTCCGTATAAAGATAAAGTTTCCGTTTTTTTTAATGGCGTAGAAGCTCAGGTCTTGGAAGTTACTTCTTCGGGGGTAAGGGTTAAAGTACCTGCCAATGCAAGCACAGGAAACTCCAGTATTGCTATTGATGATCAGGTGTTTGTGGGCCCTAAATTTAGGATACTCGGTAAAATTAGATTTGACGACGAATTTACTATCAAAACAGGTGCCGATCAGCAAGTTTCTGAAGGTCTGAAGCTGACAGATGGGAGAACAATACTGGTGGGTAATTTTTCTAATTATGATAATAAGGGTGCAATTGTGCCACTTAGAGGAATAATTAGGATGCATGCAAACGGTAATTTGGATGATACTTTTAAGCCTAACGGCGGATCTGCAGGCTCTATTGCCAGTATAGCTGCAGCCAATGGAAACTATTTCGTTGCCGGGTCAGTAAAGGGCTTCTATATAAATCCAGGCGGGAGAGGGTTTATATCTAATATAGATAATATTACCCGCTTAAATAATGATGGTTCATTGGATTCTGCAAAAGTGGTTACTGCATCTACTGCTGTTACCTTAAAGTTAAAGGCTGTGCCTGCTTTTAATGGTGGTACAAATGCTGCAATCAGAAAAATATATAATTACGAAGACAGGATAATTGCAATTGGGGACTTCAAGTATTATGTAAGCCACCGATATGACCAGCCAAGAAAAGTAGGAAGTACTCCAACCCAGCCTTTAGATAGTGTCATCACAGACAGTGTAGAAGTTCCTCAAATCATCAAATTTAAACTGGATGGTTCTTTAGATAAATCTTATAGGTTTAATACTAATACAAATAGTGGCTTTCCTGGAGGTAACGGATCTATTTATGCAAGTTATTTGCACACCGACGGAAAATTGTTTTTAGGTGGCCGATTTACCTCCTTTGATAATTCGCCTGCACCAAAAATGGTACGTTTGAAAGCTGACGGAACTATTGATCCTTCTTTTTCAGTAGGGCAGGGGACTAATGGATCAGTTCGTAGCGTTTACTTCAACGAATCAACACGGAAATATTTGCTTGCCGGGCAGTTCACTACCTTTAACGGTGCTCCGGCAAACGGTTTGGTTATGTTAAATGAGAATGGTTCTATCGACAATTCATTTGTTTCCAAAGGTTTCGAAAATGGAGATCCAAGTTTTATTAAGCAATTATCAAACGGCCTTATATTCGTTTCCGGCTCTTTTGATACCTACAATGGAATAAGGCGTTCAGGGATAATTATAATTAATCAAAGTGGCGAACTAGTATCGGGTTATAATGCCATCGGTGATTTTGCCGGATCTATCAATGATATTATTGAAGGTACCAACAGTGTAAATCAACAAACTCTTTTGCTTCTGGGAAATTTTAAAAAGTTTGACGGTACACTTGTTTCTAACGTGGCCAGGTTAGTAATAGAACCCTAGTTAATAATTAAGAGAAAATGAAAAATTTTAAAAATTTTATATCCTTACCTCTATTTTACGTGGCTTGTTTGTTTTTTGCAGGCTGTAATTCGAAATTTGAGGTCACCTTATCAGATCAGATATATAGCGATTCTGTAGCTGCGACGGCGAAAACCAGAAAGGTCCTTTATTTAATTGTAGATGGTGCAAGAGGCCTAGCAGTTAGAGATGCTAATGCCCCTACCATTAATTCACTGCTAAAGAACTCCACGTATTCGTGGTACTCGTTGAGTGATAGTTTAGCAAATGACCCTACTGGTTGGACTGATTTGATGGCAGGGGTAACTAAGCTTAAGCATAAAGTTGAAACTACCGGGTTTACTACTTATGAGAATCAGAAGTATCCTGTTTTTTTTAAACTTATAAAAAATGCAAAACCAGGTATGAGGATAAGCTCTTTTGCATCCTCAGCAGAGTTTAATGATAACCTTACTTCTGGTGCAGATGTTCGTATGGCATATTCTACGGATGCAGAGGTTAAATCTGCGGTGGTTTCAGAACTTGGCAATGATTCTGCATCTGTAATAGTTGGCCAATTCAAAAATGTTAACACGGTGGGAGCCCTTAACACCTCGGCGACGCAAAATGGGTATGAGATTTCTATTCCTGAATACAGAAATGCTATCCTTGAATTTGACAGTTATTTGGGTGAAATCATGACAGCCCTAAAAGCCAGACGCAACTATGCTAAAGAAGATTGGCTGGTGGTTATTACCTCTAATCATGGTGGCCCGGCATCTATTCCCGCTGCACAAGATGATAATACGGTGTTGAGTTACCCGAAGGTGAACACGTTTACCATTTTACATAATGCGAGGTATAAACAAAAACAGATAATAAAACCATTTGCCGGTAATAAATTTCCAGGAAAGTTTTTGCGCTTTTATGCAAGTGCTGTAGAAGAAGCAAAAGCTGTCTATGGAACCGTATCTAATAATAACGGTATATATAATTTTGGAGAGAATACAGCATTTACCATAGAGGCAAAAATACGTAAGCCGAGTTCTGCTAATCAAAGCTGGCCTATCTTTTTATCGAAAAAGGCGGTTTCCACTGACAGAAGAAACGGTGCCGGGTGGAGTCTGGCACTCGAGAACAGTACATGGCGTTTTTTAATGGTCAATGGGAGTAATGCCCAAACTGCAATGAATGGCCTACCTATTACTGATGTAAATTGGCATCATATTGCGGTATCGGTTTATACAAATACTGATGGAAGACGTGTAGTCAGAACTTTTCAGGATGGAAAAAGAGTATCTAATACAGACGTGCTTTCTATACCTAAATATAACATAGACAATAGCGGGAGCTTAAAGATCGGGTTTTACCAGACCGTTGGCTCTGATGGAGCCGCATTTAACGGGTTCCTTAGCGATATTCGAATTTGGAAGGTGAATCTACCTGATTCAACGATAGCTAATTTTGCCTGTGATACCCGCGTTACTGCCGGCCATCCGTATTATCATTTATTATTGGGTAACTGGCTATTAACAGAAGGAACGGGTACGACTCTTAAAGATCAGAGTATGGCTAACAATGATTTTAATGTAAAAGTTGGAACTGGAACTACCCTGCAATGGACAGATCTGAATAATATACTTTGCCCTCCTTCAACTTCAAATTTAGGAGTGCTTGTACCACGTACATACGATTTTCCAAGACAAATTTTAAGTTGGTTAACACTACCCATTCCCGAAACCTATAATCTCGACGGTCGGGTATGGCTCAATAACTAATTTTCAGGTTACGAAAAAACAAGGGAACAATATCTGTTCCCTTGTTTTTTATCTATTATTTAACATTCTAAACCAGCAGGCTGTTATTTAAAGCCTGTTTAATCTAATCCTCGTGAAAAAAAGACATCCAATTACATCTTTGCTTTTTATCTGCGTACTTGCCTTATCCAGTTTTATAAACTCTGAAGATCCTATTTTAAAGATCTTTAACGCATTAAGTAAAAACGTACAGGAAAGGCCGGTAGAAAAAGTACATTTATCTTTCGATAAACCCTATTATGCCATTGGTGATACGGTTTGGTTTAAAGCATACGTCACGATAGGCAATAAACATCAACTATCTGCCCTTAGTGGTGCCATGTATGTGGAGTTGCTTAATGAAAAAGATTCCATCATTTATCAATATAAGCTGCCAGTACTGTCCGGTATGTCTAAAGGCGACTTTGTACTTTCTGATGGCCTGGAAAAGGGTAGTTATCGGGTTAGGGCATATACCCAATGGATGAGGAATTTCGAGGAAGATTATTTCTTCGACAGAACTATTAAAGTGGGCACTTATAAGCCCCAACCAGTAAATACCCACATATCCTATAATTATGGACCTGATTTAATAACAGCAAAAATTGGTTTTTATAATCCGGCGAATATGCCGCTGATAAATAAAGAGGTTAATTTTGTAGTAGAGTCTGTTAAAGGAAATACGTTTAAAGGCAGGGGTAAAACGAATGCCAAAGGTGAACTGGAAATCAGTTTTAAAAGCGCCGATTTTACCGGGGTAACCAGCATTATCACCACCACATTAAAAACGGATGATAAAAAGGAAAGCGTCAATACATTCCCTATTAAGAGGACTTATCAAAAAACAGATTTACAATTTTTTCCGGAGAGTGGTTCGCTGGTAGAAGGCGTTGCCTCGCGGGTAGCATTTAAATGCATTGACCAGGATGGTAAAGGGCTTAACATCAGCGGCACCATCCTTGACAATGAAAATACAGAGGTGGCCGCCTTGTCAACTACTCATGCAGGGATGGGCATTTTTCGCCTTGTCCCGGAAAAGGGGAAATCGTATAGTGCTAAAGTAAACTATCCTGATGGTACAACTAGTGTTGTTAAGCTTCCGGCAGCTTCTGCTTCCGGTATGGTACTGGCGGTGTACAATAACGTAAATCCCGATTCTATTTTAGTGAGGGTCAGTGCAGGTACGCAGGTTACAAACGCTTCCCGAAAGGTTAGTTTAATTGCTCATGCAGGAGGAGAAGTTTTTTATAGTTCTGAAGTAACAATAAATCAACCCATGGTGAGTGTATGGATTGCTAAAAAAGACTTTCCTACCGGAGTATTGAATTTTACCTTGTTTGCTGATGAGCAGCCATTAAATGAACGCATTGTCTTCATTCAGAATAACGATAATTTGAATCTTAAGCTTAGTAGTGCTAAAATGCAATACGGGTCAAAGGAGAAAGTTAAGTTGGCTATTCAAGCTTTGAATAATAGCGGAGCTGCGACTGTAGGAAATTTTTCGGTAGCGGTAATTAACGAATCGGAAGTTCCTGTAAATGAACAGGACGAGCATAGTATTTTTACGAGCCTTTTATTAAACGCTGAATTAAAAGGTTATATAGAAAAACCTTCCTATTATTTTACAGACATAAATAATCAAACAAAAACAGCATTAGACCTGGTAATGTTAACACATGGTTACCGGAAATTTGTCTGGAAAGAGCTCCTTTCTGGCCAAACGGCCCCTCCCTTATTTAAAGCGGAAAAAATTGCAACGCATATTTCAGGAACGCTGAAAAGTCTGGGAAAGAAGCCGGTTGCTGACGGAAAAATAACCATATTATCTAAAGCTGCCGGAATATTGATGGACACCACCACCACTGCTGACGGAAGGTTCTCTTTTCCGGGAATGCTGCTTAGAGACAGCGTGAAATTTACGGTGCAGGGTAGAACGGCTACTAAAAGCGATAAAGTATTGCTTGAATTGGATATTACCCCGGCAGTTACGAGAAGCTATAACCCAAACAGGGCAGACATCACTTTAAATACGAACGACAGTTTGCAAAGTTTTCTTAACAGCAATAAAGAAGGGTATGAAAGTTTACGTAAAAAGGGGATGTTGCAAAAGAATATTTCATTGTCTGATGTAGCTATCGTGGCAAAAAAACCGGAGATGAAATTTTCGGCTAATTTAAACGGGTATGGGAATGCCAACCAGGTAATAAAAGGGGATGTTTTTTTGGAAGCCTGCCCAACTCTTGCTGTATGTTTGCAAGGAAGGTTAGCAGGGGTGATATTTAAAGAGGGAAAACCTTTTTTAACAAGAAGCCAGGGCAATGCCGACAGGAACAATGATCAGCCAATGCTTTTGATCCTGAACGGCCGGTATATTTCAGGTGATGATTTAGAATATACAGCTGTATTTGAACAGAACCAGATTAGCCCGGCGGATATTCATAGTATCGAAGTGCTGCGGGACAATATGTATACTAATAAATACGGGCCCAATGCGAATGGTGGTGTACTTATTATCAATCTAAAACCCGGAGGCCTTGCATTCAGCAGAGATGCCAATGGAGTAGTTACCTATGTCCATCAGGGGTATTATAAGGCACGGGATTTTTATGCACCTAAATATGAGGCCCAAATCGTTCCTAAATTTACAGCACCCCGTACCACTATTTATTGGAACCCCGCTGTTGTAACAGGTAGTGATGGTACCGCAAATGTGGAGTTTTACAATGAAGGAGGAGGTAATTACCGAGTACTTGTGGAAGGTATAAACGCGGACGGATTGTTGGGCAGACAGATTTACAGATACAGTGTAAAGTAAAAGATTTGCGGCTTTAGAGATAGGCTTTCAATAGTTATATTCGGCAAATTAGTTTGACGCATAGTACGTCATAACAGGATGGGAAATTAGATGATTATCATCCTGTTATGACATTTTTTTGGGGCTTTGGTGACAGCTGCTCTCATTGGTGTCCTTATATCGCTTAACTAAACCGAAGCGAACTACTTATTATAAAACTGTGTATAAGATATAGCGAGTTTTTCAACAGGCCCATAAACAAATTCGATGGCTTTTATCGAATCCTTCTTTTGTTGAAGAGCCATCGTAAGTTTTTTAAGATTTTCAGGATTAGATTTCATAAATGTAAAATACAATCGCATAAGGAGTATTGTACAGGTAGTTTAGTCTCGATTTTGTCTGCCAGTCTGATTGTTCCCCTTGTAAAAAGCCACCTGTTCATCCACCGTAATGCGTCCTTTTATTACACACACACACACACACACACACACTAACTAACTAACCTTATTCGTATGCAAATTAAAACCGCTTGGATTACTATTATCCTTTTAGGCCTGTATTTGAATATATTGGCCCAACCATCAGCAAAGGAATCCACTACCCTTAGGCCTGGCCTTCCAGATCAGAAGATTGAGACGGCTCTTGATAGCTTTAACAGAAAACTAACACCCGAAAAATTATTTCTGCACACCGATAAAACCAACTATACCACAGAGGATACCATTTGGATTAAAGGATACCTGTTAAATGGAATAAATCACAAATATTCTACGATAAGTGGTTTGGTATATGTAGAAGTTATATCTGATTCCTTGAAAATTGTTAAAAGCATTTCTATGCCTGTTGCCATTGGCTTGTTATGGGGCCAGATTGCATTGGATGCAGAAAGCTATCCAGAAGGTTTTTATACTATACGAGCTTATACCAACTGGATGCAAAACTTTGGAGACCAATACTTTTTCAAAAAACGCATTTACATTGCCAGAGCCAGTGATGAACATTGGCTGATAAAAAAACAGCAACAAGTAATGTACTCAGCCGAAAAACAAACGCTGAATTTTGGTTTACAAATCACCGACTTCAATAAGAAGAATTACGGATTGAAAGAGTTGAAATGGAAGGTAACGGAGAATGACAAAACTTTGGTAAAAGGAAATTCACAAACCAAGGTAGATGGAAGTATTCAGGACGAGTTTATTATTCCAGAAAAAAGGAAAGGAGTTTTAAAACTGGTAATAGAAGAAAATAGTAAAAGCGGGCAGCGGGCGGTTATACCACTGATTTTGAACCGTCCGGAAAATACAGATGTTCAATTTATGCCGGAAGGTGGACACCTGGTAGCCAATCTTCCTGCAAAACTGGCATTTAAAGCCTTGGGAGAGGATGGATTAGGGGTAAACATTAGTGGGAAGATTATGGATAGCCAAAACAAGGAAATCATGGAGTTCCATTCGGATTATAAAGGAATGGGGACACTTGATTTCATTCCTTTGGCCGGGCAGACCTATAAGGCCAAGGTGAATTTACCCGATGGGAAAACTAAAACCTTTGCCTTGCCCAACGTTAAGGTTTCAGGCACTGTATTACAGGTAAATACGCCCTTTAATAATAATTTTTTAAAGGTTTCTGTTCGGCTAACGGAAGATCTGTTGTCAAGCCGGCCTTTTACCCTTCTGGGACTGGTAAATGGAAAGTGCTATTGTTCCGAGCGCTTTACGCCCAAGAATAAAAATGTAGTTTATATGCTGGATAAAAGGAATTTTCCTGCTGGGATCGTGCATTTTCTTTTATTTAATGAAAATAACCAGCCTTTAAACGAACGGCTCTCTTTTATCGATCAGCAGGACAGGTTATCCATAGAAATCGGTACGCCTAAAACCACTTATTCTTTAAAAGACAGCATCCCTCTGGCCTTGAAAATTAGCAATAAGCGTGGGGAACCCATTGCGGGAAGCTTTTCACTTGCGGTAACAGATGATACACAAGTGCCCGTTGATTCATTGGCAGACAATATATTTAGTAATGTGTTTTTAAGTGCGGAACTGAAAGGGAGTATTGAAAGTCCGGGCTACTATTTCATGAACACCCCTGAAAGTGCCGGGGCGCTTGATCTATTACTTCTTACCCAGGGATGGGTTGCCTATAACTGGGATGAAATTTTAAAACCGGTAGGTAAACCTCCATTTTTAGCACAGCCAGAATTTAACGTTAGCGGTACAGTAACCAATCTTACTAATAAACCGGTGGCGGCTGCTAACATGTTGCTAACCTCCAGTTCAAAGTTTCATATAATGAAAGATACAGTAACCAACAAGGACGGGAGGTTTACCTTCAGGAACTTTCCACCGGTGGATACCATTTCATTTTTTATACAGGCCAGGAACAAACGTGGGGGTACATTGGGACTCGCTGTTGAGGTTGATAAGTTTAAATCTGCGCCGGTAAAAGGATATTCGGGTATTTCAGTGATGCCCTGGTACGTAAGCACTGATACCACCTTGCTGCATTTAATTAAAAGCAAAAATGAGCAAAAAACACAACTTGCCAAGATAACGGGCACCAGTATGCTGAATGAAGTAGTTGTGAAAGCAAAAAAGGTTATTAAAAATTCTAAGAACTTGAATGGACCTGGTGAAGCAGACCAGGTAATTGATGAAGCCGAAATTGCAAAAGCGGTTGAATTTAAGTTGACGAATTATTTACTACAAAATGTGAAAAAATTACGTATAGGAAAGATACCCGGGAAAGATGACCAAAAGTTTTTTATTGAAAATGAAGGAGTTCGATTCATTATTGATGGCGTAGATCTTGATAGATTTTATGAAGGTTCTGCCCCTTACGAGTATTATGAGTATATAACTACTCATCTTAATTTAATAGAAAAGGATGATTTGTTAGGTATTGAGGTGATAAGCAGCAGTAAAAATGTCATTAGATATGATATGAGCTTTATTAGATCAAATGAGCCTAATCCACCAGTGGTTTATATTGAAATTACCACCCGGTCAGGAAATGGGGTTTTCTCTAAATCTGTTGCCGGGATGGCTCTTTACAGGCCAATGCCACTCACCGCTCCAAAGCAATTTTATCGTCCACGTTATACTCCAGCTAATATCAATGATAAAACCGCAGATTTCCGTTCCACTATTCACTGGCAACCTCATCTATATACCGATACATCGGGTAGCGGCTTTACCTCATTTTATGCAGCAGAGAAGCCGGGTACATATACTGTTATTGTCCAGGGAAGTAATATGAATGGATTATTTGGTTATAAAACTTTTAAACTGAATATTGGAAACTCTCCGAAATAGAAATTCAAACAGGAGTTGTTTTAATACTCTCAGGTTCATTATAACACGCATCAAAAAATGCCTTTTATATAATCAGGCTTCAAACGCGCAAAAAAGCGGGCTTCAGCTTTAATTGAAGCCCGCTTTTTTGCTTTTCTAAAACGTGTATATTTTTTTGCTTTTCAGAGTATGAAAAACAATTTAAGCTGTCATCGATTATGAGTAGACGAAATTGCTGGCAGAGATAAACACTTAGTTAAACACATACCCACACAAAAAAAACTTCATGAATAAACATCTGACAAGGCTACTGATAGTAGTTTTAAGCTGTATCTGCCTACATTCATTTGGACAGAAAAAAAATAAATCAATTCGCTCCGGCGGCCTTTGGCTTGACGATAAAGGAAACCACATACAGGCACATGGAGGAGGAATCATCAAGCTGGGGAAAACCTACTACTGGTTCGGCGAGTACCGGGCAAAAGACAATGATCCGGAGTTGCGTTATGTTGGTTGCTACTCCTCGGATGATCTGGTAAACTGGCAATTTCGTAAGAAAATCACCTTTCCTGATCTTGAACAGTTAGGTTCAGACTGGGTGCTTGAGAGGCCTAAAGTCTATTACAATAAGGAAACAAAGAAATTTGTAATGTATATGCACCTCGACAACAGGAATTACAAATTTGCTCGGGTTGGAGTGGCAGTAAGCGATAAACCTGATGGAGATTATAAGTACCTGAAAAGTTTTAGGCCGCTTGGGCTGGAAAGTCGGGACATTGGCCAGTTTATTGATGATGACGGATCGGCCTACCTGGTTTTTGAAAGTAGGCCAAGTAAGGGTTTTTATATTGCCAAATTATCCGACGACTACCTGAATGTAGGAAAGCAAACCTGTTTTATCGAATCACCACTAGAAGGAGGCGCCATTGTCCACTACAACGGCCTCTATTATGCCATTGGCTCAGCCCTTACCGGTTGGCGGGCCAATCCCAACAAATATGCAACAGCCAAATCGCTGGAAGGGCCCTGGTCTGAATTTATAGATATCGCACCGCCTCAAACCAATACATACAGTTCACAATCTACAATGATGCTCAAGGTCACTGGTACAGAGAAAACCACCGTTATATTTATGGCAGACCAATGGAAGCCATCTGCACAATGGGATTCCCGCTATTTATGGATGCCGCTGGAAATAGGGGAGGGCAGGTTAAAGCTTCCAAAGCCCGAGCCATGGTCCCTCAACGTTAAAAAAGGAGTGGTAAAATTTCAGAAATAATATATACATCCGGCCATATTAAGAGATTTAGCCAGCAGAAAAGGGAGTTGAATGGATTTTGGTAGTGATAGATTTTCTGGGTGTTTGTTGTTGATCGTCAGTGAATTACGTGACTTGTAATAAGCCTGGTCAATAAAATTCAAACATATTTTGACAAAATAAGTGTTATTTGTACATTTATTCCTTGAAAGTATAACCATTTATACTTCGTTATAAACCAAGCACACTTATATACAAAAAAATGAAAGTTCTATTTACAGCTGCAATATTGAGCCTGCCTTTCCTGGCAGGGGCACAATTGCAGAAAAAAGCCTTTAAAGCCGAGCAGGTGCGGTTGCAGGCTGGCGTATTTAAAGATGCCGAAAGTACCGATTTGAGGTACATAATGTCCTTAAATCCCGACAGGTTATTAGCGCCTTATCTTCGCGAAGCTGGATTAAAATCTAAGGCTGCTAATTATCCAAACTGGGAAAATACAGGTTTGGATGGACACATTGGAGGCCACTATTTATCTGCCCTTTCTATGATGTATGCCGCTACCGGCGATAAAAAAGTACTGGACCGGCTCAATTATATGCTGGCTGAATTGAAACAATGCCAGGATAAAAGCGGCGATGGCTATATTGGTGGTGTTCCCGGAAGTAAAGAGTTTTGGGCAGAGGTTGCCGCCAATAAGGTAAAAGTTGGAAGTTTCGACATTAATAAAAAGTGGGTTCCCTTTTACAATATTCATAAAACCTTTGCAGGGCTAAAAGACGCTTATCTGTATGCTAACCGCGAGCTTGCCAAAAAGATGCTGCTCGCATATTCAGACTGGTTGCTGAATATAACCAAGAACTTGACTGACAGTGATATTCAGAACTTACTAAGGTCTGAACATGGCGGCATGAATGATGTATTAGCCGAAGTATTTGCAATCACCGGAGATAAAAAATACCTCGATCTTGCACGTAAATTTTCACATCAGAGCATCATGCAGCCACTTGCCCACAAGGAGGATAAGTTAACTGGCATGCATGCCAATACTCAAATTCCCAAAATTATTGGTTTTGAACGCATTGCCAGCTTAAGTGGCGATAGTACCTATCATACAGCAGCACGCTTTTTCTGGGAAACAGTAGTTAATAACCGTACAGTAGCTATTGGCGGGCATGGAGTTGGAGAACATTTTCATCCAGCAAATAATTTCTCATCGATGATCACAAACGAGCAGGGCCCGGAGACGTGTAATTCATATAACATGTTGAAACTGTCTAAAGCTCTCTATGAAGCAGAAGGGAACGAAAGATATATCGACTATTATGAAAGGACAATGTACAATCACATCCTTTCAAGCCAACACCCAGATAGAGGAGGTTTCGTTTATTTCACTCCAATGCGCCCGGGGCACTACCGTGTTTACTCTCAGCCCGAAACCAGTTTCTGGTGCTGTGTAGGTTCGGGATTGGAAAACCATGCTAAATACAATGAGCTTATCTACGCTCATACTGACAAAGATCTATACGTAAACCTGTTTATTCCTTCAACTTTAAATTGGAAAGAGAAGGGCATTGTCCTTTCACAACAAACCCGTTTCCCGGATGAAGAAACAACAACTCTTACTTTAGACGCGGTGAAAAAATCTAATTTCACCCTACAGGTACGTTATCCGGTATGGGTGGCGGCAAATGCATTGCAGATTAAAGTGAACGGAGAAACTGTTAAGTACAATGCAACACCGGCCTCTTATGTCGCCATTAACAGGAAATGGAAAAAGGGAGATAAAATAACAATCACCCTTCCAATGCACACAACTACCGAACAGATGCCAGACGGTTCTGATTATGTTGCTGTGTTACACGGCCCGATTGTTCTTGCAGCTAAAACCGATACTACAAATTTAACAGGCCTTTTTGCTGATGATAGCCGTGGAGCGCATATCGCCAGAGGGAAAAAAAATCCTTTGCAGGAAATGCCGGTTTTTGTTAGCGCTAATAATGCGAATATAGCGCAGCAGGTCAAAGCGGTTTCTGGTAAAAGCTTGACATTTTCGGCCTCGGATTTAATTTATCCGGCTAGCTCCAAATCGTTGGAATTGATCCCGTTTTTCAGGTTGCACGATTCGCGTTACGTAATTTACTGGCAAAACTTAAGTCCTGAAAAACTACAGGCTGTACAACAAAAAATAGCTGAAGAAGAAGCCATCAAACAAAAACTTGATGCACAAACGCTTGATTTAGTTATAGCAGGAGAACAACAACCGGAATCCGACCATTTTATTGAGGCTGAAAATTCCAATACCGGTACTAATGGCAATAAGCACTGGCGCGATGCTAAAGGATGGTTCAGCTACAAATTATCCGATAAAGAGAAAAAGGCAGGCCGCTTGCAGGTAACATATTTTGGGCGTGATAAAGGCAGGAAATTCAGTATTCTGATTAATGATCAATTAATACAGGACGTGGAACTAAGCGGAATTCAGGGTGATAGCTTCTATTCAGTTGATTACCCTTTATCTGCTAAGCTGGTTCAAAAATCGAATGGAACCTTAACCGTTAAATTTCAGGCTTCTCAAGGTTCTGTTGCCGGAGGTGTTTATGAAGTGAGGCTCCTTAAAAAGTAAAATCCAACTACAAACTATAAAATAATGACCAGATTATTTTTGCAGGCCGTTGTATTTGTTTTTATAGCGGCTTCTGCATCTGCTCAAACCAAACTAAAAGCGCCAAAGGAAAAGGACATGAAAGCCTACCTGATGGTGTATTTCAAAGATGATACCCATGGTTTATACATGGCATTAAGTAAAGACGGATACTCATTTACCGATGTCAATAATGCCAAACCCATTATCGCCGGCGATACTATAGCGCTTCAAAAAGGCATCCGCGACCCGCATATTGCCCGTGGCCCTGATGGCATGTTTTACCTTGCCCTAACAGACCTGCACATATTTGCCCAGAAATTGGGTTTACGCGATACTGAATGGGAAAGAGATGGAAAACAGTATGGCTGGGGAAATAATCGCTCTATGGTTTTTATGAAATCGAAAGATCTGATTAACTGGACACGTAACATTATTAGGGTTGGCCAGGCATTTCCTGGCTTGGAAGATATTGGCTGCGCCTGGGCACCTGAACTGATTTATGACCAGGATAAGCAAAAGATGATGGTATATTTTACCATGAGATTTAAGGATGGGAAGAATAAGCTATACTATTCTTACATGAGCGACGATTTTACCAAAATGGAAACCGCCCCCAAACTGTTATTTGAATATCCGAAAGATGTAAGCTATATCGATGCGGATATCACCAGAGTTGGTAACAAGTACCATATGTTCTACGTGCCCCATGACGGAACTGCAGGAATTAAGCAGGCTGTTTCTGATTCTATTAATTCAGGTTACGTTTATGATCCGAAGTGGTACGACCCCGAACCAAAGGCTTGCGAAGCTCCAAATGTATGGAAAAGGATAGGTACAGATAAGTACGTGCTAATGTATGATATCTACGGAATCAAGCCTCATAATTTTGGCTTTAGTGAAACTACCGATTTTACTAATTTCAAAGACCTTGGCCATTTTAATGAAGGGGTAATGAAAGCAACAAACTTCTCCTCGCCCAAACATGCGGCAGTTATTCATCTTACCAGCAAAGAAGCCAATACGCTTGCTAAACGCTGGCGCTTAAAAATGAAATTTTAAAAACATACGCGCACAAAAATAAATGAAAAGGATTTTAGGATTAATTGGAATGCTGGCAGTATCGCTGGCGCAAAACGCTTCTGCTGCAGTTAACAAACTTATGGATGAACCGGATTCGGTTTATCTTTTTTCTTACACATCTGGCAACCCCACCCACGGCTTGCAATTTGCCTGGAGTTCCAATAAACAAAATTGGTTCCCGGTTGGAAATGGACAAAGTTTCTTAAAAAGCGATTACGGCCCCTGGGGTGTTCAAAAGAAGATGTACAGCCCGTACTTAGTTTATGGGCAGGATGGAATGTGGCATTGTATCTGGAGCTTGAATAACACAGATAAAGTTTTTGCTCATGCTGCTTCTCCAGACCTTGTTGATTGGAATCGGCAGAGTTACCCAGAGGTGAATCTGGGCGCTAATTGCCTCCGCCCGGGAGTAAAGTATGATAAGAGCCAGGGAAATTATATCATCACCTATACCGATTCGCAAGGAAAGTTTTTTGCTACTACTACCAAAGATTTTAAAACGTATAGTGCTGTAAAGGAAATTCCAGCCAGCCAGTATATCCCTTCAGCCACTGTTATTCTGCCCTCTGGAGAAGCAAGCGGACAAATACAGCGTGTAACATGGACGGTAGCCGACCGCTTAAATAAGGCTCTTGAATTAAAGCAGTATAAAAATGTCTTGAGAGAGGAAACAACTTTACAGGATGCACAGCGTTTTGCTGGTTTGAAGCCTGTTGACGCAACGTTTACCGTTCAGTCTGATAAAGCCAAATCGATCAGCAATATGTTAATTGGAATATTCTTCGAAGATATCAACTACGCAGCTGATGGCGGCCTGTATGCGGAGTTAGTTCAAAACAGGGATTTTGAATATAATCTGCACGATAAACTCGGCAGAGACAAAACCTGGAACAGCACACATTCGTGGTCATTGAAAGGCGAAAATACTAGCTTCATAATTGATTCTGTATCGCCCATTCATGCCAATAATTCGCATTATGCGGTATTGGAAACTAAAACGCCTGGAGCCTCTTTAGTGAATGCAGGATTTGATGGCATAGCTGTAAAAAAAGGAGAGAAATATAATTTCTCTGTTTTTGCAAAAGGGCTTAGCGGGCAAAGTGGAAAATTGAAAGTTCGCTTGGTTGGTAAAACTGGAGATGTACTGGCAGAAACAATTTTAACTATAGCTCCTGCTGCCTGGAAAACTCTTAAAGCCACGCTTACCGCAAATGCAACAGTTAAAGATGCGCAGCTGGAGTTGCAACCACTAGCAGCTGGCCGGTTGGCTGTCGACATGATTTCCCTGTTTCCTCAAAATACATATAAGGCCCGTAAGAATGGTATGCGTGCAGACTTAGCACAAACGGTTGCCGATCTCCGCCCACGTTTTGTAAGATTCCCGGGAGGATGTGCATCACATGGTGATGGATTAGGCAATATTTATCATTGGAAAAATACAGTAGGCCCTTTGGAAGCACGTAAGCCGCAACGTAATATATGGAATTACCATCAATCTGCCGGCCTGGGTTATTTTGAATATTTTCAATTTTGTGAAGATATAGGGGCTGCGCCTCTTCCAGTAGTGGCTGCAGGGGTGCCTTGCCAAAACTCTGGAGATGGGGGCAATGGCCAGCAGGGCGGCATTCCAATGGATCAGATGGATGAATATGTGCAGGACGTTCTTGACCTGGTGGAATGGGCAAATGGCGATGTAAATACTAAATGGGGAAAACTACGTGCACAAGCAGGCCATCCAAAACCATTTAACCTTAAATATATTGGTGTTGGAAATGAAGACCTTATTACCGATGTGTTTGAGGAGCGTTTCACAATGATCTTCAACGCGGTTAAAAAGAAATACCCGGAAATTACTGTTATCGGAACCGTAGGCCCGTTTTTCGAGGGTTCAGATTATCGTGAGGGCTGGGATATAGCTTCAAAACTTGGAGTTCCCATGGTAGATGAACACTATTACGAAAAGGCGGGCTGGTTTATCAATAATCAGGATTTCTACGACAAGTATGATCGTTCAAAACCCAAAGTTTATTTAGGAGAATATGCTGCTACAATGCCAAGAGGAGGAGCAAACTATGAAACTGCCCTGTCTGAAGCAATCTATTTAACTTCATTAGAACGTAACGGAGATGTGGTGAGCATGTCATCATACGCACCTTTGCTTGCTAAAGAAGGCCACACACAATGGAATCCTGATATGATTTATTTTAACAATACTGAAGTGAAGCCAACAGTTGCTTACCATGTACAAAAGTTATATGGCCAGAATTCGGGCGACCAGTATTTACCGGCTGTAGCAAACCTCTCGAACAATCAGGATGCAGTGAAAAAACGGATAGCTATTTCGGTGGTTCGGGATTCACAGACTAAAGATTTAATCGTAAAATTGGTGAATTTTTTACCGGTTGCAGTTAATTCAACAACGGATTTAAAGAACATTACATTTGCAGGCACAAAGGGTGTAAAGAGCCTTATGCAAGGCAATCCGGCAGACAAAAATGTTGTGCCGGTAGTTACAGAAATTCCTGTATCAGAGAAGCTTGCCATGGAGTTACCTCCATATTCATTTACAGTACTACGAGTTAAAACAAAATAAAAAAACGTAGGATTTGGCTCTTTGCCAACTCCTGCTTTATCCAACTATTTAGAAATGAAAAAAACACCTATTGCTGCTGCTATGTTGGCTTTTTCCTGCCACTTGTTTTCAGCAAATGCCCAATCGCAAAACCTGGTTGTTCAGGTAAACAAGCCCGTAACCGAAGTAAAGCCTACCATGTGGGGCATTTTCTTTGAAGACATCAATTTTGCTGCCGACGGCGGCTTGTATGCCGAGTTGGTAAAAAACCGCTCCTTTGAATTTTTAACTCCTATGATGGGATGGAAAGAAGTTAAAAAAGGTGGTACAGGAAAGGTACTGGTTACCAATCATGAAAATGAAAACGCTGCTAACCCACGTTTTGCCCATATCACGGTAGATGCGGAAAAAGGAGTGTATGGATTAGAGAATGAGGGCTTTAGAGGTATCGGGGTGCAGAAGGATAAAGAATATATTTTTTCCGTGCTGGTAAGAAATTCGAGTGATATGAAACTTCGTCTCGAATTGGTAACCTCTAAAGGCGAGAAAATAGGAGAGAGTTCTTCAATAAGTATCAACAGCACTGGCCAGTGGAAAAAATATTCCCTGGCATTTAAAGCTACTCAGACCGAACCGAAAGCCAAACTTCAGGTATTATTTGAAGGCAAAGGCGAACTTGATGCCGATATGATTTCATTATTTCCTAAGGATACCTGGAAAAATCGTCCAGGAGGATTGAGGGCAGACCTTGTGCAAATGCTTGCCGATTTGAAGCCTGGTTTTATCCGTTTCCCGGGAGGATGTATTGTGGAAGGCCGCGAGTTATCAAACCGTTACCAATGGAAAACAACTGTTGGCCCGGTAGAAGGGCGCAAGCTGATCATGAACCGTTGGAATATAGAGTTTAAGGAACCAAGAAATGCTCCGGATTATTTCCAGTCTTTCGGATTGGGCTTTTACGAATATTTCCAGCTGTCGGAAGATATAGGTGCAGAACCTCTACCAATCTTAAACTGCGGTATGGCCTGCCAGTATAATACCGGCGAAGTTGCCGAAAATGTAGATCCTTATATTCAGGATGCTTTAGACCTTATTGAATTTGCAAATGGCTCAGAAAGTACCAAATGGGGCCAGCTGCGTAAAGCTATGGGGCACCCCGCGCCTTTTAACCTTAAATTTTTAGGCGTTGGAAATGAGCAGTGGGATGAGCAATATATCGAAAGATACAAGGAGTTTGATAAAGTTCTTCGCCAGAAACACCCTGAAATCAAACTCGTTTCAGGTAGCGGCCCAAGTTCAGACGGTTCTCGTTTCGACTATGCATGGAAAGAGCTTAGAAAATTAAATGCCGACTTGGTTGACGAACATT
>Ga0307408_100000275_pt1 | contig 51714 bp, 52 predicted proteins | sample 322Cmetagenome_FD_202116 | JGI IMG/M metagenome (GOLD analysis project Ga0307408, IMG submission 202116) | Maize rhizosphere microbial communities from greenhouse at UC Davis, California, United States - 322HYB-C-3 | ecosystem: Host-associated > Plants > Roots > Rhizosphere > Soil | place... | reverse complement strand
TTCCAGTTCGGTCAATGCTTTCTTGAATTCACCTTTGTTCATATACTGGCGACCCAACGTGTACTGAGCCATTTCACCACCTTTATAACCATCATATTTCTTAACCTGAGCACGAAGGCTTTCGATTGCAGCATCAGTAGAATCTTTAGATGCATAGTTCAAACCTTCATAGTAAGAATCAGCCGCTTTTTCTTCTCCCGGAACAACAACGAATTGATGATAAAGGATATAACCTCCGATTAACAGTACCACAGCACCAACAATGATAGTAATACGTTTCAATTGCGGATTGTTTGCAAACTGCTTCTTAACGCTGGAAAATGATGTATTATTAGACATGTACTTTTTTATTTAAGCGATGCAAAAATAATCTTTTTTTGAAATGAATTACTTCAATTAAGTATATTTGCAACCGTTATTGGTTGTTCCCGGACTAAGGTCCTGGAAATGAAAAGGGAATTCGGTGAAAATCCGAAACTGTATCTGCAGCTGTAACCTTTGTAAAATTGTTTCAAAATGTCACTGTCGCAAAAGGTAGATGGGAAGGCGAAACAAGTTGAAGGGAGTCAGAATACCTGCCATAGCGAGATTGAATGAAGGCTTCAGATTAAAGTCGACATCTATTACAGCTACGGCAACTACTGTACTGTATTGTCACAACTTTCTTCAAAGTTTCATTCGCTTTATTACTGGAAGTAATACTTCCGATTATTAATTCTTTAATGCTTAATAAGCGTATGAAAAAAATTTACATGCTTGCACTTCCTCTGGCTTTTGGAATGCTTGTAAACAGTGCTTCCGCACAAACTACCATTGATTTCGAAGAACTTACAGTACCAGGAGCTGATACAGCATGGTTAGGATCTGACCAATCGGGAGGTTTTAACTCACATGGCATTTTCTTTGAAAACACTTACACTGTAAGTCAATGGGGAGATTACTGGAGTGGTTTCGTTTATTCCAATTCTACTGACGTTACAACAAGCGGTTCGTCAAACAGCTACTCGTGCTATGCGGGTACAGGAGCTAACGGAAGCGCAAATTACAGCGTAACTTATGGTGGAAACCTTGACCTTGGAGCTGAAAACATTGTTACTTCTATCGACATTACAAATGCTACTTATTCGGCACTTTCTATGTTGAACGGTGATGCGTTCGGAAAGCAGTTCGGTTCACCGAATGATGCAAACGGCGATCCGGATGGAACGAACGGTGAAGACTGGTTCCGTTTATTGATCATTGGACGTACTGCTGCATCTGTTGTAACAGATACGGTTGTTTTCTACCTGGCTGATTACCGTTTCGCGGATAACATGCAGGATTACATCGTTGATTCATGGGAAACGGTTGACCTTACTCCTCTTGGAGCGGTTCAATTCCTTGACTTCGAATTGGAATCTTCAGATGTAGGACAATGGGGAATGAATACTCCTGCTTACTTCGCATTGGACAATTTGTCAATCCCGACTCTTGGAACGGAACAATTGAACAAAGATGATTATGCTGTTTATCCGAATCCGGCTAACAACGAGATCACTTTCAAAGGTTTGACAGGGGAAGTTTCTATTTTCAATGCTTACGGACAAATCGTTTCTACAGCAACTGTAAACGACCTGAATACCATCAACATTTCAACGTTGGCAGCAGGAACTTATACTTACAAAGTAATTTCTTCGTCAAGTGTTGCTTCGGGGAAATTCGTAAAGAAATAATTTGCTAAATGCTTCGTCCAATTCTATTTACTTCCATAACGCTTCTTGGTGGACATGCTCTTTGCCAGGAGAATGGAAAAGAATTGGACGAAGTATTGATCTCTCAGGCGAAAAAAAGTTCAATAACCACTATTCAGCTGGATCAATCGAAGATCGAAAGCAAATTGGCTCCGGATATCGGAACCATCCTGATGATGCTGCCCGGATTGCAAATCAAGAATTATGGTGACGTTGGAGGATTGAAAACCGCCGGGTTCAGAAGTTTGGGAGCTGCACATTCAAGCATTGTCATCGACTTTCAAAACCAACCGGTAACACAAACCGGAAGCGTTGATTTAAGCTCCACTCCTACTGAATTTGTCCGCTCGGTTCAAATTATCCGGCAAGATGCAACCAATGTTGAGTTACCGATCCAAAGTAAACTTTCAGGAAGCCTGATCCAGATCAAAACCCTGCATTCTGTTCTGAACGATCAAACTAAATTCATCATCGGATTACAAAACGGTTCATTCGGCTACAATTCGCTTGACCTTGGAACTTCCTTTCGATTGAAGAAAAACGTTTACTTCACTTTCACAGGAAGAGGACGAATTTATGAAGGGAATTTTCCTTTCCAATACAGAAACGGGTTCTCAACTATTGAAGAAACAAGGCAAAATAATGCGTTGACAGACCTGATTTCAACAGCAAGTTTAACCTGGAAGATCAATGAGAACAACACCATTTCTGTCAAAGGCAATTACTTCAATTCGGACAAAGAACTGGCCGGAGCAGTGGTTTTCTATAATGCCAACAACAAACAATATTTAACCAACCGGGAATTAACAGGAACATTATACCACCACTATCACAAGAACCGCATATCACTATTCACTGAATTCACCACTCAGCAAAGTCAACTGACTTATTTAGATTCCAATTACCTGAATGCCCAGGGTTACCTTGAGCAAACTTATACGACTAGATACCTGAACGGGCAAAGTCAGTTCGCTTACCAATTCACAGAAAAACTCAAAGTATCGGTTGGAAGCGAATATACTTCGGAAGAGATTCTTTCGGGAACGATCTCAGGAAGTCCACATAGAACGGTATTAAATCAATTTATCGCATCGGAATTTCGGACCAAACGACAGAAACTTGACCTTCAAACCGGTTTTCAATATGTTGATAATCAAAGTTTACTCAGTCGACGAAAAAACTGGAATTATCTTCCTGCGCTCCAATACCTTTTTACGTTCTCAAAAAACATTGAAGCAGGATTTATTGCACGATACACCGTTCGACAACCAACGTTTTCCGAATTGTACTATCAACGTATCGGAAACACAGACCTGAAACCCGAAGAAGCTACTATCCTCTCCCTTCCCGTCAAATTGAACACGAAAATCAGGAAATGGAATAATTCATTTAGAGTTGAACCATTCTATACTTATAACACCAACAAGATCCTGGCTATTCCAACGAAAAACCTCTTTGTTTGGAGCATACAGAATATCGGAAAATCACAATCGACAGGAATTGAACTTTATGACGAATCACGCATTCGGATAGGTGAAGGATTTTTTGGCCAAACCGCCAGCTTTACCTATCAAAGTGCTATTGATCTTAGCGATCCGAAAAGTTCCGTTTATCGAAATCAACTGACTTATATTCCTTTTACCAGCGGTAGTTTGGACTTGAATTGGTCAGTAAAGAACTGGAGTATTTATTCCTTGTTCATGTTCCAGGGATATCGTTACGCCCTCCAGGAAAACATTCCTTCGAATATTGTTGACGGATATTACACTATCGACATTGGAGGGTCTGTTAAATTCGATTTCAAAAACCAGCATTTGAAGCTCAATGTTTCATTGAAAAACATTACGAATCAGTACAACCAGTACATTCGCTACTTTGTACTGCCGGGGTTTAACTATCAACTAAAACTAACCTATGCGATTTAAGTTATTAATGACTGTATTAAAATCTTTAACTCATCGTTATATCGAAAATGCAACGCAATCATTTACGATTGTAAACTCATACGCTGCATTTTCAAAAAGCCTCGATTTAAAAATTTTACTCCAGCCAATATTACTTGCGTTAATTCTTGTTTTTGCAAGCTGTAAGAAGAAGCACACGGAACCGGAACCCGAAGCTCCGAATAACTTAACGGGCGGAATCCTGGTTTTGAACGAAGGTCTTTTCAACCATAACAACGCAAGTTTAACCTGGTTGAATACTTCTACCGGTGAGGGCATTTCGAATTTCTTCGAACAAAAGACCAATCGCGGACTTGGCGATACAGGAAACGACATGAAACGTTACGGGAATAAGATTTACATTATCGTTAATGTTTCCAGTACAATTGAAGTTTTGAACGCCACAAACGGGAATTCCATTACCCAAATCAGCATGATGGCCGGTTCTACGCCAAAACAACCGCGCTTCATTACTTTTCACGGCTCTAAAGCATTTATCACTTGTTACGATGGTTATGTCGACGTTTTGGATACTGCGAGTCTTGCAATTACGCAGCGCATACAAGTAGGGGCAAATCCGGAGGAAATGGCTATCAGTAACAACAGGCTTTTTGTCTGCAACTCGGGCGGACTCAATTTTCCTGATGTTGATTCTACCGTTTCCGTTATTTCACTAAGCACTTTAACGGAAGAAACCAAAATTACCTGTGGTCCGAACATGGGCGATATTGCCGTTGACGCTTCAGGTGAGATCTACGCCATTTCACGTGGCGATTACGGTTCAATTCCTTCAAGAATGCATAGAATCAACCCTGTTACTTTAGTAAAAGAAGAAACTTTTCCATTCGATGCTTCTTCCATTTCAGAATACGGAAGCCAGTTTATTATTGTGAATTCAAGCGGATCGACGGTTCATACACGATTATTTAATCCGGCTTTAGAAACCATTGCTTCCTCAGATTTTTTCGATCTGACAAACGTAGAAACCTTGTTTGGGATTCAATACCGCGCTTCGAACAATAAATTTTATATCTGCGATGCCATGGGTTATACCATCAATGGCAAAATTCACATTTTCAATACCTCCGGAAACTTAGAGCAAACATTCTCTGTTGGCTTAAATCCGAATAGCATTTTGTTTTATGATTAAATATTTACCCCTTCTATTTATCTCGAGCTTTGGTTTTAGCCAAAGTTTTGCACCGGCACCCGACAGTGTTGGAACTACTGCAATTCATAAATCGAGTCCGGACTTTGTTGCCTGGGCAACCGGTGGAACAATTACGCGCGGTTTCATCAATATCAACGATACAACGGTAACTTACAACGATCTGAACAGAGCAAGTTTCGGTTCCATCGAAGACGCTTTTGGTATTGCAACCGGAACGCAAATCGTTTCTTTGGGCGACAGCGGAGTTGCAACCCTAACTTTTGACTTCGTTATCCAGGACGGTCCCGGCTTCGATTTCGCAATCTTCGAAAACGGTTTCATGGACGGGTACATGGAATTTGGTCATGTGGAAGTAAGCAGCAACGGAGTAGATTTTGTTCGTTTTCCTTCGACATCCGAAATCCCGCTCTCTCCGCAATTAGGCAATGGTTCTATTTCCGACTGTAGAATGGTGAATAATCTTGCTGGGAAATACCGTGTGAACTACGGAACGCCTTTCGATTTGAGTGAACTTGCCGGATCCCCTAATCTTGACCTTCAAAACGTAAATTTTGTCCGCATTATAGATGTTGTCGGCGATGTTGACGGTGAACACACTTCTTTCGACGATTCGGGAAATCCGATCAATGATCCGTTCCCAACGGAATTCCATTCGGGCGGATTTGACCTGGATGCGGTTGGGATTTTGAACGGCATTTTAGGCGTTAAAGACGAAGCCATGCTGCATTTTTCAGTTTATCCGAATCCGGCGAACGGAATGGTAACTGTAAACTCGGCGAATACAGGAGTTCTTGTGATCACTGACCTGAACGGGAAAATTTTAAAAGAAATTCAACACAACAAGCATAGCCAAATCAACCTGGATCAATTTCAAAAGGGAGTTTATCTTCTGCAACTGAATGTGGAGGGGGAAGTTAAAGTGGAAAGATTGATTGTGGAGTAAATTACGCTTTGTGAAATGGGATGCCCGGTTGAAAGATCGGGCATTCTTTTGTTTTATGAATTGTGATTTCGGCGCATTGCTTGTTTAGCGTTATACCTATTCAATTTTTTAAATACGTTTTTACTAGTAGCGAAAATTCTTCTTCGATTGGTTTTACTTTAAAATATTGGGGATTGCGATTTGCCATATAGTACGAAAAGAGTTCGTTTCGATTATTGATCAAATCTTGTTCTTCTGATGTAATCCGTTTCATTTCTTCATTATTCTCTGGTAAATGTTTAATAAGTAATAAGAAGGTATCGTTCAATCTTTTTTGCGCTTCTAAATTTTGTTGAAGTTTGAATAATTCAGCATCTACCCAATGGTGAAAACTCATTGTAGTTGTGTACAATTCATGAGATTTATTAACCAACACTGAATCTTCGATCAGTAAAGAAACTTTTGATTTGGATATTCCAGTTTTCCCAAAATATTTCGAAATTTCATTTCTAATCAGAATTAAGGAATCAATATTAGTTTTATTGTAATTCCCATGAAGAACCTCCAAAATGGTATAAATCCATTCACTGATTGTAGTATGAAAAACAATAATTGCTTTTCTTTCTTCATCACGATAAGAAACTTCATTGCTTAAAAGTCTCTGCAAATCAATTTTTAATATTTCTTGCTCCTTTATAAACTCAATTTTAACCGATTCAACCTCTCTGGTTAATTCCCTTAGATCTTCTTTTAAAGCAGCACTCTTGCCTTTTTCAGTAAGATAACTTTTAAAAAATGCTAAGTAAACTGCAGCAACAAGTAGCAATATTTCTATGATTATTTCTGGTTTCATTCTTTATCATTTATAACTGTTTTGACTACCCGAAGTTGGCGACTTCGAAGCTCTTTACAGTCAACCGAGCACAAACTTCACCGCTTTGGTGTAGGTGCTGTTATGTGCTGGCTCATATCGTTGCCGATTTTCGCTTGGCTTTAAATTCTGTCTGAAGCATTTCATCTGTCCGTGATAAGAAGCAAAAGTCTTTCATTGAACCGATTTCTTGAAATACTTCTTTTTCCTTTTGGTCGGTCTTAATTAAAATTCTATGCTCAAATTGATGTTGTAAATCACTAGTCTTTGAAAATAAGTCCGTGTCAAAAGTGCCTTCTTGTTTATAATCCTTGTAGTTCGTCAACTTATAACCAAAATTAATCTTTAAGTCGTTCAAGTGTTTTTTTACTTGATTGAGAAAAAGTATTGGTTCATGTATTACAAGTGCATATTTTCCAAAATCCTTCATTCTCTCGTCAATTCTATGAATGTCATTGTCGTTGAAACAGTCGGAAGTCAAAGCGTATGAAGAAAAGGAGTAATATGGGTCATCCGTGAAATTGATAATTGTCCCAAGTGTATTTGGAACCGGTGTGAAAGTGTGTATTCCCAAGTCTGGGTGTGAACATTCTATTTTAGAAAATTGTCCATTTACAATATTTAATGCTCCTTCGAACTTGTCACCACGTTCTTTTTCTGTGGACTTAGCAAAATCGTCAATTGCACCAAATCTCATTTGTCCAGTCCGCATTAGTCTTTCTAAATGTTCCTTTTTTCCGAATTTTATTAAACAAAAGAATTTCGTCATTTATCTGAATGTTGGTGTTAGCGCCAGCGGTCTTTAAATTGCATATAACGTCGTTTAGTATAAGAATAGTAGCCGACTGCGTTGCACTTTCCTATTATGTTACAAAAAAGTTGAAGCGCACTATAAAGCTTGAAATTACTACTGATGCGTCTATTATTTTTATACATTGTTGTATGTCTGTGCTTTTTAGTTTGATAAGATCTTTAATTCAGGATTATCTAAAATTGCTCTATTTGTCTCCTGATAAGCAGATATCAATTTTTCTGGACTAGTCTTAAATCCATTAGAAATAGAAAATGTTGAATCAGTAACAAGTATCTCGTATTGCAAATTCTCTATTAATATTTTACAATTAGATAAATCAGAAGAATTATAATCTACAGTTATACCAATTTCTTCATCCAGTTCTTCAATCATGTCTATTAACTGTTCAACATCAATCCTTTTGGACATATTAAATTCTAATTCACTGAAATGATTTGAAAAGATTGTATTAAATGTTTCGCCTAGAATTTTTTGTGAATTACTAAAACCTTCTAACCTACGAATCATTATATATTCATCCGGATTATGATCAGATTGTTTAATTTCCATCGAATAAGTAAAATCAGGTGTCCCAATTGTTCCTGTTCCATCTTCAGAGTTTGCTTCTATTTCTTTTCTTTTATATTTAAATCCAATTTTTATTTGTGAACTTAAATCATCAATTTCATCTTTGATTAAATCAAAACTAATATTTTTCACAAAGGCATTTGCTCCAGAATAACTACTAGTTGGGACTTTGTGGTATCCTTTCTGAAATCCGGGTAGACTTTTTATATATCCTTCTTCATTGTTTAACAGCGTGACATTTGTAAAAGAAATATCATTGATAACCTTTTCTCTTTCAAGTTTTGTAAAGATTTCATTTAGGTCAGCAATTATAAATTTATCTGTCGAGTTACCAAACATTATTGGAGTTTGGTCTTTTTTATCTGTTGTATTCATTTTAACAAATTCAGAGACATTCTTATTTAAATAACTCTGTAGTTTGTCACTAAACAAAATTCCTTTTTGATAAATATTACCACCTTCACCTTTTAATGCCTTAACAAGGAAATGAGTCCAAACTCCATTTTTCAAGCTTGGATTAGAAACAGATTTCTGGTTTGATTTTGATGAAGCAAATCCACAACAATATTCTTCTTTACTATAATGATAAACCAATTCATCTGGCATAAAAGAATCATCAATATCTCGTACATCTTCTCCAGGTTCAAAACCACTGTGACAAGAATCAATAAAAAGAAGATTTCTCTTAGCTCCTGATTTTTTTAGATGTCCTAATATCGTGTCTATTTTAACACAAGTATCTCGCAAGTTGGTTTTATAGGCATCGACAGGAATTATCCAATTTGTCTCATCAAAATAAGTTCCATGACCAGCAAAAAAAATAATGATTCTATCATCTTTCGTTACTCTTTTAGCAATATTTTTTAACTCTGTATTAATCGCTGTATGTGTTGCATCATTATCTATTAAGAGTTTTATATCATCATTATGAATACCAATATTCAAAAGTGCATCTTTAATGTCATTTGCATCTTTTGTCGCATTTGCAACTCTATTAAAATTTGCTGATTGTATATATTTTTCTACGGCGATAATCAAAGCATATGTTATTCCATTAGGATTCATTTAATCAATTTATTTTATAGAACTTCAGTCATTTAGCAGAGTTTCCACTTAATTATATGCGCACCACTTCACCCGATTATGTTTATTTACAAACAACCATCACCCACAACCCCTAAAAAATCGAATTTTTGATCTAGTTGGCCTTCAGTGAATATCTAGTGTGTTACGCCAGACTCAAATATAGAATTATTTCCTTTCCAGCAAACAGTAGTTTCATAAATCCCTAAAAATCATCTTTCTAAAAAAAGAATTGTCAATTTTCAATTATTATTGAAAGTTTTATATATTTAAACCATGGAACTCGAACAAGCCAAACAACAATTCATTCAAACCTGGGGAAATTTTGGGACCCAATGGGGAATCAATAAATCCATGGCCCAGGTTCATGCCCTTTTATTGGTTAGTGAAAGACCACTCTCTACCGAAGAAGTGATGGAACAATTGTCTATTTCACGCGGAAATGCAAATATGAATATGCGGGAACTCATCAACTGGCAGCTCGTGTACAAAGAAAGCGTTGTTGGCGACAGAAAGGAGTATTTCCGGGCAGAAAAGGACATGTGGGAGGTTGCAAAACGAATTGTCAGAGAACGAAAAAGAAGAGAAATAGAACCGTTGCAAAAACACCTGGCAGAATTGAAAAAAGTGGATCAGTCGTATGAATCCATTTCCTTTGTTGCCACCATTGAAAACATCGAACGATTGGTGACGAGATTGGATAGTTTGTCGGACACTCTGATGAAGGCAGATGAACACGTTTTCTTCGGGAAGATCATCCAATTCTTCAAATAGCAAAAAATTTTAGATCAAACTTTCAATTATTCCTGAAAGTTTTGGTTTGAGTAAAAATAGTATAGAATGAAAAAGATCATTATCACAGGAGCTTCAGGCTTCCTCGGACAAAAACTAACACAAGAACTTTCAGTCTATTATCCTGAGTCAGATATTGTAACGATTTCCAGGAATTGTCCCAAAAACCTGCCGAAAAACACACGCTTTGTACAATGGAACGGAACAACTTTAGGTTCATGGTCAGAGGAATTTGAAAATGCAGATGCCGTTATCAATCTTGCCGGAAGATCAGTGGATTGTCGCTACAACGAGAAGAACAAACGCGACATCATGGAATCACGTACGATCACTACCCATCTTATTGGAAAAGGGATTGCCGAAAGTAAAAACGGGCCGAAAGTTTGGTTGAATGCTGCAAGTGCAACCATTTACGAACACACAGAAGACGCTCCGAATACGGAAGAAAGCACCCGAATCGGCCACGGATTCTCAGTGGAAGTCTGTAAAGCATGGGAAGAAGCATTTTGGTCCTACAAAAACCTTGGCATTCGGCAAATTGCCATGCGAACAACAATAATCCTTGGTAAAAACGGCGGTGTGACTGTTCCTTTGAAAAATCTGACGAAACTGGGAATGGGTGGAAAAATGGGTTCCGGAAAGCAATGGTTCAGCTGGATGCATGAAGAGGATTTTTGCAGAGTAGTGATCTTCTTTCTCGAGAATGAAAAATGTGCAGGCGCATACAATATGGCCGCACCAAATCCGGTTTCAAATAAGGAATTGCATAAAGTGCTCCGAAAAACACTAGGTGTTCCCTTCGGAATTCCTCAACCGAAATTTCTACTGGAGTTTGGAGCGTGGCTAATTGGAACAGAAACAGAACTCATTCTGAAAAGCCGGTACGTTATTTCAAAGAGGCTTCCGGAGGAAGGTTTCACCTATAAGTTCCCGACAATTGATCTTTGCCTGAAGGATATTTTCTCGAAACAAGACAATTAGATTTCTTTAGGATCATTTTTCTCAACGATTTCTGCCCCTTGCGTCGGCACAATATCATGGTTGTGGAACAATGCATATTGCTTGGTGAACTCTGCACCAAAGAACAGGATCATACAGGAATACGAAACCCATAACATCACAAGCACTATCGAGCCCGCGGCACCATAAGTGGATCCCGGGCTGGCTTTCGCGAAATAAATTCCCAGGCCGAATTTCCCCAGGATAAAAAGTAATGTGGTAACCATGGCCCCTACCCAAACATCCCGCAGTTTGATCTTCGCATCCGGAAGAATCTTAAATATCATCGCAAACAGAATAGTAATCGTTCCGAAGGTCAATAGAAAACCGAGTACCCGGAACAAAAAGGGCAGTAAATCGGGGGCATTGTTCTTTATCATGTCACTGAGCACTTCCAAACCTGTAGTCAGCATTAATGATATAAGCATAAGAAACCCCAACGACAGCACCAATCCAAACGAGAACAACCTATTTTTGAGTGTTTTAAGCCATTTTTTCTTTGCTGTGATCTTCACTTCCCAAATCTGGTTAAGCGACGTTTGCAATTCGGCAAAAACCCCGGTAGAACCTACTATAAGCGTTACAAAACCTATAATTGTGGCAATAATTGATGTTTTTTCCTCAGATGCTTTAGCGATAATACTTTCAATTGCTTCTGCAGTGTCAGCCCCCAAAGCTGATTGGATCTGATTCGAAATTTCTCCGCGAACGGCGTCTTCTCCGAAAACCAATCCGGCAACAGCAATGACGATAACCAGTAAAGCCGGAATGGAAAATACCGCGTAATACGCAACAACTGCACTTTGACGAAAAGGATCGGCTGCCACCCACTCTTTTGCTGTAGCTTTTGTGATGGTCCACAGATTTCTGATATACGATTTTCGTTTTGCCATTAAACCTGTTTTTATACAACAAAATTTAAGTCGTTTCAATGTTCAAATCCAAAAACCGCGACTCAATTGTGGGAAATATGTAAACATTTGGCGCAGTTGTACAACCCGCAACTTCTTAGTATTTTATTCCTTTTCTTCGGAAATACTAACTTTATTGCATGTTTTTTCTGCTTTCAAAACTGTTGTACATTTTCATTAGTCCGTTTACCTGGCTATTGATCGCACTCTATTTTGCATTTTTCTCCAAAAAAGAGATCCGGAAAAAAAGAGGCAAAATTGCGGCCATATTCATTATCATTTTCTTCTCGAACACAGCAATCTATAAAGAGGTCTGCCGGCAATGGGAAGTTTTCGGAACCCCGGTAAACAAAGTTCAAAAAGCAGATGTTGCCATTGTTCTTGGTGGAATGTCGGAATTCAATACTGATCTGAACACGCTAAGTATCAGAAGGGGTGGCGACAGGATTTGGCAAGCGATTACACTGTACAAAACAGGAAAAGTAAAGAAGCTGCTCATTTCAGGTGACCATGGTTATGTTATTGATCGCGGGCTTCATGAAGCAAAACAGATGAAAGCTGTACTTGTACAATGGGGAATTCCGAAAGAAGATATTTTGATTGAAGTGAAATCGAAAAACACCTATGAAAATGCTGTTGAGACCAAAAAAGTGCTCAAAAAAGAACTGCCGGATGCAAAAAAGTTCATATTGGTTACCAGTGGTCGACACATGCGGCGCGCGCAAGCTTGTTTTGAGAAAGCCGGCTTACATTGCTCTACCTATTCAACTGATCTTTATACCGGCCCAAAACGATTTTACACCTTCACCGATTTCATCGTTCCGGATCTTTCCGTTATGGAAGACTGGCACGGTCTGATCAAGGAAATAGTTGGCTTTCTGACGTATAAAATCACTGGAAAATGCTAGAAAAGCGAAACTATTAAATACTGAATTACAGTAATTTAGAGAATAGTTTTTCTTTTTTTTCAACATCTCGAAATACAAACATCGGTTAATTGCGTAGGTTAATTACATTTGGTAATCTTATGATGCTATTAACTTTTATTCTGCTTCATTGGTTTGTCTCCCTATTTTGTCAAACCTTCTTCCTGCACCGTTACGCGTCGCACAAAATGTTTACCATGAATAAGTTCTGGGAACGAACATTTTACATGGTTACTTTTCTGTCTCAGGGCTCTTCATTTCTTAACCCGAGAGCATATGCCATTATGCATCGTATGCACCATGCATACAGCGATACCGAAAAAGATCCGCATTCACCGCATTTCTTTAAGGATGTCTGGCACATGATGATGCATACCAAAAACATCTACGTAGATTACGTGAAATACAGAACCGAGCCTGAGAAAGCGTTCCAGGGTTCTTACCCGGAATGGAAGTTGATGGATGCGATCAGCGATTCCTGGATTACACGAATTCTTTTCGGAATTGGATATTTTGTTCTTTACCTGTACATTGCCCCTCATTGGATCCTATTCCTTTTACTTCCGGTTCATTTCTTTATGGGTCCTATTCACGGCGCAATTGTGAACTGGTGCGGACATAAATACGGTTATTCCAATTATGACAACGCCGATCACAGTAAAAACTCACTTCCAATCGATGTTCTTTTAATGGGTGAATTGATGCAAAACAATCACCACAAATCACCGAACAACATTAATTTCGCAAAGAAATGGTGGGAATTTGATCCCACTTATCCGATAATAAAACTGTTCCATACTGTTGGAATCATCAAGATCCGCAAATTGACCTGATATGTATCCTGTTGTACTACTGCGCATATTGTTTTCCGGTATCCTGGTGTTTATGATCTATATCACGATCAAAACTTCGCTGGAATCCAACCTTTTCGAAGAATGGAACTACCTCACTTCCATTCCATGGATGAACGCAACCTTGTTCGATTTTTTCGCCAATGTCATTGCCTTACTTGTATTGGTTTGGTATAGAGAACGTACCATCGGGATCAAGATACTTTGGACCTTCCTTTTCATCTGCCTTGGCAGTATGGCAACCTGCATCTATTTCCTTGTAGCTCTGTTTCAAATGAACAAAACAGATTCCTTGCAAAAACTCTTTTCAAAACGTTAGTTATGGATGTACTTTTTCAGCTTCCGCTCATTTCACTGGCAACAATGGTCATTTTTATGACAATTGTATGGACCATTGCCCGAACCATCAGGAACAACAGCATTGTGGATGTATTCTGGGCTTTCAATTTCCTTATCATTGCCGGAATTATCTTCCTGAAAGCGGAAGGATTCGAAACGCGTAAAATGATTGTTTGCGGGTTAGCTTCTCTTTGGAGTTTACGCCTGGGAATTTATCTGAGCAGCCGTGTTTTCAAGCATATCCGTGAAGAAGAAGGAAGGTATGTTCAGTTACGCCAAGAATGGAAAGATAACGTGAACCTCAAATTTTTCGCTTTCTTTCAAATGCAGGGAATCTCTAATGTTTTTCTATGCATTCCGTTTTTCATTATTGCCTCCAATACGGAAGAAAAGATAGGAATAATTGAATACGTCGGTGCTGCAATCTGGTTGTTGGCAATTATCGGTGAAGGACTTTCTGATTATCAACTGGCACGTTTCAAGAAAAATCCGAATAACAAAGGAAAAGTATGTGAAGCCGGATTATGGAATTACTCGCGTCATCCGAATTACTTTTTCCAAACGATGATCTGGACAGGAGTTTTCATTTTCGCTTTGGGCTCACCTTACGGATATGTGGCAATTGTTTGTCCGCTGAGTATCGCTTACCTCATCTTCAAGATTACCGGAATTCCAATGACAGAAGAACAAAGCATCCGTTCAAAGGGCGAGGCTTATCTGAACTATCAAAAAACCACGAGTGTCTTCGTTCCGTGGTTCAAAAAGCACTTCGATTCAGCGCAGCATAACCGAAGTCAACTCTGAATAATTTATGTGGTACACAACTTTACTAGAAAAAAACAGAATTCCTGATTTCCTTATTCGTAAAGGCATTCGCGACTTATTGAAGGTGCGTTTGAAAGACGAAAAGAAAGCAACGCCCGAATTGCAGCAGGAACATTTGATGAAACTGATAGAAGAACTGAAAGCTTCTCCTATTGCCGTTAATACTATTGATGCAAACGAACAGCATTATGAAGTTCCGACACAATTCTATCAATATTGCCTGGGACCCCATCTGAAATACAGTTGTGGTTGGTGGGAACCGGGAGTTACGGATATTGCAGAATCAGAGCGGGCAATGTTGGAAAAAACGTGTGAACGCGCAGAACTTTCTGACGGACAAAAAGTGCTTGAATTAGGATGCGGATGGGGATCTTTATCTCTTTTCATGTCGGCAAAATACCCGAATTCTACTTTTAAAGTGGTTTCCAACTCCCGAACGCAAAAGATCTACATCGACGAGCAGGCAAAACTGCGGGGGATCACCAACCTGGAAGTCATTACAATGGACATGAACGTTTTCGATATAGACGATACCTTCGACCGTGTTGTTTCGGTTGAAATGTTCGAACACATGCGCAACTACCAGAAATTAATGCACAAAGTAGCTTCGAAATTGAAGCCCGACGGAAAGCTGTTCATTCACATCTTTACGCATAAAGAATACGCGTACAAGTTTGAAGTAGTGGATGAAACCGACTGGATGAGCAAGTACTTTTTCACAGGTGGAATTATGCCTTCCGACGACTTGATGTTTTACTTCAATGACGATTTGAAAGTGGAAAAACACTGGCACGTGAGCGGACAGCATTACCAAAAAACTTCTGAAGCCTGGTTGCATCGTATGGATGCAAATAAAACTGCTATCATGCCTTTGTTTGAAGAAACCTATGGAAAAGACAATGCTGTGAAATGGTGGGTTTTCTGGAGGATTTTCTATATGTCGTGTGCCGAACTCTGGGGATTCAACAAAGGCGAGGAATGGATTGTCAGTCATTATTTGTTCAATAAAACGAATTCCTGATGTGGAAATACCTTCCGGCAATTGTTCTTTTATTACTGTCGCTTTTAAGTATTTTCAGAGCTCCGACGAACTTTTTATGGAAGGTTAGCATCATTATTACAGAATTTACATGGATCCCCATCTTGCTCACCACTCTTTTACTTGGGATCGGCTGGTATTTTTACCCGAAATCATATGGGCTTCATAGCACTTACAGCTTAGCTTTGATGGTCTTTCTCTTGCTCGTATACAGGGCTTATTCAGAAAGTAATGACCTCGAAAAAGAACTTCAGTCAGAATTCGGGACTAAGGTTGGAGCAAACGCAAAGTTCAAACCTTATTCCTTTTGGGATTCCTTCGGTTTCGGTGGTGAAGAGCACTCTTTTGAAATTCTTCCATATGCAGAATTCGACGGGAAGAAATACAACCTTCACTTCTACCAGGGAAATACAAAAGAAGATGCACCACTTGTAATAGTTGTTCATGGTGGTTCATGGTCTGGCGGTGATGCAAATCAAATTCCGGAATTGAATTGCTACCTGGCAAACCGTGGAATTCACGTTGCAGCGATCAACTACCGCTTTGCCCCGAAATACAACTATCCATCACAGGTTGAAGATGTGAAACTCGCTTTGGCAACTGTAAAATCGCTTTTAAAAGCACGTCATCTTCCGGTTTCAAAAGTAGTTTTGCTTGGCCGTTCCGCAGGCGGACAAATTGTCCTTCAAGCCGGATATGGAGAGTTGAAGGATGAAATTGACGGAATAATCTCCTTTTATGCTCCGGCAGATATGCTTTGGGGAGCAAAACAGGAAACCAATAAATGGGTATTGGATGTCGACAAAGTACTAAATGATTATATCGGTTGCTCTGTAAAGGAAAACGAAGAGCTTTATATTAAGGCATCGGCTGCACCGTTAGTGAATGAAACAACGGCTCCTACCCTATTGATCCACGGAAAAATAGATGCAATGGTTTCTCACGAACACAGTGTTCGATTGATGAAAGCTCTGAAACAACATAAGGTAAAATCGTATCTCATCGAATTGTCGAGTGCGACACATGGATGTGACTTCAATTTTAACGGTCCAAGCGGACAAATAAGTACGTTCGCTATCGAACGTTTCATTGCCAATTTGTAATTAGAATGGAAAAACTCGCAATAGTAGGGACAGGAATAGCAGGAATGGGCTGCGGACATTTGTTACAACACAAATACGACATTCACTTGTTCGAACAGAACGATTATATCGGCGGACATACAAATACACTTTTTGTAAAGGAAGGCGACAAAACCGTGAGCATGGATACCGGTTTTATGGTGTTCAACTATCAAACTTATCCGGAATTGTGCAAGCTTTTTGCTGAAATTGGTGCGCCTGTGAAGAAAACAGATATGTCGTTCAGCGTACAGCATGTTCCAACAGGATTGGAATATTGTGGTTCCGGATTGAATGGCTTGTTCGCACAACGAAAGAACATCTTCAGTCCTAAATTCATTTCCATGCTTTTGAAGATCTCGAAGTTCAATAAATTGAGTGTACAGATCCTTGATGATCCTGCTTATGACGGAATGACCATTGGCGAATACATCACGAAACATGGCTTCGGAGAAGATATGCTGTGGAAATACCTTGTCCCGATGAGCGCAGCCGTTTGGTCAACGCCCATGGACAAAATGCTCGATTTTCCAGCAAAAACATTAATCCGTTTCTTCTTCAATCATGGATTTTTGGGATTAAATACCCAGCACCAATGGTATACACTGGAAGGTGGAAGTGAAAGCTACAAGCAGATTTTGATCAAATCTTTCAAAGACAGAATTCATGTTAACTCGAAAGTGATTTCTGCCGAAAAAACAAATGAAGGAAAAGTGGAATTGACCTTTATTGATGGCAGAACAGCAATTTTCGATAAAGTCATCTTCGCTTCCCATGGCGATCAAACCCTGGCGTGTCTGAAGAATCCTACCGCACTGGAAAAAGAACTGCTCTCCTGCTTCAACTACCAGTACAACAAGGCGACAATTCATACTGATGAATCCATCATGCCGAAAACGAAAAAAGTGTGGAGCAGCTGGAATTACAGGATAGTAAACAAGAACGGAAAATTAGAACCGACAACGATCTATTGGATGAATTCGTTGCAGGGCGTTTCGGACAAGGTGAATTATTTTGTCAGCATCAATGCAGAAGAAGGAAGTGTTGATCCGGCAAAGATCATCCGTGAATTCGACTACGAACATCCATTATTCGATGTGGCAGCGATCAATGCGCAATCGCGTTTACAGGAACTGAATGAGAATGGCCCGATCTATTACTGCGGAAGTTACTTCAATTACGGTTTTCACGAGGACGCGTATGCGAGCGCAGTGAAGTTGTGCGGGAAATTGTAATCCGGAATTAATCCCGATTATAGGTATTCCAGTCAATAGTTTCATCTCCGGGTTCCCAACCTCCTTGATTTCCCATGTATTTTTTGCTAGGATCATAGGTTCCGTCTTTCATGGCTTTCATCATTCTGTCAGCACGTTTCTGGTTGTTTCTTGCAGTCAGCCAATTCCCCACGAATATGATAAGAATAGCTAAAACAACAACGCCGCCAACACAAATCCAAATGATGGTATCTTCACTCATGATTATCTGAATTAAAATGATCTCCGAAAAATACGTTTTATTTCAACCAACGATTCACTTTTTCTTACTCGACTTTGCCTTTGGATTAAAGTCGAGACAAAGCTGCAGCCAGTAGTGTAAATCCGGATTGTGTTTATGTCCGCCTCCGGTAACATAAATATATCCTTTCATAGATTTTCCGGTAAACTCCATTGGAATCACGTGATCTTTCTGAAGTGCTTCAGCATAAACTTCATCTCCGATTCTGCACAACAAAAAGTCCTCACCGCTTTCTTTATCAATATGAGTACCGCAGCACATTTTATCATCCACCATGAAACAGATTCCGCTGAACATTTTTTTCTCATAAAACGGTGCATTCTGAAGTTGGAAAAACTCCCTGATCCGCTGCACAAAATCTTCATTGAAAGGCATAGCTTGTTTTTTGATGAAAGTACGGGTTTAATAGCGGAATCCCACAATACAAATATCATCCACCTGCTCCAGATCCCCTTTCCAGCTTGTATACAATTCCTCCAAATCCTGCTTTTGGGCTTCAATCGACAGATGAGAAATGGAAAGCAAACGTTTATTCAACTGTCTTGTGGTAAATTTCTTGCCTCTCGGACCACCGAATAAATCCGGATATCCGTCAGTATAGAAATACATCATGTCCCCTTTTTCAATTGTCAATTCATGATTAAGGAAAGGTGGCATTTTTGTAGCCAGACCAACAGGCATCTTGTCCTTCGGAAGCTTGGTTAATTCACCTCCCGTTACATGAATCACATGACCGTTTGCAGAAGCATAAGTCAATTTTCCTGTGGTCTTGTTCAGACAGAGCACAACGCCGTCCATTCCGTCCTGTGAAACGTTCTTAGCAGTGTTTTCAATTACACGGTTTCTTACAAAATCCAAAATCTTATTCGGTTTCACGATTTTCTTCTCCGTAATCGCCTCGTTCAGGAAACTGGTGATCAGCAAACTCATAAACGCTCCGGGAACACCATGTCCCGTACAATCACAAACAGCGAGGTAGAAATTGTCTTCGTGCTCACGCGCCCAGTAAAAATCGCCGGAAACAATATCTTTCGGTTTATAAATGACAAAATTCTGCGGCAAATGACGATCAACAAATTCTGCCGGCGCCAAAAGGGCCTGCTGAATCCTTCTTGCATAATGAATACTATCCGTAATTTCCTTGTTCTTTTCAGCCAGTTTCCTTAAGGCTTTCTGCTTTATTGCTTCGAAAAGATGTGTCACGAGGTAAACAATAAGCACCAATCCGAAGACACAAGTAGTAGTAAAGATCTTGTCCCAAACTTCATGATTGTAATTGTTCGGGTAATTGAAGCCCAGTTGTCCCAAAACACCATAGGCTAAGACAACTAAAATTGTAAGAACGAGCCAAAGTATGGTGTTCTGACAAATTCCAAGAAGCAAAAGAGAAATGGTAGGAATAAGAATGAACCACGGCAAAACAGGTGAAAAGATTCCACCGGAGAAATAACTGCAAAGCATGATGGCCACAAACATGCAGTTGGCGATATAGATATTGGCAGAAACCCTGAAAGTGAGTTTTTCACTTGTATACAGAACATGGTTCAGTAAAAAAACAAGTGTATTGCAACTCATCACAATTATTCCCGGTTGAAAGCCGATAATCCAGCTAACAACTATGTAAAACACCGAAAACAGCGTAGTCAGTTTGATGAAATTAGCGAGCAAACGTGATTTATTGAAACCCGTTTCCAGAAGCAGTATGGGGTGTTTTTTTCCGCGTATCATAGGCTAAGGGGATTTTGCCAGGACAAACCTTTCTTGTAATTACTCTCATCTATTTCCTTGAGAATATCAAGCACCAATGGCGTTTCAAAAGGCCATAAAGCACATTTCTTTGCCGAACTTCCCGATACTTCAAGAATATTGTTCACCGCTCTTCTTGCCGCTTCATTCGCTCCTTCCATGGTTGCCAGATCGGTATAGGTTTTCACGTAATCCGAAGCAAGGAACAAATTCGGGATCCCGGTATAAGCGTTAGATCGTAAGGTCCAGGTATTCACCTGGTTCACCAGTAAAGGCTCACGGTTCGCCAACAAATGATGAGCATCATGAACATCAGCTGTTCCGGTCGGACTGTAATGAATATCCGAATCCAGGTATTCAAAGCGTTTCATATCGTCAGTCAAAATCGGGACGGGCCCAACATTGATCTCCTGCTTCAATTGTGCCCAAACTTCTGCTTTCACTTCTTCCAGGGTACAATCACGCGCAGCTTTTCCGTTGAAATTGCCCGGAGTTTCCCAATCGGAAATATCTACCGACAAAATTCCTTTAACGGTTCCGTCATACTTACTTTCAATATCATAGCCTTTCCAGAACTGTATTTGGGAGATAGATGTCAATGCCCAGGCGGAATTCGCATAGATTGTATGTCCTTTGTGCATGTCGAATTGCTGGTTGAGGTAGAACTGTATCCCGTTCATCCATTCTACATTCGGCGCCAGTTCTACAATATTCTGCAAAGAAGAATCGGCAGTAAGCACGTCGCCACTCATCAAAGAAGCGGCAACTTCAACCGGAACAGCCAGCAGGTAATAATCGCCTTTCACTTTCTGAACAACCTGAGATCCGTCAACACTTCGGAAACTCACACCGTCAACCTTATCTCCATTCATCAGGATTTCAATTGCTTCCTGTCCGTGATGATAAACGGCGCCTTTTGATTCCAAATACTGTTCCCATGGGCGCAGCCAAACCATTGTTGTCGGTCCGTTCAGCACCCTATCAACAGCAGCTCCTTTCCGGCTGAGCATTCCATAGATCAATTGCAAAAAGATACTTCCTACGGTTCTCGTGGAAGCTTTTTGTGCTTTTGCCGCGACAAGAGAACGTGTCAATCCTTCTACCAAAAGTGAACGGTAATCAGCGCTGAAATCATTGGCCCGTAAATATTCCCACCAACCTACTTGTTCGTATTCATTGAAATACCTGTCATCACAAGATGTCATAAGTTGCCAGATCCTTTCTGTAAAGAACTTCACTTCTGCCTTGGTTAACTCTTTGCTTGCTTCAATAAATCCTTCAAAAAACTCTTCGATGGCCTGTAGCCATTCCAAAGGAGTTGAAGGAATATTCATAGGAAGAATGATTGGTTTTTGTCCGGTTTGGCAAATTTCAACCGTTTCAGTAGCTACAAGATTGTCAAAGCAGGTTTTACCATTCGTTCCATAAGGAATTCTCGACATTGTATCCGTTACATGCTTATAAAATCCGGGAAAGAAACGAAATCCGTGTTCACCCGGCAGGTTATTCTGTTTACCTCCTGTACTTGTTCCCGGAACAGCAATACTTCGTGCTTTTCCTCCGACATAAAACGGATTTCTATCAAAGATCTCAACCTGAAATCCTCTTTCGATCAATTCATGTGCAGCGCTCATTCCGGCTACACCGCCTCCAATAACAATAACCTTTTTAGGCATGGTAATCCCAGTAGTTTAGATAAAAAACATTGATAACAGATTGAGGTTTATCAGTGAATATGCTAATGTAAAAATGCTTAACGCAACAGTATGTAATAGAACAAAAATAAACGTTTGAAAAAACTATCAAAGCGAATCGATAGCTAATTTGAGTGAAATACGAAATTTGATTTTCAATCGGTTGAAATCGAGGTTTTTAATACGGAGATAGTTTTAAACATGGAGTACAATCAGAATATCGCTGATTTACAGTGGTCTTCTCTTCTTAAGATAGAAAATGCACGCGGATTACGCAGATTTTATTTCATTTCAAAGCCCTGTACAACAGCTTGCTCCTTGTTATATCTGCGGGAATGATACAAGCCTACAAAGAAAGGGGCCGGTGGACAAAGCCAGGAAGCATAATCAATAAACGAGGCCTTTACAACAAGTGAGTTGAGTTCCAGGATATGTTCCGCATTGGAAAAATCTATACACGTTAAGCTGTCACCTCTATAAGGAAATGGTTGACCGATTGAATCAGGAAGCGGATTGAAGCGGTAATTCCATCCGATCGTGTCGGTATAATTGCCATTTTCTTCAAAGGAAGGAAAGTACTTATGAAAATACAGGCAAGCTTCCGCATTGCAACTAACTTCCACAGGATGTTTGTCATGATCGCCTTTACTCATAATTGCGGGTAATCCGATCCGAACAAGATATGCCCAACCCATTCGCTGGCTCTGAAGATAATGTCCGAATTCGTGCTGGTACAATTTATTGAAGGGTGTTGCTTTGATCCGTTGATCCGCCAAAATGTAAGATCCCAGGGAAACTCCCGGCCAACCTACATTCATATTTAATACGGTGGCTCCGAGTTCATATTCAACCGAATTCACCCGTTTTGTATACGTATTGTAAAATTGAGCTGTCATGAAGCCAGCGAGTGTTTGTGGCGTTTCGTATAAAAACCTCGAAAATAGTTCTCCTGTTTTTCGCACGAAGGTTTTGTTGGAATCGGTAATGAACAATCCACCCCAAATTTTTGCATCAAATTTTGCTTTACGAGCCGCAAGTTCATTAGCGCATTTCCATCGCTGACCTTTCCCTGTACATAAACCGGTTACCCAACCTATCATATAAGAATCAATGATGAAAAGTTCGGGTTTAGCCGATTTAACTGTTGTGGCGGAAGAAGAAAATCCTATGGTCAAAAATCCAATCAGCAGACCCTCTCGTAATTTGTTTCGAAAAAACTTGAATGATAAACGCATTCTCGTAAGCTTTGCTTTCAATAAAATTACAATCTTTAGCGAATAAGAAGGAAAATGAATTCAGTGTTATACAGATCCAAGGTCATGCACCATCGGCTTAGCCCGAAGGAACACCGGTTCTCGTATAATGTTTTCTACTTTTATGTCGACCTGGATGAAATTGACCTTTTGGCCAAAAAACACTGGCTGATCTCGCGAAATAAATGGAATTTGTTCAGTTTCAGAGATAAGGAACATCTTCAGCTTCCGGTTGAAAATCCTGACGCGACAAAATCAACAAAGGTTCATATTTCAGACTATCTGAAGCAAAACAATGTTGACTACCCGGTTGGCAGAATTATGCTGGTGACCGGTTTCAACACCCTGGGCTACAACTTCAATCCTGTTTCGTTCTATTACATTTACGACGATCAGGAAGCATTACGGAATGTGATTGTTGAGGTCACAAATACGTATCGTGAAATGAAACCCTATTTGCTGAATGAAGCTGATTTCAATGGAAAATTATATGACAAACGGGTCACTAAGTACTTCTATGTTTCTCCTTTTATTTCGCATGATGCCGATTTCCATTTCAAGATTCATGAACCAGGGGAGGATCTGGTAATCGGGATAGATGATTTTGACAAGAACGAAAAGATCTTTATCAGCACGTTGATGGGGAAGAAAAAAGCCATCACCAATTGGCGCTTATTTTTCTACAGCTTAAGATTTCCGCTTATTCCTCTGAAGATCATAACATTGATTCATTGGCAGGCCATGCTACTTTATTTTAAGAAGATAAAATTTTACAGAAAAAACGAATTTCAAGATCTGCAACGCGATGTTTATCGTAAGAGAGAATGACAGACATTAAGACAAACAGATTTTTAGATATACGGATATTCAGACCAGAGACAACTATTGTTAAAGTCTGAATATCTGGAAGTCCGAAAATCGGAAAGTCGGAAAATTGAAAGAAAAACATGAGTGATAAAACTACTTTCTACGAAAAACAAATATTGAAATTGCTTACGGCAATGCCTTTGGGACGAATGAACCTAACGCTCCCTAACGGAACAACACTGAAAATCGGTAATGGCGAAGGTGGTGTTACTGCAAATGCCACAATACACGATGCCAATTTCTTCAAACGCTGTGTGTTATACGGCGATATCGGTTTCGGGGAAGGTTATGTTGCCGGAGAATGGGATACGGATAGTATTACCAATGTCATTTCCTGGTTCATTTTGAATGTGGAGCATGCTCCGGGAGTTTCCGGAAGTTCGGTAAAATCAGTTGTCCTGAACTTACTAAAATTCTATAACCGCTTGTTTCATAATAAACGGGCAAACAGTATCAGCGGGTCGAAAAAGAACATTGCAGAACACTATGACCTGAACAACGATTTCTTTGCATTGTGGCTCGACCCGACAATGACCTACTCTTCTGCTTATTTCAAAGAAGATAATTACACACTCGAACAAGCACAGAAAGCAAAATACCATCGTTTGTGCGAACAGCTTTTCCTGAAAGAAACAGATCACGTTCTTGAAATCGGTTCAGGTTGGGGCGGAAATGCCATTTACATGGCTTCTAATTTCGGCTGTAAGGTAACTTCTATCACTATTTCCGAAGAACAGCATAAAGAAGCTACACTTCGTGTAAAAAATGCCGGTTTGGATCATTTGGTAAAAATTGAACTGCAGGATTACCGAAAAGTAAAAGGCCAATTCGATAAGATCGTTTCCGTAGAAATGTTGGAAGCCGTTGGCGCTGAATTTTTAGAGCCTTACTTCAAGCAATGCCAAAAATTACTTGCTCCAAAAGGGATTCTGGCATTACAGGTAATCACCTGTCCGGATTCACGTTTCGAAGAGTTTAAAAATGGCGTCGACTGGATCCAAAAACACATTTTCCCGGGTTCACTCCTTCCCTCAATAGGCGAAATGAACCGGATCATTAACCAGGTGAGCGATCTGACAGTGGTGGATGTGAAAGACCTCGGACTGCATTACGCAAAAACACTTCATACATGGTTCGTTAATTTCAACAATAAACTGGAAGAAGTGAAAGCTTTAGGTTTCAACGATGCGTTTATCCGCAAATGGAATTACTACCTGAATTACTGTGAAGCCGCGTTCGAGATGCGGAATATTAATGTGATGCAGTTGGTTTACACACGACCGAATAATACGGTTAGAAAAAAATAAGGACTCTTCCATCATTCAAAAACCGGAATCCATTCAGGTGTTATCCAGGTATGCAATTCACCATTAATTACCCGGAAATTGAGCTCGGATAGATCAAAGAAGTCTGAACTGTACATCATTTCCCTTCCGTTCCCGAAATCAGGTGGCAAATCAACGTGTACAATGTAGTTGGAACCCTCTCCTTTAAAATCGGTAAAACGGTACTTTGGAATATCTTGATTTAACCTGAACAGATCGGTAAACCAAATCAAAGATGTGGAATCCGTGTAGAAACCTGGGGGAATTAAATTAAGATCCCTCCCGGTTGACCTTATCGGTAAAGTTCCCCAGAACAACCATTCAGATTCCGTTATCACCTTTCCTTTATCCAGGAAAAACAATGCAGGCAAAACCGTTGCAGAATCTATTTTAAGCGTATTAACATCAGCTTTCTGCAGACAAATTACCGGGTTATATAACGAATCCGGAACTTTTTGAAAATTCACATATCCAAAATCGTTGACCGCATAATGAAGTTGAGTTAACAGCTCATTATCACCACATCCGGTAAGATAATATGCAATTGAATCTGACGTAAAATGTAGTGAAGAACTACACAAACTGTCATCAGACAAGGTGACAACTTTACCTTTCAGTTGAGAAAAAGAAACAACCGGAAAAACAACCGGCAACAGTACAAGGACAAGGACAAGATACTTTTTCATCTTGCTAACTTAGAACAGATCAGCTGAATACACAATAATTCAAATGCAGTATTGTCGGGATTTACTTCTTAGAAAGGTTAATCACATTTTACGCTGGCCGGTCTCCTTATATCGCAAAAAGTAAAGCCCTGCTAAAACACAAAACATGCAGCCCATAACCCCCGTTAGGCGGATTCCCAGGTCGTTGCCTATTTTACATCCGTACGTTAAAAGCATGGTACATAACCCGATACCTACAGTTTGAGAAAGTTTCACGAAGAAATAACGCACAGCGAAGAACATTCCTTCCTTGTTGACTTTGCTTTCCTCCGATTCCTTTTCAATAATTCCGGCGAGCAAAGCCGTGGGCAAAATACTCAGTGTAGCCATAGGAATTGAAGCCACGGCAATTATAGTGTAGATTTGGGCTTCCGGGTGCAGATCAACCTTGCCAAGAAAATAGATTCCAAGGAAAACAATTCCGAGAAGAACCAGCGAAACAGAGATCAGGATCTTATAACCGAAACGTTTGGTTAACGGCGACATTAAGGGGTAAAACAGTAAAGATGCTCCTACAAGAAACATCATCAGTTTATTTCCCATTTCCTTACCCAGGGGTAAAAGAATGGTTACGTAAAACAATAAACAGGCGAGAATAATTGCCAGTGAAAGGTTGAAGGCAAAGTCGGCAACAAGATACATGCGGAATTGAGCGTTCCGTAAAGTTTGCTTCAAAGCCGGCAGCAATTTCACGGTAACAGGTTCACCGGAGCACCAGTCACGTTCTTTGATAGTGAAAACAGGAATGGAAAGGAAAATCAACGCGACGAAACAAAAAATGGCGATTGTCAACTGCAATGCCGCAGGAGTTGAAAAACCGGAACTTTCGAAATAAGCCGCAATATTGTAGGTATTCGATGTCAGCGCAATTCCGAAAACATAACCAACACTTTGCCAGGTAGAAAGCTTCACTTTTTCTGACGGGTTTTTAGCTAATTCCGGCAGCATAGCCAGGTAAGGGATCATGTAACTTGTAATAGAAACATAAAATAAAACCAGCGTAATGGCGAGCCATAAACCGTTTAAAGCACTTGTAGTTCCGGTTAAAGGAAAGAAAACGAGAAAACAAAAAAGTGCTGCGGGCAAAGCCGAAAAGCGCATAAAGGGAATCCGCCGGCCATTCTTACTTGTACTTTGATCGCTTTTTTGTGCAATGAAAGGATCATAAAGTGCATCAATTAATCTTCCGCCACTGGTGATCAGCGTCAGAAGTGTAACTGAGCCAATCAATGTTCCCTGGAAAATATAGGTGGGTAATCCGTTGTCTTTTGTGGGGACGAAAAAATAAAGGATGATCACTGAAATCATGTTGATCAGCATGCTGCAACCTACAATTCCACAGGAATATGCGTAAACAATTTTTGAAGGAAGAGAACTGCTTTTCGACATGAATTGGATTCAAAGACTACAAAGCAAACAAAAATTCTCAAATACGAAGAGACTAACGGAGGTCACTTCCCCATTTTACTAAAATCTCACACTTTTTTGCAACAAGTAGTTAGCAGGAGATACTCGCTATAATTAATCATAATCTTGTGAAGCTACTTCATGATTAAATTTTCTCATTCTCCATTTCCAGAATAAAAAACGTAAAGCAATTAACAGATAAGCCAAAAAGACGTATTCTACAAACCGTATGGAAAAGCTCTCATACCATTCTAATTGCCTAACAGACATGTTGTTGCTATCATAACAGGTAAAGTTATGGGTAAAATAGGTTCTGCCAGGTAGCGGATGAGAAACATCAACACGATGATTTAAAGAGGTATTCTCCGGACAGCATACCATCTCTATCGGTTTATTATAAATCAAATTACCGGTCTGATCAAATCCGCAAGCAATTATGGCATAAAAACCAATGTACAATCCCTTGCGTGAATTAACTGGACCTGGTTTCTTTTTCGAAAATACCCTGAATAATAAAATTCCGATTATTAACATCAGAACACTTCCAAAACCTTCTATTTTTCCCACAGCGCTGATAAATAGCATCGGACCGAATATCAATACTGCTACCAGGGCAAGAATGATCCCTATCGCTTTTAATGAAGACAGTGGAGAGTTTTTCTTATTACCGGCCTTGTCACCTTTATTCATAACTTATTTTTGATTATACCTAAAGCAGTTCTTCTTATTTGTGGGACAAAAAAATCAAAACATGCTGCAACCAACAATTCCGCTGGAATAAGCGTAAACGATTCTTGAAGGAAGAGAAATGCTTTTTGACTTGGATTCACAGTTTACAAAACAAACAAAATATCAGCACCAAATGTATTTTTTTGCTTGACTTTGAAATATAAAAGTTCTAAATTAGGGTATAAGCATTGATTCAACATCATCTGATTGCCTCCTGATTGACCCATTATTCAATAACAACCCTTTTCTTTTTCAGATGAAAAGGGTTGTTATTTTAGGTGCTTCTTGAAATAAATTATGCAATTTTGTTTCACGCACACAACTACAGATGATTAGCACAAACTTCCCTATCAAGAATCAATACGAACTTAAAGAATGGCAGATTGTTATTATCAGAAAGACCGACTTTCTGAATATCGTTGGAACCTTAAACGTTCTGCTGGGTTTGGTTCTTTTCAACGCAGTCGGTTTCCATGGTTTAAACACGCATTTCTATATTGTCTTCGGGCTTGCTTTCCTTACCTTCCTGGCTAATCGCGCGGGCAAAATTGTCATTGCCACTTACCTCTTTTTTGCCATTGGAAATTACCTTCTTTCTGTGATGGCCGTTTTGGAAGGAGTAGACTCCTATTCTTTGTTGTATTTCTTCCCTATTACCATGTCGATAGTCCAATTATTCGGGCGCAAGGAAACATTTTGCCACATGGTCGTCTGGCTGCTGATTTATTTCATCAATATCGTGCTGCTTTTGTTGTTCTCAGACAATTTCGAACCGGCAGTAATGAGCGAAAGCACACATAGGTTCCTGACCAATTTCAACGTGATTTTTGCTTTTTTCTGTGGATTGGTACTGATAGGTGTCATTACAAGGAATGCTATCAGTTTGGAAACCAACGCGCGTAAAATTGCTGAAGAAAAGGAGCTTTTACTCGCTGAATTGTTTCATCGTGTTAAGAACAACCTAAACCTTGTCACGAGCTTGATAAACATCCGAAAAAATAAAAGCAATTCACAAGAGGTTATCGACGCACTCGAAGATTGCCGGAACAGGGTTTTCTCAATTGCGCTTGTCCACCAAAAAATGTACTCGGGTAAACAGATCGGGAACTTAAACCTGAACGATTTCCTGAAAGAGCTGATCTACAACATAGAGCATATTTTTGGAGATGACGCCAATGTGAAAATTGAAATGGAAGATGAAATTCAACTCCCGGTTTCAAAAGCCGTCCCAACAGGCCTGATACTGAACGAAGTGTTGACCAACGTTTACAAGCATGCAAGAACAGATGGAAAGCGGTTGGAAATCACAGTAAAAGCTTCGAAAAAGAAAGATATTCTTGAATTCATTGTTGAAGATAACGGTCCCGGACTTGGAATTCCTGATCAGCAATCGGAACATTTAGGTTTGGAATTGATACATTCGCTAAGCGAACAGCTCGAAGGACGATTCAGTTTACAAAACAAAGAGATCGGAACCAGGGCAACATTTACTTTTGCACATCATTAAACACTACATATGAAAACTTTACAGCTACTACTTACCGGAACTTTGTTCATTGCAATAACCGCGTGTTCCGGTAATTCAACAGCAACTGAGAAAGAGAACAACGGAAACAGTAAGGCAAATTCCAATGTTGTGGAAAAAGAGGAAGCCGAAGCTGTTGTAATTCTTCCCAATAAAAGTGTGGATTCGATTACTCCGGCGCAAACCAAAAAGCTGAAAAAATACCTGAAATCTTCTACCATTGAAGAATTGAACGCATATATCAACACCCTGCGTTTTGTAAAAACCGATACTGCTTTTGAAAAGGCGTATCACGGCGCAAAACCACTCATTGAGAAGATGGAAAAAGAATTCAGCGCGAAGAATTCGGATCCGGTTGAGCTAATGGATCAACTGGAATTCATGGAAGACATCTTTGCGATGGAACCTTCCTGCGTGGCTGAATGTACGGAGTTTGTTATTCTCTATGATTTGGAAGATTTGCAAAAACTGGCAAAAGAAACCAACGGTACTGCCGATGATGATTTTTTCAGAATGAAGGAATTCTGTGAAGGTGAAGAGGCAACTTACAATCCGGGATGGCTTACTTACTTTGAACGTACATGGGATTACGGTGGTGGAGTTTTACTTGGGAACAACACCATTTATTCTTTCCTGAAAGATTCTTACAACTTCCAAAAGAAAACAACTTTGTTTAAAGCAGATGTTGATCAGTTGAGAGATGAAACCATTGGAATCATGGGGCATCCGGTTTATATGAAGTCGAAAGACAAAGTTCAGGCAGAAATAGACAAGATCATTAAGCAAAAGATCGTTTCAGCTGCGGAGAAAAAACGCATCATGGAAATCAGAACCAGAAACGAAGAAGAAAACACAGAAAAGGAGCCCTTGCTGCAATTTGGCTGCGAAAGCGGAGATTGTGATTGGGGAGGGTGACCTCGACTCCGCTCGGCCACCTTCATTACTGCGTTGCGTCAATGCTTTACTGCTCAACTACCTTCTGAAGGTCATCGAGCGGTAGTCGAGATGAACTTCTTCGTAGGCAATTGTATCCCTAAACCTCCGGTAACAGCCAAATTCGTTTGTAAATTATCGGCCTCGGGATTTCTGTTGTTCAACAATTTCGCCTCAGCATAGAAATAGAAATATGGGCTGACATGGAACTTGAAACCCGTTGTCAGATCAAAAACGGGCTGATAATAACTTTTATTGAGGTAGCTATAAGTTAAAGCAGGATGACCAAGTATTTCTTCAGCAGGATGCTGAATTTGAATGCGTGTTAATCCAAATTCAATTCCAACGAAATAGTCGAAACGCTTCTTTGTGAAGTTGCGAAGGAATCCTGCTTCAATCAGGAAATAATCATTGTAGATCGCTGTTCCGGATTGTGTGCTTGTCATCACAAACGCATCTCCACGGAACGAATACTTATCGTCCAACTGGTAAGCCATGTGTCCGCCTACAAAGTTCATTGTTGAATTGTAGTTCAATGAAAACGTCGGATAAATACTTCCCGAAACTTCTAATAAACCTCTTCTTTCTCCATTTTCAACATTCTGCGCACCAGCTGAAAAAGCAGTGAAACAGATAATTGCAGCAATTATTCTTACCATAGGTCAGCAATTTTGAAGTTTAAACTTACAGTCGTCAGTAAATGGCCTTCCAAACTTCCGCCCGACGTTTTTTCGAATTCAATACCGTGATCGGTATAAACAGTCTCCACGTGCGTTCCCAAATGCATCATGTACTGCGACATCAAGCTCAAATCCAAACGATCATTCAAACGGATATGCGTTCCTATTCCTGCCTGAACAGCACTACTCCATCTGTTCACCTCATTCGTTCTGTCGTTCAATTCAACGCGGTAAGTATAATCGAAACAATGTCCAGCCAGAACATACGGTCGAAACATCGGATTCGGGTTTTCCAAAACGTAGTACATCACACTCCACCCAATGTGGTAATCGTTTCTACGCACCTGGTCGTTTGAACTTGGTAAATAATCAAAGAACCATTCTGTGTTTACACGATTTGAAGCCTGAACACGAAACTGTCCGCCCAAACCCAAAGAAAACGGATCGGATTGCGGGTCTTTCACAACTACAGAACCATCGTTATGGTAATGATCACCATTAAACGAACTCAGCGTACTGCGCATTCCAACAGAAACAGTTCCGCCCTGGTTATTTTTATAACTAAACGATTGAGCGTGAATTCCTGAAACAGCAAGGCTTCCAAGAACAAAGAGCAGGGTTTTCATGATTGGTGTTTTCTTTAAGAACGTAAAAATAGTAGTACTTAGTATTACTGCCAGAGGGATTGATTTTAGCTTATTCATAAACTATTTTATGATTGGTTTATGAATAAGACAACTGAAAAAATGTTTACCCCTATGTTTGGTCAAAAAAAAAGGTGCCTTCCCGAAAATTCGGGACTCGACACCTTTTTCTTATAAATTCTATTGAAATGGAATTAAATTCCGAATTTCTCCATGATTGCGTTTGAAACTCCTGTTGAAGAGTAACCTCCGTCGTGGAACAAGTTCTGCATTGTCACCATTCTTGTTAAGTCAGAGAACAACGAGATACAGTAGTTTGCACAATCTTCAGCGCTTGCATTTCCTAGTGGAGAAACAGCATCTGCATAATCATAGAAATCACCGAAACCTTTAATTCCGCTTCCCGCAGTTGTTTTTGTAGGCGACTGAGAAACCGTGTTTACACGTACTTTTTTCTCAACTCCGTAATGGTAACCGAAACTACGAGCGATAGATTCCAACATAGCTTTGATGTCGGCCATATCTGTATAGAACGGGTAAGTTCTTTGCGCAGCAGCATAAGTTAACGCCACAACACTTCCCCACTCGTTAATTGCGTCCAATTGCTTAGCAACTGAAAGCATTTTATGTAACGACATTGCAGAAACATCGATTCCCTTCTGGAAATAATCGTAGTTAGATTCGGCATAAGGAACATTCTTACGAATATTCACTGACATACCTATTGAGTGCAGAACGAAATCAATTTTACCACCAAGAACTTCTTGAGATTCAGTAAACAATTTTGTCAAATCTTCAATACTAGTTGCGTCAGCAGGAATAATTTTCGAGTTTGTTTTCTCTGCCAAGGCATTAATCTCACCCATACGCATTGCGATAGGTGCATTTGTAAGTACAAACGTAGCACCGTGCTCATGAGCCTTTTCTGCAACTTTCCATGCAATTGAGTTCTCATCCAAAGCTCCGGTAATGATACCGCGTTTTCCTTCTAATAATTTTGACATATCTGAATTTTTAGTGCTACAAATTTAATAGAAAAAGCGTTGCACCGATTAGTTCGAGAGTTCAAAAGGAGTTCAACATGTTCAAAACTGAAACTCAATGAACTTTTTATTTTTTTTGGACAATTACTGAGGTAATTCAATAAAAGTTCCTTTCACAATTCCAAAGCGTGGGTTTTCAGTTCCTTTATCGTAAGAAACTCTAACCGCGTCTTTTTCAATGAAAATAGTGATAGGTTCGCCGGCATTTTTCTGTTCGAAATAATTGTAGCCCAAATCCATTAATTCTTCTCCGTTCAGGCGAAAAAGGTTCATTTGAATGGCTTTATTATCTGCAAAACTTACCAGAAGAATATCCGTAATCCCTTCTTCTATCTGAACTTCGTAAACTTTTACCAGTACATCATTCAAATCGTTCAATTCCCAAATCCCGATGAGATTTACCATTCCGCCTATCCGAACCTGGCATTTCACCACTTTAGTTCCTTCAACAACAGAAACCAGGGTCAGGTGTTTATCCAGGAAAAAACCTTTTACGTTGGGCTTTTCGTAAGTTGAATTAAAATCGGCGATCAACTTACCATCTCCCTGGATCGTAAGCAGGTCCTGTGTGTTTCCGAAGAGGGCAATAAACGTTGTAAAAAGTAGTAGTTGAAGTGTTTTCATAGTACGTTGATTAATCGAATTCGAATGTTTGCCCGTCGTAAGCAACAAAAACGTTCTCCGGGAGTTCGGCTTCTATTTCCCGGTGAGTTCCGAACATATGTGAAATATGCGTCAAATACGCTTTTTTAGGGCGTACCTTTGAAATGAAGTCAAGCGCTTCTTCGCGATTGAAATGAGAAATGTGCGTTTCCTTACGAAGTGCATTTATGATCAGAACATCAATTCCTTTCAGTTTTTCTATTTCCTCCTTTTCGACGGTTTTGGCATCCGTGACATATGCGAATTTTCCCAACCTGAAACCAAAAACCTCCATTTTATAATGCCACACCTGAACAGGAAGAACTGTTGTATTCGGTCCAAGTTCGAAAGCGGAATTATGAAAATTGATCAGTCTGAAACGCGGAATTCCCGGATAAGGATTTTCATGAAACGCGTAATGAAACTCACGGCGAAGTGCAAACTCTACATCCTTCGTGCAATATACGTCCATATCGCGGTTTTCCTTGAAATTGAAAGCACGTACATCGTCCAAACCGGCTACATGGTCCTTATGCTCATGTGTAAACAAAACGCCACGCAACGATTGTACTTTATGGCGTAACATCTGCTGACGAAAATCAGGACCGGAATCTATCACAAAATTCCCGTCTTCCGTTTCCAGCAATACAGAACAGCGCAATCGGTTATCCCTTGGATCTTCTGAAGTACAAACCTGGCAATTACATGCAATCACAGGAACTCCCTGCGAGGTTCCGCTTCCCAATATGGTGGCGCGAAATTTAGTCATTGCGGCGCCATTTTATCAACTGGAACAGGCAAATCACCCAACCGATTATCATTAAAACACCTCCAATTGGAGTGATTGGTCCAAAAACTTTTTTCAAGCTTTCGGTATGGCAAATATTTCCCGCTGTCAAGCCATAAATACTTCCTGAAAATAGAATTACCCCAAAAAGAAGCAGGAAGAAAACTCCACGTCCGGAAACCTGCAATTTTGAATAAATCAACGGCATTGCCAGAAATGCTATTCCATGATAAATCTGGTAGCGCACGCCTGTTTCAAACGATGACAATTGCTCCGGGCTTAACTTGTAAACTTCTTTCAAAGCATGAGCTCCCATTGCGCCAAGAATAATTGACAGTACAATCAGAATGACTCCTGCGATCCACCATTTTCTTTCCATAACTCAAAAATAAGAAAAAGCATAACTTTTGAAGACCAAATTATGACAAACGTTAGCGCGAAAATAATCCGGGAAAATCGTCAGCTTTGATAAGCAATCACCTGGCGTAGGTTCGAATATCAATTCGCCTTAATGACTATAAATAAAAAGTCCTGACTTCATACGAAATCAGGACTCTATTCAATTGTAATCTCTATTCCTGTGTTTTTGACAAAACACTAACCAGTTCATATACAAAGCGTGATTGTCCTTGTGCCGGATTTTCACGTGTTGTGATCTTTACGGTAATCAGGTAAGTATAGCCTTCTTCAAAATTGAATCCGGCAATTGGTTCCGGTAAGATTTCCCAAAAATCGGTTCCTACAGATGCTCCTTTTTGCACCTGGTAGCACGAAGTATTTCCATCCGTTCCCTGACAAGGAATACGAGTTCCCTGGATCTTCATTGTTGTTTGTTCAGAACCTCCGTTCTCCGGTTTTACCGTGTTGGCAAAAAGAGAAGAGGAAAATACCAACAATATCATGGTGAGTAGCACTTTCATAATAATACAGTTTATCGTTTATATTACAATGTAATCATTTATGACGAAAAAGAGAAGCTGAATGAACGAGCTTCCTGTTCCAATTACTTTTTAATGTGATTGAATGAAGGACTGGAATTCTTCTTTATCCTCATCAAAAGTGAACAAACCGGCAATCTTCGTTGCATTCATTTTATCCGTCAAACGCGGGTAAAGGAATTTTGCCATTTCCATTTTATCTTCGTCAAAAGTGAAAGATTTCAGGATTTGAACTGCCTGATCGGTTGTCATGCAATATTTCCCAAGGTCTTTTTGAACATAAGCCGATTTATCGTCATCAAAATTAAAACTGCTCAGCTTGGTTTGAACTGTTTTCATATCCGTCAACACCTCAGTACAGGAATAAGAACCTTTGTTTCCTCCGGTTGTCGTTGTTCCCGTAGTTTGCGTACCAGTCACTGTTCCGGTTGTTTTCGGTTGCCCGTTGCCCCAGGTTTTGTCCTCTGTTGTAGTGGTGGTTGTAGTTGTACCGTTTTCAGTAATTGTTGTAGTAGTTGTTGCATGATATGATCCCGAGCTGGAACTGGAAGTTGTTGTAGTTCCATTCGGTATTCCTGTAACGGTTGTCGTTGTTCCGTAAGTCCCGGTTCCACCATTCAGGTTCGGATCGCTCATGTTCATATTCATATCTATAACAATCGTTTCTCCGGTAACCGGATCTTTAATTGTAGAAGTCATTCCTCCGTTTCCTCCGTTCATTGAAGGATCAGTAATTGTTGTAGACATTCCTCCTGTTCCGCCAGTTGAAGGATCGGTTACAGTTGTTGAAGTTGTCATGGTTGCTGATCCGCCTTGAGTAGACGAAGCACCGTTTCCAGTTGTTGTTGGATCTGTAACTGTTGTAGTTGTCATTACTGTTCCCGAATTCGGTGCAGAAGGATCACCAACAGTTGTAACCGTAGTTGAGCCTTGTCCCGTTCCTGGATCAGTAGCCGTTCCGCTTACATTTCCTGTTTGGCCTGTGGCCGTATTACCTGAAGCCGTTCCCTGGGAAGCATTTTGAGAATTCCCGTTTTGAACTGTTCCTGTTGTTTGAAGATCGGAATAAACACTCTGGTCGTTCGGACGATAATCAACACCTGTACCACCTGAAGGTTGTCCCTGGTTGGTTACACCAAAGTATTTCAATTTACCTTTTCCCTTTTTAAAGTCAACGCGAACAAGGTAATCACCGCTTTCTTCGAACCAGAACTTCTTGTTGATATCACCTGTCTTTCCGTCGGCGAAAATGAGTTTTAACTCGTAAGAACCGGCCGACATTCCTGAAATCTTAAGATTCGTTTGTGGAAGTGAATTTTGACGGATCCCGTTTAGAACGGCAAAGAATTGCTGTCCGTTGTTATTGAAAATGGTAAGCGAATAATTTTGTGCCATTGCGATAAGCGAGAAGACACTAAAACATAGTAGAGTAAAATATTTCATAGTATTTATTTTAAATCGGGGGTGCTTAAACGAACACCGTGCCAATCGACGGCAAAAATACGTGAGATTTGAAGGTTTAACAAGAAATTAATGACGGGATGAGGGAAGAAGACGTTTGAGGAGTCGGGTTTTGGAGTGAATTGATGAATTGGAAACAGGTAAATTTACGAACACGGTTATTAGTGAGTAAACGAGTAAGTAAATTTAGTTACTGCCCCTATTATCCATGGATTCGGAGTGCTTTTTCATTTTTGGAAATTCCACCATTCTCTTGAATTTACAAATTACCAAATTCACTAATAAGCAAATAAACTAGTAACCTAATTGGGTTACTCCTCCGGTAAATAATGGAATCACGATACTAATTAGGTAAAATCAGCGCCTTGGCGTTTTCCAATGCCGCCTCGGTAACATTCTCGCCCGACATCATTTTTGCAACTGCTACCAAACGTTCTTGAGCCGACAATCCATAGATTTTGGTTCTTGAATCCGACTTGCTCACTTCCAGGTGAGATTTCGCTTTAGCTGCCACTTGCGGAAGATGCGTTACTGCGATACACTGCAGCTTCTCTCCTATTTTGGATAAGAATTGTCCGACTTTATAAGCCACTTCGCCAGAAACTCCGGTATCGATTTCGTCTAAGATCAAGGTTGGTAATCCTTTCTTATCACTCAATTCTTTTTGAATGGCAAGCATTACTCTCGAAAGTTCTCCGCCGCTAACCGCCTTTTCGATCGACTTCATTTCCATTGCCTTGTTGGCAGAGAAAAGACATTCTATGCTCATTCCTCCATTCAGGTCGAGTTCTTCGAGTTTCGTCAAGCGGAATTCTATCCTTGAATCTGTCATCTTCAGCTCTTCAAGACTGGAAAGTATACTTTTTGAAACCAGGATGGCAGCTTCTTTGCGCGTTATGAAAAGTTTCTCTGCTTGTTCATTCGCCTCTTTCTCAAGAACACTGATTTCGGATTCAAGTGAAGTGATACGTTCATCTTTTGCTTCTTCACTCTGAAGTTCCACTTCCAGTTTATGTTGAATGTCCAGAAGTTCATCCTGGGTTTGAACGCCGTATTTTGAAAGCAAGCGATTGAAGCGGTCAACTTTCTCCACCAATCCTGCTATTTTTTCAGGATCGGTTTCCAGTTTTTCCAGTTCATTTTGTGCTTCGCTGCTTAGATCCTCCAATTCTATCAATGAAGAAGTGATTCTTTCAAAGAATTCCTGTGCTTTCGGATTATTTTGCTTTTGCTTCTCAAGCATGGATTTTAAAAATCGAAGCCGATCTAAAACAGCTCCATCTTCTGCTATTCCTGATGCAACATTAGCAAACAATTCTTTCACCTGGTCAACATTCGACAAGGTGTTCAATTCCTGTTCAAGCTGAGAATAATTGGTTTCATTAAGCGAATGTTCTGACAACTCGTTCAACTGGAAACGTGAAAACTCGATTTCTCTCAGACGTGAACTCAACGAATTCCGTAAGTTTTCCAGCTCACTCTTCAGTTTTCGGAGCTTAGTCACATTATTCTTTACTTCTGAAGCCAAATCCGAAGAATTGGAAAACGAATCCAATACATCAAACTGGAACTGGCTTTGTTTCAGTGCCAGCGTTTGATGCTGGGAGTGAATGTAAATGAGTTGTTCGGAAAGTTCTTTGAGGATATTCAGGCCAACGGGAGTATCGTTTATGAAAGCCCTGGATTTACCCTGGCTTGTAATTTCACGGCGAATAACGGTGTTTGTTTCAAAATCCAGCTCGTTGCCTTCAAACCAATTCTTATAGCTTTCATTCAGCTTAAAAACACCTTCTACAACGGTTTTTGATTCCGCATTCCGGATTACAGAATAATCTGCGCGCTCGCCAAGGATCAAATTCAGCGCACCAAGTAAAATGGATTTTCCCGAGCCAGTTTCACCCGTTATGGCAATAAAACCTTCAGAAAAGGAAATTTCAGCCTCCTCAATAAGTGCAAAATTTTGTATAGCTAAAGATTGAAGCATTACTCCAGGATCACCTCGTATTTAGATGAATTTGCGGGATCGATCTTCTTCAGAACAGCAACAACTTCTGCCTTTTCAGCCTCTGTTGCATCCATAAAGCATTGTTTGATCTCCGTTACTTTCGATTGCGTAAAGTTCAATAAATTGATCGAGTTCGGTCGCGTTTGTGAGATCTTACTCATTTTCTGCAATGCTGTAATAATAGCTTTTCTTGCTTCCTCAGGTTTATCATACATGTGATCCATTCCCTTACGGTGGTATTCATAAGAGCCTTCACGGAGTGGGTCAAAAAACTGCTGAAGTGCATTATCTACCAACCAATAGCGGTTTCTTTTTCCCTGTTCGTTGGATTTCCACCCGGCAGCACCTGAACCCTGCGCATTGGTTACGATTTGCTGTGCTTCCGTAAAGAATTGCGTTCCACCTTTAGATGAAAAAGAATCGTAATCCAATCCAATGATATAGTAAGCATAAAATGCCAGGATAGAACTCAAATTATCTCTGAACTGGTTCGGCGCATAAAGCAAAACCGCATTTCGCGTATAGGAAAATGAGAAATCATCGTCCTGGAAATTGAACAATGTTGCGTTGTAAGAACTATTGAAACAAGGACGTGTTGCCTGAACCTGTAAAGATCCTGTGAATGAACCGTTGTTAATCGTATTGATCTGCAACTGCAACTGACAATTGATACGCTCTTCTACTTTGAACTTGTCTTTCGTCCATTTCGTGTTGTTCATCAACTCGTAAATGGTTTGCTTCAACTGGTCGAACAATTCCTTTTCAGCTGTTGTTACTTCCGTATTTACGTTTGTAATGATGGACACCGTACAGTTCAGTTCCTGGGCTTTTAAAGTTTGTAATCCAAGAATGAATACAAGTAGACTAAAGATTTTCGAAAATTTCATTCTGAAGTGCTTCTAAAAGTTGGTAAGCCAATTGCTTCTTTGACTGTAACTCAAAACTACGAATATTATTGTTTGGAAACAGCAATTGAACCGAATTGGTATCAACACCGAATCCAACTCCTGCCTCACCAATTTGATTCAAAACAATGGCGTCGAGGTTTTTCTTTTCCAGCTTGGATTTTGCGTAATTCAATCCGTCGTTGGTTTCAAGGGCAAAGCCTACCACTTTCTGTTTCGCGGTTTTATTTACAGAAGCCCACGACAATATATCCGGGTTCTTTACCAGTTTGATGGCCAGATCGTCGTTCGTTTTCTTGATCTTATGATCTGCCGAAGTTTCCGGTTTATAGTCGGCTACAGCTGCAGAAAAAATCCCTAAATGACAATTCGACCAAGTAGATTGGACTGCCGAAAGCATTTCGTCTGCACTTTTCACATTGGTGATCCGAACGTTTTTGTGAACCAAAACACAATTGGTAGGACCGGTGATCAATTCCACTTGAGCTCCTAAGTTTGCTGCGGCTTCTGCCAATGCAAATCCCATTTTTCCTGAAGAATGATTTCCGATAAAACGAACAGGATCAATAGCTTCATAAGTTGGTCCGGCCGTTATCAAGATTCGTTTTCCAACAAATGCTTCGTTCCTGTAAAAATGCTCTATTAAGATTTGAACCAGTGTTTCCGGTTCTGCCATTCTTCCCTGACCTTCCAAACCCGAAGCGAGAAAACCGCTCTCGGCAGGAATAATGGTATGACCGAAACTTTCAAGAATTTCGAGGTTCTTTGCGGTTGTCGGGTGCGCATACATATCTAGATCCATTGCAGGTGCTACGAAAACCGGGCATTTAGCGCTCAGGTAAGTTGCCATCAGGAAATTATCGGAAAATCCGTTTGCCATTTTAGCCAAACTTGATGCTGTAACGGGAGCGAAAAGCATTACATCGGCCCACAAAGCCCATTCAACATGGTTTGTCCAGGCACCGGTATGTTTGTCGTAAAACTCTAATCCTACAGGATTTTCAGAAAGCGTGGAAAGTGTTAGCGGTGTAATAAAATCAGAAGAGGCAGGTGTCATCATACATCTGACATCTGCCCCTTGTTTCTTTAACAGGCGTACGGTTTGCGCCATTTTGTAGGCAGCAATTCCGCCGGTAATTCCGAGCAAAATACGCTTACCTTTTAGTATCATCTTAATCCTTTGTAGGACGAGTATAAATCTGATCTGCCTTCAATTCCTCGATAGCGATAGAAACTGGCTTCGGCAATTTCTCGTAGAAACGAGAGATCTCAATTTGCTCACGGTTCTCAAAAATCTCTTCAAGGTTGTCTGTTGAAGAAGCAAACTCTTGTAATTTGCTTGTCAACTCTTCCTTCATTGAAGAACTGATCTGATTTGCGCGCTTAGAAAGAACAACGATAGATTCGTAGATATTACCTGTTTCTTTTTCCAACTCGATAGTATCTCTTGTTACCGTAGAACGCTCAGCGTTAATGTTTTTAAAGCTCATATTGGCTATATATTTATTCAGTTGTTTTCTTAATTCTCAACTCTCCGACTGCTGTCAAATAGTTATCGAATTCGCGAAGATACAATGATTCAGGAAATTCCGCAAGAAAATTTGCGTAAGTATCTTCTGCATCTACAATTCTTTCTTCCAATTTCTCATTAACGCTGTTCTCTGCAAGCAGTTTTTGATTGCGAAGCAAAATAGCATACACTTCCTCTCTGTATTGCGTAACCGGGTAAGTTTCAAGATATGATTTTGCTGAAACCACTGCTGCTCTGTAATTCCCGGTTTTGGAATACAAACGAACATTCATCACCTCCTTTGTCTGCAATTTGAAGCGTAAACTGTTCATTACAATATTGCAGGTATCAACTCGTTCAGAATTCGGGAAACGGGTGATAAAATTCTGTAATTCATCCAATGCTACTTCGGTTTCCGTTTGGTCCAAACTAGGTTTCGGACTATTATAAACGGCACACATTGCAGCCAGATAAGAGGTTTCTTCAACCAACTTTGAGTAAGGGAATTTCAATTGGAACGAAGCCAGGTAATAACTTGCCAGGTACCAGTCTTCCACTTTGAAACAGGCCATTCCCATTCGGTAATAACTCACTTCACCCTGAGGAGATTTCGGCGACCGCTGGTAAACCTGTTCGAATAATCCTACGCAACGTTCATACTTACCTGCATCATACAACCGATTCGCTTCATCGAATTTGGCTTGGTAATCATCTGATTTTACAATCTGGTTGTAATGATCACAACTCACTACCAATAATGACAACAAGGTAAAAATTGCGGTTATGCTTAGGATCTTCTTCATATTCAATACGGAATCCGGTTTTATTTAAGTTTAAGAATAACGTTCTAATTGTAATTAAAAATCTACTTTACTCTTAATTGACGTCCAACTTGCAAAATTGTTGTGGGCTTGATACCATTTAAACTGCAAAGTTTTGAAACAGTTGTATTATTTCTTGATGCAATTTCACCTAAAGTATCACCTGTACGTACTTTATAATATCTTCTTGCAGTTGTAACCGCCGGTGTACTTTGCACAGAGGCGATGTTCTCACCCGCTGCCTGGTAATCTGAAGGTTTAGCTCCAGGACGGAAAATAGCACTATGTACCATCAAATTCTCGTCCTTCACTTCTTTCTTAGCAAAATCAATGATCTCTTCCGGGTTCAAAGGCGCATCGTAGAAACGAACTTCGAAATGCAGGTGAGCTCCGTAAGAACGTCCGGTATTACCACCTAAACCAATTACTTCTCCCGCTGCCACTTCCTGATCCGGGGCAACCAAATGTTTACTTAAATGCGCATAAAACGTTTCCAATCCGTTGTAATGACGAATTACGATCAGGTTTCCGAAACCACCGTCATTCCATTTCGCATATCGAACTTTTCCTGCCCACGCAGCACGAACTGTATCTCCGGTATTCAAATCGATATCAATTCCATTATGATAACGACCGCTTCTGTAGCCGTAACGTGACGTTACAACCCCTGGAGCCGGAATGTGGAAATCAGCATGTGCTTCATCCTGTACACAAAGCCAAACAGTGTCTTTGATCTTCGACATATCATTTCCTTTCGTAGCTGTGAAGCACGAATTATTATCCCATTTCTGAGAGAACTGATAAGCGGTATCACTAACAAAGTAGTTATGCAGCCAAGGATTCAAGATTCCGTCGAATCCTTTATCTTCCAAATATTTCCAGGTTCTGTTGCTATAGATCAACATTGTTCCTTCAGGAGTGTCCAATGTATCAAGAACCGTTTGAGCGTTCACCGATTGCGAACAAGCGACTAATAAAAACAGTAAGATTTTTTTCATTACTTGCTAAAGGTTACGTATGCGATTAAAGTGAAACTTCGCTCGCATTGGGTTTGTTGGATTTTAGCGTCCGGGCGCAAAGATAAGCCATTTAGCTAGAAATCAAGTTTAAAAAAAGTTAATGGTCATTTTTTCGTTCTGCCTGAACCTCGACACTCTTTCGGTCAACATCGGCAATAAACAACTCATAAACAAGGTCTTCATTGGGTTTTACCAGGTCTACATACCCACGTGATCCGTAGGCCTGAGAGGCAGGAACAAGAACAGTACATTTGTCGTACATCTGCGCTCCGGTAAGTCCTATTTTCAATCCCGGGATCAAAGAAGCATCTGTCATTCTGAACGTGAACGGCATATTTCTCTGGTAGCTGTTATCGTATCGCGGATTCGATTTTGTACCTACAAAATAGTCGATGGCTACTTCAGAGGTTGGTGTAATTTTTCCTTCGTTCAAATCTTCATTTCGCTCATGAACCCAGAATTTCACTCCTTTTTCAGTCTTGGTTGGCGGAATCATTTTACCCACTTTCAGGAAGATAATGTTCGGTGAGTTCGGTGGAACTTTACCGGGCAAACCTTTCTCACCACGTGCAAATTTCGCGGGAAGATAAATCTCAACGAAATCGCCTTCTCTCAACTCTGCCAATGCGATATCCCAGCCCGGAGTTTGAAGATTGTAACCGTACAAATATGGGAACCAATCTTTTTTGATCAGGTGATTCCCGTCAACCAAGGTTCCGTTCTCAAGTTTCACCTTGAAATTGACCTCGTACATATTTCCCGGCTCAAGCTTTGCACCCGTTCCTTTTTTGAACCATTGGATCTGGATTCCATTGATGAACTTCTTCTTGTCTACAATAGTCTTTAAAGGTTCTATTTCTCTCTCCGACTCTGAAAGTCCGTCAGTTGAACGAACCCTATCCGATTGAACATTGTCATCTGTAACTGTTTCACCAACACATGCCGACAATAGCAACCCGCAAAAAACAACTAATCCAAACTTCATATTATTGTAATTCTATTAATTCTATATCCACAACCAAGGGTGACAGCGGCGGAATCTCTTTCAGATCGCCAACCAGTCCATGCGCCAAATGACTTGGAAAGACCAATTTTGATTTCTCACCAACACGCATCAGCTTAATACCCTCATGAATTCCCGATTCAATTTGACTGTTATCAACGCGAAACACATCCAATTCATCCTTGGGCGTTTCATAAACCACCTTTCCATCCAGTAACGAAACCTTGTAGATCACTTTTGCATCCTGACCCACTTTTGCTTTCTCTCCTTCTGTTTTTACCAATGCCATATAATGCAATCCGGAACCGGTTTCCTTGATTTCCTGGCCTTCATAATGCGACAGGAACAGTTTGATATCCATTTCCTGTTCCTCAGCAAAATCCTTATTCATACGAATGGATTTTTCCGTATTCCATTCCGGATCTTTTTTCGGCTGCTCCTCTTCACCGCAGCTTACCAGTAAAAAAAGCCCAATTATGCTTAAGTACTTGATCATGATACAGGAATAAAATCTTTGACTTTGGTTACAAATTTTTTGATGGTTTCATCCATATTTTCATCTGAAAAACCACCGGAAGCATAGGCATGACCGCCGCCGCCAAAATGTGTTGAGGCCATTTCATTTACGTAATAATCTCCTTTTGAACGGAACGAGATCTTGATCTTCCCTTCTTTCTCAGAGAAGAAAACGGCCATTTTTATTCCCTGGATCCCCAAAATCTGATTGACCAATCCTTCCGTATCGCCTTTTTGTGCATTAAAACGTTTCATCTCTTCATCAGTTAGAGAAGCATAAGCAACAGGAACATCAGGAAGACAAACCAATTTCTCTGATAGCGCATAACCTTTCAGGCGAATGCGGTCCAACGTATTGGAATCGTACACTGCTTCATGAATATCACTATGAACCACGCCCAAATCCAATAATTCGGCAATGATGCGGTGTGTTCCGGAAGATACCGAAGGAAAACGGAACGATCCGGTATCGGTCATAATTCCCAGGTAAACACAAGTTCCTATAACGGGATCCAGTAAATCCTGCATGGAAATATCTTTGATCCACTGGTAAACCAGCTGTGCTGTAGAACAAATAGTTGCCTCGGAAATCACCAGATCACAGAAATCTGCAGGATGCAAATGGTGATCCATCATGACCTTCAATGCATTTGAATTTTCCAGCGGAACCTGCATCAGATCCCCCACCCGTGAAGGATGATTGTAATCGAGACAAAAGATCACATCTGCCTGTTCCAAAAGCAAAACAGCTTCTATCGTATTTTTTTCGAAGGAAACAATCTCCTCCTGTCCGGGAACCCATTGCAGAAAATCGGGTGCCGGATCAGGGTGCACCACTTTTACATTACCGAATGATTTTTTCAAAAAATGGTATAAGGCAAGGGAACTACCGATAGAATCACCATCGGGTGATTTGTGTGCGGTAATTACGATATTGTTCTTACCCTGAATTGAATTCCAAATGGATTGTGCTACTGTCATAAAAAAGTAATGCCCCGTAAAGTTACGAGGCATTTATTAAAGGTTTACCAAAACGTAGTTTAATTACAAACCAAGTTTTGTTGATTTTTTATCTTCAACAAGAACACCAACGCAAGCCGGTTTCTTTTTGTCTCCACCTGTCAAAGTAACAGAAACAAAGATCTTTCTCACTTTGTCAGTGCTAAACTCAAGCGCTTCATTGCTTGAAGAATTTGCTAATACTTTCTTTTCACTCTTGTAAGAAGTAGCACCATTAACTACTTTCTTGATGTTGGCCATTTCATAAACTTCGCAGTTAATTGTACCAGTTCCACCAGCAGAAAGCTTGGTTGTTAAACGGTAATCATTTCCCGGCTGAGCAACGAATGACATTTCGTAAGTTTTATCTGAGGCTAAATATCCGGTTCTTGACTGAGAACTCACATAGTATTTAGGGCTTTCTTTACCTGCCGTTTTTAGATGTTCCTTATGAATGGTTTCAATATCAGGACACTGCGCATAAACAGAAGTGAAAAGTGAAAAAATCACTAAAGCAAAAATTCCTTTCATATCTCTTGTAATTAAATAGTGATGATTTGTTTACGGATAGCGCCAATTTTAGCACTTAGTTCTTTGAAACACTTCTCTGTAAGCTTGCATGATTCACCACCAGAGAAAGTCAATTTTCCATTGTTATTGCTAACGTTTGTTTCGCTGCTTGAGCACTGAAGCCCTTCATAGATCTTTAATATAGATTCTATATCAGAAATGTACAAAGCCACGTTCTTATCATTTTTATAGCTGAACAGGAACTCCAACAGGTTTTCAGCAACTACTTTTTGGTCAGCAATAGCCTGGTCTAATTTTGCAGATTTCCCGAAACCTTTTGAAGAACCAATCATCAGGTGCATAGATTCGATCCACCCTCCAACAAGCATTAAAGAAAGTTCAGTTCCCTTATCAATTTCAATTAAACGACGGAAAGCCTGGTTGTAGGTTTTATCACTCAAACGGAATAAAGAATCTGCATTCCCATCCCACTTTTTAGCCATTTCACCTAACTCAGTTCCGAAAACCTGGGCAATTCCAATGTCATTCCCTAGTTTTTCCAATTTCCCGAAGTAACTCAAATACTGGTCAGTTTCATTGAAAGCTGTCAAATACGCAATATCAGCAGTGTAAACACCAAAATTCAATGCCTTTTGACTTCCGCTTGTATACTTATCAGCCATTTTAGCATCGTGCATTATGGAAGTGTTTTTTTCAACACCCATATCGGCGATTAATGAAAATTGGTCAGATGGAGAAGGGATATTATAATCAACGATAGCATCAGTTTCAACAGTAGTTTCTTCTTCGTTCTCAATCGTTTTTTTCTCTTCACCTCCACAAGCCACTAATACAAATAAAGCGGCTCCAAAGAGTAAGTGTTTATTTCTCATAAAAAATAAATAGTAGTGCGAATCTAATGAAAACTTCACAAAGTTCTGCATTTAAGTCAGTTTTCGATTCTATCTAACAGAAATAACCAAAGAGACCTAAAATTTAAACCGTAAAGAAAGAAGAGCGCAAAGATCATATACCTCTGTGCTCTCTTTCTCTTTACAGTTAATATTAAAACTATCGAAATTCTTATAGTGAGGGGTTTATCCCAAAACTGCCAGTTTGCGTGTTTCAGCAATAATACTTGCTTTCAAACCTTCAGAAACCTGTACCAGCGGTAAACGCATATGTGGCGCCATCCATCCCAATTCTTCCAAGGCGATCTTTACACCGCCCGGGTTTCCTTCCGTGAAGAACAATTTCGTGATCGGAAGCAAATCGTAATGTAATTTTCTCGCCGTTTCATAATCACCTTTTAAAGACGCCGCAACCATTTGTGAGAATTGCGCCGGGAAGGAATTTGCAACAACGGAAATAACACCGTGTCCACCTGCGGCAATAATCGGGAGTGTAAGGGCATCATCACCCGAAAGCAATAAGAAATCTGACGGTTTACAACGAATGATCTCCATGATCTGCTCCATATTTCCGGAAGCTTCTTTCATAGCAACCAGGTTTTTTACTTCAGCCAGTTCCAAAGTGGTTTCGGCTGTCATATTTGAACCTGTTCTTCCGGGAACATTGTACATAATAATCGGCAAATCCGTAGCATCTGCCAATGCTTTGTAATGAGCAACATAACCGCGTTGAATAGGCTTGTTGTAATATGGCGCAACAGAAAGAATTCCATCAACTCCCGAAGGAACATTTTTCAACGCTTCACAAACTGAACGCGTATCGTTTCCGCCAACTCCGTAAACGATAGGAAGCGCTCCGTTATTCTCTTCCTGAACGGTTGCAAGCACCTTCTTCTTTTCATCGGCAGTAAGCGTTGGTGATTCACCTGTTGTACCCTGTACAACCAGGAAATTGATTCCTCCGTTAATCTGCTCACGAACTAAACGTCGCAACGCCGGATAATCAATCGACATATCTGCTAAAAACGGAGTAACCAATGCTACTCCCGAGCCTTTGAATTGATTCATTTTACGGTGTATTTATATTAAAACCAGTACAAAAGTAGGGAATAATTGGCGGGATTGATTTCTTTTGAAATAAATATTTTTAACAAAATGTTAAAAATACAATCAACACCATTTAATACGATTTCAAAACAAAAAATCCCAACCTATTGTATTAGATTGGGATTCACTATTGAATATTATTTTCTAAGATTTCACTATTTCCATAGTGAAGGGATCAAGCTCAACGATCTTTCCATCACGCTCAACAACAATAGTACTTTTCTTGTACTTTTTAAACTCGATCATACGTTCGTATGCTAACTGAAAACCAATTTTCAGTTTCTCTTTCAATTCGTTATGCTGCTTATCTGTCATAATGATTTCATTTTAGCATATCTGGCTTCATCTATAATAACGAACACACCATCCCTATGTTCAAATACAGGTTCTTGTACACCGTTCGTATTGTCATAAACCAAAACCGTATCACAAATATCTGAATAAATTTCGAAAAGATTCCTCACACCTGCCACATATCTTCGCTCAATCACTTCTGTAGGAATATTGTGGCCACCTTCTGAAACCCGCATCGCGACTCTGTTCTTTGCGTGTTCTGCTGACTTCAACCAAAAATACAGTAACACAACCTGGTAACCTTTATTCTGAGCTGTTTTAACCAATTTTGCATAGGATTTCGTTGCCAAAGTAGTTTCCAGGGCAAACGAAACATCTTCACTTAAGAGTTCATTGATCCGGGAAAGCATCATTCTTCCAGCCTGAATGGCTACACTATCCGGGTTTAAAGGAGAAAGTCCATAAGCGATAATATCTGCATTCACAAACTCATTACAGCCCAAAAGTTCAGGCAAAATAGTCAATGAAGCGGTTGTTTTCCCCGCACCGTTGGGACCGGCAATGATGTATAGAAACTTTTGATCTTCCATAGCTCGACAAAGGTAGTTCTATCGCTAAACAATCTATCAAAATCAATGAAAATAATGCCAATTTGCTATTGAAAAGAGTGATGTTTTTTCTTATATTAGAAATAACTAATCCATTTTCACAGAGATAATTAACCCTATTCAGAATGAAACTTACTACAGAACAGAAAGCGATCATGGCTTCAAATGAAAACATCAAAATCAACGCCGTAGCCGGTTCCGGAAAAACCACGACTGTTATTGAATATGCAAAATCAAGACCTACCCAAAGTCGAATTTTATATTTGGCGTTCAACAAATCCGTAAAGTTAGATGCGATTAAAAAGTTCGAAGAAAGAAACGTAGCTAATGTAAGAGTGGAAACGGCTCATTCACTGGCTTACAAAACCGTCCTTTCCAAATATCATTACAAGGTAAAAACTCAGGGGTATCAGATCCACGAAATAGCAGAACTTTTGAACATTAGCCGTTCAGATGAAAGGCACAATGAATTTATTTTGGCCAATCACATCCTAAAGTTTATGTCGTGCTACTGTAACAGCGACAAACAAAAAATAAGTGACATAGATTATATTGAAACCGTAAGCGATAAAAAGGCACGCACTTTTGTTCGAAACAACGAAGACCATATTCAAGCTGGTGTTTTAGCGTTTTGGAAATTAATGTTGTCTGGCAGAATTGAAATCACGCATGATTTTTATCTAAAAAAATACCAGCTCTCGAATCCTGTTTTACATTACGATTATATTCTTTTTGACGAAGGCCAGGATGCTTCACCAGCAATGCTGGATGTGTTCATAAAACAAAAAACGACAAAAGTGATTGTCGGCGATACGCACCAACAAATTTACGGCTGGAGATACGCTGTCAATTCATTAGAGAAAACAAAGTTTACATCTCATTTTTTGTCAACCAGCTTTCGGTTTCCACAATCAATTGCAGACCTGGCTAGTGAAATATTGAAATTCAAAAAACATATACACTGCTACGAACAACTAAAAATCATCGGAGGTGGAAATCGCTCCGAAATAAAATCGAAGGCAATTATTGCCAGAACCAACCTGGGACTTTTAATGCGAGCAATTGAATACGTTTTTGAAGAAAATCAAAAGGTAAAACACATTTACTTTGAAGGGAATATCCATTCTTACACGTATGCAAACGAAGGAGCCTCTCTTTACGATGTGCTGAACCTTTATAACTCAAAGCGTTTTCTGATAAAAGACAAGCTTATCAAATCAATGTCGAATATGAAGGAATTGGAAGAATACATCGACAAAACGGAAGACTTACAACTCGGAATGATGGTGAAGATCGTTAAAGCCTACGAAAACAAAATTCCGGCAATTCTAAAAACCTTAAAGGATATGCATGTTGGCAATGACCAGAAAGAAATGGCTCAAATGATATTTTCAACCGTTCATCGCTGCAAAGGAATAGAATATGATGTTATAGAATTGGTCAACGATTTTATTACCGAAGAGCAAATCAAGAAATTGGCCGAATCTAAAGACAAGGAAGCATCTGGAATTGCTAAAATCAATGAAGAAATCAACCTGCTTTACGTTGCCGTTACCCGAACTCGAAACATTCTGAAAATCCCGGAACAGCTGATTCCAAAACGATTTCCAAAGCACGAAAACATTATTGTCATTCTACAACCGGAAAAGGAAACAGCGGAAATGGAAGAAATCGCAATCAGTAAACCTGTTTCAATCGAAAACTCAGTTGTGGAAAAAGCATATTCCGTTGAGGAAATCCGTAAAACACATTTTGAAGCCTACCAACCCTGGAGTACTGCATTGGATTTGGAACTAACGCAATTGGTTGGCCAAGGAGTTAAAACGAAGATTATGGCGCAGTATTTTGGAAGAACACCAGGTGCTATTCGATCCAGGATAAAGAAATTGGAGCTGCTGGAAATAGAACCAGGTAAAACAAAAACCTGAACCATTAACCTGCCTGTCTTGCAGTGGAAAGAAAGAGACATTACGATTTTTCACTTTTGGTAAATAATGATCATTTCTTAATGAACCTTAACTCCCTTAATGGTAGAAATAGTAAATAAGTCCTGAGTTTTAATAGCCACTCACTTAAGAAATCATTCCAATAAAATCATCTTCTGAAATTATCGGAATCCCCAATGAACTGGCTTTTTCCAGTTTCGCCGGCCCCATATTTTCGCCTGCAAGAACATAAGAAGTTTTCGCCGAAATGGATCCTACGTTCTTTCCGCCGTTTTTCTCGATAAGGTCTTTAATCTCATCGCGACTGAACTTGGAGAACACACCGGAAACAACAAAAGTTTTTCCTTCGAGCGAGGTAGAATCAAGTGTCACTTCCTCCATTTCAAATTGTAACCCGGCTTGTTTCAAACGAGCAATGATCTTATGCGAGCGTTCATCCTGGAAGAAAATTTGAACTGCAATAGCAATCTTATCACCAATTTCTTCTGTTGCAACTAATTGATCGTACGTTGCTGTAGCGATAGCATCAATATTCCTGAATGCTAATGCCAATTTCTTTGCTACGGTTTCACCAACGAAACGGATACCGAGCGCAAAAAGCACGCGTTCAAACGGAATATTTTTCGATTCCTGAATTCCTTTTAACAGGTTATTCGCGCTTTTATCAGCCATTCTATCCAGGTTCACTACCTGATCGAAAGTGAGGTCGTAGAGATCAGACACATCTCTCGCTAATCCTTTT
>Ga0307408_100000274_pt1 | contig 51724 bp, 42 predicted proteins | sample 322Cmetagenome_FD_202116 | JGI IMG/M metagenome (GOLD analysis project Ga0307408, IMG submission 202116) | Maize rhizosphere microbial communities from greenhouse at UC Davis, California, United States - 322HYB-C-3 | ecosystem: Host-associated > Plants > Roots > Rhizosphere > Soil | place... | reverse complement strand
CCGTGAGGTGGATGTAGGCCAGGCGCACACCCGCGTGAATGGTGAAGTAGTCCACGCCCTGCTCGGCCTGCTCGATCAGCGTGTCGCGGAAGATCTCCCAGGTCAGATCTTCGGCCACGCCGCCCACCTTTTCGAGCGCCTGGTAGATCGGCACGGTGCCAATCGGCACGGGGCTGTTGCGCACGATCCAGTCGCGCGTGGTGTGGATGTTCTTGCCGGTGGACAGGTCCATCACGTTGTCGGCGCCCCAGCGGATCGCCCACACGAGCTTTTCCACTTCCTCTTCGATGCTGGACGTGACAGCCGAATTGCCAATGTTGGCGTTGATCTTGACCAGGAAGTTGCGGCCAATCGCCATCGGCTCCACCTCGGGGTGGTTGATGTTGGCGGGGATGATGGCGCGGCCCCGGGCCACTTCGTCGCGCACGAATTCGGGGGTGATGATGCGCGGGATGCTCGCACCCATCGGGTTGCCCATCAGGCGCTTCTCACGGCCTGCATCGGCCATGTACTGCTCCATCCATTCGCGCTTGCCGTTTTCGCGGATGGCCACGTATTCCATCTCGGGCGTGATGATGCCCTTCTTGGCGTAGTGCATCTGCGTGACGTTGGCACCGGCCTTGGCGCGCAGGGGCTTGCGCTGCAGGGCTGCGGCCTCGGCACGCAACTGAGCCAGGCGGGCGGCGTCTTCGCTCTTCTGGCCATCGTCCAGCGCCACGGGGGCACGGCCTTCGTAGTGCTCCACGTCGCCACGGCCGGTGATCCAACCGCCGCGCACACTGGCCAGGCCCTGGCGCACATCGATCACGGCTTCAGGGTCGGTGTAAGGGCCGGAGGTGTCGTACACGCTGACCAGCTCGCCATTGGTCAACGCGATGTCGCGCACGGGCACGCGCAGGTCGGTGTGCAGTTGGCCGGGGATATAGGCTTTGCGCGATGCGGGGAAAGGCTCGCGCGTCAGCGCCAGCAATTCAGCAAATTTCTCGCGAGCGATGGGATCGGGGGCGTTCATGGGCAGGTCTCCTGGTTCCGGTGGCGGTGGGGTCTGCTCCGGAATGGACCTGTGCGCCCCCCAGGTGCGGCAGCGCCTGGGGCATGGCGTGCCAGCGAAAACTGCGGGCACGGGGACAAGGAGGTCGGCTCTTCTTCCGCCGGTATGAACCGGATCAAGTTCGTCGGGTTCGCAGGCAGCCTGACCATAGTCAGGCCCCGTGCATCTCAGCGCTTACGCACACCCCGGAGCAGCCGCGAGTATAGGTCAGCGGCCCGAAAGGCCGCACCATGGCCCCGCCGGCCGGCCCCGTCAGACCATGCGGTCGACGAGCAGCACAACGAAGAAGACCGCGGCGGCAACGACGGTCCACTTGAGAATCACCAGGCCCAGCCGCCGGTAGAACGCCCGTCCCGTGGCCACATAAAAGCCGAACGAGACAGCAGACGCCAACAGGAGGAACAGGGCCAGCCAGCGGACGATCAGCATGGCGTGCCGTCCTACCAGGCGCGCGCAGGCTGCGCAAACCCGGCGGGGGCCTGCCGTTCGTCCTCGAACGTCACCACTTCCCAGGCATCACGCTGGGCCAGCAGTTCGCGCAGCAGGCGGTTGTTCATGGCATGCCCCGAGCGGAAGGCGCTGTAGGCGGCGAGCAGCGGCTTGCCGATCAGGTACAGGTCGCCCATGGCATCGAGGATCTTGTGCTTGACGAACTCGTCGTCGTAGCGCAGGCCATCGCTGTTGAGCACCTTGTAGTCGTCCATGACGATGGCATTGTCCAGCCCGCCGCCCAGCGCCAGGCCGTTGGAACGCATCATCTCCACATCGCGGGTGAAGCCAAAGGTACGGGCGCGGGCGATGTCGCGGCTGTAGTTGCCCGAGCCCAAGTCGAACTCCACGCGCTGGCCCGTCGAGTCCACAGCCGGGTGGTCGAAGTCGATCTCGAAGCTGAGCTTGTAGCCATGGTAGGGCGTGAGGCGCGCCCACTTGGCGTTGGCGCCTTCGCCTTCCCGCACCTCCACCGGCCGGGTGACGCGGATGAACCGCTTGGGCGCATTTTGCAGCTCGATGCCTGCGCTTTGCAGCAGAAACACAAAGGATGCCGAGGAGCCGTCGAGGATGGGCACCTCCTCGGCCGTGATGTCCACGTAGAGGTTGTCCAGCCCCAGCCCCGCGCAGGCGGACATCAGGTGCTCCACGGTGTGCACCTTGGCATTGCCCACGGCGATGGTCGAGGCCAGCCGGGTGTCGGTGACCGCCTCCGCGCGAATGGGGATGTCCACAGGCTGGGGCAGGTCCACCCGGCGGAACACGATGCCGGTATCCGGCTGCGCCGGCCGCAAGGTCAGCTCGACCCGCTGGCCGCTGTGCAGGCCTACCCCGACGGCACGGGTCAGGGTCTTGAGGGTGCGTTGCTTGAGCATCTTCCGATTTTAGTGGCGCGGTGTTCTCCGTACCTGCCTGAAGGGCAACCCTCGTAATCCCTGACCACTGTCGAGAGCGGCGAATCCACAATGGATGGCAGACATATGACTTGTAGCAAGAAGCCTTTCCGATCCTCTTCACCCCGCCTTCACGAGCGGGGTGCCAGGGCGTAGAGTTTTCAGATCCACGGAGGTTTCAATGAACAAACTGAGCTTTAAAGGCAAGATCCTGCTGATGCTGGCCAGCGCGCTGGCGGCGCTGGTCTTGATGGCGATCATCTCGCTGTTGCAGCAACGCAGCCAGATCGTCGAATCCCGGCGCGAATTGCTGACCACCGCCGTGCAGTCGGCGCACAGCATCGTGGCCGCCTACCAGGCCAAGGCCGCCAGCGGGGCCATGCCTGTCGAAGAGGCCCAGAAGGCCGCCAAGGACGCCCTGCGCATCGCGCGCTACGGCGGGCCCGAGGGCAAGACGGAATATTTCTATATCTGGACGACCGATGGCGTCGGCGTGATGCACCCCATCAAGCCCGAATGGGACGGCCAGAACATGATCGGCAAGGTCAAGGATGGCGCGGGGAACGACATCATTGCCCAACTGGTGGACGGCATGCGCAGTAGCCGTGACGGCAAGGCCTTCGTGTCCATGATGTTCGCGCGCCCCGGGCAAACCACGCCTGTGCCCAAGCTGCAGTACATCGTCAAGGTGGATGGCTGGAATTGGATGGTGGGCTCGGGGCTGTACACCGATGACATAGACGTCCTCGTGCGCAAGGCGTTGCTCACCAACCTGGCAATCGTGCTGGTCGTCACGCTCATCGTCGTGGCCGTTGGCCTGCTTGTCACCCGTTCGGTGCTGCGCCAGATCGGCGGCGAACCGGCGGACGCCATCGCCATCATGTCGGACGTGGCCGGCGGCAACCTGGACACGAAAATTCCGACAGCACATTCGGGCTCGCTGCTCGATGGGCTGGCGCACATGGTCACCTCGCTGCGCAAGCTCGTGCTCGATGTGCGCTCGGCGACAGACAGCATCGCCACCGCATCCAGTGAGATCGCCCAGGGCAACAACGACTTGGCGCACCGCACCGAGGACACCGCCAGCAACTTGCAAAGCACGGCCAGCAGCATGGAAGAGCTGACCAGCACCGTGAAGCAGACATCCGACTCGGCCCAGACCGCCAACCAGATGGCGACCTCTGCCGCGGCAGTGGCTGCGCGCGGGGGCGAGGTGGTCTCGCAGGTGGTGGCGACGATGCAGGAGATCAACGCCAGCAGCAACAAGATCAGCGACATCATCGGTGTGATCGATGGCATCGCTTTCCAGACCAACATCCTCGCGCTGAACGCGGCGGTGGAAGCCGCCCGTGCGGGTGAACAGGGCCGCGGCTTCGCCGTCGTGGCCAGCGAAGTGCGCAGCCTGGCACAGCGCAGCGCCGAAGCCGCCAAGGAGATCAAGGCGCTGATCGGTGCGTCGGTCGAAAAAGTCGAGTCGGGCACGCAGCTGGTGGGCAATGCCGGCGCGACCATGACGGAGATTGTGGACAGCGTGCAACGCGTGACGGACATCATCGGCGAGATCCGTTCTGCCACCTCCGAGCAGAGCCAGGGCATCGCGCAGGTGAACACCGCCATGAACCAGCTGGACCAGATGACGCAGCAGAACTCGGCCCTGGTCGAGCAATCCACGGCGGCGGCCGACAGCCTGCGGGAGCAGGCCCTGAAACTGACACAGGTCGTGGCCCTGTTCCGCGTGAGCGGCGGCAGTGCTGGCGCGCCGAGCCTTGCCACTGTGCCTGCACCTCCTGCCCGGCAGCCGGTGCGCCCCACCCCCGCCCCACGGCCCGTGGCGCCCCCCGCCAAACCCCTGACCTCGTCGTCGGCCAAGGCCCCAGCGGCGCCGCGCCCCGCCGCCAGCAAGAAGACGCCACCTCCTGCGGCGCTGGCCGCGCCTGTCGCGAGCAAACCGCCGGCGAACGACACGGACGACTGGGAATCGTTCTGAGCCGTTCAGAGTCTTTCGAACCCTCCAGATCGTCGGGGCGGCGCCCGGGCACTTTCGAGGCCCAGTTCCCGTCCTGACAACGTTAAAAGGCCCTGCCAGCATGAGCGCTGGCAGGGCCTTTTAACGTTTGGTGCAACCGCCGCACCCCGGCAATGGGGCTAGCGGCTGAACGTTTCGCAGGGGCCGTGCCCCCGCCGGCGCGTGCCTCAGTCCGCCTGCTTGCGCAGGAAGGCCGGGATCTCCAAGTCGTCCATGCCGCCAGATGACAGCGCATCCACGCGGGCCGCAGCCTGCGTGCGATTGGTGCGCCAGACACTGGGCACCGACATGCTGCCGTAGTCGGCCTGGGTGCCGCCGGCATGGCCGCCTTGCACACCCATGGCACCGCCCATCGCGCCCACACCCGCCACGGGGATCTGATAGGCCATGTTGTCGGTGCCCGTGCGCAGGCCGCCTTGCACCACCGAGATCGGCTGGCGGCGTGCGTTGGCGCGCGAGAGGCCGGTGGCCACCACCGTCACGCGGATCTCGTCGCCCAGTGTTTCGTCGTAGGCGGCGCCGAAAATGACATGCGCGTCGGGCGATGCGTAGGCGTTGATGGTGTTCATGGCCTGGCGCGACTCGGACAGCTTGAGGCTGCCCTTGCTCGCCGTGACCAGCACCAGCACGCCCTTGGCGCCCGACAGGTCGATGCCTTCGAGCAGCGGGCAGGCGATGGCCTGCTCGGCCGCAATGCGGGCGCGGTCGGGGCCGCTGGCGGTGGCCGTGCCCATCATGGCCTTGCCGGGCTCGCCCATCACGGTGCGCACGTCTTCAAAGTCGACGTTCACCTGGCCGTACTCGTTGATGATTTCAGCGATGCCGCCCACGGCGTTCTTGAGCACGTCGTTGGCATGGGCAAAGGCCTCGTCCTGGGTGATGTCGTCGCCCAGCACGTCGAGCAGCTTCTCATTGAGCACGACGATCAGGGAGTCCACATTGGCTTCCAGCTCGGCCAGGCCCTCGTCGGCGTTCTTCATGCGGCGGCCACCCTCCCAGTCGAAGGGCTTGGTGACCACGCCCACGGTGAGGATGCCCATCTCCTTGGCCACGCGCGCGATCACGGGCGCAGCGCCCGTGCCCGTGCCGCCGCCCATGCCGGCGGTGATGAACAGCATGTGCGCGCCCTGGATGGCGTCGCGGATGTCGTCCACGGCCGCCTCGGCTGCGTCACGCGCCTTTTCAGGCTTGCCGCCGGCGCCCAGGCCGCTGCCGCCCAGCTGGATCACGCGGTGGGCCGACGTGCGGGTCAGCGCCTGAGCGTCGGTGTTGGCGCTCACGAACTCCACGCCTTGCACGTTGCGCGCGATCATGTGCTCGACGGCGTTGCCGCCGCCGCCGCCCACGCCGATCACCTTGATCTGGGTGCCCTGGTTGAATTCTTCGGCTTCGATCATTTCAATGGTCATCTTGGAGCTCCTGTTCTAGATTCGTATGCAATTGCCAATTTGGGAAATGGGGTGGTGAAAGCTGGAAGCGTGGCGGTCCTGTACATCGCCATCGCTTTCGCGGCATTCGGTGCGGGCTGCCGCGGGCCAACCAAAGGGGATACTTCATGTCAGCACTCCCCCGCCCTGCGATCTGCCTGCAGTGCTTCCAGCGGGCGCGGCCGAGGCGCAGGCCGCCGCGCAAGGGCCGCCCCGCCGCGCTGGCGGCGTCCCCCTTCCCGCGCGCAGCGCGAGAGAAGGGGGAAGCGGCGAAGCCGCTCAGGGAGTTGTCGCTTCATTTCTAGAAGTTCCCCACGATGAAGTCCTTGAAGCGGCCAAACGCCGTCTTCATGGAGCCGCTTTTCTGCGCCACCTTGAAGCCGCGCAAGCGTGCCAAGCGCGCCTCTTCGAGCAAACCCATGACGGTAGCCGCACGAGGCTGGGCCACCATGTCAGACAAGGCGCTGGAATATTTCGGGATACCACGGCGCACGGGCTTGAGAAAGATGTCCTCGCCCAACTCGATCATCCCGGGCATCACCGAACTGCCGCCCGTGAGCACGATGCCCGAGGACAGCACTTCTTCATAGCCCGACTCGCGCACCACCTGCTGCACGAGCGAGAAGATCTCCTCCACCCGCGGCTCGATCACGCCAGCCAGCGCCTGCTTGCTGAGCATGCGCGGGCTGCGGTCGCCCAGGCCCGGCACTTCGACCTGCGCCTCGGGGTCGGCCAGCAGCTGCTTGGCGTAGCCGCTTTCCACCTTGATGTCCTCGGCGTCCTTCGTGGGCGTGCGCAGCGCCATGGCGATGTCGCTGGTAATGAGGTCACCCGCAATCGGAATCACCGCCGTGTGGCGGATCGCGCCGCCGGTGAAAATCGCCACGTCGGTCGTGCCCGCGCCGATGTCGACCACCACCACGCCCAATTCGCGCTCGTCGTCGGTCAGCACGGCCTGGCTGCTGGCCAGCGGGTTGAGCATGAGCTGCTCTACCTCCAGGCCGCAGCGGCGCACGCACTTGATGATGTTCTCGGCCGCGCTCTGCGCGCCGGTCACGATGTGGATCTTGGCCTCCAGACGGATGCCGCTCATGCCGATGGGCTCCTTCACATCCTGCCCGTCGATCACAAACTCTTGCGGCTCCACCAGCAACAGGCGCTGGTCGCTGCTGATGTTGATGGCCTTGGCCGTTTCCACCACGCGCGCCACGTCGGCCGAGGTGACTTCCTTGTCCTTCACGGCCACCATGCCGCTGGAGTTGAGGCCGCGGATATGGCTGCCGGTGATGCCGGTGTACACACGCTGGATCTTGCAGTCGGCCATCAGCTCGGCCTCTTTCAGGGCCTGCTGGATGCTCTGCACCGTGGCGTCGATGTTGACCACGACGCCACGCTTCAAGCCGTTGCTCGGGGCCACGCCCAGACCGGCCAGCTTGAGCTCGCCATTGGGCAGCACCTCCGCCACCACGGCCATGACCTTGGCCGTGCCGATGTCCAGCCCCACCACAACGTCTTTGTATTCTCTTGCCATATCAGTCTCTGCCCTTCTCTGTTCTACGCCGCCGCGCGGCCAACGCCACGCAGTGCCCCAGGTTCTTCAGCGTTCTGTCCTGCCGCATGCCGTCACCTCCTTCGCACCGTGGTGGTGGCAGTCGCGCCGGTGCCGTCGGCCGCCACGGTGGTCACTCCGCGCAGGCGCAGCGCATACCCGCCCGTATGACGCAGGTCGGCCGATTCCAGCGCATCGACGCGCCGCCCGTACTGCGCCGCCACCTGGGTGAGCGTGCGCGTGAAGCGCTGGGCGCGCTGCACCACCTCTTGCGCGGTCCCGCCTCCCAGTTCAATCACCGCGTCGCTGTCCAGGGTCACGCGCCAGCCGCCGCGGCCGGTCAACTCCAGCATGTCCACTTCCAGCCCCAGGGGCTTGAAGACGGGCGCGAGCAACCCGTGCATCTGCAGCACTTCGGGCGAGCTGCCCGCCGGGCCCATCAGGCGCGGCAGGCCTTCCTGCTCCACATCGCCCACGTTGGCCTCGAACACCTCACCCTGCCTGTTGACCAGTGCCGACCCGCTCTCGGGGCCCCAGTACGCCACCGCGTCATGCTCCTGCAGCTGCACATGCAGGCTGCCCGGGTATACGCGCTGCACTTCGGCGCGGCGCACCCACGGCACCTGCTCGAACGCCGCCCGAGCGGCGCGCAGGTCCACAGTGAAGAAATTGCCGGCCAGATGCGGCGCCACGTTGGCACGCAGGGTGACCGCGTTGTTGTGCACCAGATCGCCATGCACCACGATGCGCGACACCGCAAAGCCGGGGTAGCGCAGCACCCACCACGCGCCCGCCGCCAGCGCGCCCAGGGCCAGGCCCACGAACAGGGCCGATGCGGTCCAGTTCATGAGCTTGACGTCGAGCGGCGCGGGCAGCGTATGGTTCATCAGTCCCCCTTCGGCCTCGCCGGGGTGTCCAATGCAGCGCTCGCCAGGATGCGCAGGCACAGCGCTTCATAGCTGATGCCCGAAGCCCGCGCGGACATGGGCACCAGCGAGTGGCCGGTCATGCCGGGCGACGTGTTCATCTCGAGCAGGAACGGCTTGCGGTCGCTGGCGCGGATCATCAGGTCCGCCCGGCCCCAGCCGCGGCAGCCCAGCGTGCGGTAGGCCTGCAGCACGATGCGCTGGATCTCGCGCTCCTCGGCTTCGGGCAGGCCGCTCGGACACTGGTACTTCACGTCGTCGGTGAAGTACTTGTTCTGGTAGTCATAGGCGCCATCGGGCGCCACGATGCGGATCACTGGCAGTGCGCGCGCGTCCGCCCCCTGGCCCAGCACGGGGCAGGTCACTTCCTCGCCATCGATGAACTCTTCGCAGAGCACGTCGGGGTCGTACTTCGCCGACAGCGCCACCGCCTCCTGCATGTCCGAATAGCCGCGCACCTTGGTCACGCCAATCGACGAGCCCTCGCGCGGGGGTTTGACGATCAGCGGCAGGCCCAGCTCGTCGGGCACGGTGCGCACCACCTCACGTTGCTGGCGGTCGGGCGCGAGCCACACGTAGCGCGGCGTGGGCAGGCCTTCGGCCGTCCAGACGCGCTTGGTCATGACCTTGTCCATGGCGATGGCGGACGCCATGACGCCGGGGCCGGTGTAGGGAATGCCGAGCAGTTCCAGCGCGCCCTGCACGGTGCCGTCTTCGCCATGGCGGCCGTGCAGCGCAATGAACGCACGTGCATACCCATCCCGCTTGAGGTCGCCCAGCTCATGGTGGGCGGGGTCGAAGGCATGCGCGTCCACGCCGCTGGAACGCAGGGCCTGCAGCACGCCCGAGCCGGACATGAGCGACACCTCGCGCTCGGCCGACGTGCCGCCCATGAGCACGGCCACCTTGCCCAGCGCCTTCACATCGATATTCAATTCAGTATGCGTCATAGCGCCCGTCCCTCCTGCGCCTTAAGCTCACTATTTTGTAGCAAATCCACGACCTTGCCGGGCACGGCGCCAATGGAGCCCGCGCCCATGCACATCACCACGTCGCCACCCTTTGCGTTGTCGGCAATGGCCTGCGGCAGGTCGGCCACGTTGTCGACGAACAGCGGCTCCACACGACCCGCAACCCGCAGTGCGCGCGCCAGCGACCGGCCGTCGGCCGCCACCACCGGCGCCTCGCCGGCGGCGTACACCTCGGTCAGCAGCACCGCGTCGGCCTGGCCGATGACCTTCACGAAATCTTCGAAGCAGTCGCGCGTGCGGCTGTAGCGGTGCGGCTGGAAGGCCAGCACCAGCCGCCGGCCCGGGAAGGCACCGCGCGCGGCCGCCAGCGTGGCCGCCATCTCCACAGGGTGATGGCCGTAGTCGTCGATCACGGCGAACGCGCCGCCGTCCTTGGCAGGCAGGTCGCCATAGCGCTGGAAGCGCCGGCCCACGCCCTTGAAGCCTGCGAGCGCGCGCTGCACGGCTTCGTCGGGGATGTTGAGCTCCACCGCCACGGCAATGGCCGACAAGGCGTTGAGCACGTTGTGCTCGCCCGCGAGGTTGAGCACGATGTCCAGGTCGGGCAGCGTGACGCCGTTGCGGCGCTGCACGGTGAAGTGCATCTGCCCGCCCTCGGCCCGCACATTGATGGCGCGCACCTGCGCGTCTTCCGAGAAACCGTAGCTGGTGATCGGGCAGGTCACGCTTTGCAGAATTTCGCGCACGGCCGGGCTGTCCACACACAGGATGGCCGTGCCGTAGAACGGCATGCGGTGCAGGAAATCGACGAATGCGCCTTTGAGCCGGTTGAAGTCGTGCCCGTAGGTCTCCATGTGGTCGGCGTCGATGTTGGTCACCACCGCCATCACCGGCAGCAGGTTCAGGAACGACGCATCGGACTCGTCGGCTTCGACCACGATGTAGTCGCCGCTGCCCAGCTTGGCGTTGGCACCGGCGCTGTTCAGGCGCCCGCCGATCACGAAGGTCGGGTCCAGCCCCGCCTCGGCCAGCACGCTGGTGACGAGGCTGGTCGTGGTCGTCTTGCCGTGCGTGCCAGCGATGGCGATGCCCTGCTTCAGGCGCATGAGCTCGGCCAGCATGAGGGCGCGCGGCACCACGGGGATCTTTTTCTCCCGGGCCGCCAGCACTTCGGGGTTGTCGGCCGTCACGGCCGTAGAAGTGACCACGGCGTCCGCGCCGTCGATGTGCGCGGCCGCATGGCCTAGGCAGGTCTTGATGCCCAGGCCTTCGAGGCGGCGCAGCGTGGCGCTGTCGGCCAGGTCCGAGCCCGAGATGCGGTAGCCCAGGTTGAACAGCACCTCGGCGATGCCGCTCATGCCCGCACCGCCCAGGCCGACAAAGTGGATGTGGCGAATGGCGTGTTTCATGGTTGGGCCAACTCCTCGCAGGCAGTCACCACTTCGCGGGTGGCGTTGATTTTTTGCATGTTTTTGGCCTTCAGCGCAATATCTACAAGCGCAGGGCGCTCTAATTTCAATAGCATCTGCGACAGCCCCTCGGGGGTCAGGTCGCGCTGCTGGATCAGCCAGCCGCCGCCCGCATCCACGAGGAACTGCGCATTGGTGGTCTGGTGGTCGTCCACCGCCGAGGGGAACGGCACGAACAGGGCCGCGGCGCCCACGGCGGCAATCTCGGTCACGGTGCTTGCACCCGCGCGGCAGACGATGACGTCGGCCACCGCAAACGCGCTGGCGGTGTCGTCGATGAAGGGTGTGCACTCGGCCTGGACCCCCGCGGCGGCGTAGTTCGCGCGCAGCGCATCAATCTGCGTGGCGCCGCTTTGGTGAATGACCTGCGGACGCTGGCCGGCGGGCATGAGGGCGATGGCCTGGGGCACGATCTCGTTGAGCGCACGCGCTCCGAGGCTGCCGCCCACCACCAGCAGGCGCAGCGGGCCGGTGCGGCCCGCAAAGCGCTCGGCGGGGCCAGGCTGCTGCGTGAACGGCTTGCGCAGGGGGTTACCCACCCACTGGCCTTGTTTGAACACATTGGGGAAGGCGGTGAACACCCGGTCGGCCACACCGGCCAGCACTTTGTTGGCCATGCCAGCCACCGAGTTCTGCTCGTGCAGCACCAGCGGCTTGCCGGCCAGCACGCCCATCATGCCGCCGGGAAAGGTGATGTAGCCGCCCAGGCCGACCACCACGTCCGGCTTCACGCGGCGCACCACTTGCAAGGCTTGCCAAAACGCGCGCAACAGGCGCAGCGGCAGCAGCGCCAGCGTCATGACGCCTTTGCCGCGCACGCCCGAGAAATCGATGAGTTCCAGCGCAAAGCCGTGCTGCGGCACGATGCGCGACTCCATGCTGCCGGGCGCGCCCAGCCAGTGCACACGCCAGCCGCGGGTGCGCAGCTCCTCGGCCACCGCGAGGCCCGGAAAGATATGGCCCCCGGTACCACCGGCCATGATGAGGGCAGTCTTTTGCCTGCTCATGCGCGGCCTCCCCTCATGAGGAGCTTGTTCTCATAGTCCACTCGCAAGACAACCGCCAGCGCCACCAGGTTCATCAAGATCGCCGAGCCCCCAAAGCTCATCAACGGCAGCGTGAGCCCCTTGGTCGGCAGCGCGCCCAGGTTCACGCCCATGTTGATGAAAGCCTGGAAGCCAATCCAGATCGCGACTCCTTGTGCAACGAGGCCCGCGAACACGCGGTCCAGCGCGATGGCCTGGCGGCCGATGTGCATGATGCGGCGGGTCATCCACAGGAACAGCACGATGAGCGTGAGGACCCCCACCAGGCCGAATTCCTCGCCGATCACGGCCAGCAGGAAGTCGGTGTGGGCTTCAGGCAGCCAGTGCAGTTTTTCCACGCTGCCGCCCAGGCCCACGCCAAAGATCTCGCCGCGCCCGATGGCGATCAGCGAGTGCGACAGCTGGTAGCCCTTGCCCAGCGCATGCGCCTCGCTGAAGGGGTCGAGGTAGGCAAAAACGCGCTCCCGGCGCCAGGGCGAGCTGGCGATCATCAGGCCGAAGGCCGACACCAGCACGCCAGCGATGAGAAAGAACATGCGCGCGTTGACGCCGCCCAGGAACAGGATGCCCATGGCGATGACGGCCACCACCATGAAGGCGCCCATGTCGGGCTCGGCCAGCAGCAGCACGCCGACGATGCCCACGGCCAGGCCCATGGGCAGCACGGCGCGGAAGAACCGCTCCTTCACTTCCATCTTGCGCACCATGTAGTCGGCGGCATAGATGAGAACGGCAAACTTGGCCACTTCGGAAGGCTGAAAACCGATGGGCCCAATGGACAGCCAGCGCCGCGCGCCGTTGACCACCTTGCCCACGCCCGGAATGAGCACCGCGATCAGCAGCAGCAGCGCCACCACGAACAGCCAGGGCGCCGCGCGTTCCCACCAGGCCATGGGCACCTGGAAGGCCAGCAGCGACGCCACAAAACCGACCACAAGATACATGGCGTGACGAGCCAAGAAATGCGTGGGCGCGTAGTTGGCAAAACGCGGGTTGTCGGGCATGGCGATAGAGGCCGAATACACCATGACCAGCCCCCAGGCAAGCAGCGCCACCACCACCCACAGCAGGGCCTGGTCGAAGCCCAGCACGCTGGCTGGCGTACTGGACGAACGACGGTATTCGGTGCCGCCCACGCGCACGGGCAGCACATCGACGGCCTTGGTGGAGACGCCGCCGAACCAGCCGGTCAGGCGTTGCAGCAGATTGCTGGCCGGAGCGCTCATGCCAGGCCCTCCGCGGATTGGCCTGCCTCGTCAGCGAGCGCTCGCACCGTTTCGCAGAAGACTTCTGCACGGTGCTCGTAGTCCCTGAACATATCGAAGCTTGCACAGGCGGGAGACATCAGCACGGCATCGCCCGCATGCGCGCGCTGGGTGGCCAGCGACACCGCATGGGGCAGCGTTTCTGCGTCCAGCAGTGCCACACCCGCGTCCTGCAGCGCCGTGCGGATCAGCGGTGCATCGCGCCCGATCAGCACCACGGCACGCGCATAGCGCGCCACGGGCGCCGCCAGCGGGGTGAAATCCTGCCCCTTGCCGTCGCCGCCCAGGATGACCACGACGCGGCGCTCGGCACCAAGGCCCATGAGCGCGGCCACCGTGGCACCCACGTTCGTGCCCTTGCTGTCGTCGAAATACTCCACGCCATTGACCATGGCCACCGGCTCCACGCGGTGCGGCTCGCCTCGGTACTCGCGCAGGCCGTAGAGCATCGGCGCCAGCGCACAGCCCGCTGCCGATGCCAGTGCCAGCGCGGCCAGGGCGTTCACGGCGTTGTGGCGCCCACGGATGCGCAGCGCGTCGGCCGGCATCAGGCGCTGGATGTGCAGGTCCTCGGCTGCTTCGCTGCGGCCGCGCTTGCGGGTCTCGTCGGCATCCATGGCACGCACCAGCCAGGGCATGCCGTTCACCACTTCAATGCCAAAGTCGCCGGGGCGCCTGGGCATGTCGGCGCCAAAGGTGACGTGATCGCGTACCTGGGGCTTCTGCAGCTTGACCTTGACGGGCGCGGGCAGCATGCGCATGACCTCCGCATCTTCGCGGTTCAGGACCATGAGCCCTTTCTCGCCAAAGATGCGCGCCTTGGCCGCGGCGTAGGCCGCCATGTCGCCATGCCAATCGAGGTGGTCCTGCGTCACGTTGAGCACGGTGGCCGCCGTGGGCTCGAAACCAGTCACCCCGTCGAGCTGGAAGCTCGACAGCTCCAGCACCCACACCTCGGGCAGCGTGCCTGCATCCAGGTGCTCTGACAAAGTGTCCAGCAGGGTCGGCCCAATGTTTCCAGCCACGGCCACGGTCTTGCCCGACCGCTCCACCAGTTGCCCCGTCAACGAGGTCACGGTGGTCTTGCCATTGGTGCCCGTGATGGCAATCACTGCCGGCGCGTAGCCGTGGGATGCCTTCAAACCCGCCAAGGCCAGGGCATACAAGCCCAATTCGCCTCCAGCGCTCATCCCACAAGCGCGAGCAGCTACCAATACAGGAGCAACCGTCGCTGGACTCAGCCCTGGCGAGCGGTACACGGCTTGCAAGCCCTGCCCTTCGACCAGGCTCGCATCGAAGGCGCCGGACACAAAGCGGACCGTGGGCAGCTCCTGCTGCAGGGCGGGCAACTGGGGTGGTGCCGCGCGGGTATCGGCCACGGTGACCTGGGCTCCGCAGCGCACGCACCAGCGCGCCATGGCCATGCCGGAAGCGCCCAGGCCCAGGATGAGGATGTTCTGCCCCTGCAGGAACTGTGCGACGGCCTCCTGCGGCGTGCGCTGGGGCTCGGCGGGCTCGGACTCGGACTTGGCAGGTTCGGCGGCTGCAAGATCGGCCGGGGCGGCAGCAGCCTCGGCAGGCGCCACCTCGGGCGCCGACACGTCGGCAAAGATCTGCGCCACAAAATCGGCGGCGGCCTTGGCGGCCGAGATGGCGGGCACGGCTTCGGGATCCCAGGCATGGCCTTTGGCCGGCGCGTGGCCGGTCGGGGGAACTGCCTCGGGGGCGGCCTCTTCTGGCGATGCGGCGACTGCTGGGGGGGCGGCTTCGGCGGGTGGCTCGGATACCGCGTCGGCTTCAGCATCCGCAGTCGGCTCGGCGTCCGGCGCGCGGGGGCTCACCGCCTCCGTGCGTTCATCCTCTGCGGCACCTGCAGGCTCGTGCTCTGCAAAGAAATCGTCGTCCGCAGAGACGGCGCCCCCGGCGTCCACACCCATCCCGGCCTGCGGCCGGGCAGCATCGGGCGCCCCGGGTTCGCGGGGAGCGTTGGGGATGAGGGGCTCGTCAGCGTTCATCGCAGTTTCAGGGTGCTCAAGCCCACCAGGCACAGCAGCATGGTGATGATCCAGAAGCGCACGACCACCTGCGTTTCCTTCCAGCCGCTTTTCTCAAAGTGGTGGTGCAGGGGGGCCATCTTGAGCAGGCGCCTGCCCTCGCCGTAGCGGCGCTTGGTGTATTTGAACCAGGTGACTTGCAGCATCACCGAGAGGGCTTCCACCACAAAGATGCCGCCCATGATGGCCAGCACGATCTCCTGCCGCACGATCACTGCGATGGTGCCGAGGGCGCCGCCCAGGGCCAGCGCGCCCACGTCGCCCATGAAGACCTGCGCCGGGTGCGCGTTGAACCACAAGAAAGCCAGGCCCGCGCCCGCCATGGCGGCACAGAAGATCAGCAGCTCGCCCGAACCCGGGATGTGCGGAAAGAACAGATACTTGGAATACACCGAGCTGCCGGTGACGTAGGCGAACACGCCCAGGGCCGAGCCCACCATCACCACCGGCATGATGGCCAGGCCGTCGAGGCCGTCGGTCAGGTTCACGGCATTGCTGGAGCCCACGATGACGAGGTAGGTCAGGATCACGAAGCCCAGCACGCCCAGCGGGTAGCTGATCTCCTTGAAGAATGGCAGCTGCAGCCCGGCCTTGGGGGGCAGGTCGAGCGAGAAGCCGGACTGCACCCACGCCACGAACAGTTCCCACACCTTGGCGTTGGAGCTTTCGGAAATGCTGAACACCAGGTACAGCGCGGCCAGCAGGCCGATGATGGATTGCCAGAAGTACTTCTCGCGCGAGCGCATGCCCTCCGGATCCTTGTTGACCACCTTGCGCCAGTCGTCCACCCAGCCGATGGCACCAAAGCCCAGCGTGACGATGAGCACGATCCACACGAACCGGTTGGACAGGTCGAACCACAGTAGCGTGGAGATTGCGATCGACAGCAGGATCAGCACCCCGCCCATGGTGGGCGTGCCGCTCTTGGACAGGTGCGACTGCATCGCATAGCCGCGGATGGGCTGGCCGATCTTGAGCGACGTGAGCATGCGGATGACCTTGGGGCCGGCGATCAGACCGATCAGCAGCGCCGTCATGGCCGCCATCACCGCACGGAAGGTGAGGTACTGGAAGACGCGGAAAAAGCCGAACTCGGGCGACAGCCCCTGCAGCCACTGCGAAAGGATCAGCAGCATGCAGCCTCCCCAGGCACAGGTACGGGCATGTCGGCCAGTGGCGTGGCCACGCGGATGGTTTCAGTGTGTGGCGCCATGGTGTCCCTCCGAGGCTTTTTTATGCGCTTCTTGCTGTTGTTCTGCCGGCGGTGTTTCAGCGGCCGCCACGGCAGCCATCGCCTCCACGGCCTGTTCCATCTTCATGAATCGGGATCCCTTGACCAGCACGCTGCCCACAGCGGGCAGGGCTTCGCGCACCGCATCCTGCAGTTCGCGCATATCGTTGAAATGCCGGGCAGCGCCGCCGCCGTGGCCCTGGCTTTGGCCATAGGCCGCGACGGCATGGACCGACTGGGCGCCCAGCGCGAAGAGCCGCGGGATCCCCGCAGCGCGCGCATGCGCGCCGGCCTCGGCATGGAACTGCGGTCCCTGGTCGCCCACTTCGCCCATGTCGCCCAGCACCAGAAGTTGCGGCCCGGGCAGTTCGGCCAGCACGTCGATGGCGGCGCGCATGGAGTCGGGGTTCGCGTTGTAGGTGTCGTCCACCACGGTGATCTCGCGACCCGCGGTGCGCAGGCTGAAGGCGCGCGAGCGGCCCTTGACCGGAACGAAATCCTGCAGCCCCTGCGCGATGGCCGCCAGCGGTGCGCCCGCAGCCAGTGCGCAGGCGGCAGCGGCCAGTGCGTTGATGACGTTGTGTCGCCCGGCAATGTGCAGGCGGGTGTTGAACACGCCCTGCGGCGTGGCCGCGGTGACGGCCCAGGCGCCCTGCTCCCATGCGGCGCGGCGGCAGACCACGTCACCGCCTTCGCCAAAGGTGAGCGTGCGGCGCCCCTGCGCCAGGGTTTGCCAAAGGCCGGAATAGGCGTCGCTGGCGGGGAAAACGGCCACGCCGTCTGCCGGCAAGCTGGCGAAGACCGAGCCGTTTTCGCGCGCCACGGCCTCCACCGTGTGCATGAACTCCAGGTGCTCGCGCTGCGCGTTGTTGACCAACGCCACCGTGGGCTGCGCCATCGCGGCCAGTTGGGCGATCTCGCCCGGGTGGTTCATGCCCATCTCGATCACGGCGGCGCGGTGCGCGGCGGTGAGGCGCAGCAGCATCAGCGGCACGCCGATGTCGTTGTTGAAATTGCCTTGCGTGGCAAACGAGGCCTCGCCCTGCCAGGCGCGCAGGATGGACGCGATCATCTGCGTGACCGTGGTCTTGCCGTTGCTGCCCGTCACGCCGATGAGCGGCAGACGCAACTGCGCGCGCCAGCCGCAGGCCAAGGCGCCCAGCGCGGCCAGGGTGTCAGGCACCTCGATGCCGGCCAGTCCGGCTGCCTCCAGCCCGCCATGGGCGATGGCGGCGGCCGCACCGCCCGCGCGGGCGTCGGCCAGGAAGGCATTGGCGTCAAAACGCTCGCCCTTGAGGGCCACGAACAGGTCGCCCGCCTGCAGCGTGCGCGTGTCGGTATGCACGCGGGCCAGGGGCGTCGCGCCATCGCCCACCAGGCGCGCTGCGGGGATGCGCGGGTGAAGCAGGTCGAACGCCTGTTGCAGCGTCATGCGGACGGTACCGGGCGTGGCGGTCATGGGCGGGCTCCTCGGGCCTGCAGCGCACTCTGCGCATGGGCCAGGTCAGAAAAAGGCACGCGCACGCCTGCGATCTCCTGGGTGTCTTCGTGGCCCTTGCCAGCAATCAGCACCACGTCGGCGGGTGCGGCCTCGGCAATGGCCTGCGCGATGGCGATGGCGCGGTCGGGCTCGGCCTGCACGGTGCTGCCGGCAATGGTGCCCAGCAGGATCTGATGCAGGATGGCGGCCGGGTCTTCGCTGCGCGGGTTGTCGCTGGTGACGACCACGCGATCGGCGTGGCGCTGGGCCACGGCACCCATCAGCGGGCGCTTGCCGGGGTCGCGGTCGCCGCCGCAGCCGAACACGCACCACAGCTGGCCGCCGCGCTCCTGCGCCAGCGGGCGCAGGGCCAGCAGAACCTTGTCCAGCGCATCGGGCGTGTGGGCATAGTCCACGGCCACCAGAGGCTGGCCAGGGCTTTGGATCTGCTCCATGCGGCCGGGCACGGGCGTGAGCTGCGCGCAGGCATACAGCGCGTGTTCCAGCGGAACGCCCAGCGCGCGCAGGCCGGCCAGCACGCCCAGCAGGTTGGAGACGTTGTAATGGCCGATCAACCGCGTCTGCAGGACATGCGTGTGCACGCCCTCGGCCACCGTGAAGCGCAGGCCGCCCTCGCCCATGGCGATGTCGCGCGCAGCCAGGCGGGCCGGGCCGGTGATGGAGACGCTCCACAGGTCCAGCATGCGGTCGGCCAGCGAGGCATGCAGCTCGGCGCCGCGCGGGTCGTCGATGTTGACCACGGCCGCCTGCAAGCCGGGCCAGTCAAACAGGATGCTCTTGGCCTGCCAGTAGGCGGCCATGCCGGGGTGGTAGTCCAGGTGGTCCTGCGTGAAGTTGGTGAACAGCGCCACGCGGATGCGCGTGCCCACCAGCCGGTGCTCGGCCAGGCCGATGGACGAGGCCTCGATGGCGCAAGCCGTGCGGCCAGCGTCGGCAAACTGCTGGAACGCGCGCTGCAGCCGCACCGGGTCGGGCGTGGTCATGCCGGTGCTGGCGAGCGCGGGTGGCGTACCCATACCCAGAGTACCCACCAGCGCACATCCACCCTGCGCAGTTAGCTCATTCTTTGATAGCAAGTTGAGCGCTTCAGCCAACCACCAGGCGGTGCTGGTCTTGCCGTTGGTGCCGGTCACGGCCAGCACATCCAGACGCTGGGTGGGCTGCTCGAACCATTCAGACGCGATCAGGCCGGTGGCGGCTTTCAGGCCCCGCAGCGCGGCCACGGGAAGGCCGTCGAGCGCGAATGCATCGGCGCCATCGTGCTCCACCAGGCACGCCACCGCACCGCGCGCGAGTGCGTCCCCCACGTGCGCGCGCCCGTCGGTGGCAGCGCCCGGCCAGGCGATGAAGCCATCGCCGGCACGGACCATGCGGCTGTCGGTCTGCAGCGTGCCGGTCACCCGCTCGCGCAGCCAGGAAACCGCCTCCTGCACCGAGGCCAGCACGGGCAATGCCGACTGCGTCATAGCGACTCCTCCACCGCGTTGGCCACGATCTGCGGCTTGACGGCCATGTCGGGCTGCACACCCATCATGCGCAGCGTCTGCTGCACCACTTCGCTGAACACGGGCGCAGCCACTGCACCACCGTAGAAGACGCCGTTGCTGGGCTCGTCGATCATCACTGCCACGATGATGCGGGGCTTGTCGATGGGCGCCATGCCGGTGAACCATGCGCGGTACTTGCCCGATGCGTAGTTCTTGCCCACCTGTTTGCGCGCCGTGCCGGATTTGCCGCCCACCGAGTACCCCACGGTCTGCGCCTTCTGGCCCGTGCCGCCCGGGCCTGCGGCCATCTGCAGCATCTTGCGCACCTGATCGGCCGTGCGCTCGGAGAACACCGGCACGCCCACGGCGGTTTCACTGCTCTTGAGCATGGTGGCCGGGATCACTCGCCCCCCGTTGGCAAACACCGTGTACGAACGCGCCATCTGGAACAGGCTGGCCGACAGGCCGTAGCCATACGACATCGTGGCCTGCTCCACCGGGCGCCAGGTCTTGTAGGGCCGCAGCCGTCCGCTGATGGCACCCGGAAAGCCGATCTGCGGCTTCTGGCCGAATCCGGCGGCCGAGAAGGTCTCCCACATCTCGCGCGCAGGCATCTGCATGGCCAGCTTGGTGGTGCCCACGTTGCTGGACTTCTGGATCACGCCTTCCACCGTGAGCACCCCATAGTTGTGGGTGTCCGAGATCGTGGAACCGGTGATGTTGATGCGGCCCGGCGTGGTGTCCACGATGGTGTCCGGCCGCACCCGGCCGGATTCCAGCGCCAGGCCGATGGTGAACGGTTTCATGGTGGAGCCGGGCTCGAACACGTCGGTGAGCGCGCGGTTGCGCAACTGCTCGCCCGTCAGGTTCTGGCGCTTGTCGGGCACATAGCTGGGGTAGTTGGCCAGGGCCAGCAGCTCGCCCGTGTGGGCATCGAGCACCACCACGCTGCCGGCCTTGGCCTTGTGGGCCGTCACCTGGTCGCGCAGCTTCTGGTAGGCAAAGAACTGCACCTTGCTGTCGATGGACAGCTGCATGTCCTTGCCGTCCACGGGCGGCACGGTTTCGCCCACGCCTTCCACCACGCGACCCAGGCGGTCCTTGATCACGCGGCGCGAGCCGGGCTTGCCGGCCAGCTCCTTGTCGAACGCGAGTTCCATGCCCTCCTGGCCGTGGTCTTCCACGTTGGTGAAGCCCACCACGTGCGCGGCGGCCTCGCCTTCGGGGTACTGGCGCTTGTATTCCTTGCGCTGGTAGATGCCCTTGATGTCGAGCTTGGCGATCTGCTGGCCCACGTCCCAGTCGAGCTGGCGCTTGATCCAGACAAAGGTCTTGTCCTCGTCGGCCAGTTTCTTCTGCAGATCCGGCAGGGGCATTTCCAGCAGCTTGGCCAGCTGCTTGAGCTTGGCGCGGACTTCGGGGTTGTCCTGTTCGACGTCCTCCGGAATGGCCCAGATGCTGGCGGCGGGGACGCTGGAGGCGAGGATCAGGCCATTGCGATCCAGGATCTTGCCGCGGTTGGCGGGCAGCTCGAGCGTGCGCGCAAACCGCACCTCGCCCTGGCGCTGGAAGAACGCGTTGCCAAAGACCTGCACATAGGCGGCACGCCCGGCCAGACCCAGAAAGCCGAGCGCGATAGCGGCGACGATGAACTTGCTGCGCCACACGGGCGTCTTGCTGGCCAGCAGGGGGCTGGCGGTATAGACCACGCTGCGGCTCATGGCTGCCCCCCTTCGGCACGGGCAGGAGCGGCACTGGCCCCCGTGGCGGCTGCGGCGGCCGCCACGCCTTGAGGGTCGGACACATACTGCGTGATGGCCGGCGTGGCCGTGCGCATGTTGAGCTGCGCGCGGGCGATTTTTTCCACCCTCAGCGGCGTGGCCTGCGCACGCTTTTCCACCTGGAGGCGCTGGTGCTCGGTCTCCAGGCGCCGGGCTTCGGCCACGGCGCGGTCCAGCTCGGTGAACAGGCGGCGCGACTCGTACTGGGTGTGCACCAGGTAGATCGCGCTGGCCAGCACGGCAAGCAGCAGAACGATGTTGAGCCTTGTCATAGCCGACGAACCCCACCGTCGACTGAGAAGCGCGCGCCCACCGCCACGGACGCCAAGCAAGGGCCGCCCCGCAGCAAGGGTGTCGTCCCCCTGGAGGGGGAAGGCGCGAAACGACTCAGGGGGTGCCTCATATCAAACGGCGGTACGCTCGGCCACGCGCATGATGGCGCTGCGCGAGCGGGGGTTGGCCTCGACCTCCGCCGCGCTGGGCTTGATGCGGTCGAGCGCGATGAGCTTCATGGCCTGGGGCGCGGCAAAGGGCGCGCGGCGGTCAAACACCTCCTTGGAGTGCTTGGCGATGAACTGCTTGACGATGCGGTCTTCGAGCGAATGGAAGCTGATGACCACCAGCCGCCCGCCGGGCTGCAGCACCGACAGGCTGGCCTCTAGCGCTTGCTCGAGCTCTTCAAGCTCGGCGTTGATGAAAATCCGAAGAGCTTGAAATGTGCGCGTTGCAGGGTTCTGGCCCGGCTCGCGGGTCTTGACCGCGCCAGCCACGAGGTCGGCCAGTTCGGCGGTGGTTGCAAGAGGACCCCGTTCTTCGCGCCGAGCAACAATCGCCTTTGCAATGGGGCCAGCAAACCGTTCTTCACCGTAGTCACGTATCACCTCCGCAATTTGTGCCGCTTCGGCCGTGGCCAACCAATCGGCCACGCTGATGCCGCGCGTGGTATCCATGCGCATGTCCAGCGGGCCGTCAAAACGGAAACTGAAACCCCGCTCGGGGCTGTCGATCTGGGGAGAGCTCACGCCCAGGTCCATGAGCACGCCCGCGGCGCTGCCCGGGGGCAGCTCGGAAAGATGGCGAAAACCCTCGTGCCGAATGGAAAAACGCGCATCGGTGATGCGCGTTGCTTCGGCGATGGCTTCGGGATCCTTGTCGAAGGCCACAAGGCGTCCCTGCGGCCCCAGCCGAAGCAGGATGAGGCGCGAGTGCCCGCCCCGCCCAAAGGTGGCATCGACCCAGGTGCCCGCAGGCTCCGGGCCCGCGCCGCCCAAAAGGGCGTCGACGGCTTCATTCAGCAGAACGGTGGTGTGTTGCAGGGGGGCTGTCACGGCGCGCCTCAGAACGAGAAGTCCTTGAAGACATCCGGCATCTCGCCCTGCATGGCCTGGGCTTCCTGCTCGTCGTAGGTCGCCTTGTCCCAGAGTTCGAAGTGGTTGCCCATGCCCAGCAGCATGGTGTCTTTGCTGATGCCGGCCGCCTGGCGCAGCTCGGGAGAGATCAGCACGCGCCCCGTGGCGTCCATCTCCACGTCCATGGCATTGCCCAGAAAGATGCGTTTCCACCACTGGGCGGACATGGGCAGCTGGGCAATGCGCTCGCGGAACTTCTCCCACTCGGGGCGCGGGAACACCATGAGGCAGCCGTGCGGGTGTTTGGTGATGGTGAGCTGCCCTGCTGCCGTGGCCGCGAGCACGTCACGATGCCGGGTCGGCACGGACAGCCGACCCTTCGCATCGAGACTTAGCGACGAGGCACCTTGGAACACGGAGGACTACTTCCCAGCTCGGTATTTTTGGAACCTTCAGGGCCTGAGAACGGCCTGAAGGGCACTTTTCACCACTTAATTGCACTTTTTTGCACTGTAGCAGGAAAAGTGGCCCGAGCAAGAGGCGTTGCACCAATTTTTTGTAATGAAATCAACAACTTAGAAGCGAATCTGGAGGTCGCCAGAAGCCAAAAGTCGTTGAAAAAGAAGAACTTACGACGGGCTATGAAAGTGACCTCTCAAGCCCGGCACGTGCTCCGCCGTGTCGTCACAGGATGTAGCGCGACAGGTCCTCGTCCTGGCTCAGGGTCTGCAGGCGGGCATCGACGTAGGCGCCATCCACCACGATGGTCTGGCCCGAGAGGCGGGTGGCTTCGAAGCTCACCTCGTCCAGCAGGCGTTCCATCACCGTGGCCAGCCGGCGGGCGCCGATGTTCTCCGTCCGTTCATTGACCTCATAGGCGATGTGCGCCAGGCGGGTGATGCCCTCGGGGGCGAACTCCAGCGTGACGCCCTCCGTCGCCAGCAAGGCCTGGTACTGCTTGACGAGCGACGCGTGCGTCTGGGTCAGGATGGCTTCAAAGTCCTTCACCGACAGCGACTCCAGCTCCACGCGGATCGGAAAGCGCCCCTGCAGCTCGGGGATCAGGTCGCTGGGCTTGGACAGGTGGAATGCGCCCGAGGCGATGAACAGGATGTGGTCGGTCTTGATCATCCCGTACTTGGTGGAGACCGTGGTGCCTTCCACCAGCGGCAGCAGGTCGCGCTGCACGCCCTGGCGCGACACGTCGGCGCCGCTGGTTTCCTGGCGAGCCGCCACCTTGTCGATCTCGTCGATGAACACGATCCCGTTCTGCTCGGCGTTCATGACGGCGCGGGTCTTGATCTCTTCCTCGTTGACCAGCTTGCCGGCCTCTTCGTCGGTCAGCAGCTTGAGCGCCTCGGCGATCTTGAGCTTGCGCGTCTTGCGCTTGTCCTGGCCCAGCTGGCTGAACATGCCGCGCAGCTGCTCGGTCATCTCCTCCATGCCCTGGGGGCCCATGATTTCCAGCTGCGGCCGCGACTCGGCCACGTCGATCTCGATCTCCTTGTCGTCGAGCTGGCCCTCGCGCAGCTTCTTGCGGAACACCTGGCGGGCGGTGTTGTCGGCCGCGGGCTCGGAGCCCACTGCAGCACGGGCCGGCGGCACCAGCACGTCCAGGATGCGCTCTTCGGCGGCATCCTCGGCGCGGGTGCGCACCTTCTTCATCTCGGATTCTCGCGTCTGCTTGACGGCCATCTCGGCCAGGTCGCGGATGATGGAATCCACATCCTTGCCAACATAGCCCACCTCCGTAAACTTGGTGGCTTCGACCTTGATGAAGGGCGCATCGGCCAGCTTGGCCAGGCGCCGCGCGATCTCGGTCTTGCCCACGCCCGTGGGGCCGATCATGAGGATGTTCTTGGGCGTGATCTCCTGGCGCAGGCTGCCCTCGACCTGCTGGCGCCGCCAGCGGTTGCGCAGGGCGATGGCCACGGCGCGCTTGGCGCTGCCCTGGCCCACGATGTGGTTGTCGAGTTCGGAAACGATTTCCTGGGGGGTCATGGAGGACATGCGGTGCCTGCCTTCAAATTCGAAGCAAAATCGGCCACTACCGCTTGATAGACAAGCGCCAGCAGCTATTCAATTGATAGTAAATGCCACCGCGCTCAGAGCGTCTCGATGGTGTGGTTCATGTTGGTGTAGATGCAAAGCTCGCCCGCAATCTCCAGCGACTTCTTCACGATCTCCTGCGCGGACAGATCGGTATTCACCAGCAGCGCCTTGGCGGCCGAATGCGCATACGCCCCGCCGGAGCCGATGGCCACGATGCCCTGCTCGGGCTCCAGCACGTCGCCATTGCCGGTGATGATGAGCGAGGCGCTCGCGTCGGCCACGGCCAGCATGGCTTCGAGGCGGCGAAGCACGCGGTCGGTACGCCAGTCCTTGGTCAGCTCGATGGCGGCACGGGTGAGGTGGCCCTGGTGCTTTTCGAGCTTGGCCTCGAAGCGCTCGAAGAGCGTGAACGCGTCGGCAGTGGCGCCCGCAAAGCCTGCCAGCACCTTGCCGTGGTAGAGCTTGCGCACCTTGCGCGCCGAGCCCTTGACCACGATGTTGCCCAGGGTGACTTGGCCGTCGCCGCCAATGGCGACCTGGATGCCCGATGGCGTCTGGCGACGCACGCTGAGGATGGTGGTGCCGTGAAACACCGGGGTGTCATGAGAGGAGTCCATAGCTGCGGCAGATGAGGGCAAGACCCCGTATTGCAAGCACGCCCACCCTGCCGGGGTCCGGGCGAGGGCTGACTGCTCGGAGAGTCAAGCCCCGTGAGCGGCGCTGTACGGCTTGCAGGAATGGCCCTGCACCATGCGCCCTGACGCCCCTCCAGGGAGAGGCACCGAGGCCCCTCTAAGGCGTCAGTTCTTGCGAGGCACCACCCACGCGTGCTCGTTGATCCCGATGACGTTGAAGAAGATCGCCACCAGTCGCTGCAGGTTCTGGAACTGGATCACATGGCCACGGCCCTGCTGCTCGGCGGCCCAGTTCAGTACAGAGCCTGCCGCCGCAAAATCCACGCGAATGAGCTTGTCGCACGCAATGGCCAGCGGCACGCCGGGCCGCAGCATCGCCTGGAACGGCTCCAGCAGCGGCGTGGCGTCGCCGTCGATGTGGCCGCTGAGCTGGGCCACGGGGCCGGTTTCCAGGGGCGCGGGAATCGAGCTGTCGCCCAAGTTGGAGGGCCCAAAGTCGCTGTCGGCCGCCAAGGGCGCGGAACCCGAGCTAACTCCTTCGTTGTCAGAGTAACCGCAGCGAGGCGACGCCCACGACGGCGGTGATACCTCGTAGGTGACGCAATAGTCCAGGGCCACCATCTCGAACTCGTCGGGCTTGCCCATCAGGCGCAGCGCCGCCATGCGCAGCCGCCACCATTCGGGGCTGGTCGCGCGGTCGCCTGACTGGGCCTTGGCCTCCAGCAGCGCATTGAGCTTTTCCACGCCCGAAAAGACGATTTGCCCGTCCAGCTCGGCCCATTTGGTGAACTGGTCAGCCAGCAAGGGAACAGCGGGCTCGTCAATGGACACCAGACGCGCCCAGGACATGCTCCAGGGCGAGGCGGCACGCGCCACGGACGCTTGGAGCGCCGCCACCGATGACACGGCCAGGGTGGCCGGGGCACTCCAGCTGAAATCGCGCCGCGCGACGCCGGCCGGGGCCGCCTCTCCCCCTGGCGCGGCAGCGGAGGCCACGGCGGTCATGCCCAATTGCTCGGGCATCGAGAACCACAGCGGCGCCGAGCGGCTGTACTTGGCAGCGAAATCGATGGCCAGGGTTTCAAAACGGTCGTGCTGCCCTGTCGCGCGGTACAGGTCGAACAGCGTCATCCAGATTTCGAGCTGATCTTCAGGGGCGTCCTGCTGGTGCTGTGCCAGCACATCCAGCAAGCCGGCTTCCGCGCCCGCGTGGTCGCCATTGGCAAACCGGATGGCCGCTTCTTCTAGGTCGGGTTCGTGCACGAATTCCTCCGGTTCGGGTGCGGCCGCAGGCGCCGCTGCCTGGCTTGCCGCCGGGCTGAAGGACGCTTCGCCAGGGCCACCGCTGGCCAGCATTTGCGCATCCGTGCCGCCAAAGTTGCCCATGGCCATGCTGTCATCGGCAAATAGCGGTGCGACACCGGGCTTGGTTTCGAGAGCCGCCGGCAGGCTGCCTGGCGCTGTGGGAGCGTACGCACGCGCGTGTTCGGAGTCCGAGACGCCTTCGGTGGCGGGAGGCATCGGCATGGGCTGGGTGGGCGCGCCGGAGCCTTGCTTGCTTTTCCACCACTGCTGCGACATCTGCGCTTCGATCTCGTCGATCTTCTTGAGCGTGACGGCACGGTCGTCAGGCGACGCCATGCTGCTCTGGAAGAACGAGGGCCGGGCGGTCGGATCCTCGGTGCGCTGGCCCTGCAGCATCTCCCGCTGGCGCAGCTTGCGCAGCTGATCGAACTCGCGCCGCCGCACGAAGTCGTTGCGGCGCTTTCGCTCGATCATCTCCTTGAGCATCTGCTTGCTGTACTGGCTTTCGCGGTCGTCCTGGATGGAATCCAGCTCGGTCCAGTTGACCGTCGGATTCTTGACGAACCGAACCACCTTCGATAGCAGGCCGCCGGGGGTGGTTTCTTCCTTGCTCATGGCTCAGGGCGCGTGGGTGAATGGTCAGGCCGGGGCGGCCCGATCAATCACCGAACATCTTCTGCTTGAGTTCGCGGCGTTGTTGTGCTTCGAGCGAGAGGGTGGCGGTGGGACGGGCAATCAGGCGGCCCACGCCAATGGGTTCGCCCGTCTCATCGCAGTAGCCGTAGTCGCCCGCATCAATGCGGGCGATGGACTGCTCGATCTTCTTGAGCAGCTTGCGCTCGCGGTCGCGGGTGCGCAATTCCAGGGCGTGCTCTTCTTCAATGGTGGCGCGGTCGGCAGGATCGGGCACGACAACGGTGTCTTCCCGAAGGTGCTCGGTGGTTTCGCCAGCGCTGTTGTGGATGTCCTGCTTGAGCTGAACGAGCTTCAGGCGGAAGAACGCCATCTGCTTTTCGTTCATGTACTCGCTGTCAGGCATTGCCATGACTTCGGCGTCGGTCAGCTCGGCGGCGGACTTGGTCTTCCAGTTGTTCGCCAGCTTGGGGTCTTTTTTGGCAGCCGTATAAGTGGGCTGAGCTTGCACGGTCGTGGGCATGGTGTGTTGGTAACTGGCTTTGGCAGCGGTGGAAGCCACTGCCTGTGCCATGGATGGTACGGTCAATTGGGCCAATCGGGAAGAAGGCCGGGTTGTACGCGCGGGTACCTGCGAATCTGCCTGCTGCGCAGGCGCCGCAGCGGGCGCCTGCGCAAGCGCCACCTTGGCCGGGGCAGCGACAGCAGCCTTGGCTGCTGCCTTGCCGGGGGCCTTCGCGGCGGCCTTGGGCGCTGCCGGGGTGGCAGCGCTTTTCGCCGCGGCGGGAGCCGCCTTGGTGGCCCCCTTGGATTTGCTGGTCTCGGCTTTCACTTCCTGGTCTCCTCGCTGTACGGGCAGGCCCTGACCTCATTCTGGGGCCAAGGGCGGATGACAAGCCTTCCGGGGTCTAGAACCTGTTCAATGCCCTCGGGATGGAATCGATAGGAGTGTGCTCCCACTGCCGCTCCTACCCGCGGGGCTGCACGGGAGGGCGGCCTGTGACATGGTGGCCCGGCGGGGGCCATTCGCCCCTTCCCGGCCGCCATGCCGTCAGCAGCCGTCCCATCACTGCACACTGCGCCTCGCAACCCGGCACGACAAGGGTATTTGCCCCGAAAAGGCATTGAACAGGTTCTTGTCGGGGCGCGATTGTATCGACCTCCACTGACGCGAACGGAAACGTTGCAGATACAACACAAACCGGCGGTCTTCCAGGCGCAACGCGCGCCACAGGACGGGAAGGCGCCGTGCGCGGGCAGCCGTCGGCCCGCGTCACGTTCGGGGCCTCAGGCCAGGCTCTGCTCCAGCCCCTGCAGGAAGATGTCCTTGGGCAGGTCGATTCCGATAAAAACCATCTTGCTCACCCGCGGCTCACCGTCGGCCCACTGGGGCCCCAGGTCGCTGCCCATGAGCTGGTGCACCCCCTGGAAGATCACCTTGCGCTCGGTGCCCTTCATATTCAGTACGCCCTTGTAGCGCAGCATGCGGGGGCCGTAGATATTGACGATCGCTCCCAGGAAGTCCTCCAGCTTGGCCGGATCGAATGGGCGCTCGGAGCGGTAGACAAAGCTCTTCACGTCGTCGTCATGGTGATGGTGGTGGCCATGCCCATGGTCGTGCTGATGCGAGGGGTGACTGCAGTGCTCGCCGTGTTCATGGTCATGGTCATGGTCATGGTGGTCGTGATCATGATCATGGTCGCCCTCCTCCTTGAGGAAGTCGGGATCGATGTCAAGCTTGGCGCTGAGGTTGAAGCCCCGCAGGTCGAGCACCTCGGACAGCGGCACCTCGCCAAAATGCACCGCCTTGATCGGCGCCCGGGGGTTCATGTGCTTCAGGCGATGGATCAGCGCCTCGGTCTCCTCCTGGGAGACCAGATCGGTCTTGGACAGGAAGATCTGATCGGCGAAACCCACTTGGCGGCGCGCTTCCTGGCGGTCATTGAGCTGCTGTGCCGCGTGCTTGGCGTCCACCAGGGTGATGATGGAATCGATCAGGTAGGTTTCTGCGATTTCCTCGTCCATGAAGAAGGTCTGCGCCACCGGGCCTGGGTCGGCCACACCGGTGGTCTCGATCACAATGCGGTCGAACTCCAGCAGGCCCTTGCGCTTTTTGGCGGCCAGCAATTGCAGGGTTTCGCGCAGGTCTTCACGGATGGTGCAGCAGATGCAGCCGTTGCTCATCTGCACGATCTGCTCCTTGGATTCGGTCACCAGGATGTCGTTGTCGATGTTCTCTTCGCCGAACTCGTTCTCGATGACGGCGATCTTCTGGCCATGGGCCTCGCTCAGCAGGCGCTTGAGCAGCGTCGTTTTGCCGGAGCCCAGAAAGCCGGTGAGGATGGTGACGGGGATCAATGCCATAAATCTGTCTTTCAAGGGGATCAACTACTTGCGCGGCGGGCCGCCGCGCCCGCGCAGGGTGCTGCACGGGGTGGTGTTTTTCAGTGTACCGAGGCTGTCAAGGCCCTGCAGCGCCTTCACCCGCTCACCCCTTGCGCATCACCACCAACCCTTTCAGGTATTCGCCTTCGGGGAACTCCAGCGTCATCGGGTGGTCCGGCGCCCCGCCCAGGCGCTCCAGGATGTAGCCGTCCACGCCGGCATCCGCGCCCGCCGAGGCCACGATCTTGTGGAACAGGTCGGCGCTGATGCCGCCTGAGCACGAGAAAGTGAACAGCACGCCGCCCGGCGACAACAGCTGCAGGGCCAGCCGGTTGATGTCCTTGTACGCCCGGGCCGCGCGATCCGCGTGCGCCGCGGTGGGCGCGAACTTGGGAGGGTCCAGCACGATGGCGTCGAAGCGCTGGCCCTCCTTGAGGAACTGGCGCAACGAAGCGTTCACGTCCGCGTCCAGAAAGCTCGCGCGGTTCACGTCAAAGCCGTTGAGCGACACGTGGGCACGGGCGCGCTCCAGCGCCGGGGCCGACGAATCGATGGAGATCACCTGCCCGCCTGCTCTCCCGCCAGCTGCCTCGGCCGCGCGCATGCCCGCCAGCGCGGCCACGCTGAAACCACCCGTGTAGCAAAAGCAGTTGAGCACCCGCTGAAACCCCAGGCGCCGGGCGTAGTCGGCAAAACGCTGGCGGCTGTCGCGCTGGTCCAGATAGAAGCCCGTCTTGTGGCCCTCAGCGATGTTCAGGGTCAAGCGCCAGTGGTGCTCCTGGATCGACAGCTCGAGCGGGGGCGGCGCCTCACCCAGACGGGCCTCGCCGCCGCGCAGCCAGCCCGTGGCGGGCGCAAGCCCCTCCAGGGCGCGCACGCTCGCATCCGAACGTTCATACAACTTGGACAGGCCCGTCTCGCGCAGCAGGGCATCGGCGATCACGTTTTTCCAGCGCTCGGTGCCCGCGCTGGTGAATTGCGCCACCAGCGTGTCGCCGTAGCGATCCACGATGAGACCGGGCAGGCCGTCGGACTCGCCATGCACTAGCCGCACGCCGTCGCTTTGGATGTCAAAACGGGCTCTCGCGATGATGGAACGTGCGCAAGCAGCTATGAAAAAAGGAGCATCGATGCGCTGAGCCTCGTCAAAGCTCCATACCCGGGCCCGGATGCGCGAGCTCGGGCTGTAGGCGGCCCAGGCCAGGAACTGGCCTTCATGCGACTCCACGCGCACGGTCTCACCGCTGTCGCCGCCGCCCTTGGCTATGGCCGATTCAAAGATCCAGGGGTGGCGGCGCAAGAGCGAACGCTCTTTGCCAGGACGAAGGCGGAGGGTTTTCATTCCCGGGATTGTGCAGGTTGCGGGACGGCATTTCGAGCACCTCCAACACCCCCTTGGCGCCTTCCACAGGGTGGTGCAGAACGCGCGTGCCCTGACTTGCATCAATCAAAAATATCATTTCATCGAATTTCAATTGACAAATTCGATATCCCATTCATAAAATCAAGCAAAAATATCACTTTTATCAAAAGCCATGACCACACACCTTGCCGCCACTGCAACCGCTTCGTCCGCAGCAGTTGCCTCCCCCGTGCTGACGGACCTGCGTGAGTTCCTGGCCTTCAAGGTCGGGGCCGAAGAGTACGGCGTGGACATCCTGCGCGTGCAAGAAATCCGCTCGTACGAAAAGCCAACCACCATTGCCAACGCCGCTGCGGAGCTCAAGGGAGTGATCAACCTCCGCGGGGTGATTGTTCCCATCATCGACCTGAGGATCAAACTGGGCCAGCAGCACGCGCACTACGACCACTTGACGGTGGTGATCGTGCTCAACATTGGACAGCGCGTGGTGGGCGTGGTGGTGGACGGCGTGTCCGACGTCCTGACGCTGGAGCGGGAGCAGTTGCGCCCTGTGCCCACCCTCGAAACGGACGTGCGTCGCGACCACTTGCTGGCCATCGGCGCGGTAGACGACCGGATGCTCATCCTGCTGGACATCGAAAAACTTCTGGCCCCGGCGCTGGCGGCCCACCCCACCCTGCAGTGATCCGCGGATCCGAAATCACAGACAACCTCCGGAGACTCTCTCATGAAATTCCTCACCACTTTCGGCATCACGCAACGCCTGTACTTGGTATCCCTTGCGCTGATCGGCGGACTGGGCCTGGTCGCGCTGCTGGCGTGGCACAACATCTCCGGGATCAACCGGCAAACCCAGCGGGTGGCGGAGGAATCCGTGCCGCACCAGTTGCGTCTGGCCACCATGGAGCTGAACGTCACGCGCTCGTCGCTGCAGCTGCGCCATGCGATCCTTGTGCGTACGCCTGCCGACCTCAAGGCCACGCTCGCGGACGTCGGCGAGAAAAAGAAACTGATCGATGCCGACCAGGCCGCGCTCGAGAAGGCCGCGGTCACCCCGGAGGAAAAGGCCGAATACGGCAGCCTGGTCCAGGCCCTGGGCACGTTCTGGTCCATCGCCGGTCAGAACATCCAGCTGATCGAACAAGGCAACAAGGAAGAGAGCTTTGACTTCCTGGTGGCCAAGACCATTCCGGCGCGCAACGTGGTGCTGGAAATGCTGAGCAAGCAAAAGCACCGCCAGAGCGACGCGCTGACCAAGAGCCTCGGCGAGATCAAGGCCGACGCCACGCAAACGCTCTACAGCGTGGTAAGCGCCGTCGCGGCGATTGCCGCGGGACTGATGGCTTTCGCCTGGTACGTCGGACGCGTGCTGCAGCGCCGGGTGGCCCAGGCACAAGCGGTGGCAGCCCGGGTGCGCGATGGCGACCTGACCGGCGAGGTCATCGACACCGCCAGCGATGAATTCAGCCCCTTGCTGGGCGCGCTGGCCACCATGCAGACCTCGCTGACCCAGGTGGTCACCCAGGTCCGCCAGGGCTCGGACGGTGTGGCCACGGCAAGTGCGGAGATCTCGGCAGGCAACAGCGACCTCTCGGCACGCACCGAAAAGCAGGCCAGCGCGCTGGAGGAAACCGCAGCGTCAATGGAAGAACTCAACTCGACCGTCCGCCAGAATGCCGAGAACGCCCGCCATGCCAACCAGTTGGCGCGCAACGCATCGGACGTAGCCAGCCAGGGGGGCGAGGTCGTGGCCGATGTGGTGCGCACCATGAAGGACATCAACGACAGCTCCCGCAAGATCTCCGACATCATCGGCGTCATCGACGGCATCGCGTTCCAGACCAATATCCTGGCGCTCAATGCCGCCGTGGAAGCCGCCCGCGCAGGCGAACAGGGACGCGGGTTTGCCGTGGTGGCCAGCGAAGTCCGCAGCCTTGCCAGCCGATCGGCCGAGGCGGCACGGGAAATCAAGGCGCTGATTGGCGCCAGCGTGGAGCGGGTGGAAGCCGGCTCCGCCCTCGTGGACCGCGCCGGAAAAACCATGAGCGAGGTGGTCGAAGCCATCACCCGCGTGACCGACATCATGGCTGAGATCAGCGCCGCAAGCTCCGAACAAAGCCAGGGCGTAGACCAAGTGAACGAGGCTGTCACGCAGATGGATCAGGCCACCCAGCAGAACGCCGCACTCGTGGAGGAAATGGCGGCCGCCGCCAGCAGCCTCAACACACAAGCCGCAGAGCTGGTCAGCGTGGTGTCCGCTTTCAAGATCGTGGCGTCGCAGGACCACCCTGCACTCGCATCTGCGCCGCGCGGCTCACCGGTCGCGGCCCACCCCCGGTCGCTCGCACGCGCCCCCCAAGGCCAGGGCGCCTACATCGCGCACTGAGGCACGCTCAGCCGGCTGCCCACCTTGTGCAGCCCGAGAACCAGCAAGCCACCTTCGGGTGGCTTTTTTTTGAATCACCCAGCTGGGGAGAAACATCAGGGGCGGGCGGTGCACAAAGGAAACGGCCGCCACGACAGGCGGCCACCGACGGCGGCAGCGACCGCTCTGCAGCCCGCTCAGATCAGGCCAGCAACGAGTGCACGCAGCCGCTGCCAGCCTTGCACCATGGCATCGCCGGCCCCGGCGGCTGCGTGTGCTTCGGTAGAGCGGGCACACTCTGCCGCGTCGGCCTCGCCCAGCATGGTGAGCACCGACTTGAGGTTGTGCGCCACATGCCGCAGCGCCTCACAGTCACGCACGGCGACGGCAGCGTCGCCCGTGCGCAGGTCGGCCCCGAACTGCACGCTGCATGCCTGGCGATAGGTGTCATAGAGCACCCGGTTGCCACCAAAAAAATCGTTGACGGGGTCCAGGGCACGCGCGGGGGGGCCGGCGGGAGTTGCAGGCGCTGCCGCCACACTGGCCAGCGCCTCCGATACGCAGGCCATGAGGGCCCCTACCGATGACGGCTTGTGAAGCACACGCCACACCCCCAGCGCCTCAAGCTGGCGCTCGATGGTGGTATTCAGCCCTCCGCTGAACACCACCGTGCGGCATGCGAGCGTGGACGCGGGTACCGCCGTAGAGGCAACGGTTCGGTCCCGGATCCACGCCAGCAGATCCTGCCCCGGTCCGTCCGGCAAAGACAGATCCGTGATCACCACGGATGCGCCAGCAGATTCCAGTGAGCGCCGGGCTTCGGCCAAGGTGCCGCAATGCACCAGTTCGACCTCCAGCGGATCCAGCGTCATCTGGATGAACCGGCGCACGTTCAAATCGTCTTCGACCACGAGCACGCGCGATGTGGTCATGGGAGGCCCCGGCATTGGTTGGCAGAACGGCAGACTTTCGCGCCGCAGGGGGCAGATCGGGCTGTCTTCACAGCTTCTCTGCCGGCTGCGGCTGCAGGAATCCGGCCAGCAACGCCGGCAGCTCCTGCGCCAGTCGCGGCTTGTGCACCACGGGCAGGCCCGCCAGGGCAAAACCGTAGGGTCCCCGCTGCTCTTCATCCAGCGAAGTGACCACGATCAGACGGCTGCGCTGGAACTGGGGGTGTGAGCGCAGGCGGGCAATGAGCGTCGCCCCATCGATGCCAGGCAGGAGGATGTCCACGATGAGGACGTCGGGCTTGAGCTCGCCGGCCATCGCCAGGCCGACGATGCCGTCGTCCGCCACATGCAAATGGACGCTTGGGAAGTGGTGCGCCATCAGCAGCTTGACCAGGGTCTGAAAGTGCGTGGAATCCTCGATCAGCAGCACGCGCTGCGGGGCGGCTGCAGCCGACTCCGCGTGGCCTCCGCCCCGTTCGGCGCGGGGCGAATCCGCTGACACGGCCGCCGCGATCTCCGGTCCCGGCAGCGGGGACGGCGATGACGCCCCCCCTTGCCGCCGCGCCAGCCATTGCTCGACCGAGGCCTTCGCAATGCGCCGATGCCCCCCGGGGGTCTTCCACGCCTCGAGTTCCCCCCGGTCCACCATCAGCTGGACAGACCGCACGGCCATCCCCAGCACCCGCGCCACATCGCGCGTACTGCAATCCTCCGGCAACGAAGCCATTTCGCTGGTGTCCATGCGCGAGATTTTATCAGTTCAAGAAACCGTTTTTATGATAAAATTGATACATTCGCACATAAAATTCGCATCATGAGCCAACGCATCTTGATTGTTGAAGACCACGCCGACATCCGGCGGCTGATCCGCATGACGCTGGAATTCGAGGACCATGAAATCCACGAGGTCACCAACGCTGACGAAGGGCTGGCCGCAGTCGAACGCTTGCGCCCCCAGCTGCTGCTGCTGGACATCATGATGCCGGGCAGCATGGACGGCCTGGCGCTTTGCCGTCTGGTCAAAAGCACCCCCGCGCTGGGCAGCCCCTGGGTGGTGCTGCTGACAGCGCGCGGGCAAAGCCAGGACATCGAAGCGGGCATGCTGGCCGGCGCCGATGCGTACTTGCTCAAGCCCTTCAGCCCGTTGAAGCTGATCGAGACTATCAACAGCCTGGGCACGACCTTCATGGAAGCACCATGAGCCAGGCAATCCACAGGCGGTCGAGACGCTGATGAAGCAACCAGCACAAGCATTCAAGCCGACTGCTGTGAATTGCTTTGCGCATCACCGCGCGGGACATCCTGGCCCTGCGCGACCGCGTGACCGCGGTGCGTATGGCCTTTTTCTAACGAGCAGGGAGGTCGCGCCATGACAGCGAGCATCTTCCAACAATGGGCCGCCGCAATGGCCCTTTTCACGGGCGCCATGGGGTGCATTCCTGCCGGCGCAGGCGAGGTTCAAAACCGCGTTCTCGCAGAGGGGGAGCTCAAGGTCTGCATCTGGCCCGCCTACCAGGGCATCACATTTCGGGACCCACGTTCCGGCCGGCTGAGCGGGCTGGACATTGACCTGGCCACAGCGCTGGCGAGCGACCTGCACGTCAAGCTGCGGTTCGTCGACTCGTCCTTCGTGGCCCTGGTGTCCGACCTGCTCACCGATGCGTGCGACGTGGCCATGTTCGGTGTGGCCATGCTGCCGCAACGCACGGAACGGCTGCAGTTTTCGGCGCCCTATCTGCAAAGCGACATTTACGCGGTAACAACCCGCAGCAGCCGGGTTGTGCGGCAATGGGACGACATCGACCAGCCGGGCGTGCTGGTGGGCGTGCAGGCGGGCACTTTCATGGAGCCCGTGATGCGGCAACGCCTGCGTCGCGCGGGGCTGGTCTCGATCCAGCTCCCGCAGACGCGGGAGCGAGAGCTCCTGGCGGGCCGGGTGGATGTGTTCATGGTGGACTACCCCTACGGCCACGCCTTGACCGAAAACACCGACTGGGCTGCGTTGCTAGGACCTGCCAAGCCCTTTCATGTGCTGCCCTACGCCTACCCCAGCAAGCCGGGCGACGCCCAGTGGCAAGCCACGCTCAATGGCTTTGTCGAACGCATCCGGCGAGATGGCCGGCTGGATGCCGCGGCGCGCCGTCATGGGCTGGAGAAGCTCCTGCTGCCCTAAGAACGTGTTCAAAGAGCCTCCAAGACTCCATGAAGCAAATCATTTCTACGGCCCGGCGCCGTTTCTCCCGCATCGCAAGCTACCGAGTGCTGGCTGGCGGTCTGGCCCTCACGCTGAGCGTGCTCGTCGGCACGGCAGTCCTCATGTGGCTTGAGCTGCGCAGCGCCGAGGCGCAGGACCGGCGCCAGCTCGATTTGCTGGCCACCGTCATGGAGGCCCAAAGCACGCAGGTGTTTGACAACGCCAAGCTGGCCCTGGATAGCTTGGCCAAGAGCGTGGCAGCTGGCGACCGGACCGCCGCACAGCTTCAAGAGCAGCAGTCAATGCTCCTGCAGGGCCTTCCGTTCCTGCGCAGCATGGCCGTCGTGAGCCTGCAAGGCCAGGTGCTGGCATCCACAGCGCCCGCAGACCGCAGCGGGCAGATTGACCTGCAGCAACTGCAGTTGACCTCCCTGACCGAAGAGCGCGCCACCATCGGCCCCTGGGCGCCGGGTCGCACGCTGACCCATGACGCCCGCCACAACACGGCGCCCCCTGCCCTGGGCTTTATCCCGATGGCCCGCCTGGTTCGGGTCTCGGCTGGCGTCCCGGTCGCGCTGGTGGCGCAAATCAATCCTGATGCCCTGGCGACTTACCAGCAGCGGCTGTTGGAGGCCGCCGCACCTGGCACGCAAGTGCTGCTGGCGCTGGACAACGGCTCCCTGCTGAGCCAGGTCGGCAACCCGGACCTGCCCCCGGGCAGCAGCCTGGGAACGCAACCGTTGTTCCAGGGCCTGCAGCCCGGACATCGGGGGACGCACGGGCCTCTGCAGGCCACAGCTTCGACTCCTTCGCGCAGCCTCGGCGCGTGGCGCCGGTCCGCCACCCATCCCATGCTGGTCCTGGTGGAGCAGCCTTACGAGGCCACCACCGCACAGTGGCTGGGATCCTTGCGAGGTCCGCTGCTGTTCATGGCCGTGGCGCTGACAGTGATCGGTTTTCTCACCCGTGTGGCATGGCGCAACGCCCGCGCTCGCGAAGCCGCACAGCGCGAACGCGACGAAGCCCAGCAAGAAACCGCCCGGCGGGAGCAAGAGCTTTCCGTGTTGTTCAGGAGTGTGCAGGAGCTGATCTTCCGCACCGATGCGCAAGGCGCGATACGCTTCGCCAACCCCCGCTGGCAGGCCATGACCGCCCAACCCGCTGAAATGGCGCAAGGGCAGCATCTGTGGGACGTGGTGCACCCTGAATTCCGCGACCGCGTGGGCGCGTTGTTCGATCCGAAGGACCCTTCGGGCATCCGCATGGCCCAGGCGCACTTCTGCGGCCCCGCCGGCGAGACGCATGCGCTCGATATTTCCGTGGTTCCCTTGCGCGACCGCTCCGGCAGGCTGCGTGGTTTCGCCGGCAGCGCTGTGGATGTCACCGCCCTGCTGGCGGCGCAACAGCGCCTACAGGAGCAGCTTGCCTTCACGGGGCAGATCTTCGAATGCAGTCCGCTGCCCATCTGCATGACGGACCCGCAGGGCCGCTACCTCTCGGTCAACCAGGCATGGGAGGCATTCATGGAGCTCTCCCGCACCGAAGTCCTGGGAAAGCGCGCCGCCGAGGTTCTGCCACGCGAAGAAGCGCGGGCGTACAGCGCGCACGATGAGCAAGTGCTCAGCGATGGCGGGCGCCTGCGCTACCAGGAACACGTCCGGGGAGCGGACGGGCGCTGGCGCGACGTGCAGATCACCAAGGTCCTCGTCCCCTCCCGGCAGGGTCCGCCGGCGGGCATCCTGGTGGCCAAGATGGACATCACCGAGTTCCTGGCCGCGCGCGACCTGGCCGAGGAAGCCTCGCGCTCCCAAGCGGAATTCGTGGCCAACATCAGCCACGAACTGCGAACGCCCTTGCAGTCCATCCTGGGCTTTTCCGAGCTGGGAGCAGAACGCGGACGCCACCAGGGCCGGTTCGCGTCCATGTTCGCGGAGATCCACGATGCGGGCCAGCGCATGCTGGTGCTGGTCAATGACCTGCTCGACATCGCCAAAATCGAGAGCACGGTGGGGACTTTCCATTTCGACCGCGCCGACGTGCGCGAACTGATCGAGCACGTGGCGGGCGAGATGGCACCCATGCTGAGCGGCAAGCGCCTGAGCTTGAACCTGCGCCTGGGCCGTGTACCGTTGATCGCCAAGGTCGATCCGACGCGCTTCCAGCAGGTGGTGCGCAACGTGCTGGGCAACGCCGTGAAGTTCTCGCCCGAAGACAGCATCATCGAAGTGGCGGCCCAGGCCTCGCACGACCACAGCATCCAGATCCAGGTGCGCGATCAAGGGCCGGGCATTCCCGCAGCTGAGCTGGAGACGGTGTTCCAGCCGTTTGTCCAGTCGAGCAAGACACGCGACGGTTCGGGCGGCACGGGCCTGGGCTTGGCCATCTGCCGCAAGATCATCGCCGCCCATGGCGGGAGCATCCACGCCACGAACGCACCCGATGGGGGCGCAATATTCCATATCATGCTGCTGACCGCCGAATACACCGACACGATGCCGGCGCCCCTCGCATGATCAAGCACTTGCTGCCCCAGTCCCGGTGGCGCCGCGACCCGGCGCTCACCTACTTCATCGTGGCCTGCGTGTTCAGCGCCCTGGTGCTGCTGGGTGCCTGGGCCACCATGGCGACCATGCTGAACTGGCAGTGGAAGGAGACTCTGGGCGCGGAGATGCGCCAGAACGCCAACATCGCCGTCGCCCTGAAGGCACACACCCTTCGCATCCTGGACACCGTGGATCAGGCCATGGGGCGACTCGAGAACACCGCCAAAGATGGGCCAGTGGAAGGCGGCGACCTCATCGCCATCGCCAACGAAACCGGCATGGTGCCCCATGTTCTGACGCAACTCTCGCTCATCGGTCCCGATGGTCGCTTCCAGGGCAGCAACCTCGACCCGGACGGCTCCCGCAGCAACCATGTGAACCTGATGGACCGCGATCACATCCGCGTCCATCTGCAACCCGATACTGCGGGGCCAGCGGCCAGGGGCATGCTGCACAACGGCCTCTTCATCAGCAAGGCCATCGTCGGCAAGGTGTCTGGCGTCGCCAGCATTCAGCTGTCGCGCAAGATCGTTGGGAGCAATGGCGCCACCCTGGGCGTGGTGGTCGCCTCGCTCAACCCGGGCCATTTCGCCGACGTCTACCGCCATGTGGAACTGGGCAGCGAAGGCGGGGTCGTCCTGGCGGGCCTGGACGGAACCCTGCGGGTGCGCGTCAGGGGCGGTGCCACCCTGGAGGCTGACAAGCCGCTGCCCACGGCGCTCCTGCAAACCGTGCAAGACAAGGAAAGTGGCGCGGTACTCAGCGCATCCGCCGATGGCCTATCGCGCATCATCGGCTTCAGCCGCGTGGGTGGCTACCCGCTGGTGGTTCTCAGCGGAACCTCGGAGGAGCAGGCTTTCGCGCCATGGCGCACCACACGCAACACCATCTTCTGGCTGACGGTGCTGCTGAGCATTGCCGTGATCGCTTTCGTGGCAGTGTTCCTGGGCAGCATCCGCCGGCTGGCCGTCAGCCACGCGGCGCTGCAGCACAGCGAGGCCAAAGCCCAGCACGCCAACCAGGCCAAAAGCGAGTTTCTCGCGGCAATGTCGCACGAGTTGCGCACCCCTCTGACCAGCATTCGCGGCTTCGCCGAACTGATGGAGCTGCGCAGCAAGGACGCGCAGACCCGCGAGCAGGCCAGCTACATCCGCCATGGAGCCGAACACCTCAACGCCTTGCTCACCGAAATCCTGGACCTGGCCCGCATTGAGGCCGGTGCGATGCCGGCACATTTCGAGGCGGTGGATCTGCAGGGCCTGGTGCAGGACGTGATCGAACTCTTTCGCGTCAGCGCCCTGGCCAAGTCGCTGGCGCTCGACGCCACCACGGCTCCGGCCGTGCCGCAGCGCCTGGTCACGGACGGTCTCAAGCTCAAGCAGATCCTCAACAACCTGCTGTCCAACGCCATCAAGTTCACGCCCTCCGGCGCCGTGCGCCTGGAGGTGGCGATGAGCCCCGATGACCGGGCGGTGCTCTTTCATGTGTCAGACAGCGGGCCGGGCATACCGGCCCACCTGCACGACACTATTTTCGAGAAGTTCAGCCAGGGACACGCACGCATCAGCTACGAACATGGCGGCACGGGCCTGGGGCTTTCACTGTCGCGCGCGCTGGCCAAGCTGCTGGGCGGCGCCCTGACGGTAGTGTCCCGCGCGGGGGACGGCTCCACGTTCACGTTGTCGCTGCCCGTACAAGCCCCAATCACCTCGACCTCGCCCACGATGGCCGAGCCGTGAGCGCGAGGGAGTTGGCACCGCCGTTTTTCGTCAGCAGGCCGGTCAGAGCGCGTGCCCGAAGCGGTCCAGGCGCGGTGCCCAGTTCGACAGGATGTCGGCCGACACCAGCACGCGCCGCGCCTGGCCGATGAGCAGATGGCGCGGCACGAAACCGATGAAGCGCGAGTCGGCGCTGTTGTCCCGGTTGTCACCCAGCACCAGATACTGCCCCTCGGGCACGGTCACCGGGCCGAAACTGCTCCGTGCCGAAACACCTTGCAGCCACTGCACCCGGCGCTCCTGGCCGGCCAGGTGCTCGGTCCATCGGGTGGCGGGCACCTGGGCACCCAGTTCAGCCAGGGTTTCGATCACAGCCTCGGGCGCCTCGTAGCGCGCCGCTTCGCCGTTGAGGTAAAGCACCTCGTCGCGCATCTCCAGGGTGTCACCCGGCAGCGCCGCGATGCGCTTGATGAGCCGCCTGCCGTCCTGCGGCGACGAAAAGGTCACCACGTCGCCCCGCTTGGGCTCGCCCAGGCGCGCCAGCACCACGTCGGTCAACGGCAGCTTCAGGTCGTAGGCCAGGCGGTTGACGAAGACCACATCCCCCTCCAGCAACGTGGGCCGCATGGAGCCCGAGGGAATGGGGTTCCAGTCGGCCACCGCGGTGCGAAAGATGCCCAGGCACAGCAAAAACACAAGGAACCCACGGTTCGAATGAATCCATTTCTTCAGCAGCATCGCAACAAGCTCCCGCGCTCGACAACGGCGCGCCCTGCTCGGACGCGATGCTTGCCGCTTGGTTCCGTCGCACGGGGGCGAAAGCCGCCACCTGCAGAGATCTCCTCAGCGCCACAGACTGCCCGCTTGCCACCGCGCTGGCAGCGCGCGCAGCCCCACCAGTGCACCCGCGGAACTGGCGTCTCCGGGCCGCTGGGTGCGTCCCTTCGAGGGGAAGCGGCGCAGCCGCTCTGGGGGGCTACCTCTTCTTCGCCCGCGGGTGCGCCGCGTCATACACCTGGGCCAAGTGCTGGAAGTCAAGGCGCGTATAGACCTGCGTCGTGGTGATGTTGGCGTGGCCCAGCAGCTCCTGCACCGCGCGCAGGTCGCCGCTGCTTTGCAGCAGATGGCTGGCAAACGAATGGCGCAGCATGTGCGGGTGCACGGGCGTGGTCAGGCCGGCCTGCTGGCTGCGCTGGCGCAGGCGCAGCCAGATCGACTGGGCCGTGAGCCGCTTGCCGCGCTGGCCCACGAACAGCGCCGTGTCGAGCAGCGCCGAACCTTCGCCGCCAAACGGCGCAGCCCGCAAGGCCAGCCACGCCTGCAACGCCGCCGTGGCCGCGCTACCCACCGGCACACTGCGGCGCTTGCTGCCCTTGCCGAACACGTGGGCCTCGCCGGCTTGCAGGTCAACCCAGCCCCGGCCCAGGCGCTGGGTGTCGGCGTTGGGAAGGGCATCGAGTCCCGCGAGTTCGCCCACCCGCAGTCCGCAACCGTAGAGCAGCTCGACCATGGCCGCATCGCGCGCCTCCAGCCAGGGGTCGGCGCCAGATTGATCGAACTCGGCGAGCCGTACCGCGTCGTCCACGGGGAGTGCCTTGGGTAGCGGCTTGGGTGCCTTGGGGGCACGCACGTCCTGCACGGGGTTGTGGGGAACCAGGCCCTGCCGCCCGGCCCAGGCAAAGAATCCCCGCCAGCCCGAGAGGATGAGCGCAATGCCCCGCCCGCTGCGCCCCCCGCTGTGCATCTGGGCCACGAAACGGCGGATATGGGCGCTCGTGAGCTGCAGCAACGGCACGTTGACCCCGGCGGAAAACTGCGCAAGCTTTTCAAGGTCCAGCGTGTAGAGCGCAAGCGTGCGTGCCGCAAGCCGCTTCTCCACGCGCACGTGCTCCAGGTAGCGCAGGACGTGGGGGTCGGGGTGTGCCTGAGGCATCCCGCTGCGGCCTTAGAAACGGCGCGCGGCGCACGCGACTGGGGCGGCACCGTTGAGCGGACGGCGCGCAAGGGCCGCCCTTCCGCCCAGGCGGCGCCTCGCTTGCGTGCCCAGGCGGCGCTTCGCTTGCAGGCGCTGGCGTCGTCCCCCCGCCCGCGGTGCGGCGCTGCGAGAGTGGGGGGAAGCGGCGCAGCCGCTCAGGGGGTGTGTCATTTCAAGCGCAGCAGCGCAGCGCTGGCGATTTCCGCCATGCGCGACAGGAAATCGGTCCCCATGGTGGCGTCAAACCGCTGCGGATCGTGCGATCCCAGCACCAGCAGGCCAAACGCGGGCGTGGCGCTGTCGATGGCACCCTGGCGCAGTGGCAGCAGGGCCAGCGACTGGGCGGGCTCGCCCGCTTCCTGGGCCAGCCAGGCGGCGGGTTCGAAGCCCAGGTTGGGGCCGCAGAACGGCATGGTCAGCGACGAGGCGAACGCACGCGCGTCTTCGCTCACGCCCTGGGTGAAGTCGGCATCGATGTACGGCGCGGCCACTTCCCACACCCGCACCGCCGCCTGGGGCACGTCGAACAGCGTGCGCACGCCATCGACCACGGCCTGGGGCAGGTCGAACGGGTCGCGCACCTGCAGCAGGCTGCTGGTCCACTGGTGGACCTTGTGGGCAATGGCCGCGTTGTCGGTGCTGTTGCGCACCATTTCCATGATGCGGTGCTCCAGCCCCTTGATCTTCTCGCGCAGCATCTCCGCCTGGCGCTCCTGCAGGCTCACCGCGCGCGCGCCGTGGGGGCTGGTGATCTGCACGCTGGCCAGCACTTCGGCGTGGCGCTCGAAGAAGCCCGGCGTGTTGGCCAGGAACTGGGCGATGTCGTCTTCGGTGATGGGAGGGATGTGGGTGGTCATGGGAGGGTGTCAGGGATGTCGATCTGGCCTTCGAACACGGTGGTCGCCGGGCCGGTCATGAAAACGGAGTCGGCCTCCTGGCCGCTCCAGGCAATGGTGAGGCGGCCGCCGCGCGTGTCCACATGCACCTCGTGGTCGAGCAGGCCCAGGCGAATGCCCGCAGAGACAGCCGCACAGGCCCCCGTGCCGCAAGCCAGGGTTTCGCCCACGCCGCGCTCGAACACACGCAGCCGTACATGGCCGCGGTCCACGATCTGCAGGAAACCCGCGTTCACGCGCTGCGGAAAACGCGCATGGCTTTCGATCAAGGGCCCCGCCTCCGCCACGGGAGCAGTGTCCACGTTGTCCACCAGTTGCACGGCATGAGGGTTGCCCATCGAGACAACCGCTACCAAAACAGTAGCTTTCAGCGCTTGGCCATCCAGCGTCAGAGGCCATTTTTGTCCCGATCCTTGCGCTACGGGGCTGAGGCCGGTGGTGTCAAACGGCACTTGGCCGGGATCGAACCGGGGCCGCCCCATGTCCACCGTCACGCGGCCATCGGCGGTCAAGCGCGGGGCGATCACGCCGCTTTTCGTCTGAACCCGGATGGTCTCCTTGCCTGTGAGGCCCCGGTCGTGAACAAACCGCGCAAAACAGCGGGAGCCGTTGCCGCACTGCTCCACCTCGCCGCCATCGGCGTTGTGGATCACGTATTCGAAATCGATGCCGTCGGCCGCTGCCTCGGGGGTGGGGGCGCGCACCGTGAGGATCTGGTCCGCCCCCACGCCAAAGTGGCGGTCGGCCAGGAAGCGGTACTGCGCCGCAGACAGACCCAGGCGGCCCTGGGTTTCGTCGAGCACCACGAAATCGTTGCCCGCGCCTTGCATTTTGGTGAAGCGAATCAGCATCCGACGGATTATCGTCGTTGGGATCCTCGGCACGAATCCCGCCGGACAAATGGGCGCTGCGGATCGGGATGGGCCGTAAGAACGTGTCTACGATCTTTTCAGGACCGCGCAAGTACCTTGCCGGGATGGGATGCAAGGCGCGGTGCGCAGCCAATAGCTCGGCTATTGGCAAACGCCGCAACGCCGCAGACCGCCCGGCAAGGCACTTGCCCGAGGGGTTGGAGTGAAATCGGGCGATTGGACACCCCGGCTGCTTGCATGGGCACGAGCCCATGCGGCGCATCCGAAGCATCCACGCATCCCGATTGCACTCCAACGCGGCCCCGAAAAGATCGTAAACACGTTCTAAGGCGCAAAACCCAGTAATTGCCGCAGCCATTGCGAGTATTGCTTGCGCGGCAGACCGCCCGAGCCCGCAGATGCACACGGTTCGGCAATTCGTGCAGAGGAGCCCCAGACCGCCAATCACCCCGGGCAGCGCCGGTTTTCATCGCGAACTAGGCTTGCGTTCTTTTGGCGCCTGTGGCCGCCCTCTTCACCAACGCAAGGAGTCCTGCATGACCGACCTTTCCGCCTTCGCCATCACCCGCAAGTGGCCCGCACGGCACCCGGACCGCATCCAGCTCTATTCCGTCCCCACGCCCAACGGCGTGAAGGTGTCGATCGCTCTGGAGGAACTGGGCCTGCCTTACGAGCCCCACCTGGTGAGCTTCGAGCGCAACGACCAGATGTCGCCCGAGTTCCTTTCGCTCAATCCCAACAACAAGATCCCCGCCATCCTGGACCCGAACGGTCCGGACGGCCAGCCGCTGGCGCTGTCGGAATCAGGCGCCATCCTGGTCTACCTGGCGAGCAAGGCCGGGCAGCTACTGCCGCAGGACACGGCCGGCCGCTACGAGACCCTGCAATGGCTGATGTGGCAGATGGGCAGCGTCGGCCCCATGTTTGGCCAGCTCGGGTTCTTTCACAAGTTCGCGGGGAAGGACTTTGAAGACAAGCGCCCGCGCGACCGCTACGTGGGCGAATCGAAACGGCTGCTGGGCGTGCTCAACCAGCGCCTGCAGGGCCGCCGCTGGGTGATGGGAGACGAATACACCATCGCCGACATCGCCATCCTGCCGTGGGTGCGCAACCTCGTGGGTTTCTATGGTGCGGGCGACCTGGTGGATTTCGGCCAGTTCACCGAGGTGCAACGGGTGCTGGACGCTTTCGTGGCCCGCCCGGCGGTGGCGCGGGGGCTGACGATTCCGGCGCGGGGCTGACCCCGCAGAGCCCGCTGACCTCGCTGATCCGACGGTTTTTCCCATCCGCTTTGATTTTGATCAGAGCGCCTGGCCTGCGCCCTGCGGACGCGGCCCCTACCATGGACCCGTTTCTTTCTTCATCACCGGGAACAACCCATGGGATTGACCGTCACCGTTCTGGAAGACCTGGGCGCGCGCAATCTTCAGGCTGCGGCCCAGGCGGCCCTGCAGGAAAACAACGCCATTGCGCTGATCGAACTGCTGGAAATGCTGTGGAGCTGCGATCTGCAAGGCGCAGGCACCGTCATCGACGCGGTACTGCAGCGCCTGCAGCAGCTGAGGGCCACGCGCTGATGGAGGGCGCCCGGGCCCAACCGGGCACCAGCGCCACCCGGCCACCCCCGGGATAATGCGGCGATGCCCCGCCCCACCCAACAGCTGCACCCCCACCGCGAACCCGTCGCCACGCGCCCCGCTGCCACCGTTCTGCTGCTGCGCGACGCGCGGGAAGGAAACGGTGGCATCGAAGTCCTGATGACACGCCGCTCGGACCAGGCCAGCTTTGCGCCGGGCGCCTACGTGTTCCCAGGGGGGGGCATTGATGCGCTGGACGCCGACGCCGCCACGCATGCTGCGGCCGACCGGCGTCCGACGCAAAGCGATCTGCACCTCACGCAGGCCATCGCGGCCATCCGCGAGAGCTTTGAAGAGCTGGGCGTGCTGCTGGCGCGCCATGCCGATGGCCGCATGGCTGGCGCCACCGACATCGCCGCCATCGACCGCCACCAGCCTTTGGTGGCGCAATGCACCGCGCGCGGCCTGCGGCTGGCGGCCGACAGCGTGTTCATGCTGGCGCACTGGATCACCGACCGCGACCTGCCGCGCCGCTTCGACGTGCCCTTCCTCGTCGCCCGCATGCCCGAGGGCCAGGAGCCCGTGGCCGATGAAGCCGAGCAATTCGAGCCCGTGTGGGTAAAGCCCGCCGACGCGCTCGCGCGGCACGAGGCGGGGCAGTTCTTCATGATCTTCCCCACCATCCGCACACTGCAGCGGCTGGCCACGTTTGCCACCACCCAGGCCGTGTTCGACGCGCTGGCCGACGAGCAGCCCCTGTGGACCAGCTGCCCACGCGCGGGCACCCTGGCCGGCAAGGAGGCGCGCTACATGGAAGGCGACCTGCCTTACGGAGAGCTGGCCCTGGTCTGCCCCGACGGGCAGATCGTGCACCCGCTGGACTGGCAGACCGAGCGCCCCGTACCGCTCCTGCGCAACGTGCAGCGCCTCACCGCCCCCAACCCCGGCGTGATGACCGGCCCCGGCACCAACAGCTACCTGGTGGGCGACCCGGCCACGGGCTACATCGCCATCGACCCCGGCCCGGCCGATGCCGATCACCTGGACAAGCTCTGGCGCGCCGCGGGCGGCGACATCCGCATGATCGTATGCACCCACTCGCACGCCGACCACGCCCCCGGCGCCGCGCCGCTGCAGGCGCTGTGTGTGCAGGCCGGCCGGGCACGGCCGCCCATCCTGGGCCTGCCGTCTGCGCCCACGGCCCGCGCCGCCAGCGCATTCACGCCAGACAGGCCGCTACAAAATCATGAGCTGCTCACGCTTTCTGGACAAGCGCCAGACGGCAAAATCACCCATACGCTGCAGGTCATTTACACCCCGGGCCACGCGGCCAACCACCTTTGCCTGCTGCTGGTGGAAGACGCCCTGCTCTTCAGCGGCGACCACATCCTGAACGGCAGCACCACGGTGATCGACCCGCCCGACGGCAACATGGCCGACTACCTCGATTCGCTGGACCGGTTGGACGCCGCGTGCGCCGAGCACGGCGTGGAGTTCATCCTGCCCGCGCACGGCTACGTGCTGGGCGATGCGCTGGGCGCGATTGCCAAACTCAAGGCCCACCGCCTCGCCCGCGAAGCCAAGGTGCTGGCCGCCATGCAGGCGCTGCCAGGCGGCAGCATGGACGACTGGGTGCGACACGCCTACGACGATGTGCCGCCGCGCATGTGGCCAGTGGCCCAGCGCTCGCTGCTGGCCCATGTGGAACGCATCCGCTCGCTGCAGCCCGGGAATGATTGAGGTCCCCTGAGCGCGCTGCGCACCGTGCCCCTCTGGAGGACGCCACCGGTGGCCCGGCGAAGCCGGCTCCACGGGGGCATTGGCGTGAAGGCAGCGCCAGCGGGGTAGGCAACCCCGACAATCCCGCCGGTGCCCCTTCGATTCGCGTGCCGCGAATACCTACCTCCCTTTATGACCGACCACCATCCCGACCCCACCCACATCCGCCTGGCTAAACGCGTGGCCGAACAACTGAACTGCTCGCGCAGCACGGCCGAGCAATTCATCGAAGGCGGCTTTGTGAGCGTGGACGGACAGTTGGAAGAAGCCCCCGGCGCGCGCGTGCGCCCCGACCAGGCGGTGGCGGTGGCACCAGACGCCAGCCTGCTCGCGCTGACGCCGGTGACCCTGCTGCTGCACAAGCCGGCGGGGTTTGAAGCCGGCCTGGGCCTGCCCGCCGGGCCAGCCGCCCACGCCAGCCGCAGCCAGGGCGCGACGCCCGCCACCACGCTGCTGAGTGCCGCGTCCCACCTGGCCGAGGACGCCTCGGGCATCCGCGTGCTGCAGCGGCACTTCAAGCAGCTGGAATGCTTCACGCCCCTTCCCACGGAGGCCAGCGGCCTGGTGGTCTACACCCAGGACAAGCGCATCGCCCGCAAGCTGGCGGAAGACATCGAGTCGCTGGAGCAGGAATGCATCGTGGAGGTGAAAGGCGACATTGCACCGAACGGCCTGCAGCGCCTGTGCCATGGGCTCTCGTTCAACGGCCGCCCGCTGCCGCCCATCAAGGTCAGCTGGCAAAGCGAGACCAAGCTGCGCTTTGCGCTCAAGGGCATCCGGCCGGGGCAGATTCCATCCATGTGCGAAGCCGTGGGCCTCACGGTGGTGGGCATCAAGCGCATCCGCATCGGCCGCGTGCCGCTGGCCAAGGTACCCGAAGGGCAGTGGCGGTATCTGCAGCCCTGGGAGAGGTTTTAGGGGTCCTCTGCACGAATCGAGCGGCAAGTGGGCGCTGCGGATCGGGATGGAATGCAATTGGCGGCCCTGCCCGCGGGTTCGGTGTCAGCCCAACCCAAGCCGTTCACGCTGAGCTTGTCGAAGCGCGTCGCCAAGCTTCTACAAGCCCACCCCGAACGGTGGGTTCAAACTTCCAAGCGGCCAGTTCGCAGCTACCAAATTCATAGCTGCCAGCGCTTGTTGGAAAAGCGCCAGAGGACAATTTGGCATGAGATTTTCTGCAGGACCGCTGCTACACTGCGCGGCAAACAGGAGGGAGTCCATGAGCCAAGTTCCATCAGACCAAGCCGGCGCAGCGGGGCCGGTGTCCACGTTCATGCCGCAGAACATCGACGCGCACCCGATGGAATTCACGGGCAGCGGGGGCGAATACTTCCGGGTGTGGATCGTCAACGTGCTGCTGTCCATCATCACGCTGGGCATCTACACCCCCTGGGCGCGGCGCCGCACGGCGCAGTATTTCTACAGCCACACGCTGGTTGCGGGCAGCCCGCTCGAATTCACCGCGCAGCAGCGCAAGATGGTGATGGGCTTTGTGCTGCTGATGCTCATCACCCTGGCCTACAACATCGCAGCCAACACGGGGCAGGATGCCGCGGTGGGTGTCTTGCTGCTGACCGGCGCCGTGCTCTCCCCGCTGATCTGGGGCAGCGCCATGCGCTTTCGGCTGGGCGCCACGCGCTGGCGCGGCCTGCGGCTGCAGTTCACCGCCAACTGGAAAGAGGTCTACATCGCGAGCTGGCCCCTGTTCGCGCTGGCGCTGGTGTGGTTTGGCGTGTTCTTTGGCATGCAACTCCTCTCGCCCGAGTTGGCCGAAGTCTTGCAGGAAGTCGAGGAAGAAGCCGCGCGCCCCAAGATGCCTTCGTTCACCCCGGCCATGGGCGCCTTGCTGCTGTTGGGCATGGTGCTGACCGTGCTGTGCTTCATCCGCCTCGAATACAACTACAAGAGCCTGCTGGTGCTCAAGGCCCAGGTGGGCGCCGAAAAAGGCCGCTGGAAGCCGGTGTACATGGACTTCGTCAAGGTGTGGCTGGCCACGGTGGCCGTGTTCATCCTGTGCGTGGTGGGGTTCTCGGCATTGATCGGCATCCTGGCGGGCAGCTCCATCGCCCTGGTGGCCAGCCAGAGCAGCCGCCTGGGGCTGTGGATGTTCGTGATCATCATCGTGTCCATCATCGCGGGCATCTTCATGCTGATCCTCGCGTCGGCCCCCGCCCGCGCTTACCGCGAGGCACGCATGTTCCAGCTGATGTGGAACAACATCGGCGTGAGCCAGGTGGCGCGGTTCAAATGCCACCTCAAGAGCGGCAGCTACGTGGGGCTGCGCATCAAGAACATGCTGCTCACCCTGCTCACGCTCGGCCTCTACCGCCCGTTTGCGCGGGTGAGTGAATACCGCATGAAATGCGAATCCGTCACCCTGCACGTCAAGGGCGGAGTGGAACAGGTGGCGGGCGCCATGGTGCGCCAGCAGCAAAACGGCCTGGGCGATGCGCTGGCGGATGCCGCAGGCCTGGACCTCATCGGTTGAGCATGCCCGCCCCCGTGAACGCAGACCTGATCCAAGGACGCTGGTTCGACGGCCAGAGCAGCAGAGCCCGCCCCGTGATGGTGGGCCTGCGGGCCACGCCCCAGGGCCCGTCGCTGGTGCTGCACCCGCTCTCACAGCCGGGCGCCGAGCCGGTCGTGTTCGCCTGGAAGGACGTGGGCTGGCCGGAGGCCTGGAACGAACACAAGCCCCAGCCCCGGGTGGTCGTGGACTTGCGGGACCACGGCAGCCTGGAGATCGATGCCGTGAGCGACTGGCGTGCCGCCCTCGCAGCCGCTGGCGAGCGCCCCGGCCTGGCCCAGCGCATGCAGACCCGCTGGCCCGTGCTGCTGGGTGTGACAGCCGTCGCCGTCATCGGCCTCGCCCTGTTTTACCGCTATGGCACGCCCTGGGCCGCTACCCAGCTCACCCGCTTTGTGCCCCTGGGCTGGGAAACCAGCGTGGCAGAAAATGTGCTGCGCCAGATGGACGATGGCACGCTCAAGCCCAGCAAGCTCTCCAAGGAGCGGCAGGCGCAGCTCAAGGCCCGCTTTGACGTCCTGGTGCAGCAAACGCCCACCACCTTTCACCGCTACCCCAACTACCGCCCGCCGCTGTCGCTGGAGTTTCGCTCGGGCATGGGCGCCAATGCCTTTGCCCTGCCCGGCGGCAAGATCGTGATGACCGACGGCATCGTGAAGGCCGCCGCCGACAAGGGCCTGCCCGACGATGCCCTGGTGGGCGTGCTGGCCCACGAGATCGGCCACGTGGTGTACCGCCACACCACCCGCATGGTGGTGGAGCAAGGCGTGCTCAACATGGGCCTGGGGCTGGCGCTTGGGGACGTGTCGGCCGTGGTGTCCACGGGCGCCTCGGTGCTGACCGGCCTGGCCTACAGCCGCAGCCACGAACGCGAGGCCGACTGCTACGCCATCGCCCTCATGCGCCACACCGCCCTGCCCACGGCGCCCATGGGCAAGCTGCTGCTGGCCATTGCGCACGACGAAGAGGAAGAAGAAGAAAACAAGAAGAAAGAAGAAGAAGAAGCAAAAGCAGGCCAGAACCAGGCAGCCGCACCCACGGCCGAGCCCGGCGCCAGCAGCCCCGAACGCGCGCGCCAGCGCAAGAAGGCCGAAGAGATGGCCTCGCATCCCGTGTGGTCGCTGCTCAGCAGCCACCCCGACACCGTGGCGCGAGCCAGCGAGCTGGAAAAGGGGCATGCGCCCCACTGCGCGAAAAACTGAGCCAGCCCTCGCCCCTTGCTGGGCAAGGCGGGCTGATTCCCGCCATCGGCAGAGCTTGAAGCGCGAGGGGGTTGGAAACCGCGGTGGGGAAACCGGGGATGGGAAATAAAGTGTGAAGCGCGCCGATAAGCCGGATTCTGTGCACCACGGTTGCCCGCAGTGTGACCGCCATTAATCTGGGCCGGGTGTCGCCACCACGGCTCGGTGCTACCTACCCGCCAGCTCTGCGGAACCACAT
>Ga0307408_100000273_pt1 | contig 51911 bp, 42 predicted proteins | sample 322Cmetagenome_FD_202116 | JGI IMG/M metagenome (GOLD analysis project Ga0307408, IMG submission 202116) | Maize rhizosphere microbial communities from greenhouse at UC Davis, California, United States - 322HYB-C-3 | ecosystem: Host-associated > Plants > Roots > Rhizosphere > Soil | place... | reverse complement strand
CCATTATACTCGTTGTTGCTACCCAGGCAAAAGGAAGCGTGTTAATCCATCAGAAAATGTTCGAGTCACGTTTATTCTTTACGGATAAATTGATTGATATGGGTGCGCAGATCATTCTTTGTGATCCGCACAGGGCAACAGTAATTGGTTTGGCACGTGAACACCATTTGCGTGGTATCAACATGACATCTCCTGATATTCGTGCCGGAGTTTCCTTATTGATTGCCGCATTATCTGCAAAAGGAAAATCGGTGATCCACAACATCGAGCAAATTGACAGAGGATACCAGGATATTGATATCCGTTTGAAAAACCTCGGAGCAGATATTCGACGCATTAGCTGATAGTTTATAGGTTCAAAAGGTTAAGAGTTCAAGTTTTAGACCCTTTTGAACAGCAGGCATTTGAACTATTGAACTATCTTTAAGTTATGAAAAGTCTATTGATCGTTTTAATAGCGGGATTTGCTTTATTAAGCCTTACATCCTCGCCAAAAGTAGCACCTGTTGTCGGTTCAACTGCTCCTGATATTCGTTTGCCGGGAGTGAACGGAGATACGCTTTCCCTGAAAAAACTGAAAGGAAAAGTAGTGCTGATTGATTTCTGGGCTTCCTGGTGCGGGCCTTGCCGAAAAGAAAACCCGAATGTGGTTGAAGTTTACAACAAGTATAAAAAAACAAAGTTCAAGAATGCCAAAGGATTTGAAGTGTTCTCTGTTTCCCTTGACAGAGATCAGGCAAAATGGAAGGAGGCTATCAAAACCGATGGTTTGATCTGGAAAAATCACGTGCTGGATGCAAATAACAAAGCTGGATCTGCTTACGGCGTTCAATTCATTCCAAGCGGTTTTCTTATTGACGGTGAAGGCAAGATTGTGGCAACCGGTGAAAGTTTGCGTGGACTGAAATTACACGTTGAGCTGGATAAGCTTAAAAAATAAACACATAGGTACATAGTTGACATAGAACATATAGTTTTTATTCGTTTGTCCTAATAACAGCTTATTCAATATTCATGTTATGTTTTTAAATTCTATGTTGCTATGTCAGAAAGCTATGTGAATATGTGCCACCGCTGTAGCTTTAGCGCAAGCGTTGTGGTAAAAATACGCCTATTGAAATCCGTAACTCAACTCCATGCGTAACTCCAAAAAACAAAAACAGATCATTATGAAAAAGATACTTTTCGGAATGTTTGCTATCGTTTCTTTGGCAGCATGTTCACAACAACCTACCGATACTACTGTAAGCAGACAAAGCGCTTCGGGAACGCAATACAATGAATTGAATAGCCAGGAGCAATCGGTTATACTTCACAAAGCAACCGACCGGCCTTTTACCGGAGATTATTACGATAAAACAGACAAGGGAGTTTACGTTTGTCGCCAGTGTAACAATCCGCTTTACCGTTCGGATGATAAGTTCGAATCGCATTGCGGCTGGCCAAGTTTTGATGATGAAATTGAAGGTTCTGTAATTCGTGTTCCTGATGCAGACGGAAGCCGCACCGAAATTATTTGTGCCAATTGTAAAGGCCATCTCGGGCATGTGTTCTTAAACGAAGGATTTACCGATAAAGAAACACGTCATTGTGTGAATACAAGCTCCATACTTTTCTATCCGTCAAAAGAAGTCAAGAACATTCCACCAGTAATCAAATAAGATTTTTTTGACTTTTGACTTTTGCTTTCTACCTTTAATTCATGGTTACGCTAAAGGAATATACGGATTACTGGTGTCATACGCTTGATAATCTATACGGGGAGAGGGAAGCAAAAAACATTCTGTTGCTGGCTTGTGAAGATGTGTTGAACTGGACGCGTTCCGAAGTTCTTGCCAATCAATCTCTGCAATTGAGCGACGAACATAAAGATGAACTGCAGGCGATTCTGGAGCGTTTGATCCAGGGCGAACCTTATCAATACATTGTCGGATTTACGTATTTCTGTGATTTGAGAATCGAAGTTTCACCTTCGGTGCTTATTCCACGACCCGAAACGGAAGAGCTCGCAGCGTGGATTCGTCACGATCTGCCTCCAGATTTTTCGGGAAGGATAGAGGATTGGTGCACCGGTTCAGGTTGTATTGCATTGGCTTTGAAAGATTTTTACAAACACGCTGAAGTTTACGGAATCGATGTTTCGAAAGATGCCATTTTCCGTGCGCAAAAGAATGCTGAAAAATTGAACATCGATGTGAAGTTTGAAATTCATTCCGCACTCGCAGATGAATATGCGTATGAAGAAAAGCTCGACGTTCTGGTTTCAAATCCGCCATATATTCCTGTTCACGAAAAAGAAAACATGAATCGCAACGTCCTGGAGTATGAGCCTGAACTGGCGTTGTTTGTCCCAAGCGACGAAGCGCAGTTGTTTTACCTGGCGCTTGGTGAGCAAGCAAAGAAACGTTTGAGAAAGGGAGGCTTTCTTTATTTTGAACTTCACGAAGAGTACGCCCACGAAACCAAAAAAGAAATGGAGAAACTGGGTTTCAAAAATGTTGAAGTTCGTAATGATATGCAGGGAAAACCGAGGATGCTGAAAGCCGTAAAGTAGGCTTCGAGTGCAAGATAGTTGCCTTCGAGAACCTCAGTCAACTATCTGCTGCTAATTCGTAATAAGTTCTTGCCAGCTGAAAGATGTTTGTCCAACTGCTACACGCATTCCGTCAATAACCTTGTTCATTCTGTCAATAACCACGGTTGCCTGTTCTCGTGTAAGATAAGTACCCGCCAAAACATTCAGCTCTTTTTTCAGTTGAGCAATTACCACCGCTGTTCGCATTGCGCTGAGGTAATCGTTCCCCGTTAATTTGTATCGATTCAGTTGTTCCTGGATTTCAGTATTCTTTGCAACCAGGTTGGTTTTCACAGGATCTGTATAAGTGTCCACTTCGAGTAAAGTTCCACGGTTAAGGAAGATATTCACTTCTGTTGATCGTAAACGGATCATTGATGAATCCATTTTACCTATTGTTCCGTATGCCGCCCATTCTGCTCTTTCACGTGCGCGAACGGTTTGAACACCATTCCATTCTCCCACACCGTTTCCTCTTCCCAAAGCCTCAAACTCCGGTTTTTTCACCAGTAAACTTTCAAAGAACATACGAACCGAAAGGCTGTCTTCTTGTTTCAAAAGCGGCTGTTTCAATTCCCATTTGTTCGATTCAAAGACATCGTTCAGCTGTAATTGAAGACGTGCATCGAAATCAGGTTTGGCATCCGTTAAACTCACGTGGAGCATTACTTCGTCTGCCTCATTTGAAAGCGGTGAGAACGGAATGGAAACAAGTCTGACTTCAAATCCACGCTGAATAGTATCTTCTTTAAAGGTGAATTCCTGGGTTAACAGATCGAAAGTAGTTGAATCCTCGAAAATGTACAACCCGTCCTTTTCTTCAAAAGTTGCCCAGCGTGTTCCGATAGCCTGTTTGTACTCGTTCAATCGTAAACGGTAAATCGCCAACAGATCAATTGCAGCGGCTTTTTCAAGCTCCAGTTCTCTGATTAGTTTCTCGTAGTAGGCAAGTTTGTCATACAGGAATACAATATCATTTTCGCTTCCTCTTTTTGGCTTGCCTTTGGAATGTGTAATTGGCTGCGGACGAGAATTGCTTCCGCTCGTTCCCATATCGGCCTTTTTGCGTTTCTTTTTCACCGAACGCGGAACTCTGTCGCTGGTTGTAATAGTGTTTTGATGAAGATCGGAATATTCCTTTTCTTCCTTCATGATCTTTAATTTCGTGTCGTCACGGCCTTCTTCTGCTTCCTTGATCTGGAATTCGTATCCTTTTTTACCGTATATCTTCTCTTCCAGATCGGCAATTTTTCCACTTTCCAGCGCATTAATCACTGTCATAAAGGTTCCTCCGGAACTAAAGGTAGAATCAGGTGAAAGGAAGCGCGTTTCATCCGACCCGAAAAGATGGTAGCTCAATCCGTTACGTTCAACTACCACGGTTGTTTGTTTATTGGAATTGTAGCCCCAAACATCAAAATGAAGCTGTGTGAGTTTGTTGTTTCCAACAGTTTCAAAATCCAGGGTTGGGAACATTAATGCGTCGAGATTTGTTTTGTCCCGCTTTTCAACCGGTTTTAATTTCACATCGTATGGAAACAATCCTACAGCTTTCGGCAAACCTTTGTTCCAACGACCGTTTTCATCTTTTTCACGTTCATTTAATAAGCCGGAAGTGTCGGAACCATCGCCTGCCGCTATTAATCGACTGTCGAATTTTGTAGCAATTCCGCCCAAAGCAAGATAGATCTCGTAAGCTCTTTTTTCAACATAGGAATTGATCGCATAACTGATCGCTTCTAATGTTTGGAGTTGTTCCTGCTCGTTAAGGAAATTGAAAGAAGCGACCATCGCATTTTTGTCCTGGAAATTCAAACTGGGATTAATAAGAGCCTGGATTTTCTTCTGAGGTTCATTTCCTTCGTCTGTTCGTTTTATAGCTGACTCTGGAAGTTTTTCCATCAGATAGCCATTGAATTCATTGAATTTCGGAAGGTAACGCTCAAGGTCTTTTTCACTTTGGCGCGATGCAAGCAATACCTTGTTCAATTCCCATAAAGCCATTTTGTTTGCCGCTTCGGCAATAATTCCCTGGGGCGATTTTCCGATTTCCGATGTGCGAATATTCAGTACAGTAGGATTATTGATAATGATCGTTTCAACGGAGTCATAATTGATTTCCTTGTTCATGAAGCGGATATCCGGCCCGTTGTATTCAAAATAACGTCCTATAGAATTGTCCAGGATAGGACTTTTCTTAACGATATGGTACAGGTATGCGCGTTCTTCGGGATTCAATTCTATCAAGCCCTGGGCTGACGATACGGAAACGAAACAACTAATGAAAAATATACAGGTAAAAAGTATTCGCATGCAGAAAAATTAACGATCAAATATCATAAAAATGCAAGGATGTTCAGATGTTACAGTTTTAGAGTTATAAACAAACTGCGGTGTTAATCTCTTCTATGGATGTTCATGGAAGAGCACAGATGTTTTTTTAGCTGGTTATGTCAAATGATTTTTCCTCTGTGTTCCTCCGTGTGCCTTCGCTGTAGCTATGGCGCAAGCGTTACCTGTCTGTAGGAAATAAAAAATCCCCGGTCGTCGAGCTTGTCGAGACGCGGGGATCCTGGTATGATAGATAGTTGTATTATTTAACCGTAATCTTAGATGTCAACGTACCGTTTACAGTTGTTGCTTTAACGATATATGTTCCTGCATTCAACTCGTCAACTGAAATTGCAGAAGTTCCCAAAGCAAGTTCAACAGTTTTGATCAGTTGACCATTCAATGCATAGATTTCAATTGATGCATCTTCTGTCAAACCATTAATGTTCAATACGTCAGTAGCTGGATTCGGGTAAACAGAAACACCTGTCAATTCGTTTGTTGCTACAGCCATGTAGTCATCAGGTTCGTAAGCGCTCAATACCAATCCTGTAATCGTTTGTGCTCCCAAAACTGTCAAGTCAAGTGTAGAATGAACGAAAACCGGAAGGTAGCTTGTTGCGTGGTGGTAGTACTCATACTGCGTTCTTTTCAAAACTGCATTTCCGAATACTCCTGCATCAACATACAAAGAGTCAACAATCTTAAAGCGAAGAACACCTGTCAATGTTGTGGATGAGTTTAAAATTAAAGTTCCTGAACCGTCAACAGCCGTATTTGCTGTACCTGTACAAGGGAAAGGTCCTAGCGGAGTTTCAACTTCACCAGCAATAGCGTCAACCCATGTGTTCGGAACACTAGCTGGATAAGACATCAACGCCTCATCATTTGAATCGAATTTTGCTTTGTAAGTGTTTGTTCCTTCGCTGAAGATAAACCCTTTTGAGCTGTAACCTCCGGCTGTTGATACGTTGAAAGCTGTCATAAATCCAGGGATCTCAATAGCGATTTCCGCACCAGTGTACAACGATGCGTCAGCATGAGCTGTTGCATCAAGAACAGCTACAGATTTCGTTTCACCGTAAACCCCAAGGGCAGATGAATAATCCCAGGTAACCCCTGTTCCTGTAGTTCCTGAATAATTAGTAACAAACGTATCTAAAACGTACATTGAAGTACCGTTTCCAATTTGCGGTGAGTTCATATCGTCGAACTGTGCAAAGGTTGTAGTAGAAAGCGCAAGACACGCGAAAAGTAGACTTTTTTTCATAGTTTAATTAATTTCTGAGTTACAAAGAAATGAAAATTCTGATTTTCAGCTCCATGTTATTGGTTTTTATGTCCTAATAATTCACAAAAGGCCGAAAGGTTGGAAACAAAGAAGTTGAAAATGGAAAATTTACAATTGAAAAGATTGTCAATTGCTTGGTTTATGGCTGATAATCGGTAGGAGGTATTATTCTTCTGCATCTTCAATTCTTAATTTTCAATTCCCTTTAATTACATTTGTTCACACTTGTGAAACTATGAGCAATCTATTTAGAAAGAAGAACATCAATGATATACTGGCGTCTATTTCCAATTCAAAAAATGATGAAGGAAGTTTAGACGGCCATGGGCATGAGAGTTTGGGAAGACATTTACGTGTTCGCGACTTAGCGGCATTTGGAATTGCGGCCATTATTGGTGCCGGTATTTTCAGTACAATCGGAACGGCAAGTGCTGATGGTGGTCCAGCGGTAATCTTTCTATTTCTTTTCACTGCATTGGCTTGTGGATTTGCCGCTTTTGCATACGCGGAGTTTGCTTCTATGGTTCCCGTTGCCGGTTCGGCCTACACGTATTCTTATGTGGCTTTCGGGGAAATTATTGCCTGGATCATCGGATGGGCTTTAATTATGGAATATGCGATTGGAAACATAACCGTAGCCATTTCCTGGAGTGATTACTTTACCGGAATGCTAGCGGATTGTGGGTTGAATCTTCCCAAGTGGATTCAAACTGATTACGTTACCGCATCAAAAGGTTTCGAAGAAGCATCAGCATTGATCAATGGTGGCCGGGCGCTGGAAAACTTAACACCGGCATTGCAAGATGCTTATCACGCCTGGAAAACAGCGCCAACAATTGGTGGATTGCATTTGATCTTTGATTTACCTGCCTTATTGATTATCGTTTTGATTACCTGGTTGGTTTACCGTGGAATGAAGGAAAGCCGTAATGCAAGTAACGTGATGGTTGTAGTGAAATTGGCCATAATTCTTCTGGTGATCGCGGTCGGGATATTCTACATTGATGCGGATAATTGGAGTCCTTTTGCCCCTAATGGGATTTCTGGTATTCTAAAAGGAGTGTCGGCCGTTTTCTTTGCTTACATTGGTTTTGATGCTATTTCGACAACTGCGGAAGAGTGCAAGGATCCACAGCGTGATTTACCTCGTGGAATGATGTGGGCCATCATTATCTGTACGATTTTGTACGTCATTATTGCATTGATCTTAACAGGCATGGTCCAGTACAATACATTAAATGTTGGTGACCCATTGGCGTTCGTGTTTAAGGAAGTCAATTTGAAATGGATGTCAGGAATTATTGCAGTTTCTGCGGTAATTGCGATGGCTTCAGTGTTGCTTGTGTTCCAAATGGGACAACCGCGTATTTGGATGGCTATGAGCCGTGATGGATTATTGCCGAAGAAGTTTGCTAAGGTACATCCTCGCTTCAAAACACCTTCCTTTTCCACAATCGTTGTTGGTTTTGTAGTAGCGGTTCCCGCATTATTTATGAATCTTACGATGGTGACAGATCTCTGTAGTATCGGAACTTTATTCGCTTTTGTTTTGGTTTGTGGTGGTGTTTTGGTACTTCAGAATAAAAAGGATATTCCGCGAGGAAAGTTCAAAACACCTTATGTAAACAGCAAATACATTCTGCCCTTACTTGTGGTTATTGGAATCGTGTTGGCGTTTACGCAGTTTAAAACAGAAACTTTAGGATTTATTCAAAATAAATCAGCAGAAAGAGAAACTGATGAGATAATTATTGAATTGTCTGACGCAGAGATCACAAGACTAAAAACTGAAGTAACTGCTGTGGATAATGACGGATTAGAACGTTTGGGCTCAGATCTTACTGCTTATTTCGAACAGGAAGCTAAGATTGACCAGAAAACGGCTTTGGTTGCAATTAAACATGCCAGTGATACTTCGAAAACATTGACTGAGTTGGATTCTAAAACGTTAAATCGTCTGAAAGAATTTGTTTCCGGTTATGATGAAGAAGGATTTGCCCTGGTAGATAAGGATTTGGATCATTATTTCAGTCAAAAACCCGCCCTTGATCTTAAAGCAACCTTAAAAGAAATTGGAGTTGAAAAAGGAAGGCTTTATAGCGCCGGATTTAATCATTTTGCGCATAAGATCCCAACATGGTTGTTTGTCATCATTACGCTATTCCTTTGTGTAGCGGCGTTCAGGAAGAATTTATCACTGATTCCTGTTTTGGGATTGTTGTCCTGTCTATATATGATGAGTCAAATTGAACTCCGCAACTGGATCGCGTTTACCGTTTGGTTGGTTGTAGGTTTAGTGATCTATTTCGGTTATGGCCGAAAACACTCAAAATTGAACCAAAGAACAATTGAAAATTGAGAATTGAGAATGCAGAATTGAAAAGTACAATTCTTATTCATTATCAATTATCAGTTAATCGTGATTTCATCCAGGAAAAACCATGACGGTTCACCTGCCGATGGGTGCCAGTTGGGTAGTTTCCCTGTTCCTTCGATAGTGAATTTGACATAACGGTAAGTTTTGTTCTTTACCTGGAAGTTATATGTTCTGATAATTTCTTCCTGTTGTTGGTCACCCTTTACCTCAATGGTCCCGATCTCGGTAAAATGTTCACCATCAATGGAGATGCTGCAGGTAACCTGTTTTGGATGAAGTATCCAACTTTTCCCGTTCCATAGTGAATTGATGCTGATGTTTTCTGCTTTAACATGATCTTCCAGGTCGAGAGTTAATTCAGCGTCTTTTCCGAACCAGCCCAACCAGTGAATATTGTAATCGCTCGCACCATTTACACCGTTGGTTAGGTACGACAAATCTCCTTTTTGGTATTGCGGATCGGGATCAGGAGAAGCCATTACTTTTTTGTCGAAAGCAAGGTTCCCTTCAATGTTTACATCTATCATTCTTCTAAGGGAGTGAATGTAATCTTCGGGAGTTAATTTCGATTCATTGATGGTAGGAACATTGTTTTTACGGCAGGTGTTCTCAAATTCAGTAAGGGTTTCCATTAATTCTTCGTTTGGAACGATTTTACCGTTTACCATTTGGTACCAACCACGTTGAGAGAACATGTTATTCGTCGCAATCTCCATTTCGGCATATTGAAGCGGCAAGCGGGCTAGTTTTATGTGATTCAGAAAAATAGGATCATCGGCAACAGCTATTTCTGCGGCATCAAAAATGCCCTTGTAGTTCTTTAAGTTCTCTTTGCTGAAAAGTCCGTCCTGGTGAACCACAGGATGCTCATAGATCCAGAGTTTGCTTTGGTTTTCGTTAAGTTCATTCTCCAATTCTTCGATATAACTTTTCATCATCGGAGCAGCTTTGCCATAATAACCCACCAGGAATTTATTTCGTAATCCATTGAAATCGATGTCAGGATTCCACATCAGTTTCGCAAGAAGATAAGCTTTCATTTCTGAAAACTCATAGCCTGTTGTACTGTTCGATTGCTCAAACAACGCATTTACGTTGTTCTTTGTGAAGAATTGGATATTTGGTTGTAGGATATGAAGGTTCGGAAACAGTGAAACACTGTGATTGAAGTTAATGGTATAATCCCACAAAAATATGTTCGAACAGATCTTTCCCCAATCTTCAATGTCTTTTTTGAAATCCGCGCATTCCGGATTGGTTTCTATCGGCGCATGACGCATTACTTCAATCGTACAAAGCATCACTTCAACATTGCTCAGCGGCTTTACTTTTACAGGTGCTTTTCTACTGTATTGGTATGCTAAAGTCGAAATAATCTTGTCCGGAAATCGTGCGGCAATATCATTTACCAAATGAATGATGGGACCAGCCGGGCTTTCCTCTTCTTCAATGGTGTGTTTGCATTTGTCGCACTGGCAATAAGTGAAATTGTCATTCTGACTTACAGACCATTTCACTTTTTCCGGTTGAAGCTGCATTTCCACTTTCAGTTTTTCGGCGATGAGGTTTCTGACTTCCGGGTTGCTCGGACAAAGTTGGTCTATCGTTCTTTTTCCATTCTGTAAAGCGAAATATTCCGGATGTTGACTAAAATACTCCTCCCATGGCAACAGGCGGTGAAATGTATGTACAAAATATCCTTCCGGGTAAACTTCCTCTATGCTGTTTAATCGCAGCCAATCACGGTATTCCTGGTTTTCGCCGAAGTAAAGGTTAATGATCCTTACATCGTTTTTAGGTGATTCTCCATACTGGAACGGAATCAATTTCACTTTCTCTTTTTTTGGAACAATTTTGTAATTCGGGCTTAAATAATGGCAGTCGAAGAACTTTTCCAAAAAGGCAATTACGCCGTATGTACAACCTTTTCGCATTCCACCTTTGATGGTTATGTGGTTTGTTCCAATTTCTACTTTGAAGGCATCAACTGCAATGGTTGAATCGGTTTTTAGCTGAATGAAATTCTTCTTCGGATTTATATTCTTTATACTCGTATTGGTGTCAAAAATCGTATCGAGATATTTTTTGAGAAGTTGAGCAGCATATTTTTGATCTGTACTGGACTCTGAAGAAACGACAATAGGAATTCGCTTTACATTGCTCTTGGAAATAACAAAATACTGGGCGTTGCAGGTATTCGTAAAGAGAATACAGATTACAAAAAGTCGGACCAAATGCTGAAATGCTTTCATAAAAAGAATTTGGCGACTAAGTTAAGGATTGAAGAAATGTGGAAGTTATTTTGAGTCGTTTCATCTAAAGACAAAAACCGGACTTTTTAATTTATTCCCATCAATTGCATTTAACAGCTAAACGACTAAAAAAGTCTCTCGCTTTAGGCCTGCCATCTTAAGTCTTTTCGCTATTTTTGCACCTGAATAAACGCTCAATATCATGTTTGAAAATCTTACGGACAAATTCGAACGTGCCTTTAAAGTATTAAAAGGTCATGGTCAAATTACTGAAATTAACGTAGCTGAAACGCTGAAAGAAGTTCGCAGAGCTTTACTTGATGCCGACGTTAACTTCAAAACGGCAAAAGATTTTACTGTTCGGGTGAAAGACAAGGCGATGGGCGAGAACGTGCTTACGTCTATCTCTCCGGGACAACTCATGGTGAAGATCTGCCACGAAGAGTTGGTAGAACTAATGGGTGGAAATGAAGTGGATATCCAGATCCAGGGGAATCCGGGAATCGTTTTGATGTCGGGTCTTCAAGGTTCAGGTAAAACCACTTTTTCAGGGAAACTTGCCAATTATCTTAAAACTAAAAAAGGAAAAAAACCACTTTTGGTTGCTTGTGACGTTTATCGTCCAGCAGCTATTGACCAGTTGCATGTTCTTGGAGAACAACTGGGAATTGAGGTTTATTCGAATAAAGAAGAAAAAGATCCAGTAAAGATTGCACAGGCTGCAATTGTTCACGCACGTAGCAACGGATTCAATGTAGTTATCGTCGATACTGCCGGGCGTTTGGCAGTTGACGAAGCAATGATGCAGGAAATCGCTAATGTGAAGCAGGCGATCAATCCGACTGAAACATTGTTTGTTGTGGATTCGATGACAGGACAGGATGCTGTGAATACTGCAAAAGCCTTCAACGACAGAATTAATTTCGACGGGGTTGTATTAACGAAGTTGGACGGTGATACTCGTGGTGGAGCTGCACTTTCTATCAAAACTGTTGTCGACAAGCCTATCAAGTTCGTAGGAACAGGCGAGAAGATGGACGCATTGGATGTGTTCTATCCGAAACGAATGGCTGACCGTATCCTTGGAATGGGGGACGTTGTTTCATTGGTAGAGCGTGCGCAAGAGCAGTTCAACGAGGAAGAAGCAAAACGTTTACAGCGTCGTATTCAGAAAGACCAATTCGATTTCAACGATTTCTTAGCTCAGATCCAGCAGATCAAAGGAATGGGTAACATGAAGGATTTGATGGGAATGATCCCGGGAATGGGGAAAGCCATGAAGGATGTTGATATTCAGGATGACGCTTTCAAGCACATTGAGGCTATCATTTACTCTATGACTCCGAAAGAAAGAGCAAATCCGGGATTGATCAATGTTCAGCGTAAAAATCGTATTGCTGCCGGTTCAGGAAGAAACATCCAGGAGGTGAACAAATTGATGAAACAGTTTGAAGACACCAAGAAGATGATGAAAATGATGAGCAATCCGAAGAACATGATGGGCATGATGAAACAAATGCGCGGAATGAAAGGCGGAATGCCGGGAATGTAGCTTCAACTTCGCTCAGCTACCTTTCGGTTTCAAGCTCAAGAGATCTGATTCATTGCTCCCCGATTCGGTCATATAAAGCTATATGATTCTTTCATACGCATCCTTATCATATTTAAACTTATGGTAAATTTTTCCCTCACATCAAACGAGATCTATTCTTCCGCATTCCGGGAGCTTGGAATCAACGATTTCCATTCTGCCTGCGAATACCTGGTTAAACTTCCTTACGGAAGAAATGCCAATCGTCATGACTTTTTGCTGACTTTGAAAGAAGGCAAAGGAACTTGTTCTTCGAAGCATGCTATCCTGGCTTATCTCGCTGATGAGAATGGTCAAACGGATATTGAACTGATCGTCGGGATTTTTCTCATGAGTGCCGAAACGCATCCTAAACTTACCGCATTCTTTTCTGATAAATCTTACGATTGTTTTCCCGAAGCACATTGTTATTTACGCTACCAGGGCGATCGATTTGATTACACCGATTCGTCGAATGCCTTAGCTCGAATTGCACCTAAAATTGTACGGGAACAACGTGCCGAGCCGCAGCAGTTGGTTGACTGGAAACCGATGATACATAAACATTATATGGAGGGTTGGTTGAAACGGAATCCGCAGATCGAGTTGAGTATTGAAGAATTGTGGTCTGAAAGAGAAGAAGCGATAGTTGAACTTTCGAAATAGGATTTCAATTTTAGATTTGTCTAAAACACGATATGGTAATATGGTAAAAATTAGTAAAATCGAGTTTTTTGACGATTTTTCTCTCCTTACTCCCTTTTCAAAATAGCAACTTAAGAATACAACTCCAATTCCCTAGCGTTTTTTCTTCTTCGCTTCTGCCTTAATGAACTTCTCCTTTAATTTTCGATGTGATTCAACGAATTGTATGTAATTATGAAGATAATCCCTGTTGAACTCTGACTTGCAATATTCATAAAGCTGAAGTCGACTCACTGAATCCTGCTTATATGATTCAAGATTAAACGGATTATATTCCGTTCTCTTCAGGAGTGGTTCATTTAGATTCGTATCAAAAAAGTAAAAAGCACCTTTCTCTTTTGAATAGGCCATCGATAAACTGTCGTAGACTCGATTTATTTCTTCGAATTCCTTGTTCGTCCCATGATCCAGAAATTGTGTGAATTCAAAATTCTCACTATAGTACTTTTTGTTCCTTTTTCTTAATGCCGGCCGGAATTCCGGGACTTTTGACAGGAGATAAAAAGCGGGATTAATAGGCGCATGACTCCTTGCCATGAATTCAGGGTTGGAATCATAATATTTTCTGCTGATGGATTTGATCTTTAGTTTCTTAATGATCGTCCCCCTTTTGTCGTATATAGGAATCGTTTTTACAGATTCAACCGAAGACCAGGTCGGATCCATCAATTGCCATTTTCCGTTTACTTTAACAATGTTCCATTGGTGATTGGTTGCATTGCTGTAACCGTGTAAAAAGCGGTTCATTTTGTATTTGAACGAGACATTGCACTTTCCAAGAATTCGGTAGCAGGGAATCTTACTTCGACCACAGAAAAAATCAAATAAATTTGAAAAATCCCTGCAAACTCCACTACCTTTTTTTACGGTTGTATAAGGCGAATAATCCGGAGATTTTAAATCGTTCATTCGTTTATGGTCGTACTTCAAAAAAGTACCGATGAAGCCGTAGAACATCCAAACTTTTTCTTCATCCGATTTCCCCAGGCTGTCGAGGTATTTATGCACTCCAGCAGCATTTTTCTTTAGATCGACGGGTATGGTGGAAACAATACTGTCCAATTGAAATTGTCGTTTGCCACTCAGTTGAGAATGACAATTCAGTGAGACAAAAAGAAGAATTAAAACGAATAATTTCATTCAGCCATTCACTATGTCTATCATTTTTTCTTTTTCCCCTTTTTAGGCTTCTCTATCGGTAATCCGACCTCATTCCATGCTGTTATTCCTCCCTCAAGGTTCACCACTTTTGTAAATCCGTTTGCCAGCATCCACTCCTGGGCAGATGCGCTTCTTCGGCCACTTTTACAATAGATGTAAACCGGTTGTGTTTTGTCCAGTTCCGCAATTCCGTTTTGAAACGATGTCTGATCGTTCCAGTTTGCCAGAACGGCACCGCTTATGAAACCTTCGTTGTACTCTTCAGGAGTTCGCACATCAAGAACTTGCACCGTCTTTTCCGTAACAGCTTTTTGAAATTCATCAGGCGAAACTGTTGGGGTCTGAGCAGATGAACAAGATGCCATAAAAACCAAAAGGCAAATCGATAGAAATTTCATAATTATTTGGACTTGATAATACTTTTTGAAGATAATAAATAACCGTTGTTATTCTGCAGACAGATAGTATACATTCCGTTGGGAAGGTCCTCTATATTCAGGGAAAATGTTTTTTCGTTATCTGAAATCTCGATTTCTTTTACAGGTCGGCCTATATTATCGAAGATTACCAGTTTACTGATCTCTGTGAAGGTCGCGTTCAGTTCAATGTTAACCGAAGTGGAAACCGGATTCGGGGAAACTGAAATGCTTAATTCATCGCCTGAAATATTTTGAAGGCCAACCGGTGGAACGTCCTCAACAAACAAACTGTCGAACATTAACCCGTCTTTGTTCGTTTGAATTCCGTCACTAATGAATGAAAAACGGAATTGTACGGTATCCTCGTCGCAGTCAATATTAAAAAATGGTCCGAGTTGTTCCAGGTTAACTCTAAAACGGTTCCAACCATTAGAATTACCGGAGAATACGGGTGGATTTCCAAAAAATAAATAGGGTTCATGCCAATCAATGTAATCTGAATAATTGGGGTCACTCAGATCGATCCAGCTACCGCCATTGTCCGGAGAAAATTCGATTTTACCGTAATCTGTGATAGTATCCGAATTTACAAAATACATCCCGCCCAAAGCCACATAATTTGGCATACAAAAACCTGCATCAGCCACGTGTTTGATTATGAAAGAAGAAGTATCATTGATCGGATACGAATTCATGGTATCAGTCACAATTACATTTGGTAGCGTATAAGCACTCGTGAAAATGCTCTTCTGAGGCTCTCCGATTTGCCAGATATTGTTAGGATTTGAAATCGAATCTAGGTACAGTTCGTGCCGTGAATCATTTTCATACAGTCCTGTTCCCTCAAAACTTATTGTATAATAATTCTGGCTAAACAGGAAATTTCCGGTCAATACAAAGATGGAGAGTATTAGTTGCTTCATGATTTTGAATTAGATATGGTTCTATTGTAAAGATAAGCGATTTCATATAAGATTACAGTTTTGGGCAAGTAAATAAAGATTGAATTCATTAAATTCAGCCCATGAAAACAGTAATCTTCTCATCATTCACCTTGTTGTTAAGTCTCTTTGCTTCAGCACAGGAATCTATTTCTTACCAAAAACCACCAAAGGAAATTTTGGACCTGGTAGACGTTGAACGTGCTCCTGCTGTTATGATGGATAGCAAAAAACAAAACCTGGTTTACATGTACAGCCCGATGTATAAAACCATTGAAGAGGTTTCCGAACCTGAATTGAAATTGGCCGGACAACGGATTAATCCGCAAACAAACATGGTTTCCGGTGCCCGCTATACAACAAAGGTTACTATTCAGTTGAACAGGACAGGTGAACCGAAAATGGTTCAGGGCTTTCCTTCAAACGCAAAGTTGGTTAACCTCAGCTGGAGCCCTGATGAGCAAAGTATTGCTTGTGGAAATATCACTTCTTCCGGTGTTGAATTGTGGGTGATTGATGTGAAAACACAACAGGCACGCCGACTTTCTGATGCGACGTTGAATGGCAACCTTGGAGGATTTTTCAATTGGTTCGCCGATTCAAAATCTTTACTTGTACATGTGCTGCCAACCAGGCCGATTTACAAAGACGCGGTTTCAACTGTCCCTTTCGGACCATCTATTTCTGTAAGTGACGGATCAAAAGCACAAAACAGAACCTATCCTGATTTGTTGAAGAATCAATTGGATGAAGAGAATTTTGAAAAAATGGCCACTTCTGAATTATGGAAGTTTGATTTGAACGGAAATGCTGTAAAGTGGATGAACGCCGGATTGTTTACCCGCGAAAGTTTTTCTCCTGATGGAAAGTATATTTTGGTCAATACGCTTTTAAAACCTTTTTCTTATGCTGTTCCATGGAGCAGATTTGCTATGAAAACAGAAGTCTATGATCTGGGTGGAAAGTTGGTTCAAACCGTTGAATCGCGCCCGGTTTTAGATAAACTTCCGAAAGGTTTTATGGCTGTGGAAAGTAACAAACGTTCCATTTCATGGCGTTCCGATGAGCCGGCGACTTTAATTTATGTAGTGGCTCTTGATGGCGGCGATCCGGAAGTGAAAGTGGAGAACAGGGATGAGGTATTTACGTGGAAAGCACCGTTTAGTAACTCTGACCTAAAATCGTTTATAAAAACACCACAACGCTACGCAGGCGTGCTTTGGGGAACAAATTCGGTTTGTATTGTTTACGATTCGTGGTATAACACAAGAAATGAGAAAACGTATTTGTTCAATCCTTCCGCACCGGAAAAAGGACTTTCCATTTTGTTCGACAGAAACTCGCAGGATGAATATGGTAATCCCGGACAATTTGAAACCGTTCGTAATCAATACAACAGATATGTGTTGCAATTGAATGGAATGGAAACTTATATGATTGGCGACGGCTTCACAGAGAAAGGTCAGTTCCCGTTTGTAAATCAATTCAACTTACAAACGAAAGCCACAAAAACACTTTACAAATCAACGTACACGAATAAGCTGGAAGCAATTTCGGGGATCATTGATCTGAAGAAAGGGGAATTGCTCGTACGAATTGAAGCTCCAACGGAATACCCGAATTATTATATCCGGAAGATGAACGGTAAAGGGGCTCCGGTTGCTATTACCCAATTCAAAAATCCGTTTGCGGCAATGAATGGTGTTTCGAAAGAAGTAATTACGTACAAGCGTGAAGATGGACTTGAACTGACAGCTACTTTGTATCTTCCAGCTGGTTACGACAAGAATAAGAAGGAGAAGTTGCCAATGGTAATGTGGGCTTACCCGCAGGAATTTAAGGATAAGAACAGTGCTTCACAGAATACGAAAAATCCGAACGAGTTCATTTTTCCGAATTATGGTTCACCTATTTATTGGGTGATGCGTGGTTATGCCGTTTTAGATGACGCAGCGTTCCCTATTGTGGGTGAAGGCGATGCTGAGCCGAATGATTCGTTCATTGAACAATTGGTGGCGAATGCAAAAGCAGCAATTGACGCTGTTGATGCTCTGGGTTATATCGACAGAAGAAAAGTGGCAATCGGCGGGCATTCCTACGGAGCATTTATGACAGCAAACTTATTGACACATTCAGATTTGTTTGCTGCTGGAATTGCACGAAGTGGAGCTTACAACAGAACACTAACACCTTTTGGTTTCCAGGGGGAAGAGCGTAATTACTGGGAAGCGCAGGAAACGTATAATGAAATGTCGCCGTTTAACTATGCGGATAAAATGAAAACACCGTTGTTGTTGGTACATGGTGAAAATGATAACAATCCGGGAACTTTCCCTATTCAAAGTGAGCGTTATTTCCAGGCCTTAAAAGGATTTGGAGCGCCGGTTCGCTACCTTGTCCTTCCGAAAGAAAGCCATGGTTACGCCGCTAGAGAATCTATACTGCATTTGTTGTGGGAACAAGATCAGTGGCTAGAGAAATACGTGAAGAACAGACCTCAATAATTGAAAATTGAGAGTCTGCCATCCAGGCAGGTTCTACATTTTCCATTTTCAATTAAATGATTGATTCGCCGTTCGAATCCGTAGTCAAAACTTCGCTCATGTAATCGAAGAAAGGACGAAACGCCTGGAATGTCTCATCCAGTTTGGTTACGAAATCCGGGTCAAGAACCTCTTTGTCTGTAAATTTATGGGTAAGAATGAATTGCTTTTTACGCAGTAATTCAATTGCAGGATGATCTTTGTCAAATCCTTTCGGGGCAGTCTTTACTTCGTCACCGCGCAAACCTCCGAAGGTTTTTACGAAATGGGGTTCGTTGAGAATGTCGTTCCATTCTTCGTAGTTAAAAACAATGTCTTCACGAATACGTTTCAAGTCATCGGGGTTGGGAGCAAAAAATCCTCCGCCTACAAAGCTGTTTCCGGGTTCAAGGTGGAAATAATATCCGCCGCGTAACTGAGCAGTTGCTCTGCTGAACCGCATGCCGAAATGTGTTTTGTATGGTGTTTTATCTGCAGAAAATCGCGTGTCTTTATATATTCTAAACAAGCTCTTTTTACCTGATTCCGTTTCAATGTTATCGTGCTTGTTCATTTTGGCGAGCAACTCGTCTGCAAAATCGGCTGCATTTTTCTGAGCTTTTTCAAAAGTGCTTTTATTCGCCTGAAACCAGTCACGGTCATTGTTTTTGGCTAATGAACTTAAAAACTCAAGAGTGGATTTTTGTATCATAAACCAAAGATAAGTCAAAATTCAAAAGTGAAAAGTCAAAAGGGATAAATAGAAAGTTGACCGATTAGAACCTGTAACCGCTAAAGTTTTTGACTTCTGCTTTTTAACTTTTAACTTATTTAATGGTTGTTCCCTCAAACTGAATTCTCGGATCAGACGTCACCACCAATTCGTTCAATTCATAAACATTTTGGTAACCGTAACCGTAAAGGTTAATATAAGTTGGAATGTTCAATGCAAGAGTGAGGTTTGACATAAAAGCCGGTGGAGTTCGTGCAGCCTTACTCATGAAGTAACGGTCTTGAAGCATTTGTTCTTCGTCTGTGATAAAGTTATTGTTACAGTAGATCAGGATACGCTTATTTCGGTCCCAATTCATCAATTGATCCAAGGTTGCTTGTGTTAGCTCAGAGAATTCTATGTGAATCGCACCTTTCACATGTTTCGCGTCATACATTTCCTTTGAACGCGTATCTAAAATGATTGTGTTTTCGTCCAGTTTCATCTGATTGAATTCATCCAAAGAAACCAGTCGTTGTTCTCTATGCGGTTTTACCAGGTCAACCAATTCCTGTAGATCCGAATACTTCACCAGCGTAGATGGTTTTGTGGGTATCAGTGTCATTTTAAGCTGATTTTTATCGACTTCCGTTCCTTCAAATTCCAGCTGTGTCGAATTTGCAGTTGCTATCATGTCCTGTAATTCGTAAACATTTTGATAACCATATCCGTAAAGGTTGATGAACGTAGGAATGTTCAAAGCAAGCGTATAGGTTTTTTGCGACATTTCATTTATAGGAGTATTCCGTAAATTCAAAAGAACGCTATACGATAGCATAGTTTTATAATCATAGCTTACTTTACTCGCAAAAGAACGGTCTTCAACTGAAAAATACTCGTCTGCCATAAAATTGTTGTTGCAATAGATAAGGATCTTCGTATTCTTATTCGGGATCAAAGCCTCGAGGCTTTCCTGCGTGAAATCTGCAAATGGAAGATTAATTGCTCCTTTTACATGTTTCTGCGCGAAAAACTTCTTGGAACGCGTATCGAGAATGATCGTATTCTTCTCTTTGCCGAAAGCAACAAAATCCTGGGCTGAGATCAAACGGCTTTCACGATAATGCTCTACAGAATCCGCAAGTGTTTCAAATTGTGAAAAGCTAACCAATGGTGAACCCAAAACTGGCCTTACGGGTTGAAATGATACAGAAGTTTGTCCAAAACAGAAACCTGTTAAAGCAAGACAGAAGAGAAGGAAAGAAGCTTTCATAATATCAGATTTGAAGGGTTTTACATCTCACTTTTATTTTGGTTCAAACATGTGTAAAAATCAACGCCAGATTACCCTTAGTGTTCAATAACTTAGAAGATAGTTACCCTGTTTGTGGTATGCGTGCATATAAAACGTTTCCTTTTTTTATGTGATATATCAATTTCACAGATATTTTTGAGATATGAGAAAACTATACCTGGGGGTAACACTGCTGCTAACATCTTTAACTGCGCAAGCCCAATTTATTCAAATGAAAAAAACCTATACGGGTTCGTATTATGGTTTTAAGTCAATCGATCCTGCAGGACTAAACAAATTTGTTGTCGGATTCAACGAACGTTACGGAGGCGGAATGTCTGAGAAATTTCACCAGTACAAAGGCGGTGAATTTGGTCAAACATTTACTACCAGTGGTTTCCGTTTTATTTTCGGAAATGGTGAAAACAAATGGACACTTAGTACTGATTATGCCTTCGGTTCCGGAAAGGACAAGAACAAGGCTGTCTTCACGAATGGAGTAGAGCAAAGAATGGAAGTTCGTTATTCTTCGAATTTCGTTACAACTACTTTTGGTCGTACGTTCAAGGAAAACAAGTACTGGCTAGAAGGAATGCTGACAACCAACCTGAGCAAAATGTTTATTGAATATACTACTGTATATCCAAACGGACAGGAAAGCTTCGGTTCAGAGTACAGATTGAACGGTTTGTATACCGCCAACCTGAAAACAATGGAATTCGGTGTTCAGGCAACTTACAAATACAAGAAATACTTATTGTTCGCACGTGCATTTGCTCCGATTTTCGTAATGGGGCCGGATGAAAAGGAAAGAAATTTCGTTGACGAGCGCAATAACAATACAAAACCAACAGATTTCCCAAGTGACTACAATTCTTATGTAGATAATCCGGCGTCTTATGTTTCGGATAACGGACAATTGAAAAGCACAAACTTCAAAGGGATTTCTTACGGATTCGGTTTCATTTATTTAATTGGTAAAGAGCAATAGTTATGCAAAAGTTTGGAATTTTAATATTAGCAGCTGCTCTTACAATGATGTCTTGTAACAAGCAGAAAAGAAAAATGAAAGGTTTGGTAGGAAACTGGACTATCGAACAATCGGAAAGAATGACCATCACCTCAGGCGGAAGTGAAATGACAGATGAGGACATTTCAAATTGCGGAGATATGGTTATTTCTGATATTCATGAAGATTCAACTACAGTTAAAAACGTTGATTTCACTTATTACGCTTCAAATGGAGATACGTTGGACTTTGTTGGTAAACTATATACTGATGACAAGAACAAACGTATCGTTTTCAAGAACGCTTTGTGCGATTCAACCGTAGGATGTGATTTGATCTGGACGGTTGACAAGAGTAAGAAGAACAAGCAAATCTGGTCTGCTTACGGTGTTGATGGTGAGTGGTTCTATCCTACAAACAATTCTGACCCTAATAACGCCAACCAATGGCTTATGTGGCGCATCACTTTGACGCGCAACGACTAGAAGAAGCTTAGGTTTGAAACATTCAAATCTACGTTTTCATTGATTCCTGGCAGTTTTCCGTCTTCGGAAAATTGCCAGTGAATTACATTCGGATCATCCATGAATTCCGGCTCCCTGCTGTAAGCAGCCAACCAAAACTGAAAACCATCCAACTTTCCTCTGAACTTGGTTTCGTAAAACGATAAAGAAGTGTAAATAACCGGCTTCATCCCCGTTCTCTCTTTCACAATATCTGCCCAGATCTTGATCTTAGCTATCAAATCTTCATCAGAAAATCCTTCTTCTTCAACATCCAGCACAGGGGCCATATCAATAGTTCTATGCTTGTAAACCGAAAGGAAATGTTCCGCCTGAGGACGAGGTGGCGTTTTCGGATTAAAAAAATGGTAAGCTCCGTTGTGAATTCCGCGAGCGTTAAGGTATTCCCTGTTTCGTGCCCATTGCGTATCCGTATGATCACTTCCTTCAGTTGCTTTACAATAAACAAAGTCGATGATTGTATCGAAATGCCCGTCAATTAAAAGTGCATCCCAGTCAATTTCTCCCTGGTGATGTGAAACATCTATCCCAACACTTTTATAACCTTCCGGCACAATTTCAAAGAATTTGGCAGAAGTTTGTACCTGTTTGTCGGCCTTGTACCAAAACACGAAAAATGCGGCAATTCCTACCGGAAGCAATAACCAGAAGAAGATCATGGATTTTGATTTCTTTTTTCCTTTTCGTTTGGTTGATGTACGTTTTGTTGAGGTTCGTCGTTTTGCCACGGAGGTAAAGTTTTGGCAAAGATATCGGTTATAAATGAAGTAGGGGCAAATTGCAATTTGCCCCTACTGTTGTTTTATTGAAAATTCAATTACTTCTTAAAATTCGGAGCAACGATCAAATCTTTTGTTCCGTGTCCCCAGGAATAGAATCCTTCTCCCGATTTCACTCCTTTTTTACCTGCCATGACCATGTTTACCAATAACGGACAAGGTGCGTATTTCGGATTTCCGAAACCATCATGCAATACTTCAAGAATAGCCAAACAAACGTCCAATCCAATGAAATCAGCCAATTGCAATGGCCCCATAGGATGCGCCATTCCCAATTTCATTACCGTATCAATTTCTTCAACTCCGGCAACGCCTTCAAACAAAGTGTAAATTGCCTCGTTGATCATCGGCATCAAAATGCGGTTGGCAACGAATCCCGGGTAATCGTTCACTTCAACCGGAACTTTGTTCAGTTTGCGTGAAACTTCCATGATGGTATTTGTTACTTCGTCCGTTGTAGAATATCCACGGATAATTTCAACCAGTTTCATTACAGGAACCGGATTCATGAAGTGCATTCCAATTACTTTTTCAGCTCTGTTCGTTACAGAAGCAATTTTAGTGATGGAAATAGAAGAAGTATTTGAAGCAAGGATTACGTTGTCTGCTGTCAATGCATCCAATTGCTTGAAGATGTTCAATTTCAAATCAACGTTTTCTGTAGCAGCTTCAACAACCAGTTCAACACCCTTTACACCTTCTTCCATTGAAGTAAAAGTGGTGATGTTTCCTAAAGTGGTGTTTTTGTCAGCTTCCGTAATTGCTTCCTTTGCCACCTGACGATCAAGGTTTTTGCCAATAGTAGCCACACCTTTGTCCAGAGAAGCCTGTGAAATGTCAATTAAAGAAACTTTATATCCGAATTGAGCGAACGTGTGGGCAATCCCATTTCCCATTGTTCCCGCTCCGATAACTGCTACGTTTTTCATGAATCATTCAATTTTAGAGCGACGAAGTTAACTAGAAACTCTTAATTGCTAACAAAATTGAAACGGAGTTAATCACATATATGTTATTTCCTGGTTTTGTCCAGTTTTAAATATGGATTTATTAAGTCTATTGAGCGAATCAGATATTCAAAAAAGTCATCTGTTATTAAATGTATTTCTTCTCCAGTATCGGTATTTATCAATCTTTGAATTATTAAATCAGCGTTTTGATCGAAAGTATATGACCCATTTTTATACGGAATTAGCCAATTTTGGGATATGCTGCCGTCGAAATATGATTCCATTGCTAACAATTGTGCTGTCCAATGCTGAAATTGTGATAAGCTAAGAGGAAGATAATTCTGTTTTATTAGACTTAATTTAGCCTTTAATTTTTCCAACCCTATTGATAGACCGAGATTCATTAGGCAAGAAATGGATATTTCTGCATTTCTAAATCTGGATGTTGTTTTTGAAAGTGAATAAGTTTCGCTGTAACCAATTTGATAAAGTTTTTGGATTTCTCGTATGGAAAGAGCTTGGTTTTCAACTAAAATTCCCAAAATGAAGAGGTAAAACTGGAAACTTGAAGATCGACTATAGTATTTGTACTTCTCTGAAAGTTGTTTGAGGAAATCAATTTTAACCAATGCAGAATTATCGAATTCAAACGGTTTGCTGCTGTAATACTTGTTGAAGTATCCATTGAAATCTGTCTTCTCACCGTATTTGTGATGAAATATGTTCTGAATATTCTTAGAATCACAAACTAGGATGATTTTATCAAATCCAAATCGATTATGAACCTCCAAATCATTTCCTAAATGATATGTGTCATAATGTGCGGATATAACATTTAATATTCTAAAAATGTGTTCTGGATCTATTCTGTCTAAATCTTCTATAATTAGAACGGTTTCTTGTCCCTTAATTGCGATCTGTTCAATCAATCCTCTTATCAGTTGAGTATAGAAATTATCTTCGAACAAGGAGCCTTCTTTGTCATAAATCGTTTTGATAAAATCCATTGCACTCTTTCGTTCATCTTTTGAATTTAGTGCTTGATATTGCTCAATATCCGAACTAATTTTAGATAGATTATTAATTACAGCAGTTATATCAACAACTGTTGAATTCAGTGAACTAAAAATCTTTAAAAGAGATTTCATCATCTTCTTTGGTTCCAAATAAAGTAACTCTTCAGTTGCCCTTCTTTTATCAATACTTGATTTTTCAAATTCAATATCTTTCGTTAATAATTGGAACAGTATATCGGTCTTTACGTATCGAAAAATATCTTCGTTACTGGAAACAGAATAGTTTACAGGAAAAACTCTAAAGATTTCATAATGTTCATTTTCTTGTTCTTCGAAAAAAGTATTGAGAAATGTCGTTTTTCCATGCCCAAAAGGAGCTGAAAATATAATTCGTGTGTTTAACGGACTTTCAATGTGATTTTGGAAATCTTTGAATAGTGGTTTGAGGTCTAATTTTTCTTGGCCGAAATGGAATTGAACAGTTATTTCAGCGAAAGTACTTGTATTTGAATGTAGGTTAATCGAAACCTTATTTGCTCCCTCATTTATTTTTTCGGTTAAACTTCTTAAGAAAGATAGAATATTTTCTTCTGATGAAAAAGGCATCATTACCGACTTGTTTTTTTGTCGTTTTTGTTTTACGTCGGCGTAAATGGAAACTTTATCAATATGTTCTCCGAGGTTGAATTGCTTTAATTCAATTTTTTTCAGTTCGAGCTCTGGGTTGAGGTTAATTTCTACGAATGAGTTTCTTTCGGAAAGTGAATAGGTTTGAATGTTCATAAGTATTGTTTTGTACAATCAAAAATATCAATTTCCACAAGTCATTCTTACCCAGATTACCGCTATTTTTGAATTATGGATTACAAAGCCATTCTGAAGGAGATTGAGTTGGGCAAATTTCACCCGCTTTACGTATTGCACGGTGAGGAGCCTTTGTTTATTGATAAGATCTCGGATGCGATCATTGAGAACGCTATTTCTGAAGAAGAACGCGATTTCAATCAAACCATTCTCTACGGAAAAGATGCAGATGCCCTGACCATTATGTCGGAAGCGAAGTCCTTTCCGTTTATGGGTGAACGTAAGCTGATCGTTCTTCGTGAAGCCCAGGATATGCGTGATTTTTATGATCTCGAGAAATTACTGGGCGAATTGAATCCGGGAAATATTGTGGTGCTATGTTTTAAGTATAAGAATCTTGACGGACGAAAAGAACTCACGAAAAAAGCTCCGAAACACGGCTTGGTCTTCAAATCGGATAAAGTACGTGATTATCAGCTGACGAATTGGATTTCGACTTACGTGCGCGAAGTTGGTTTTGATATTACACCGAACGCAGCTGCTTTACTCGGTGATTCTATCGGTAACGAGTTATCCAGGATTGTCTCCGAACTGGAGAAGTTGTCCATCGTCCTGGAGAAAGGGACGAAGATCTCGGAAATTCACATTGAAGAGAATATTGGGATCAGTAAGGATTACAATGTATTCGAATTGTCGAATGCCCTTGCGACGAGAAATAACCTGAAGGTTTTCCAGATTGCCCATTATTTCGATAAGAACCCAAAAGGCCACGAAATTCAGGCTGTAATTCCAATCTTGTATAAATTGTTCACCAACCTGATGCGCGTTCATTTCGCACCTCAGAAAACAGATGCTTACCTGGCAAGTGCTTTGGGAATGCATCCTATGGCGGCTAAGGAATTGCTTCGTAACGCGAATAACTTTCCACCTAAGATTCTTGCTAAGAATATTGAAGTGCTGCATGAATACGATTTGAAATCGAAAGGTGTGGGTTCCAGTTCTGCTTCTTCAGGCGATTTGTTGAACGAAATGCTATTTCAACTTCTGAACTGATGCGTAACTTCTACCTGAAGAATATTCCGGATACAACGGTTTTCGACATGCCTGAAGAGGAATCGAAGCATATTGCGCGTGTGTTGCGTATGACTGAGGGAGATTCTTTTATTCTTTTGAATGGAGTTGACAGGGTTTTGGAAGTGAAGATCACCGAAGCTCATCCGAAACGCTGCAAGGTTGAAATTGTAAACGAGAGAAAACCCGAGCCGAATAAAAAGCAGTTTCATCTGGCCATTGCTCCAACCAAAAACCTCGACAGGATAGAGTGGATGGTGGAAAAGATCGTTGAGATTGGTGCAACAGAATTGACCTTTCTTCAAACCCACAGAACAGAACGGGTTAATCTGAAACTGGAAAGATTGGAACGTGTTGCAGTTTCCGCAATGAAACAGGCCCAACAGGAAGTTTTACTGAAGATCAATCCCGTTATAGATTATAAAACCTTTGTAGAAACAAATCAGAATGGTGCAATTGCACATTGTTTGCCTTCTGAAAAGAATGCGCTTGGATCATTTAAGCTAGGTGGACCGGTGTTAATTGGCCCTGAAGGTGATTTCAATGAAGACGAGATTGCGTTTGCAAAATCGAAAGGTTATACCGAAATTCATCTCGGTGATTCGCGTTTACGCACCGAAACTGCAGGAATGGTGGCTACCGTTCTTCAAATTAATTCGACCTATGAATAAACTCATCTTTATACTTAGTTTCTTTATCGGAACTTCAGCATTTTCGCAGGGAACTTACCAGGTTGCCGTTTTGAAATACAATGGTGGAGGGGATTACTACGCGAATCCTACCGCATTACCTAATCTTATCGAGTTTGCGAATAAGAATCTGAGTACTACCATTTCGAAAGATGTTCCTTATGTAGATGTAGGGAGCCCGGATCTGGCGTTTTATCCTTTTATTCATATGACAGGACATGGAAACGTTGTATTCTCACTGAACGAAGCCGAAAATCTTCGTAATTACCTGCTTGGTGGTGGTTTTTTGCACATCGATGATAATTATGGAATGGACAATTTCATCAGAAAAGAACTGAAAAAGGTCTTTCCACAAAATGAATTGGTGGAATTGCCTTTCGATCACCCGATCTTTCACCAGAAATACAATTTCAATGGTTTGCCCAAGATCCATGAGCACGACGGCAAACGTCCGCAAGCTTTCGGAATTATAGTAGATGGTCGCCTGGTTTGCGTCTACACATTTGAAACCGATCTAAGTGACGGTTGGGAAGATAAGGAAGTTCACAACGATCCGGAAAGCAAGCGCCAGGAAGCACTTCAAATGGGTGCGAATTTGCTGCAATACGCTTTTTTCGGCGGAAATTAATAGTAGCAGAGGATTGTAATCCTGCTAACCAACTCAGAACTTCTTCCGACAGTTAAGTTTTGTGAAAACAATTGCGCCGTAAATCAGGATGTCCTAAATTTCTTCTATTAAAATTTAGAGTTATGGGATGGTTGTTGGCAATAATTGTTGGAGGTGTGTCGGGATGGTTAGCAAGCGTTATCACAGGAAGCTCAAATGGAGCACTCGTAAACATCTTATTGGGAATTGTTGGTGGTTTGGTAGGAGCATGGCTTCTGGGGATGCTGAATATTTTCCCGCGTGAGAATCTGCTCGGAGTAATTGTTACTTCGGTAGTTGGTGCGATCTTTATTATCCTGATTGCACGACTTTTTACCGGAGGTAGAACTACCCGGGACGTATAGAATTGAAGTAGAGAACAATTTCCAGGGTTGTTCATTTGGATAAAGGATAAAATTGTCGGAAATAAAACGGACAATTTTATCCTTTATTAGTTTTATTGTATATCTTTGCTGAAAGAACAGAACGAAAAATGTTTTCAAAGACCTGCGAATATGCAATAAAAGCAACACTTTATGTGGCGCATCAATCTCAGCTCGACAAGCGGGTAGGGTTGAAGGACATTGCGAACGCGATCGCGTCTCCTGAAGCTTTTACAGCAAAGATTTTACAGATTTTAGCAAAGAATGAAATTCTGAAGTCTATTAAAGGTCCAACAGGGGGATTTGAAATTAATGCTGTAAAACGTGATGAGATCAAACTTCGTGATATCGTTTTTGCTATAGATGGCAATGCTTTGTTCAAAGGCTGTGGGTTGGGATTGGACGATTGCAACAGTTTGAAACCTTGTCCTTTACATCATAAGTTTTTGTCGATTAGAACAGAAATTATTGAGATGTTGGAAAGTACAAGCCTGGAAGATCTCGCTAGCGATGTGAACAATGGAGTTTCTTTTTTGAGATAGACCTATCGACTCGCTTAGTGCGAGAAATTTTTTAAGATAATAAAGGATAAAAAGGTATTAAAATCCTTAATAAGAGTAAAACGAAAACAAAAAGTTATGGAAAACGCAACAGCACTTAAAAGAACATGGTTTCAAACAAATGTGGACAATTTTGAGAAATCAAGATTTGCAATGATGACCATTTTGATGACTGCCCAAAGTTGTTTGGGATCAATTGCGGCGATGTACTCGCTTATGAATACAAACTACATTTTACTTGGTATTTGTGCATTCATTACCATGGCATCGAATTCCGTATTTATCGCTCAAATGAGCGGAGCATGGTGCCTGCGCATATTTGCCATGAGCGTAATGATAAACGCAGGTCTGATTGCTTTGAATTTAATGATGAGATAATGCTGATCAACTGATGGATTTCCGAGAGTTCATCATAAAAAAGGTCGGTTCCAACTAGCGGGAACCGACCTTTCTTCGATCTATATTATTTATTAATGCTCTACAACAAATTTATATGTTTTCGACCCGAACTCTTGTTCTACAAGAATGTAGTATACTCCGTTCGCTAATTCTGAAATATCAAAAGCTGTTTCGGTCATAGATTTATCCGACACCGAACTGCTCATCAATTTTTGTCCCAGCGAATTGGTAATCGTTAATTTCCGCATAGAAAGATTTGTCCAGGAAATATTGATCTGGTCTTTTGCCGGGTTCGGATAAACATAAACTTCCTGGAATTCAGAACATGGCTGAACACTCTTGATTCCCAATACTTCTACAGTTCCATTCTTGTCTGTCTGACTCAATTTGTAGTAAGTAACACCGTGACAATCAGAGTTGTCAAATATTTGATAGTTCTGAACTGTCACAGCATCACCTTTACTCGGAATTGTTTGTATTGTAGCGTAGTTTATTCCATCACAACTTCTTTCTACGGTAAAATGATCATTTTCTCTTTCACTTTGCGTTTTCCAACGAAGATCAGTTTTCCCGTCGATACATTCTGCATCAAAGCTCATTAACTCAACCGGAAGTAAGATTGAAGGCAGACAGAATGTTTGCGTATTCGATAATCCTCCTGTTGATGCGGTAAACCCGAAATATGGTGTATTCGTTCCAAACACGGTAATCGGGTTAAATGTGGACGAAACCGTTCCGTAGTTGATCGTTAGAGCCGAGTTCCATACAGAAGCTGACAGTGTATTTGTGGCTGCCGTCCATGAAATTCTGAATTTATGTACCAAACCATTTTCGATGTTATAGTTTGTTCCCGGAGGATTTTGAAGACGGATAGCGTTAGGGGTTGCAACACGTTCTCCGGCAGCAACAGCATCGGCGTTAAAGTCGAGATCCGGGTTGATGACACCATTGAACCAGATGTCCAAATGATCCGGGTCTTCTGTACCTGATGTTCCAATCGCAGGTGGCGCAAAATCGTCACGATCTTCAAAATTCAAATAGGTATCCAATTCCACTGTAACAGAATTCGTAATTCCACCGGCACCAAGAGCACCACCCACGGTTCCGCATTTACATCTTGCCAGTGGGTCATTTTGCATAACAAAAGCCATCCCATCGGCACCGGCATCACTGTTTCCAAGGTTGACATCAATATCGTAGCTGAAATCTGCCAGGAAATTCAACACTGAATTGGCATCCCAGGCACAACCGCGCTGTGAAGTCAGGTTTGGAGTAAGTGTAACACAGTTAAAAGGAGATGCTGAAGTTGCATCATCAACGAGGTTATATTGTGGGTTGGTTGCCGCAGCTGTTGTAAATGATTGAATTCCACAACCAACTGCCGGACCGGATGAGTTTCTTGGAATAATCTGCCAGTAATAGGTTGTGCTGAAGTTCATCACCGCCTGGTAACTTGTTGTTGTAACATTTGTAACAAAAGGCGGGGTAGCAGAGGTACCGAAGTAAACATCATAACTGGTTGCTGTATTGCAACCTGAACTTGCAGGAGCTGTCCATGTAAGCGGGTTACAAGTTGAAATTGCTGTTGCAGCATTTGCCGGCACTAAACCTGTTGCACATGAAGGAGTGGTTGCGTTTTGAGCAATAAGTGAAACAGCATCGATCGTCCCGGCAGGATTTGTACCTACAGAATTATCGTTCTGCCAGCTGAAAACCAAGCGTTTTGTTGTTCCGGCGTATGCCGCAGGCAAAGTTATTGTCGCTGTGTTACATGTTGTGTTCTGGTTGTACCAGGTATTTCCAACTTGAACTGCCGAAGCATCAGAAGTTGTAAACGCGGTATTTGCCACTGGTGTAACAGCGGTTGATCCGAAGAAGACTTTGATTCCGTCATAAGTGCTTTCACCTGCTGCTTTCCAACTGAATGAAAGTACGATACAGGTTTGACCTGCAGGGAACGTAACGTCCTTATAGAAATGAGAAATGTCCGAAGTGGTATTTGTATAATTATTGTTTCCACCGGTTGCATGACTGCTGACATAAGCTCCCCTGGTTCCCGCACAAAAAGATTGGGTTCCCATAAACCATCGGTTGGTGGTACCATTCACAATCGTCCAACCTGAAGGCGAAGCACTTTCGAAGCTTCCGTCAGCTCCGGATGTTCCGGTTGCGTTTGCAGGATTGATAATGGTGGTTTGGGCTGTTCCGGTCAAAGAGACAAGTACGAATAGCATGGCCAGATACAGACCGCTAAAGGGTGAAGTTTTTTTCATAGTTTTTGGCAAATAGTAGCCCAAACATATAAAAACTAAATATTTACTACAACAATTTAGTAAAGATTTAGTAAACCAATTTAAGTAATTGTTGCTAAACTTTAGTGAAACGATTTAGTCGGATTTTGTTTAAAACAGGATTTTAATCGAATAAAAGCTGTTTCTTATTGAATATTAATGATTTGAGGGCTGGGCAATAATTGAATTCCTAAATGAGATATTTAACATTTAGCGAACGTTAAGAATAAAAAAAGCACGCCCGGGTAGGGTGTGCTTTCATTATGATAAAATTAGAGTATTACATTTTTCGCGGAGAATCAATTCCGATCAATTTTAATGAAGATGCGATAGTTCTAACTGTCATCTCGCTCAAAGTCAAACGGGCATTTTTCAATTCCTCATTCTCTTCCTGCAGGATCATAACGTTTTGATAGAAATGATTGTAGGTTTTTACCAATTCGTATGCGTAATTAGCAACTACGGAAGGTGAGTGTGTCTTTGCTGCCTCCTCGATTACTTCCGGGTATTCCAGGATCAATTTCAAAATGTCTTTTTCAAGATCTCCGAAAATTGCCGAAGAGCTTGTTTTATACGATCCGGCTTTCGTCAATAAACTGCAGATACGTGCATGCGTGTATTGAATGAACGGACCGGTATGACCATTTAATTCGATGGATTCTTCCGGGTTGAAAAGCATACGTTTTTTCGGATCAACCTTCAGCAAGTAGTATTTCAAGCCGCCCATTCCGATCTGTTCGAACAATAGCGCTTTTTCGGCTTCTGTCATTCCATCTATCTGTCCGCGTTCCTGGGTAATTTCCTTCGCACTCTGAACAACTTCTTCCATCAGTTCATCGGCGTCAACTACTGTTCCTTCACGACTTTTCATTTTTCCTGAAGGAAGATCAACCATTCCGTAGGAAAGGTGGTAACACGAATCTGCCCAATCGTAACCTAGTTTTTTCAGGATCAGGAACAATACCTGGAAGTGATATTCCTGTTCGTTACCAACGGTATAAATGATTCCGCTCAGATCCGGATAATCACGCTTACGGTCTACGGCGGTACCAACATCCTGTGTCATGTATACGGAAGTTCCGTCTGAACGCAGTAGTAATTTATGGTCCAAACCATCAGATGTAAGATCTATCCAAACAGAACCATCTTCTTTTTGATAGAATACACCTTTTTCAAGCCCCTCGTTTACAAGGTCTTTTCCGAGAACATAAGTTTCCGATTCGTAGTAATCACGATCGAAATCAACGCCCATACGCTTGTAGGTTTCGTTGAATCCGGCGTAAACCCAACCATTCATTGTTGTCCACAATAAATAGATCTCCGGATCACGTCCTTCCCAGCGAACCAGCATATTTTTGGCTTCGCGCAGAATGTCGGTTTCGTTCTTTGCCAGGTCTTTAATCTTATCGTTTATCGCAGAAACGGCTTTATCGTCTTTTCCTTCTTTCGCATTCTGGAATTCCAGGAATTTTTCCTGAACGGCTTCACTGAAACCATCAAATTCACCACTTTCCCACAAAGCAATGATTTGTTTTGCTTCGGCGTTGAACTGTTTGTCGAACTCTACATAATATTTCCCTACGAGTTTATCGCCTTTCATTCCGGTGTTAGCTGGAGTTTCACGTTCACCTTTTTCATTTAGCGGCGAATATTTTTGCCATGCAAGCATACTCTTGCAAATGTGAATTCCGCGATCATTTACAATTTGTGTTTTGATGACCTTATGTCCGAATGCCTTTAAGATTTCAGCAACGGAATATCCAAGGAAAACATTTCTTAAATGTCCGAGGTGTAAAGGTTTGTTTGTGTTTGGTGAAGCGTATTCCACCATGATCGTAGGCTTGGAGTTCTCTGCTGCAAAACCGAATTTTTCTGTATTGTAAACATTGTTCAATGCATCGATCCAATAAGATTCGGGATAGTTTAAATTCAGAAATCCACCAACAATAGAGAATTTGCTGATCAATCCTTTTGAAACCAGGTGTTCCCCGATAGCGGTACCAATTTCATCCGGTTTCTTACCCAATAATTTTAAGAAGGGAAAAAGAACCAGGGTTTTATCCGCGTTGAATTCTTTTTTTGTCTTTTGAAAGGTGAAAGTTACCTGCTCAACAGTTGTTCCGAATATCGAATTAAAACTGTTGTGCAATTCCTTTTCTATAATGTGTTCCATTGTTCTTTATTTGGTTCAAGTGTTCAAAAGTGTTCAAAGGGCTCAATCATGTAGCATTTGAACGATTTAAACTTTTATACTGCTTGAACTTTAGTAATTACTGACGAGAGAATGTCAAATGCAATCTCCGCCATTTTATTTTTCTTGTTGTCCAGGCACGGATTTACTTCTACCAGTTCCATGCAGACCACTTTTTCGCTTTTCATCAGGATAGTGAGCAATTCTTTTGCTTCGTCAGGTGAAAGTCCGTTACCAACGGGTGTTCCTGTTCCATATGAGCTAAGTTCAGGATCCATTGAGTCAACATCGAAAGAAATATAAATGATATCACAGTCTTCAAGTTGTTCTTCAATTGCCTTAGCAATGGCCGGAACACCCAGTTGCCTGACTTTTTCAACCGTATGGTTGGTGATATTCAGTTCTTCCATAATGCTGATTTCTTCTTTTTCACAGTCCCGAACGGCAACATAAACCAGGTCGGAGGGAAGAAGCATAGGAGTTACACCTGCACTTTTTTGAAAAGCATCCCATAATTCTGCTGTTTCACCAACTACTTCGTTGTGCTTGTGAGCCAGGTTGTTATTGTTCAGCGGAATGGAAAGTGGCATCCCGTGTATGTTTCCGGAAGGAGTTGTGTACGGAGAATGAATATCAGCGTGTGCATCAATCCAAATTACGCCCAAACGTTTCTCGGGATAAGAACTTTTGATTCCGGCAATGGTTCCGGCTGCAGATCCGTGATCGCCTGCAATTACAACCGGAAATGCTTCTGATCGAATCGTTTTTGAGATCTCTTCCTTAATGGCATAAAACACTTTTGCATAACCATCAATACGTTTCGCATAATCGAAATTGGTGGGATGGTCCAGAAATTCATTGGCCACCGGGATGCGGGAGATCTCAAAATTGCCAAAATAAGTATTTTGCAAACTTCTTGCAGCAGTGAAAATAGCATCCGGACCACAAGAGGCTCCTCTCGTACCGGCAGTAATTTCAGAAGGATTGATAACGTATTTGTAGTTTCGACTCATAAAAAAGATTCGTTGCAAAGTTAGTCACGATACTTGGAGTTAACAAATGCCCGTAAAACCTATTCAAAATGATGTATTGTAACGGAATGGAATTCTAAACGTATCTTAGCAACTGAATTTTAGGATTTTATTATGAGAGCTTTATATTCTATTCCTTTATTGTTAAGTTTTTTCGTTTTGTTTTCTTGTGGTGAACCAAAGGCGGAAGAAGGGCAAATCGTTTATGCCGTGGAATATCCGGAGGCTAAAGATAATTTTGTTCTTTACGGGATCTTACCGCGTGAAATGGAGTTGACGTTTAAAGGCGGTAAAATGAAAACCGAGATCAAACGGGCTAATTTCCAGAATTCACTGCTGGTTGACTGTAACAAAAAGAAGGTTTCGGCTTATTACCAATATTCCAGAGAGGGTTTTAACGTAAACCTTTCGGATGCTGATGTAAAAAAAATGCAGGCCGATCCTTCCGTGTACAAGATCGAATTTAAGGATGATGAAAAAGATATTTTGGGGTTGAAAGCGCTGAAGGCGATTGCTACGAATAAATCTAACCCGAAAGATGTCATCGAGATTTGGTATACCGAAGATATAGCTCTAGAGAATTCGAACTGGTTTCATCCTTTTCATGAAGTGCCCGGTGTTTTATTGGAATACGCCATTGATCGTTATGGGATTCGAATGGAATTCAAGGCAACAGCCTTCAATAAGAAAAAAATAGCAGACGGAGATTTGAAATTACCGTTGAGCAGAAATGAAAAAAACTATGACGTTTATAACCAAAAACTAAACGACCTGTTTAAACCTTTTGAATAATGAGATTATCGATACTGTTTTCCTTTTTGTTTCTTAGTTCGGCATTACTTGCCCAAAAACCATTTGTCGGCACACTGAAATACCAGGCAACGATTATGATTCCGGACACCAATATTGTTTACAAGCAATGGAATGTAACGTTGACAACGAATGACACAATTGTTCGTGTGGAAACGGAAACGGAAATGTTCGGTAACCAGGTCTATATCCGTAATATGACTGCGAATAAAGCCTATTTGCTCATCAACATGACAGGGCAGGGGTACGCTATTCAGAATGACCTTTCGAAAAAAGATTCTGCAAATGCGGAAAACCAATACCTGATCACAAAGGCAAAAGGAAAGAAGAAAATTGCCGGATATAAATCCCAGAAATACCGTGTGATAGATAAAGGCGATTCCACCGGTTATGATTGTTATTTCACGAAGAAGATCAAGGGGAAGTATCTTGAGGTTTACAAGGAAATTCCTTACCTGGCTACAGATTATTACATTCCGTCGTCGGAAGGTTTAATACACTACGAGTTGAAAGAGGTGAAAGAGGAAGCGGTAAGCCGTGATATGTTCGGTATTCCTTCCGACTATAAACGCATTAGTTTTGACGAATTCATGAACATGTTTATTTCCGGAGAAGGAAACTAACATCCATCTGTTTAAACTTAACTCTATTTAGCTTTTTCTGTGTACTATTCTGACCTAACTTCGCTAGGTTACGCGTAAATATGGCATTAGAAAACGAATTTCGTCCGAAACAAGAACCTGTAGAAGAAAAATCTACTAAAAAAGTACGTTATACCACCGGGGATATCGAGGATGATTCTTCTGCAAAAACTTCAAAACCTTCCGGAGCGAAAAAGGCAAAAACGGACGCGACTCCACCCTTGAAAGGTTTAACTGCCCGTTTTGATAAAAAGAGAACCAAAACCATTGTTGGGATCCTGATGGTGCTTTTCTCATTCTTTGCCTTTCTTTCATGCGTTTCGTACTTTTTTACCTGGCAGGCAGATCAGGATAGAGTACTGAATCAAACATTATTCGGTTTCCTTTTTGATGAAAATCCTGAACCGGTTGAAAACTGGCTTGGGAAATTTGGGGCATGGATGTCGCATTTGTTCATGTACCGTTGGTTCGGACTTTCTTCTTTCGCGATTTCATTCTGTGTTTTCCTGATCGGATTTAAATGGATGTGGAATATTCGTCTTTTGCCCATTAAGCGTTCAATTGCCGTTTCTTCTTTGTTCATGGTTTGGACATCGATCTTCCTGGCTTATTTTGTTCAGCATATTGAATACCTGGGTGGAACTTTCGGTTACACGGTTGTTGGTTGGCTGAAACTTTCTCTTGGCAGATTCGGCGCCTTCCTGGTAATCGTTGGATTATTATGGATCGTTCTGGTAGTGCTTTTTAACGCTGATATTGCGTCGTGGTTCCGCAAAATGAAAAACGGAGCTGAAGAAGTGGAGGAAGAACAGCTTGTTCATGAACCTGTTGGAGATATTCGTGTGGTTAACACTATTCAGGATGATGAAATTCTGCAGGATCAGGAATCTGAAATCATCAGTTTTGATGAGGACGAAGAAGAAAACGATGGTTATATTTCCAATGATGACGAGGAAGATAGCTTTGTTGTTATTCACCAGGATGTGGAGAAAAAAGAAGAAGAACTTGATGTTTCTGTTCCACCCGTAGTGCCGGTAACCGGAGTTCCGGATTTGGATGTGGATGGACTGGAAGATTTTGAGGATGGTGATTTTGCAGTTTCCATTGCTAAAAACGATGGTGAATTGAGCGAAGAAGAGTTACACAATCGTCAGGCTGAATACGGTGATTATGATCCAACATTGGATTTGTCTTCGTATGTTCTGCCTCCAATCGATTTATTGAAAGAATACGGGAAAGGCCAGGTTTCTATTGATAAGCAGGAATTGGAAGACAACAAGAACAAGATTGTTGAAACGCTTTCACATTACAAGATTGATATTGCGAAGATCAAAGCTACAGTTGGTCCTACCGTTACATTATACGAGATCGTTCCCGCTCCGGGAGTTCGTATTTCGAAGATCAAGAACCTGGAAGATGATATCGCATTAAGTTTATCGGCACTCGGAATTCGTATTATTGCGCCAATTCCAGGAAAAGGAACTATCGGTATCGAAGTTCCGAACAGTAAACCGGACATGGTTTCCATGCGTTCATTGATCGCTTCTGAAAAATTCCAGAACTCGGATATGGAACTTCCGGTTGTAATGGGGAAAACGATCACCAATGAAACTTATGCCTTTGATTTAACGAAAGCACCACACTTATTAGTGGCTGGAGCAACCGGACAAGGTAAGTCGGTTGGTTTGAACGCAATTTTAGTTTCTATTCTTTATAAGAAACACCCGGCACAGGTAAAATTTGTACTTGTCGATCCGAAGAAAGTGGAATTAACACTTTACAATAGAATCGAACGCCATTTCCTTGCGAAACTTCCTGGTGAAGAGGAAGCCATTATTACCGATACGAGTAAAGTGGTGAACACGCTGAATTCGCTTTGTATCGAAATGGACAATCGCTATGAATTGCTTAAAGAAGCACAGGTTCGTACTATTAAGGAATACAACACCAAGTTCATTGCCCGTCGTTTGAATCCGGAAAAAGGACACCGTTACTTACCTTATATTGTGGTTCTGATCGATGAGTTCGCTGATCTGATCATGACTGCCGGAAAAGAAGTGGAGCACCCGATTGCGCGTTTGGCTCAGTTGGCACGTGCTATCGGTATTCACCTGATTGTGGCTACCCAGCGTCCGTCGGTAAACGTGATCACCGGTATGATCAAAGCAAATTTCCCGGCACGTATTGCTTTCCGCGTATTGTCAAAAATAGATTCACGCACTATCCTGGATTCTTCCGGCGCCGATCAGTTGATTGGTCGGGGAGATATGCTGATCTCGCTTGGCTCGGAGTTGATCCGTGTTCAGTGTGGATTTGCTGATACTCCGGAGGTGGAAGACATCTGTAAGTTTATTGGTGAACAGCGAGCTTATCCTGAAGCCCTTTTACTTCCCGAATATGTTGGTGCTGAAGGTGGTGATGATCGGGATATTGACCTGGAAGATATTGATGCCCTGTTTGTGGACGCAGCCCGTTTGGTGGTGATCCATAATCAAGGTTCTGCCTCATTACTTCAGCGTAAATTGAAATTGGGATACAACAGAGCCGGTAGAATTGTCGATCAGTTAGAAGGTTACGGAATCATAGGCCCGTTCCAGGGTTCAAAAGCCCGTGAAGTGTTGTTTAGCGATATCGAAGCTCTCGAAGAATTTCTCTCTGCAAAAGGTCTGAACTAATTGTTTTTCAGTGTCTCGATTCGCTGTAAACGTTAATAGTTGAAAAAAAGATCTGGAAATTATGGCACAATTTCTGATATTTGCACCGAAAATTATAAGAGATATGAAAAACATTTTGCTCGCGTTGGTATTGATCGTTTCAGGATATTCTGTAGCTCAGGATGCTAAGGCAAAGGGGATTTTAGATAAAGTTTCAGCTAAAATCAAAGCAAATAAGACATTTTACGTTGAATTCAGCGCAGCAATTAAGAACGCAGCAAACGGAACAAGTTCTACAGTAACAGGAAAAGGATGGGTGAAAGGAGAGAAATTCTCGGCAACTTACGGTGAAAACACCATCATTTCCAACGGAACAAAAACCTGGACTGTTGTAAAGAAAGAGAAAACAGTTTACGAAACTGCTGCAGATGACGATGATGAAGAGTCAATGAATCCTAAAAAATTGATGACGCTTTGGGAATCCGGTTTCACGAATAAATATGATAAAGAAGAAACGTTGAATGGAGAGAAAGTTCATGTAATCAATCTTTATCCAAAAAACGCTAAAACAGCAAGCTACCATACAATTACGGTATACATCGCAAAAGATGATAACGAGTTGAAGAAGGCGGTAATGAAAGCGAAAGACGGAACTGTAATGACTTACACATTAACGAAATTCACTTCTAACCCAACTGTTGAAGATTCAAAGTTTGTATTTGACATGAGCAAATATCCTGGTTACAAGAAAGTAAACGGGTAATCCATTAATAACAACATTTTAGAAAGACCATTCGAAAGAGTGGTCTTTTTTGTTTCAGTAAAAAACGCCAGGAATAAATCTCTCCCTTCTTTTAGTTAATATGTCTTGTGGCATGGTTTCTGTTTTTATCCCGGAAAAACAAGTCATGAAAAGTATATTACTCGCTTTGGTTCTGATTATAACTGGTGTAGCATCTGCACAGGACGCAAAGGCAAAAGGGATTCTGGATAAAGTTTCAGCAAAGGTTAAGGCAAACAAATCATTCTACGTAGAATATAGTGCGAACGTGAAGAACACGGCAAACGGGACAAATACAAATGTTACCGGAAAAGGATGGGTGAAAGGAGATAAGTTCTTCGCAACTTATGGCGACAATACGATTGTTTGCAATGGATTGAAAACATGGACTGTGCTTAAAAAGTCGAAGGAAGTTGTTGAAACCGCATCGGAGGAAGATGATGAAGAATCGATGAATCCAAAGAAGTTAATGACCCTTTGGGAAACCGGATTCACCTATAAATACGATAAAGAAGAAACATTGAACGGTGAAAAAGTACATGTGATCAATCTTTACCCTAAAAAGGCGAAAATCGCAAATTATCACACAGTTACCGTCTACATTTCGAAAAGCGGCAATGAATTGAAGAAAGCGATTATGAAGGCCAAGGACGGAACAGTAATGACATATTCACTTACGAAATTCACAGCCAATGCAAGCGTTGAAGATTCAAAATTTGTATTTGATATGAGTAAATATCCGGGATACAAAAAGATCAAAGGATAGAAAGTTAAGGACAAAGAAAAAGGGTTGACGTAATTTCGTCAACCCTTTTCTTTTGCTGTTCAGCTATTCAATAAATACCTTGAAAGGTTTTGTGCTTCCGTCTTCAAAATTTATATGCGCGCAATAGATCCCGGTTTCGTATGGAACTGGAATATTCTGTGTGCCGTGGCCGAAGATTAAAATAGAGGATAAAAAAAGAGACGTTAAATGAATAACGCCTCTTTTGTATGCTATATTGAATAGTTTAAAATTCGTATAATTCAACCAAAGCCTGTTTGAACCTATCAAGCGGCAAGAACTGTTTCTCCAATGGAACGGCAAACGGAACAGGAGTGTCGAGTGATGCCACGCGCTTCACCGGTGCATCCAGTCCGTCGAAACAATTCTCATTGATTAAAGCGGCAATTTCACCACCGATTCCACCTGTCATACAATCCTCATGGAAAACGATCACTTTACCTGTTTTGCGAACCGATTCGTAGATGGTTTCCGTATCCAACGGAAGAAGTGTTTTCAAGTCAATAAGGTCAGCAGAGATTTCCGGGTTTTCATCCAGGGCTTCCATTGCCCAGTGAACTCCCAATCCGTACGTAATGATTGTCAGATCTTCACCTTTACGCACATAACCCGCTTTACCAATTTCGGCAGTGTAATAATCGTCATGAATGTCTTCTCTGATACTTCTGTAAAGGAATTTATGTTCGAAGAACAAAACCGGGTTCGGGTCTTCGATAGCAGCATTCAATAATCCTTTTGCGTCACCGGGAAAAGCAGGATAAACTACCTTTAGTCCCGGAGTATGGAAGAACCATGCTTCGTTACTTTGACTGTGGAATGGTCCCGCAGCCGTGTTTGCTCCTGTAGGCATACGTACAACTACATCGGCATTTTGTCCCCAGCGCCAATGGATCTTTGCCAGGTTATTAATGATTTGATTGAAACCACATGTTACGAAGTCGGCAAACTGCATTTCCACAACCGCTTTCATTCCGCTGATGGAAAGTCCAAGTCCAGTTCCTACGATAGCCGATTCACAAAGTGGTGTATTTCTTACTCGTTCTTTTCCGAATTGTTCAACAAAACCTTCAGTCACCTTGAATACACCACCGTATTCAGCAACATCCTGTCCCATAATTACGAGCTCGGGATATTTTTCCATTGATTGACGAAGACTGTCAGAAACAGCATCAATTAAACGTTTTTCTGTTTTTGTATCGCTTTTCGGATGGACTACGGTTGGTGTGTGTGGAGCATAAACATCTGCCAATTCCGTTTCAAGGCTGGCGGTAACAGGACCTTCAGCAAAAGCAATATCCAGACCTTTTTGAATTTCAGCTTTGATGTCTTCTTTTACTTTTTCCTTGATCTCGTCAGTAAGCAAACCGATCTCCTCCAAATAACGCTCATAATTGGTTACAGGATCTTTTTTCGACCATTCATCCTGAAGCCCGTCAGGATAATATTTTGTTCCTGAAGCTTCTTCGTGCCCACGCATTCTGAATGTCATACATTCCAGAAGGAAAGGGCGCGGTTTAACACGAATTGAATCGGCGATCTGGCGAATAGTCCGAATGACTTCAAGAATATTATTCCCGTCAATCTGGTAAGCATCCATTCCGTATCCGATTCCTTTATCAATGAATTGTTTGCAACGGAATTGCTCATTTGATGGAGTTGAAAGCCCCCAACAGTTGTTTTCAACTGTAAAGATCACAGGAAGTTCCCATACTGCAGCAACATTCAGTGATTCATGGAAGTCGCCTTCAGAAGCGCCACCATCACCTGTGAATACGATTGTAGCTTGTTCGTTTTTCTTTAATTTATTTGCCAGTGCAATTCCGTCTGCAATTCCAAGTTGCGGACCGAGATGCGAGATCATCCCTACGATATTATAATCTTTCGCTCCGAAGTGGAAAGAACGGTCACGGCCTTTTGTGAATCCCGACATTTTTCCCTGGAATTGGGCAAAAAGCCTTTCCAATGGAATTCCGCGTGTTGTAAAGATTCCGAGATTTCTATGCATAGGTAGAATAAATTCTTCCTGCTTCATTGCCAGTGCAGCTCCAACAGAAATACCTTCTTGTCCCCAGCCTGAGAACCATTTACTGATTTTTCCCTGACGAAGGAGGATCAGCATCTTCTCCTCAATCATTCTCGGTTTAAGGATAGAGTGATAAATGCTCAACAATTCCTGGTCGTCAAATCCTGTTCTGTCGAATTGAATGGTTCTATTTTTAAGGGCAATTTCCATAGTCAAAAAAGTTGCTACAAAAATAGCTGAAATCTGTTGAGAACAGTCAAATCTTTCAAGGATTAAAAACAAGGTGTGTAAACAAATTACACGAAACGTTATTCGTTTAACTTTTGATTTTTATTTGAAAGATGTGTTTGAATTACAGGTTAACAGGAAAAGTATGAAACAAAAAAAAGCTGCTCCGAAGAACAGCTTTTAGTGTATTTTGATTTTGGATTAAACCAATCCCTGATCGATCATTGAATCTGCAACTTTTACGAATCCGGCAATATTTGCACCTCGAACGTAATCTACATTTCCATTAGCATCTTTTCCGTATTTCACACAAGCTTCGTGGATAGAAACCATGATTCCGTGTAAACGTTGGTCAACTTCTTCAGCAGACCAGCTCAAACGTAAAGAGTTTTGTGACATTTCCAATCCTGATGTTGCAACACCTCCCGCGTTTGACGCTTTTCCTGGTGAGAACAATACGTTTGCAGCCTGGAATGCAGCGATTCCTTCAGGTGTAGTTGGCATGTTAGCTCCCTCAGCAACACAGATAACTCCGTTTGCGATCAAAGCAGCAGCTTCTTCACCGTTCAATTCGTTTTGAGTAGCACATGGCAAAGCGATATCAGCTTTTACTTCCCAAGGACGTTTTCCGGCAACGAATTTTGCAGAAGGGTATTGCTTAGTATACTCTTCGATACGGCCACGCTTAACGTTTTTCAATTCCATAACGAAAGCAAGTTTTGCAGCGTCGATTCCTTCAGCATCATAGATATAACCTGAAGAGTCAGACAATGTAACTACTTTACCTCCTAATTGAGTTGCTTTTTCACAAGCAAACTGAGCAACGTTTCCTGAACCTGAAACAGCTACAATTTTACCTAAGAAAGAATCTCCTTTGGTAGCCAGCATTTCTTTAGCGAAATATACTGTTCCGTAACCTGTTGCTTCCGGACGGATCAAAGAACCACCCCAGTTGCGAGCTTTACCTGTTAATACACCTGTAAACTCGTTACGGATACGTTTGTATTGACCAAACATGTAACCGATCTCACGACCACCAACACCGATATCACCGGCAGGAACGTCTGTATCAGCACCGATATGACGACACAATTCTGTCATAAACGACTGACAAAACTTCATTACTTCGTTATCTGATTTCCCTTTCGGATCAAAATCAGAACCTCCTTTTCCACCACCCATCGGTAATGTTGTCAAAGAGTTCTTGAAGATTTGCTCAAATCCTAAGAATTTCAAAATGGATAAGTTAACTGAAGGGTGGAAGCGAAGTCCTCCCTTGTATGGACCGATTGCAGAGTTGAATTCTACACGGTAACCACGGTTAACCTGAATTTCACCTTTATCATCTAACCATGGAACACGGAAAAGAATCGTTCTTTCCGGCTCAACAATTCTATCCAAAATTTTTGCAGCCTTGTATTTTGGATTTTCTTCCATGAATGGAATAACTGCTTCAGCAACTTCATGAACAGCTTGTAAGAATTCAGCTTCATGTCCGTTGGTAGCTTTTACTTTATCCATAAAAGCGTCAATCTGTGCTTGATATTTATTTGACATTATACCTTAACTTTTAAGTTTGAGTTAGGCAAATGTAGTATTTTTTTATACTCAGCTTCCTCTTGTTTAATCTTAGTTATTAACGCATGGAATTAAGTGCTTCATTTTGGTTAAAAAGGAGTGTGCTACAGCTTATAAGTGCATTTTCCAACTTAGGAATCCCATAGTTCATAGATTTTCAGATTTGTTAGAAAAAAGTGTGTTTTTATTCGGAAATAACACGATGAACAAACTTTGTGTGTTTTCTGTGTTTTCTAAGAAGGTGAAGGCAGAATAAATAAAGGTTTAAGGATTCTAAGTGCTTAGAACACCAATCTTTACGCACTTTTAATTGATTTTTAATCTTTTTACAACGTACTTTTGCATAAGTTAACATTCGAGGCAACCCTAATGCCCAGGTTGACGTTTGGTTGTTATCAGATTTTATTATGAAAAAAATATTCTTGTTTTTTGTTGGACTACTCGCTATCGCTAATGTGAATGCTCAGGTAGTATTGTGTTTGGGTGATGATGCAACAGTTTGTCAAGGGCAAACTGTACAGATCAATAACTGTGCATCGGGAGGTCCTTCATCGGGATTGAACCTGAATAACCCGTCAAGTGTGACCTTAGGTGATGACGTTTGGAGCCCATCTATTCCAATGGGGTTTAACTTTAACTTCTATGGAAATAACTTCTCTAACTGTGTGATCGGATCAAACGGTTTGGTTTCTTTTAACACATCAAACGCCGGAGGTTACTGTCCATGGTCGTTGAACTCTTCGCAAACATTGCCTAATACAGGCTTAACGCAGTGTTTCAATGCTGCAATGTTGTGTTACGGGGATTTGTACCCAACAGGTGCAACCAGTGGTCCTGTACAATACCAGACATTGGGAACGGCTCCGAACAGAAAGTTTGTTGTACTATATAATAGTGTAACAATGTATTCTTGTACGAACCAATGTGTTTATGCAGGAATCGTATTCTATGAAACTTCGAACATTGTTGAAATGTTTATCGGCTCTAAAACAGTTTGTTCTACATGGAACGGTGGTGTTGCGGTTCAGGCAACTGAAAACAGTACAGGGAACGTTGCTCATGTTACTCCGGGAAGAAACATGACGGTTTGGACTGCGAGCTCTGATGGAAGACGTTGGACACCAACTTCTCCGACGAATACAACGAACTATACGATCTCAACTATTCCTTACGTGGCTATCACAGCACCTGGAGGAAACTTGCAATGGCAAAATACACTTGGACAAACTTTCCCTTATAACGGTGGAACTTTAAATATCCCTACGATTCCTCCGGGAACAACTGGTTATTTCCTTGTAGGTAGTTCATGTGGACAATCAACAGGTGCAGTAGGTGATACTACTTGGATCACTCGTGTAAACGTTGCAGGAAATGCTACGGCAACTACAGATTTCTGTGGAGGAGGTAGTGGAACTGCTACTGCGAATGTAACAAGTACAACCGGTGGACCATGGACATTCCTATGGAGTCCGGGTGGGCAAACAACACAAACAGCAACCAATTTAACAACCGGACCTTATACTTGTACAATTACAAATGCGGCAGGTTGTACTGCAAACGTGAATGTTACTGTTCCGAATTCAACTGCAAACTTCAGTGGAACGACTACTCAGGTTACTTGTCCTGGTGGAGCAAATGGTACAGCAACGGCAACAACTACTGCAACAGGTACTGTATCTTATCAATGGGATGATCCGGCTGCACAAACTACGGCTACGGCAACTGGTTTGGCTGCGGGAACTTATAACTGTACGATATCATCAACTACAGGATGTACGGGTGTTGTCACAGTTACGGTTACGGAAATTCCTGGAATGAACGTAACAATCGCTGGACAGACTAACGTTACATGTAATAGTGGTTCTGACGGAATGGCTGCTCTGAACGTTACAGGTGGTACTCCTAACTATTCATATGTTTGGACGGGTTCTTCATCGACTGCTCAGGGAGCTAACGATTTGAATGCCGGGGTTCATACGGTTACTGTAACTGACCAGAATAACTGTGTTGTGACTACTTCGGTTACTATTACTGAACCTGCTCCATTGCAGATTACAAGTTTAACTCCGGACATGGTACTTTGTCCTGAAAACGCAACTACGTTAACAGCTGCAGGAACAGGCGGAAGTACAGCTTATACATTTACATGGGCGGAAAACGGAACTGTAATTGGTACAGGATCTTCACTTACTGTTGATCCGGCGAATTCGGGAACTCAATACTGTGTTACTTTATCTGAGGCTTGTGGCTCGCCTACAACTCAGCAATGTATGACAATCACTTTCCCAACCCCGGTTCAACCGATGTTCTCACCGAATGTTCCGCAACAATGTGTACCTGGTGATTTCCAGTTCACAAACAACTCTTCTAACTCAGGAGCAATTGACTTCTTTGTTGTTCAATACGGAGATGGAACGCAGGAACAAATTACAGGACCGAACGGAATGTCTCATATCTATGAGAACAGCGGAATCTATAATATGACTGTAACAGTTACTTCAGTTGAAGGTTGTGTTACATCAGGTACTTTCCCTGGAATCGTTGAAGTTGTTGATAATCCTGTTGCAGAATTTACATTCTCTTCAAATCCAACTACGATTTATGAAACGGCTATCATGGCTCAGGATCAATCTACAGGAAATGTAGTAAGCTGGTCATGGTCTGCTCCTGGAGCAAATCCTTCAACGAGCTCTCAGGAAAATCCAACGTTTACATTCCCTGAAGGAGTTGTAGCAACGTATCCGGTACAATTGATCGTAGAATCTGAACTTGGTTGTATTGATACTGTTGAATACATCCTGATGGTGAATAGCGATATCATTTTCTACGCTCCGAATACATTCACTCCTGACGGAGATGAGTTTAACCAGACCTGGGAGTTCTATGTAGACGGAATTGATGTTTATAACTTCGAATTGTTGATCTTTAACCGTTGGGGAGAGATTATGTTTGAAACGCATGATGTTCACTCTACATGGGATGGAACTTACCACGGAAAAGTTGTTCCAGCTGGAACTTACAACTGGATCGCTAAAGTAAAAGATATCTATACTGACGTGAAAAAGGAATATAGAGGCGCAATTAATGTAATGCGTTAATAATTAATCCGAACAAAGAATCCCCGTTGACTGATACGCCCAAGGCGGACAAAGTCAACGGGGATTTTTCTTTTTAGCTGTCCCCGATTTACCGGCTTTTAGGTAGGCATTTCAAAATGCTGTTTTATTGATTAAGCTTATTTTTGGGGCATGAAAGGAATCCTTACTTCTTGCTTGCTTTGCTGTTCGATAAGTATATTCGGACAATCATCCTGGAAAGACACTTCTAAACTGATTCTTCCTGAGCTGAAAATGAAATTGAACGGATCAGGTTCTCATTATATCAAAGCAACGTTTCTTGCGCAAACATGGGCACGCTATTCAGAACTGAATCCCGGATCTACGATAGATGGATTTGATGCCGGAAACGCACGTGCCGATATTGGAATCAGAAGATTCCGTATTCAGGCATTCGGGCAGTTAACCGACAGAATCTTTGTTTATACTCAATTCGGGCAAAACAACTTCAGTTTTATGCAGCCACGAAATACAGGGGCTTTCTTTCATGATATTGTGACAGAATACAAAGTGTTGCCTCAATTACAATTTGGAGGAGGACTTACTGCCTGGTCAGGAATGTCACGTTTTTCTGCTCCGGCTGCTGCATCCATCCTTGGTTACGATGCACCGCTTTATCAGCAAACGACTAATGGGATCAATGACCAGTTCCTTAGAAAACTGTCGGTTTACGCAAAAGGGGAGATTAGCAAATTCCAATACCGAGTGGCAGTTTCTAATCCTTTGACAATTAAGAACAGCACAACACCGATCCCTGCAATAAATAACAGTTCAACTTTCAGCCTGGAACCGCCTAAAATGCAAACTTCAGGTTACTTGGTTTGGCAATTCTTTGAAAACGAAAGTATGGCTATTCCATATCTTCCCGGAACGTACTGTGGAAAAAAGAAGGTTATGAATATCGGGGCAGGCTGGGTCGAACAACCGGATGCGATGTGGCATACAAAATCCAATGGTGATACGGTAAGGACGAATATGATGCTTTTGGGCCTTGATTTCTTTACTGAATTGCCTTTGAAGAATAATGGTTCCGCCTTCACAGGTTATGTTGCCTTCAATAATTTTGATTTCGGACCTAATCACATTCGGATGCAAGGCGTGATGAATGTTGCCAATGGTGTCCAGGCAGGTAACGCTTCATTAAATGGCGCTGGAGTTGCTTTTCCTATGCTTGGAACAGGAAATGTATTCTTTGCACAATTCGGTTATAAATTCAGGAATAATTTATTGGCTGATAATGGGACTTTACAGCTTTATGCTGCGTCTCAATATAGCCAGTTTGAAGCGTTGGCAGATCCTTCGTTAATGGTTGAAGGAGGAGTTAACTGGCTGATCCATGGAAACGGATTCGGTAAATTGACTTTCGGTGTACAGAACCGACCGGTCTTTTATTTGAAAAGCGATGGTGCAGCACACGAAACAGGTAGAAAGAACATGTTTGTTCTGCAATACCAGATCGCTTTGTAACGAATTCGGTTAGAATGCATTAATAAGATAAATTCAATTGTTAGTGAAAACGCTTTGTTCCGCATTCATCTTCTTCACAGCTTTTAATGCCAGCGCGCAATCGCCCGCCGAAGGCTCACCGAAGGCGAGGCAGTTGCCGGTAGCTTGCGACTCAACCGGGTCGTTAAATTCGGAAATACTGAAAGTCGTAAAACCGTGCATAGGAAAGAAAATTGATAGAGGTGAATGCTGGGACCTTGCGAAATTCGCATTGGATAAAGTGAATGCTTCCTGGGATGGTTTCATGGATTTCGGTAAAGAATTCGATTGGAAGAAAGAATGTTTGCAGCCCGGAGATATCTTACAATTTGAAGGAGTTGTTTTTGAAGGAAAGAACGAAGCTTACAAATATTCTGAATCATTCTATCATCATACGGCAATCGTTTATTCTATCGGAGAGAATGGCGAAGTTGAACTCATCCATCAAAATACGGGACAATACGGTAAAAAGGTGGGGGTTAGTACAATCTATTTCAAGGATTTGAAAAAAGGCAAGATTCAGGCTTACCGCCCGGTGGTGTAGAGACGCGACATCTCGACTCTGCTCGATGACCACGTCTGTACTTTAATCCTCTTTCTTTTAAAAAATAAGTATCAATCGATCTTCATCCTTATCCGCCATTCTTTCGGATAATTGTTGTTGAACCGGTTCCCGATCATCTTGATCCATCCCAGTGGAATGTTCTCATAACAAACCACTGCATATCCATTTCCCGAACCGTCTGCCGACAAGGCAGGTTCAATCGAAAATGTTTCACCTTTTAAGTACAGCAAAGCATTTCTTTTGTCCAGTTCGATACGTTTTACGTTATCGGATAAAAAAGAGGAGAACGGAACCGCTTCGTCCGGGATCCAACCTTTTCTCGTTGGTTCCGCAACCGGTAACCCGAGTTTGAAAACGTTCAGCGAAATACTGATCTGCAGTAATTCTTCATTGAAATCTTCCGGAATTAACCAGGCTTTATCTTTCCATTCAACAACTTTTGTGGATGCCTCGTACTTTATAAATTGTGAAAGCTCCTTATCGGATTTGATCTCCTGGAATGTTGGGACCTTTCCTTTATTCTTCTTTTCTTTTCGATTCTTGCGCTGAGAAGAGTCGAAGTGAGTAGAGGTATCTGTCTTTCGAAGTACGCAAATGAAAAAGCCTTCTGTATTCACTTTACCCGGTAGGGCGTATGCACCAATACCATCTCTAGGTTTAAATTCTTCAGGATAATTGATCTCTACGATCTCAGCACCAAATTCGGAACAAATCCATTTGATGTTCTTTTCGTTTTCCTCCTCGTTGAACGTACAAGTGGAATAGATGAGCAGTCCGTTTTGTTTCAAACCGTCCCAAATATTTTCAATGATATCCTGCTGTCGCTCAGCGCACATTTCAACATTTGCCGTCGACCATTCATTTCTGCTTTCAGGATCTTTACGGAACATTCCTTCACCGGAACATGGTGCATCTACCACCATCAGGTCAAAGAAATTATTCATTTTCCCGAAAGCGTCCGAAGCATTATTGCAGATTACACTATTATGGTATCCCCACTTGGTAAGGTTTTCATAAAGAATCCGGGCGCGCGATGTAATGATCTCATTGGATACCAAAAGGCCTTTTCCTTCCAAATGATCTAGAATCAATGAGCTTTTCCCTCCGGGAGCGGCGCAGAGATCCAGGCAAACCGGATTCTCAGGTAATTCCAATTCGTTTAAAACGAAACTCAGAAGTTGTGATCCCGCCTCCTGCGGATAATAACATCCTGCGTGGAAAAAAGGATCAAGCGTGAAAACAGGACGTTTTTTCAACCAAAGTCCGTTTTTCGACCATGGAATAGAAACCGTTTCAGTGTAATGATGTTTCCCTTTTACCGGATGAAGGCGAATGGAAGTTGGTGCAACGGTTTCCAGTGCTTCCAGCAATTCTTCCCCCAGGAAAGGATCCTTAGTCACACGATCAACAAAATCTTTGGGAAGAGCAATCCTGTTTTCCATTAGCGGTTAAAATTCATTCTGGCCTGGGCACTTACTGTTTGGTCGGAAAAAATTCCTTTGTCGTATAAAAAACGGCCGGCAACTGCTATCATTGCAGCGTTATCCGTACAATACTCAAACTTTGGAATATAAACCTGTATCTTTTCCGTTTCAGCAAAATCCTGCAATCGTTTTCTCAAACCTGAATTAGCGGAAACACCACCTGCAATTGCAACATGTTTGATTCCGGTTTCCTGTACAACGCGTTTCAGTTGTTTGAAGAGAATATTCAAAATGGTTTGTTGCACAGAAGCACAAAGATCATTCAGGTTTTCTTTAATGAAATCCGGGTTGAGTTTTTCTTCCTTTTGCAAACGGTACAAAACCGAGGTTTTCAAGCCGCTGAAACTGAAATTGAATCCGTCAACTCGAGGTTCGGCAAATTGGAAAGCGTCCGGATTTCCTTCTTTGGAAAGTTTGTCTACCAATGGTCCGCCGGGATAAGGCAGTCCCAATATCTTGGCAATCTTATCAAAGGCCTCTCCGGCTGCGTCGTCTATCGTGGTTCCAAGAATCTCAAGTTCTGTTGCAGATGAAACTTTTACCAGCTGTGTATGTCCTCCCGAAACCGTCAGGCAAATGAACGGAAATTCCGGTTGTGGAGTTCCTTCATCAATAAAATGAGCCAGGATATGCGCATGCATGTGATTAACATCCATCAAAGGTTTTTTAGCCGCCAGGGAAAGTGCTTTAGCAAAGGAACAGCCTACCACTAGTGAGCCCATTAATCCCGGACCTTTCGTAAAAGCGATGGCGTCAATGTCGTTCAGTTTTATTTTAGCTTCTTTTAACGCTTGGTGTACTACAGGAACAATATTCTGCTGATGCGCACGTGAAGCAAGCTCAGGGACAACGCCACCGTACTTTTCATGCACGCTCTGGTTTGCTGTAACATTGGAAAGAATCGTAAAGTTTTTGAGAATTGCAGCCGAAGTATCGTCACATGAAGACTCAATTCCGAGTATAACGATATCTTTTTGCATCAACTTTGTTATTTTTGTCTGTATACAATGGCAAAATTACTCAAAATAATAGGTAGAACCATCGGAATCACTTTCGAATGGTTGCTCGTGTTTGTGATTTTGCTTGCCTTTTTAATTCGTCTTAGTGCGGTTCAAACTTATTTGGGAAGTCTTGCCACAAGTTATTTGTCGAGTGAGCTGAATACCGAAATTCGTATAGGCAAGATCGATATTACGTTTATTAATCGCATTCAGCTGAAAGACGTATATGTTGAAGATCTGAAAAAAGATACTTTAGCTTCTATAGCTG
>Ga0307408_100000272_pt1 | contig 51943 bp, 52 predicted proteins | sample 322Cmetagenome_FD_202116 | JGI IMG/M metagenome (GOLD analysis project Ga0307408, IMG submission 202116) | Maize rhizosphere microbial communities from greenhouse at UC Davis, California, United States - 322HYB-C-3 | ecosystem: Host-associated > Plants > Roots > Rhizosphere > Soil | place... | reverse complement strand
ACGTGATGATCGCCGGCGGCGTGGAATCGATGTCGATGGTGCCGATGATGGGCCACCACCCATCGATCAACATGGACACCTTCAAGGACGAGAACGTGGGCCTGGCCTACGGCATGGGCCTGACCGCCGAGAAAGTGGCGCAGCAGTGGAAGATCTCCCGCGAAGACCAGGACGCCTTCGGCCTGGAATCGCACCGCAAGGCGATCGCCGCCCAGCAAGCCGGCTTCTTCAAGGACGAGACCACCCCGGTCGAAATCATCACCCGCACCCCTGACCTGCGCACCGGCGAGATCAAGGTTGGCAAGCGCACCGTGGATACCGACGAAGGCGCGCGCGCCGACGCCTCCATGGAAGGCATGGCCAAGCTGAAGCCAGTATTCGCCGCCAAGGGCACCGTCACCGCCGCAACCTCCTCGCAGATGTCCGACGGCGCCGGCGCGCTGATCGTGGTGTCCGAGAAGATCCTGAAGGAACACAACCTGACCCCGCTGGCCAAGTTCTCCTCGTTCGCCGTACGCGGCGTGCCGCCAGAGATCATGGGCATTGGTCCTAAGGTCGCCATCCCAGCCGCTTGCGCCGCTGCCGGCATCACCCAGGACCAGCTGGACTGGATCGAACTGAACGAAGCGTTCGCTGCACAGGCCCTGGCCGTGATCCGCGACCTGAACCTGGACACCAGCAAAGTGAACCCGATGGGCGGCGCAATCGCCCTGGGCCACCCGCTGGGCGCAACCGGCGCGATCCGCGCTGCGACCGTGGTGCACGCACTGCGCCGCAACCAGCTGAAGTACGGCATGGTCACGATGTGCGTGGGCGCCGGCATGGGCGCAGCAGGCATCATCGAGCGCGTATAATCCGCGCAAGACATAGCTAGCAAGGCGGGTCGGTTGGCCCGCCTTTTTTACATCCACAGGCCGGCGAGCAGCAGGTGTCAGACCCTGTGGGTCTGACACCGGTTTACCGGCTTTAAGTACGGAGACAACGAACAATGGCAATCCTGACCAGCAAAGCCGCCGGCATCCTGACCATCGAATTCGACCGCCTGGACCGCAAGAACGCGATCACCTCCGCCATGTACCAGACCATGGCCGACACCATCAACGCCGCCGAAGGCGACACCGAAGTGCGCGCGATCCTGATCACCGGCAAGCCTGAGATCTTCACGGCCGGCAACGACCTGGTCGACTTCGCGATGACCACCACCGCCAACGACGGCGTGGCATTCAGCGGCCGTCCCGTGATCCAGTTCATGAAAGCCCTGTTCAACAGCACCAAGCCAGTCGTGGCGGCCGTGAACGGCGCCGCCATCGGCATCGGCACCACCATGCTGATGCACTGCGACCTGGTGTACGCAGCTGACAACGCCAAGTTCTCGGTACCGTTCGCAGCCCTGGGCCTGTGCCCTGAATTCGGCTCCAGCATGCTGCTGCCGGCCAACGGCGGCCATGCCCGCGCTGCGGAAAAGCTGATGCTCGGCGAACCTTTCAGCGCGCAGGAAGCCTACGACATGGGCCTGATCTCCAAGCTGCTGCCGGCCGACCAGGTGCTGGCGCACGCCCAGGCGCAAGCGGCCAAGCTGGTCGCGCTGCCGGCCGAATCGATCCGCCAGACCAAGCGCCTGATGAAAGCCGGACGCGAAGCCCTGAAAGCCCACATCGACGTCGAAAGCGCGCAGTTCGGCGCGATGCTGACCGGCGCTGAAGCCAAGGAAGCCTTCACGGCCTTCTTCGAAAAGCGTAAGCCTGACTTCTCCAAGTTCGCCTAAGCCGGCTTAAGCCCGCTCATGGCGGGCCTTAGTCGGTCATCAAATCTCGACGATGCAGTCTGGACGGAAGCCTTCATTCTCATGGCTGCCGTTCTTCGACATATATCCGAACGGATTGCACACCACCCGGCACGCACCAATCTGGTAGTCGAAGGATTCGTGCATGTGCCCATGCACCCAAAGATCTGCCTTTGCCACTATCTCATCCAGGTTCGAGGCATAGGCGGATGACGTCAGGTCGTTTGCATACTGGCCAGGGACCGAACGCATGGACGGAGCCATGTGGGTAACTACGACGGTTTTGCCTTCATGGGGGGCGGCGAGCCTGCTGGCGATCCACGACTTGTGCTTTTCATGGAAGAGGGCCGTATCCTTCGCGCGCAGCCTGGCGTAGCTCTTGCTGGCGAGCCTTATGCGTCGGTAGTCCGACATCACCTCTTCCGCCCGGGTCATCGCGAAGTATCGCCGGTCATCGCCAAACAGCTTGAAGTCGGTCCATAACGCGGCGCCCAGGAAGCGTACGTTTCCGATGAGGCACTCATCGCAATCCAGAAACTTCACGTTCTCGGTATCGGCACTGGCTGCGCGAATCTTTTCGATCTCGCTGTCCAGATTGTGGCCGTAACCTTCATGGTTGCCGTGCACGTAGATGACCGGGATGCCCTCAAAGGCAGTTTCGGCCCACTGAACAGAACGCACTCCGCTGGTGTCGATGTCGCCAGCCAGGACGACGGCATCAGGCTTCGAGGCTTCGAGGTCAAATGAGACCTGGTGCTCATTCCAGAATTCACGATGCAGGTCGGAGAGAATTAACAAGCGCATTGAAGACTTCAAATATTCGGTTGGACTATGGAGCGTCATTTTTCTTGCTGATATTAGCAAAAAGCATATGATGCGCTTCTCCAAACTCTCCGGATAAGAAAAATGCACATGATTCCCACGCTGGCGTGGCTGCCATTCTGCTTGCTGGGCCTTTCGATTGTAAGTACCTGCCTGGCAGCTGCGAACGAACAGCGGCCGGCTTATCTGCGCCATCTCCGGCTAATCTTGCTTGGCCTGGCAATCGGCGCAGGCCTGGCGGTTGGGATGCTGCAGCCTGTCGCTGTGGCCAGCATCGCCGCCTTGCTGGCTTTCTCCTGGCTGGCGACCCGTCATGGCAAGGCTGCTGTGCGCGTGCCATTCACGCTCTTGACGCTGCTTCTGGCCCTGGCGCTTGCAATGCATGCCGTTCCCGGCTACGACAATCCCTTGTTGCTGAAGGATGTCCGGCTATCGGCAGATTCTGCGCCATATACCATGTATGCGAACTTCGACAAGGGAGTGGTCGGGCTTGTGCTGCTGGTCTTCTTCTGCCAGCGCGCCAGTTCCTGGCGGGATTTTGCCGCTGCATTGAAATCACAGGCTATTGTCCTGGCGGCGCTATTGGTTACGGTATTGGGCGCAGGCTGGGCAATTGGATTTGTCCGCCCCGATTTCAAGCTGTCGCCCTACTTGCCGTTGTTCGCAGCCGTCAACCTGCTGTTTGTCTGCGTGGCGGAGGAAGCCTTCTTCCGTGGCGTCATCCAGGGCCAGCTCGCACGCTTCGGCGACACTTTGGCGGTCGTGGTTTCAGGCTTGCTGTTCGGGGCAGCCCACTTGGGCGGCGGCTGGCAGTTTGGTGTGCTCGCCAGCCTGGCCGGACTGGGTTACGCGCTGCTGTATTCGAAGACGCGGCGCATCGAGGTGCCGATCGCTGCCCACTTCCTGCTCAACCTGACGCACTTCGTGGCGTTCACTTATCCGCGCGCTGGCTAAATGCGACGGGCGGGCCGCTACGCCGACGTTCCTCAGCGTCCTTCTTGCGCTGCAAATGAGTCGAACACAGACCAATGAGGAGTATTCCTATGGCGAGGGATAGCATTTCATACAAGCCGTGATCGACAAGGTATTGGAGACTCATCGTATGTACTCCTTCGCTTCATTTAGCAAAACGGCAGTGAAATAGAGTGTACTTGCGATCCACCATGGATGCACGCGGACCCAGCCATAGGGCCAGCCTCCTCCGACGCTGAGGTAAACCGTCAGAAGCCAGAGCAAGGTGCCGAAGAAAAGAAATATCATCCCGGCCATCCGAACTACTTCGTCCTGCTTTATGCGCTTCAACACTTCAGGTGGCAAGGGAGCTGCTCCTTTTCGCTGAGTCGCAATTGGAGACAACACAGGAATGATCATGCCAAGTGCGATGGCAGCCAGGCTTAATGAAATTGCAAGAAATGCAAAGCGGCCATTATGTCAGCACGTGCATCGCCGTGCCGCGCACGAGTGCGCGTATAATCCACGCGACGTTTTTTCAACCGGAGAATCCATCAATGTCCATGCAATTCCTGCGCCGCGCCGCCGCCCTGTCCGTGCTGGCTGCCGCTATCGCCATCCCTGCCCAAGCCGGCAGTTCCGCTTCTTCCGCATCGAGCGCCGGTTCCGAGTCCTCGGGCAGCGTGTCCGATTCGATCGGCGGTTCCAGCAAGAGCTCCAGCGGCGATGACAAGAAAGTGGCTGCCGGCCAGTACCGCGTCATCGACGTGGCGGAAGCGCCAGGCAAGCCAGGGGCGACCCGCCTGAAGCTGCAAGGCCAGGGCAATGAATTCTTCCTCACCGTGCCGAAAGCGGCCCTGGCCGACCGTGCACTGCCAACCGGCGCCCTGGTGCAGGTGAGCGAGCGCCCGTACGGCTATGAATTCGCTTACGCCGACACCCGTCAGGCCTTCTTCCTGGCCCTCGACGACGCATGGCAACGCGAACTGCGCTCGCACGCCATCTGATCGCCGGCTGCCTCGCGCTCGGCTGGAATGCCGCAGCGCAGGCTGGCGGGATGATGTTCTGCGACCGTCCGGCGAAGGTTTCGGCGGCGGCGCAGGATCACGTGCTGCGTTTTGCAGCCGTGATCAAGGATGAACTGGAACGTTCCGGCGCCACGGCCGCCGTGGTGTCGCGCGCGGGGCTTGACCTGGCCCGCATCGGCCTGCGCTACTCGCATGCCGGGCTGGCGCTGAAAGCCAATCCGAATAGCCCTTGGTCGGTGCGCCAGCTTTACTATGCGTGCGACGAAAAGCGCCCACGCATCTTCGACCAGGGCATGGCCGGTTTCGTGCTCGGCGCGGAAGAACCGTCGCAGGGCCACTTGTCGATGGTGCTGCTGCCGGAAGGGCCGGCCGGCGCATTGCAAGAAGCCGCCCTGGATGTACAAACCCCGCTGTCGCTGCTGGCCGGCGAATACAGCGCCAATGCCTACGCCTACAGCACGCGCTTCCAGAACTGCAACCAGTGGCTGGTGGAGCTGATCGCCAGCGCCTGGGGCGCCCCTGCGCCGCGACGCGAAGAGGCGCAGCGCTGGCTGCGTGAGCGCGGCTACGAAGCGGAACCGGTCAATGTTGGCCGCACCCTGGTGATCGCGGCGCATTTCGTGCCGCTGGTGCACGTGATCGACCACCCCGATGAGGACCTGCGCGCGCAGACAATGCGCGTCAGCATGCCTTCGTCGATTGAGCAGTTTGTTCGCCGCGAAGCGCCACAAGCGCGCCGCATTGAGCTTTGCTATAACGCGAACCATATCGTGATCCGGCGAGGCTGGGATGCGATGGGCGCGGGCTGCGAAGCGCAGACAGGCGACGAGGTTATCGCCTTTGAAAACAGTAATTAACGGGGTCTTATGGATACTCCCATTGCTTCGCTTTACCTGATCTCCGCAGGTGCGCTGGCAATGTCGGCATTCCAGTCGGCGCTGGTCGCACGCAACAGTTCCTATGTGCGGGCCTGCTGGGCGTTTGCAGCAATCTGCCTGACATTTGCCTGCTTCCAGTACGCCAACGTGCAGCAGCAGCTGGCACCCGGGCTGGCAGAGGCCATTACGGCGCACAAGTGGGTCAATCTCTTTTCGCTGCTGCTGGCGCCGCAGTTCTGCTACCTGGTCGCTTCGCTTGATCCAAGCCGTGCTGCGTTCCGCCTTACCTCCGGCATCGCGTTCATATCGGCCGTGCTGGCGGTGGACAACTTCATGGTGCCCTTTGGCTATCGTTTTTCCGCGCTCACGTCCGATGCTCCGACAGAGCTGGCGTGGGGTGGCCATGCATTCCTGCTGTACGGCGAAACGACAGCCGCGTATGCGGTCAGCCGCCTGCTGTCGCTGGGCGCGGCGGCCTTTGCTGTCATCTACTTTGTGCGCGTGCAGCGGCAGCGGGCACGCTTTTCCAACCGCCTGGTGTGGAGCTCTGCGGCGCTGGTGGTGGTCACGACTGCGCTGGGCGGTGCGACCGATACCGGCATGTTGCGGATGCCGTACCTGAGCGGTTTCGGATTCCTGTTCCTCGCCGCCTCCTACCTGCTGCTGGTCCGGCGCGAAGCGACCCAGCGTTTGACGGAGAAGATTCGCATCAGCGCCGCGCTGGAGCGCGAACTGGAAAACCACAAGCTATCCAGCCGGCGCATCGAGCGCGCCCTGACCAACGATGAACTGACCCGGTTGCCGAACCGCGAAGGAGCGTTGGAGAAGCTGCGCGCCATGTCCGTCTGGAGCGAATCGAGCATGACCCGCATGGCGGTGCTGTTGATCGACCTGGATCGGCTGGCGATCATCAATGGCACGCGCGGCTACGAGGCTGGCAACCAGGTGCTGATCGAAGTTGCGCAACGCCTTCGCGAACACTGCGGCAAGCGCCGCCTGGTGGCGCGGCTCGGTAGCGCGCGCTTCGTGGTCGGCCTTGCCGGCCATAAGACCCAGGCTGGCATCGAACGGGAAATAGAAGGCGTGCTGGCCGCGATCAAGCCGCCCTTTGCGGTTGGCGGCACAGTACTGAACATGACCTTCAGCGTTGGCGTGTCGATTTATCCGGACCATGCTGCGACGGCAGAAGACCTGCTGGCATCGGCCGGCCTGGCGCTGCATGAGGCGCGCGATGCGGGGCCGGGCAATATGCGCATTTTCCACCCTTCGCTGCAGCAGTCGCTGAGCGAACGCATTGGCCTGGAAAATGAGCTGAAGGAAGCGCTTGGAAAAGGGGAGCTGTTCCTGCATTACCAGCCACAGGTCTGTGCGGTCACCGAACGCGTGCTCGGCATGGAAGCGCTGATCCGCTGGCAGCATCCGGAACTGGGCCTGGTCATGCCGGACAAGTTCATTCCGCTGGCCGAATCGACAGGCATTATCGCGGCGATCGGCACCTGGGTGATCGAGAGCGCCTGCAAGCAGTTGCAGGACTGGCGTGCACTCGGCTTCAGCGACGTGCGGATGGCGGTCAACCTGTCGGCGCAACAGCTTTTGCTGGATGATCTTGACCACAACGTGCAATCGGCCTTGCGGCGCGCGGGCCTGATGGGGGCGGACCTCGAACTCGAAATCACCGAATCGGTGCTGATGCAGGATCCGCAACGCTCGATCGAAAGGCTGGAGACCTTGCGCAGCCTGGGTGTGCGGCTTTCGATCGACGACTTCGGCACGGGCTACTCTTCGCTCGGTTACCTGAAGATGCTGCCGGTGCATTCCTTCAAGCTTGACCGCAGCTTCGTGCGAGATATCGGCAGCAGCGAGAAGGACTTGGAGATCTGCGCCACCGCAGTTGGCCTGGCACGCAACCTCGGCCTCGAAATCGTTGCCGAAGGGGTGGAAGATACAGTGCAGGCAGCGCAGCTGCGCCACCTGGGCTGCGACCTGTTGCAGGGATACTACTTCGCGCGCCCCTTGGCGGCCTACGCTGCAACCAACTTCCTGATGGAGCAAAGGGAGGCTGCCGCATAGTGCAGCGGCTTGCCATATCCAGTTCGCGCATTTAATAACTTGAAATGATTAGTGTGCCAATTTCCCCGGCACCGGTAGCCTGACGCTATCACCATAACAGAGCGTCGCACGCATAGTGGCGCCGAACCGGGGGAATTACTTTGGAAAAACTACTGACTTTTCCAGATAGTTACGGCATGGCGCTATCGATACGCGCCAAGGCACTGATGTTCCACGACCCGCGTTCTGCGGAATTGCTGGAGCAGGTTGAACGCATCGCACCTACCGAAGCCACGACGCTGATCATCGGCGAAACGGGTACCGGCAAGGAGCTGATCGCGCGCCATATTCACAAGGTGAGCGGCCGGCGCGGCCCATTCGTGGCAGTCAATTGCGGCGCTTTCAGCGAAACGCTGATCGATGCTGAATTGTTTGGCCACGAAGCTGGCGCCTTTACCGGCGCCACGCAAGCGCGCTCCGGCTGGTTCGAGGCGGCCAATGGCGGCACGCTGTTCCTGGACGAAATCGGCGACCTGTCGATGGGGTTGCAGGTAAAGCTGCTGCGGCTGCTGCAGGAGCGCCAGGTGGTACGCCTCGGCGCACGCACGCCAATCCCGCTCAATGTGCGTCTGGTGGCGGCGACCAACGTGGACTTGCACAAGGCCGTGGAGGCGGACCGCTTCCGTTCGGACCTGTACTACCGCCTCAGCGTGGCCACGGTGCACCTGGCGCCACTGCATGAGCGTCCAGGCGACATCCTTCCTCTGGCGCGCCACTTCATCAACGTCTACAGCGACAAGATCCGCATGCAGGAAGCGACGCTGTCGCCTGCTGCGCGGCAGGCCTTGCTCGAATACGACTGGCCGGGGAATATCCGCGAGCTGGAAAACGTGATCCATTTCGCCCTGATCGTCTGCCGCAACGGCGTGATCCAGCCCGATGATTTAAAGCTGTCAGGCGTGTCGCGCCGCCGCCTGAATATGCGCGACCAGGCTGTAGCCCAGCACTTGCCAGCCAGCGTGCCGGTACCGGAAGCGGCATCGGGAGAGGGCTTCCGCCAGCGCCTTTCGGCACTGGTGGGCAGCATGATCGAAGCCGACCAGCAAGACCTTTACGAGACCGTCGAGGAAACCGTGGTGCGCACGGCCTTCGACCATTGCTACCGCAACCAGGTGCAGACCGCGCGCGTACTGGGCATCAGCCGCAACATCCTGCGCACGCAGTTGAAGCGTTTTGGCCTGATCGGATTTGAGGCTGGCGCGACGTCCCTGCCGGGCGCCGAGCTGCAGCAATGAAACGGCCGGCATTGCGAGCTCGCGCGCTGGCGTGCGAGCGGGGCGGCCGTCGGCTGTTCGAAGGAGTGGACTTTACGTTGTCCGAAGGGCAGGCACTGTGGCTGGCCGGCGGCAATGGCAGCGGCAAGACGAGCATGCTGCGGCTGCTGGCTGGCCTGGGCCTCCCGGCTGAAGGCGAGGTGCTGTGGCGCGGGCAGCCGGTGCGCGAGCTGCGCGAGGACTTTCACCGCCAGCTGCTGTACTGCGGTCACGCTGCCGGCATCAAGGACGACCTGGCGGCGTGGGAAAACGTGGCGTGCAATGCGGCGCTGGCGGGATATCGCATCAGCCGTGCGCAAGCCGAGGCCGCGCTGGACAGGGCTGGCCTCCATGCCGTAGCGGCCGTGCCGGCGCATTCTTTGTCGCAGGGGCAGCGCCGTCGGGTCTCGTTGGCCCGGCTATACCTGGAACCGCTGCCGCCGCTGCTGTTGCTCGATGAACCGTTCACGGCGCTCGATGCAAGTGCAGTGCAGCAGCTGGGCGAGCGAATTGCGGCCCACCTCGATAGCGGCGGCATTGCGGTATATACCACGCACCAGGCGCATGGCTTGCCGCCGCAGCACCAGCAGCGCTTGGACCTGGACGCCGTTGCAGGAGTGGCGCAATGACCGGCATGCTCGCATGGATCGTGAAGCGCGATCTGTTGCTGGCCGGCCGCCGCAGCGCAGATGCGTTGGGATCGCTGGCCTTCTTCGTGATCGCCTGTTCGCTGTTCCCGCTGGGCGTGGGACCGGAGCCGGCTGCCCTGCGTTCGATGGCGCCCGGTGTGTTGTGGGTAGCAGCGCTGCTGGCGGCAACCTTGTCGCTGCCGCGCCTGTTCAGCGCCGACCATGCAGACGGCACGCTGGAGCAGATGTTGCTGTCGTCCGAGCCGCTGGTGCTGATCGTGGCAGGCAAGGCGGTGGCGCACTGGCTGGTCTCAGGCCTGCCCCTGGTGCTGTTGTCGCCCCTGCTGGCGCTGCAATTCGGGCTGGACACCCGGTCGCTGGCGGTGCTGCTGGCCAGCCTGTTGCTGGGCACACCCATCCTCAGCCTGGTGGGCGCCGTGGCCGCAGCCCTGTCGCTGGGGGCGCGCAGCAGCGGCGTGCTGGTGGCCCTGCTGGCGCTGCCGCTCTATACGCCAGTGCTGGTATTTGGTGCCGGTGCAGTCGATGCGCTGGGCGCGGGCGGCGGGGCAATGGCGCACCTGCTGCTGCTCGGGGCTGGCCTCGGCTTTGCGCTGGCGCTGGCGCCCTGGGCCACTGCCGCTGCATTGCGCATTGCGCTGGAATGAATTCGTTATCTCAAGGAGTCACTATGTCAGGTCATCTCACACCGGGAACAGGCGCGATCGCCGGCGCTATGACCAGCGCAATCCCGCCAGGGCGGGGCCGGCGCTGGCTGCAATTTGCATCGCCCGCGGCCTTCTACGGCCCGGCCGGCACCCTCGCCACACTGCTGTTGCCGCTGTCGCTGGTGCTTGCGCTGGTGGGGCTGTACATCGGCTTCCTCGTTGCACCTACCGATGCGCAGCAGGGCGACACCTACCGCATCATTTTCGTCCACGTGCCGGCGGCCTGGCTGTCGATGGTCATCTATGCCGCGATGGCATTCTGGTCGGCGGTCGGGCTGGTGGCGAATACGCGCCTGTCGGCGATGATGGCGGGTGCCCTGGCACCCAGCGGCGCCCTGTTCACTTTCCTGGCGCTGTGGACCGGCGCCCTGTGGGGCAAGCCGACTTGGGGCGCCTGGTGGGTGTGGGATGCGCGCCTGACCTCGGAATTGCTGCTGCTGTTCCTTTACCTTGGCTTCATTGCGCTGCAGGCGGCAATTGACGATCCGCGCCGCGCCGACCGTGCCGGCGCTGTGCTGGCGCTGGTCGGTACGGTCAACCTGCCGATCATTTACTTTTCCGTGAAGTGGTGGAATACGCTGCACCAGGGCGCTTCGGTATCCGTTTCTTCTGCGCCGACCATTGCCACGCCGATGCTGCTCGGCATGCTGGTGATGGCGCTGGCGATGTGGTTTTATGCGGCGGCAGCCGCGCTGCTGCGCCTGCGCTGCATCATCCTTGAGCGTGAAGGCCAGGCAGCCTGGGTGGCGCGACTGGCGCAGGGAGAGGGCGCATGATCTGGCTCAGTTTCGAGGAATTTCTCGCCATGGGCGGCTACGGCGGCTACGTTTGGGGTTCCGTCCTGGTGACCGGCGCTGCCCTGGCGCTGGAGCTTGTATTGCTGGCGCGGCGCAGGCGCGCTGCCTTGCTCGCCGCTGCACATGCATCGCGCGGGAGGCAGGCATGACGCGCAGGCAGAAGCGTTTCCTGCTGCTGGCAGTATCGCTGCTAGCGCTGGGGGCTGCCGCTGCGCTGGTGCTGTCGGCATTCCAGAAGAATATGGTGTTTTTCTATTCGCCGGCGCAAGTGGCGGCAGGGGACGCACCGCGGCAACGCAGCTTCCGCATCGGCGGCATGGTGCAGAAAGGCAGTGTGCAGCGCGATGCGGATGGCTTGTCCGTGCAATTCATTGTCACCGACCTGGCACGTGCGATCCCGGTGCGCTACAAGGGCATCCTGCCGGACTTGTTCCGCGAAGGGAAGGGCGTGGTCGCCCAGGGCCGGCTGGAAGGCGGCCTGTTTGTCGCCGACGAAGTGCTGGCCAAGCATGATGAAAACTATATGCCGCCGGAAGCTGCGAAGGCGCTGGCTGATGCCGGCGGAGGTGCAAAATGATCGGCGAACTGGGTAGCTTCGCCTTGATGCTGGCGCTGGGCCTGGCGCTGGTGCTGGGCACCGTGCCGCTGGCGGGCGCATGGCGCGGGCGGCAGGACTGGATCGGGCTTGCACGTCCGGCGGCGTGGGCCCTTGCCCTGTTCGTCACGCTGTCGTTCGGATTGCTGTTGACCTGCTTCGCGCAGAACGACTTTTCCATCCGCTATGTCGCGGCACACTCGAATTCGATGCTGCCGCTGTATTACCGCCTGGCGGGCGCATGGGGCGGCCACGAAGGGTCGCTCCTGCTCTGGATCCAAGTCCTCGCGCTTTGGCTGGCGGCTGTTGCCCATGGCAGCAGGCGCTTGCCGGCTGAAGTGGCAGCCCGCGTGCTGGCGGTGATGGGCCTGATCGCAGTCGGCTTCCTGGCCTTCATCCTGTTCACGTCCAATCCCTTTGAGCGGCTGCTGCCGGCAGCGCGCGATGGCGGCGACCTGAATCCGCTGTTGCAGGACATCGGGATGATCATTCACCCGCCGCTGCTGTACATGGGCTATGTGGGCTTCTCGGTGGCGTTTGCGTTTGCCGTTGCGGCGCTTCTGGGCGGACGGCTCGACGCGGCCTGGGCACGCTGGTCGCGGCCGTGGACGCTGGCTGCCTGGGCCTTCCTGACGCTTGGCATCTTCATGGGCAGCTTCTGGGCGTATTACGAGCTGGGTTGGGGCGGATGGTGGTTCTGGGACGCGGTCGAAAACGCATCCTTCATGCCGTGGCTGGTGGGAACGGCGCTGCTGCATTCACTGGCGGTGACGGAGAAACGCGGTGCGTTCCGCGGCTGGACTGTGCTGCTGGCCATCCTCGCCTTTTCGCTATCGCTGCTGGGGACCTTCCTGGTGCGTTCCGGTGTCCTGTCCTCGGTGCACGCTTTCGCCAGCGATCCGCAGCGCGGCCTGTTCATCCTCGGTTTCCTGGCGGTGGTGATTGGCGGTGCGCTGGTGCTCTACACCTGGCGCGCGCCGGCGCTGGGTGGAGGCGGAACATTCTCCCTGTGGTCGCGCGAAACGCTGCTGTTGCTGAACAACGTGCTGCTGCTGGCGGCGACGGCCGCCGTCCTGCTGGGGACCCTCTACCCATTGCTGCTCGATGCCCTTGGCATGGGCAAGATCTCCGTTGGCCCGCCATATTTCGATGCCGTGTTCGCGCCGTTGATGCTGCCGGTGCTGGCGTTGCTGGCAGCGGGGCCTTTCGTCGCGTGGAAGCGTGATACATGGAGGGCCTTGCCAGCGTCGTTGCGTCATGCGGCGCTGGCGGTGCTGCTGGCAGGGCTGGCAGCGAGCTTTGGTCTCGGGCTGGGCTTGCTGGCTGCCGCCGGGCTGGCGCTGGCATCCTGGATTGCACTGGCCAGCAGTCTGCACTTGTGGCTGCGGCTGGGCGAAGGCGGCAGCTGGCGCCACCGCCTGCTGCGCCAGCCAGCCAGCTACTGGGGCATGCTTGCCGCCCACGTCGGCCTGGCGGTCTTCGTGGCAGGCGTGGCATTGGTGAAGTCCGGCGAGAGCCATGTGGATGCCAGCCTGCGTGTCGGCGCCACGGTGCGGGCTGGCGAGCTGGAATACCGCTTCGTGGCGATGGAGCGCCATGACGGGCCGAATTATGTCGCGGCGCGCGGCACTTTCGAGGTGTGGCAGGGGACGCGGCGCATCGCGATCCTGCAGCCGGAGAAGCGCTACTACCCTGTACAACAGTCGCCGATGACCGAAGCGGCGATCGACCGTGGCTGGACACGCGACCTCTACCTCTCTCTGGGCGAGCCAGCTGCCGATGGCGGCTGGCAGGTCCGCATCCAGCACAAGCCTTTCGTCGCATGGATCTGGAGTGGAGTGCTGGCCATTGCGCTGGGCGGTTTCCTCGCCGCCTTCGACCGCCACTACCGTGTGCGCCGCACTGCTGCGCAACCGATTTCACAACTTACCTCGCTTGAAGGAGTCTCGGCATGAAACGTTTTGTCCCCGTGGCGGTTTTCGCCGCGCTTCTGCTCTTGCTTGGCGTTGGGCTGAGCCTCAGGCCCGGCGAGCGCCCGACTGCGCTGGCGGGCAAGCCGGCGCCTGCCTTCACGCTGCAGCGCATCGGCGCACCCGGCCAGCCGTTCCAGTCGCGGCAACTGGAAGGCAAGGTCTGGCTGCTGAATGTGTGGGCGTCGTGGTGCGGGCCCTGCCGCAATGAACACCCGGTGCTGGTCGACCTGGCGCGGCAGAACGTCGCGCCTATCGTCGGCCTGAATTACACGGACAACTTCGACGACAGCGGCAAGTGGCTGGCCGAGCATGGCAATCCCTACCTGGCCGCCGTGTTCGATGGCGATGGCCGGGTGGGCATGGATTGGGGCGTCGTGGGCGTGCCGGAAACCTTTGTCATCGACAAGCAGGGACACATTCGCCTGCGCCACGTTGGGCCGGTGACGCAGCAAGTCTTGCGCGACAAGCTGCTTCCGCTGCTGAAGGAGCTGCAAGGTGCGTGAACTGGCCGCGTTAATGGTGCTGGCTGCCGCTGCAGCAAACTGCAGTGCAGTGGAACCGCAAGGCGCGGAACTGGAGGCGCGCGTTGACCGGCTGGCTGCCGAGCTGCGTTGCCAGGTATGCGACAACCAGACCATTGCCGATTCGGATGCGAAGCTTGCGCGCGACATGAAGGCTGTAGTGCGGGAACAACTGGCCGCGGGGCGCAGCGAGGACGACGTGATCGGCTTCCTTAGCCAGCGTTACGGAGATTACGTCCTGTACAAGCCGCCGCTGCGGCCCAGCACCTGGCCGTTGTGGTTCGGACCTTTCGTGCTGCTGGGCGCCGGCTTGTGGCTGCTGTGGCGTACGTTGAAAAGACAGAAAGGAGAACAGGCATGACCTGGTTCTTTGTGGCGGCCGGGTTGATGGCTGCCTTTGCATTTGGCGCCGTCCTCGTACCGCTGGCGGGAAAGCAGCGCTGGCGTAGCGCGTTTCCGGTCGCGGTGTCGGCTCCCCTGACCGCTGCCGGCTTGTACGCGGCGCTTGGGACGCCTGCTGCACTGCTGCCGGCGCAGCAGGCGCTGGAGACTGCTGCCCCGCCACAGGTTGAAGCAATGGTGGCGCGCCTGGCAGCTCGGCTGAAGGAAAACCCGCGCGATGCCGACGGCTGGCGCATGATGGCACGCTCCTATGAAACGCTGCGCCGCTTCGGCCAGGCAGCGGACGCTTACCGCCAGTTACTGGCACTGGAAGGCGAGAGCGCCGACCTGCTGGCCGATTACGCCGTCGTGCTGGGCATGGCGCATGGCGAGCGGCTGTCCGGTGAGCCGGAAAAGCTGTTGCAGCGGGCGCTGGAGCTTAACCCGCAACATGTGCAGGTGCTGGCGCTGTTGGGCAGTGCTGCGCTGGAGCGGAATGATCGTGCATCTGCACTGGGCGCATGGAAGAAAGTCCTGGCGCTGGCGCCGGCAGGCAGCAGCATGGCCCGTTCAATTCAGGCCAGCATCGCTCGCGTGGAAAGCGATGCGGCGCAATAACGAACGGGCATCACGCATGCCCGCGAAGCCCGCCTCGTGCCGCTGACCGTAGCTCAGGCGGGTCAGACCCTTGGGTCTGACCCTGGTTTACCGGGTTTAGCTTATCTCTGCAGCTAATGTCATGGATCTTGATGGGAACCGCGTTGATTCGAGGAGTAAAGGTCGTCTTGAACTTTCCAAAGCCAACCCGGTAAACCAGGGTCAGACCCAAGGGTCTGACCCGATCTGCTGCGGACGCTGACTTTCGATGCGTCATCCCGGTAATCCGGGAAGAACCTAAAAAAAAGGGGCATGCGCAATGCATGCCCCCGAAGGCTGCTAGCTTATCCCCCTACTCAGTTCGCAGCAAAGCAGTACAGCAGGCCGGCGCCGCCGGTCGAGACCAGGTTTTGCTGGCCACAGCCACGGCTCGGGTGTGCCGAGTTCCATGACGTATTGCCGCCCCCCGTCCGGTCAAAGTGGCCGAGCTGGGCGGAGCCGTCTGCCGCGCTGCTTGTATAGTTTTTACATGTGCGGTCGGCCGCATCCGCGAAAGCGCGGCCGTCAGGCGTGGAGCCGGTCAGGATGTCGTGCTCATTCGGCTTGTCGCCCGCGCCTTTCACCGGTTCGTTCTTTTCCGTCAGGACCGTGTTGCGGCTCAGGTTATTCCCCAATTGCGCCGCTTCCAGCGAATCACCGTGCAGGTGCGCCACGTCGCGCGCAATCTGCACGCCGCGCGCATTGAACCAGGGCCCGTTGCCGATGCGGTCGCGCGCATTGACGGCGGGCTTGCCGTCCGCCGCCTGGGTGCTGAGGTAGGCGCGCCAGGTGCGGCTTCCCGCACCCACGGTGGTTGCCAGCTTCTGGCAGTGCGCGTCGGCGCCGGCCAGGCCGCCCAGGTCGGCACCCTTGCCGAGGCCTTCGCTGGTGACGAAGAAACCGAGTGGCTTGGATGGGTCAGGAGCCTGCTGCTGCGCCAGCGCCTGGCCGGCAAAGCTGGAAGATAGGAGTGCCACGCTGGCGAGGATGGTCATTTTCATGGCTTACTCCTTGGCCTTGAAGTCATCGTGACAGCTCTTGCAGGTGCGCTGCAGCTTGCCGAATTGCGCTTTGATCGCGTTCACGTCGCCGCCGGCATTCAGCGATGCGAGCTCAGTGGCTTCCTTGGCGAAGCTGGCGCTCAGTTCTGCGAATTTTTTCGGGTCCTTGAACAGTTCCGGCTTGGCGGTGGTGTCGTGCCAGCCTTTGCCCTGTTCCGTGCCCGGCGCGAACAGCGCCGCCAGGCCGCCGTTGGCGATGGCGGCGATGCTGTTGGCGGCGCGCTGCACTTCGTCCTTGTTGTAAGTGCCGTCCAGCGAAGTCTTGATGCGGCCGGTATTCCAGGCGACCACCTGGAAGGCGGCCTGGCGCCATTTGATCAGGTTTTCCGGCTTGGGACCCTGCTGGGCAAGGGCAGGAGCGGTCGCGGCAAAGGTGGCTGCCGCCAGCGCGGCGGCGCCGATGAGGGTTGCTGCTTTCTTCATGGGGTTCCTCTGGTTGGTCGTGAACTGGTTATTTGGCGCGGCCGGTGAAGCCCTGGGTCAGCGTCGCGATCTTGTAGGCTGCGCCGCGGCCGACCGCATACAGGGTCTTTTTGCCGGGACCGGCGAAGGCGATGTTCTGCGGTGCCTTGGGGAGAGCGATGATGCCGAGCGCTTCGCCTTTGTTGCTGAAGACCTGGATGCCGGCCGTGCTGGCGACGTAGACGCGGCCTTCGGCGTCGACCGCCAGGCCGTCGGCGCCGCTGCTGCCGCCGGTTTCCGTCTTGCGGAAGCCTTCCAGCTTGGCGAAGTTGCGGCGCGGTCCGACCTTGCCATCGCCCAGGATGTCGTAGGCCAGCACGTATTCGCCGAAGGTATTGGCGACGTACAGGGTCTTTTCATCGGGACTCAACTGGATGCCGTTCGGGCGCTCGATGTCGGCGGCCAGGCGGGTCAGGGCGCCTTCGTTGGAGATGTGGTAGACCGCTGGCTTGGCCGGCTTCTCGGCTGGCTGCGGGGCAGGAGCGGTGCCTGGTGCCGGCGGATTGACGCCGGAGTCGGTGAAGTAGACGCCGCCTTTGCGGTCGAGGACGATGTCGTTCGGGCGGCCGAACGGCGCACCTTCATACCGTACTGCCAGTACACGGGGGCTGTGCGCAGGGTAGACGATACCGACTTGTGGCTCTTTCACCTGCACTGCGTACACGTCGCCTTCCGGGCTGATTGCCAGGCCGTTGGAGCCATTGCTGTTTTCCAGGAAGGTGGAAATGCTGCCGTCCGGCGCGATGCGGGTGATGCGGTTGGCCTGGGTTTCGGTGAAGGCGAAATTACCGTCCGGCAGGGCGATCGGCCCTTCGGTGCCGTTGAAGCCTTCCTTGATCAATTCGATAGGAGTGCCGGCAGCGACGACGCCGGCGATGGCACTGGTGGATTGCTGGGCGGTGGCACCAGTGCTGAACGCTGCCAGCAGCAGGGCCAGTACAGGGGAGATGGCAAAGCTGTTTTTCATTGTTTTTGGTCCTTGGGTTAGGTGCGCTTGCGCGACAGTTGCTGCACGACTTCCAGCGCCTTTTCGACATTGGCTGCCGGGGTCAGTCCGCCGACAGCAGAAGCGATGCGGCCGTCGGGAGTAACGATGAAGGTGGTGCGTTCCGTGGTGGCGTGATCTATGTCGGCACCGCGCGTATCTTTCTTGCCGGCTGCCGCGGCGCGGATCGCCAGGTCGTAGGAACGGGCAATGCTGCCGTCGGCATCGGAGGCGACCGGGAACTTTCCGGCGCAGTATTCCGGGTCCGCCGAGAAATCGTTCAGGCGCTTGATGCTGTCCAGCGACACGCCGACCACGGTGGCGCCGGCTGCAGCGAACTTGTCGTGGTTGACGGCAAATGTGTGCGCCTGCACGTTGCAACCGCCGGTGTAGGCGGAAGGGTAGAAGTAGACCACGACCGGTCCTTTCTTCAAGGCCTCCTTCAGCGAGAACTCAAAGGCCTTGCCGGCTTGCGACGCCTGGGTGGTGAAGGCCGGTGCGGCATCGCCCGCGTTCAGCGCCGCCTGCGCCGGCAGCGCGCCAAGAGTTGCCAGCGCGGCGGCAGTCATCAGTTTTTTCAACATGGTTTCTCCTGTGGTGGTCTTACATTTCCGATACGTAGAGTGCAAGCGCGTCGATTTCCGCATCCGTCAGTCGGGCAGCCGCCTCGCGCATGGCAGGGTGGTTGCTGCGTTCTCCGCTGCGCCAGTTCTGAAGTTGCTGCGACAGGTAGCGCCGCCCCTGGCCGCCGATCACCGGACCGGCACCGGCCAGGCCTTCGCCGGCGCCGCCGTGGCAAGCTGCGCAAGCCGTAAGGTGACGTCCCGCATCGCCTTGCCGGAACAGCTGGGCGACCGCGCTATGCTGCGTGGCTTCCGGGCGCGCCTTTGCCGACGCCATCGCCGGTTGCGCGGCGAAGTAAGCGGCAATGTCGGCCACGTCCTGGTCGCTGACGCTGGCGGCCATCATGGCCATGAACTCGCCCTTGCGCCTTCCGGCGCGGAAGTCCTCGACCTGCTTGACGATGTAGGCATGCTGCTGGCCGTCCAGGCGGGCGAACTTGCCGTCTTCGCCCGCGCTGTGGCCTTGCCCGACGCCAGGTTGCCCGTGGCATTCGAGGCAGCGCTCCGAGTCGGCCTTGATGCGGCCGGATTCGGCGTCGCCCTGCGCAAGGGCGGCAGACAGCAGGCCGGCCAGCAGCGCGGCTTGGAACGTGGCCATCTGCTACTCCTTCTTGTAGAAGGTGTGGCAGGTGCGGCAAGTGCGCGACAAGGTGGTGGCCTTGTCGGTGGCGACTTCGAACTTGCCGGTCGCGACCAGCGCCACGATCTCGGCCGACAGTTCGCGGCTTTGCCGCGCCAGGTCGACCGCATTGGCCGCATCGCCCTTATGCACGAAGAAGGTTTCCACCTCCTGGAACATGCGGGCCAGCTCTTTGGCGTCGTCGCCGGCCGCCTGCTTGTTGGCCAGCGCAATATTGGATGACAGGCTTTTGTTGGCGTCCTCAATGTTTTGCATCAGGTCCATGCCCATCTCCGGTTCGGCGCAAACCGCATTCAGGGCGATGGCAGCAGACAGCAGGGTCAAAAGGATTGGTACTTTTCGCATGCGTCTCCGGGGTCAGGCCAGCAGTTCCTTGATCACCTTGCCGTACACGACGGTCGGGCGCTCGGAACGTCCGTTGTTCAGGAACGTGGTCTTCAGGTGGTCAAGGCCCAGCAACTGCAGCACGGTGGCGTGCAGGTCGTAGGTATCGACAGCCTGGTCCTTGTTTGCCACCTGCAGGCCGATTTCATCGGTTGCACCGTGGGTGTAGCCGGCCTTGATGCCGCCGCCTGCTACCCACTGCGTGTAGCCCCATGGGTTGTGGTCGCGTCCATTGCCGCTCTGGCCATACGAGGTGCGGCCGAATTCCGAGGTCCACACCACCAGCGTCGACTCCAGCAGGCCGCGCGACTCCAGGTCGGCCAGCAGGCCTGCGATCGGCTTGTCGATCATGCGTGCGTTGACGCTGTGGTTTTTCTCCAGGTCGTTGTGGGCATCCCAGCTCGTGATTTCGGTCTGGCCGTCCGGCGCGCCCGACACCACCTGGATGAAGCGCACGCCGCGTTCCACCAGGCGGCGCGCACGCAGCAGCGTGGTGCCATAGCTGGACGACGTTTCGTCGTTGATGCCGTACAGCTCCTTGGTCGCGTCGCTTTCCTTGGACAGGTCGACGGCGGCCGGCGCCGAAACCTGCATGCGGTCCGCCAGGTCGTAGGAGCGCAAGCGCGCTTTCAGTTCGGTGTCGGACGGATAGCGGTCGGCGTTCTTCTGGTTCAGTTTGCGCAGCAGGTCGAGCGAAGCATGCTGCTGGCCTTCGGTGCGCAGTTCCGGGCGTTCCAGGTAGAAGATCGGCGAAGGGCCGGGACGGAAGGCCGTGCCCTGGTACACCGCCGGCAGGAAGCCGGAGTTCCAGTTGACGGAACCGGCGCTTGGTTCGTTCTTCCCGTTGTACAGCACCACATAAGGCGGCAGGTCAGGATTGGCCGACCCCAGCGCATAGCTGACCCACGCGCCCAGCGAAGGGCGGCCCGGGCTCAGGTCGCCGGTGTTCAGCTTCAGGATCGAAATGTCGTGGGTAGCGCCCACGGTCACGCTGGATTTGATGAAGGCGATCTTGTCTGACTGGGTAGCGAGGTTCGGCACCAGGTCGGAGAACCAGTGGCCGCTCTGGCCGTGCTGTTTCCACTCACGCTTGGAGGCATACAGCTTGCCGACGCCGCCCTGGGTACTGGTCTTGATCCCTTTCAGGAAGGAGGCCGGCACGTCCTGGCCCGCCAGCTTGATCAGGTCAGGCTTGTAGTCGAACAGGTCGAGCGTGCTGGGAGCGCCGTTCATGTGCAGCCAGATGACGGATTTGACCTTGGCCGGGAAGTGCGGCGCTTTCGGCGCCAGCGGATCGACCAGCTCGGCCGCCATTGCGCCCTGCAGCAGGCCGCCGCCGGGCAGCAGCCCTGTCACTGCGGCAGCGCCCATGCCAAGGCCGGATTTCAATAGGAAGTCGCGACGGGAATTGAAGCACATATCAGTTTTCCTTTAGGTGGTATCGGGTTCAGAAGCGGTAGATGAAATCGTTCGAGTTGGCGACGGTGTGCACCAGGTCCACCAGCGCTGCGGCGCGGATTGGATTGATCTTCTGCTTGCCGTCCAGGCCAGTCGGGATGCTGACCTCGAACTTGCCTTCGTCCTTGCCGCTGGTATTCCGGGCTTCAATGATCTTCTCCTGCTTGTCCAGGAAGTCCTTCAGCGTGGCGCGTTCGGCCTTGCTCGGCGTGCGGGCGAACAGGATTTCGTACAACCGGTTCAGCTGCGCGGTTTCATCGCTGCCTGCCTCGCGGATCACGCGGCCTGCCAGTGCCTGCGACCAGCCCAGCACCACGTCGCTGTTGAAGAGGGCCAGCGCCTGCAGCGGGGTGGTGGTCACGTTGCGCTTGTGGTGGGCCTGCGATGGATCGGCCGGGTCGAAGTTCTGCGTCAACGGGTAAGGCACGCTGCGGCGCACGAAGGTGTAGATGCTGCGGCGGTACTGGTCATGCGGATCGTCCGACACGGTCCACAGGTTGCCGGCGCTGAAGTTCGACGGCACTTTCGGGAACACCGCCGGCCCACCGAGCTTGTCTTCCAGGCGCCCGGACGCAGCCAGCAGCGAGTCGCGCACCTGTTCTGCTTCCAGGCGCTTGCGTGGATAGACGCCCAGCAGCTTGTTGTCCGGGTCCGCTGCCGCGATGTCTGCGCGTTCGGTGGAGGATTGGCGGTACACCGACGACAGCAGGATCTGGCGGTGCAGTTGCTTCACGTTCCAGCCGTTCTTCACGAAGTCGGAGGCCAGGTAGTCCAGCAGTTCCGGGTGGGTCGGCTTCTGGCCGGCGCGGCCGAAGTCCGCCACCGTGGCGACGATGCCGTTGGCGAAGTACTGGCTCCAGACGCGATTCGCGAAAACGCGTGCGGTCAGCGGGTTTTCAGGGCTGGCCAGCCAGTTCGCCAGGGCGGTGCGGCGGCCGGAGGAGGTGGCGGTCGGCTTGATTTCGATCTTCGCACCGTTGGACCACAGCGCCGGGATGCCCGGTTCCACCGGATCGAGCGGCGCCTCGTGCACGCCGCCGAAACGCACGTGGGTCGGCGGTGCGTCAGGATGGCCCAGCTCCGTCGCGGCGGTGATGAACAGCGAACCGCGTTCGGGGCGCAGCTTGTCGAACTTGCGCAGGTCGGCAGTCAGCTTCTGGTACTGCTTCCACTTCTCGACATTTGCCGCGTTGTAGTCGGGGCTGTCCTTGTCTTCGGCCGTCAGGCGCAGGTATTGCACCACGTCGTTTTCGGTACTGACGGTCTTCAGGCGGAAGTTGACCCAGCGGTCCAGCGCAGTCCATTGCGCTTCCGGCTTGAAGATCGATTCGCGGCTGTCGGTCAGGTAGCGCTCCTTGTGGTATTTCACGCCGGCCTCACGCACGGTATCGAGGATGGCTTTCTGCTTGTCGCGGATGTCCTTGGTGGCGGCGCGGTAAGCAGCCTGCTTCTTCTCGTACTCGAGTTCTTCCGGGCCCTTTTCTGCTGCCACTTTCTCGTCGAAGCTGGTGTTGGCGAAGAAGGCCTGCAGCTGGAAATACTCCTTCTGGCTGACGCGGTCCGCCTTGTGGTTGTGGCAGCGCGCGCAGCCGATGGTGGACGCGAGGAAGGTTTCGCCGACCGTGTCGGTCATGTCGGTGGCGATCTGGTATTTGCGCTGCACCAGGTCGCGCGAGTTGGAGTTGTCCGGATAGCCGGCCAGGAAGCCGGTGGCGATCTTCGCCTCCTGGCTGTCCGGGAACAGTTCATCGCCCGCCACCTGTTCCTTGATGAAGCGGTCGAAAGGCTTGCCGCTGTTGAAGGCCTTGATCACATAGTCGCGGTAGCGGTAGTTGTTGGGACGGGTGTTATCGTTCTGGAAGCCGGAGCTGTCGGCGTAGCGCGCCAGGTCCAGCCAGCGGCGCGCCTGGCGTTCGCCGAAGTGCGGCGACGACAGCAGGCGGTCGGCCAGCTTTTCGTAAGCGTCCGGCGATTTGTCCTTGACGAAGGCGTCGACTTCTTCCGGCGTCGGCAGCAGGCCCCAGGTGTCGAGGGTGGCGCGGCGGATGTAGGTGGCGCGGTCGGCGTCAGCGGAAGGCTTGAGCTTCTTCTGTTCCAGCTTGGCCAGCACGAAAGCGTCGATCGGGGTGCGTACCCAGGCCTTCTGCTTGACGGCCGGGATTTCCGGCGCCTGGACGGTGGAGTACTGCCACGCCTTGGCTGGTGCTGCGGCTGGCGCCTTCTCGTCAGCCGCAATCGAGGCGGCGGCGGAAGAAGCCAGGAGGATGGCGAGGGTGGTGGATCTGAGTTTCATCTGCAGGTGCTCCTGTGGATTGGTTTTATGCCTGAAGCTCTATTAGCAACCGCCGTGCCGGGTCGACCGGTTCGTTCAAGTACTTGATTCGTAAGACCTTGTGTGCCCGGCGCCGGCTGCGGGGTGGTGCGCCGCATGCAGCGCGGCAGCACCACTGCTGTTGGATCATCAGCGCATCACAGCGAGCCGCTGACCACCAGTCCGGCCCAGCGCGGCACGGCCGGCGTGTACGAGTTCCAGCTGCGGGTGAGCGGCGCGTCGTTGTTGAAGGCGTTCTTCACCACCACGCTGACGTCGAAGGAGCCGCCGCGCGTGCCCAGGCCGATTGCCAGGTCGGTGATCGAGGAGGCGCCAATCCAGCCATAGCTCGAGAGGGTGTTGTCCGCGTTGTAGCGCGAATTGAAGGCCGTGTTGAAGCTGGCGTGGAATTCCTTGTTGTTCCACACCGGCTTGCGGAAGTCGGCGCCGACATTGAATGTGAATTTCGATGCGCCGGGCAGGGCTTCGCCGGTCACGTCGCGGTAAGGCGCGGCGCCCGGGTAGCCGTTTTCCGGCGGTTGGGCCGACTGCTTGAAGTCCTTGTAGCGGGCATCGGTGTAAGCGCCGGAGAAGCGCAGCGTGGTGTAAGGGAGGCCCGAATATGCGCCGTCGAACTCCAGGCCCTTGGCCTGCACTTTCGGCGCGTTGCCGGTGGCGGTGGTGTAGTACAACTGGCCATCGTTGTTCAAGTTCGTGGTGTACACGTCCAGCACGCGCACGGCCTGCTGGTAGTCCTTGATGTTCATCAGGAACAGGTTGGCGTTGACCAGCAGCTTGCGGTCCAGCAGCGCCGACTTGAGGCCCGTTTCGAAGGCGTTGGTCTTTTCCTTGCGCACCAGGTTCGACACCCCATTGGTCAACTGCGAAATGCCGGCTTTTTCACCGTATTGCCATGAGGCGTAGGCCGTCAGGTCTTTATTGAACTTGTACGAAGGGCTGAGCACAAAGGCTGGCAGGGTGTCCTTGAATGGCGCCGCTTCCGTGGCCGGGAATATTACGCCGATCTGGGACGCGCGAATCGCTTTCGCATCCGCTACCTGCTGTTGCTGGGCGGCCGTCAGTGCGTTGTACGACGCAGCGTTGAAATATTTCGCTGCCAGCCTGTTGGCCAGCGCAAGCTGGTCGGGGGTATTGCCGGCCAGGAGAGCGCCGTTGGCGGCGGTGGCAAAGCCGCCGAAGGCCACGCCATTGATCGCGACAGGGTTCAGCTCTGGCGCATTGCCGTAGTTGTTGACCAGGGTGCTGGCCGTATTGCGGCGATCCTCACGCGTGAAGCGAAGGCCCGTAGTGACGGTCAGCGGATCGGACAAATGCCAGTTCGCTTGCGCGAAGATCGCGGCGCTCTTGTTGCGGATGTCCTGCTTGCCCGCCGGCGAGTTGAACGACATCTGCAGGCGGTCCAGCGAGTTTTGCAGCAGGTAGCGGCCGGCCGCATTGGCGTCCAGGCGGTTGTACTGGGCGGTGCTGGCATACCAGGCGCCGGCGTCGTTGCCCCATTCGCGGCGGTAGTCGGCCTGGTTGTTGACCTTCATCAGGAAGATGCCGGCCTGGTAATCGACAAAGCCTCCCGGCTGGGAGCTCAAACGCAGCTCCTGGGTTGCTTGCCGGTAGTCGTTCCAGAAGCCGCCGGAGTTGCGGTGCACATCGAAAGGCGTGCCTTCATCGTTGGTGGCGTTGAAGTGATAGTCCTTGTAGGCCGTGATGGAGGTGATATTGAATTTGTCCAGGGTCCAGTTCAATTCCGCGGCGGCGCCATTGCTGCCGGTAACCAGCGGCCGCTGGTTGTCGTTGTTCACCTGGCCATTTTTCTCGTTCAGGTAGTTGTCCTGGTAGCTGTAACCGGTTTGCTGCGTGAACCAGCGGCGCGCCAGGCGGGTCGAGTTGTCGGTGGTCAGCGGGTTGGCTGCGCCGTTAGCGTAGACCTTCGGCGTTGGCAGGTTGATGGTGCGGCCATTGGTGGTTTCTCCGGCGCGAGGCTGGGCGTCAAGGGCGATGCGGGCGCTGAACGATGGGTCAGGCGTCAAGAGGAATTGCAGGCGCCCGGAGACGCGGTCTTTGTTGGTATAGGTGATGTCCCTGTTGTAGGCGTTCTTGATATCGCCTTCGCCCTTGCTGACGGAAAGGTTGGCGCGATAGGCCAGCAGGCCGTCCACGATCGGGCCGCCGGCTGCGAACCGGCCTTGCACCGTATCCTGCTGGCCGAGCGTCAGCGACCACGAAGCGTCAGGCGTGAACGATGGGCGGCGGGTGGTGACGTTGACCACGCCCACGCTGGTGTTCTTGCCGAGCAGCGTGCCTTGCGGGCCGCGCGTAACTTCCACCGCATCGACGTCGGTGAAGTCGAAACTGGAGGACAACGCATTGTAGGCGTAGTTGACGCCATCGACGATCAGGCCGACGCTTGGGTCCTGCGCCTCGGTCTGGCCTTGCTTGCCGACGCCGCGAATGGCCAGGCTGGCGGTACGCTGGTTACCCTGGTTCCACGAGACGTTGGCGGCGCGCTGCGTCAGCGATTTGATGTCGGTTGCCTGCAGCCGGTCCAGTTCCTTGCCGGTGACGACGGAAACCGACAGCGGCACGTCCTGCAAGCGTTCCAGCCGGTTACGGCTGCGTACCGTGACTTCGCCCAGGGTTTGGGATTCCTCCGCGGCTGGAGCAGCTTCCGGGGCTGCTGCCGCCGTTGCGGGCGCCTCGGCGGCAGGCGCCGGCGCAGCGCCCTGGCTTTGCGTTGCGATGATTTGCTTGAGCCGGGCGATTTCTGCCTGCAGTTCGGCCACCGTCGGGTCGGCAGCGTACAGCGGTGCGGAGGTCAGCAGGGCAGCGAGGGGAAGGGCGGAGCGGTATTTATTATGGGTCTTCATCTGAGAGGCTTTCGTTCAACAAGGGATAGCCTCCTTTTTGCAAATGGCGTGCCAAGGCGGAAAGCCCGTCAATCCGGGCTTTCCTTCGCGGGCGCTGTTGGCGGCGCAGCAGCGCCCGGGCTCCTTTGCACGGAACCGTTCATGGCGAAAGCGATATATGCATATGGCTTCTGGCCTCACAGCTTGCCGCTGAACGTCACGCCGTACCAGCGTGGATAAGGGTTGGGTGCATAGCTAAGCCACGCCGGTTCATGCTTGCGGTTATCGAAGGCGTTCTTCACAATCAGGCTGACGTCAAAGCCGCCCTTGAAGCCCACCCCAAGCGACAGGTCGGTGGTGGCGCCGCCGCTGACCCACCCGTATGAAGACAGGGTGTCGGTGTTGTTATAGCGGCTGCTCAGGGCCGTGTTGAAGCTGGCGTGGTATTCGTGGCCTTCGTGCAGCTTGCGGTATTCGGCGCCGATATTGCCGGTCCATTTGGCGGCGCCCGGCAGGGGCAGGCCACTCTGGTCTATATAGGGGCCAGGCAGGTAAGCCAGTTCCTCCGGCTTGGCAGCCTGCGGGAAGCTGGTGTAGCGCGCGTCGTTCCAGGCACCTGAGAAGCGGATCGACAGGTTCCGGATGCCGCTGTACACGCCGTCAAACTCCAGGCCCCTGGCGCGTGCACGCGGCACGTTGCCCTGCGCGGTGACGTAGGCGATCGGGTTGGCCTGGCCGTTGGCGATATTGGTGGCAGTGGTGAATTCATCGACTACGCGGACGGCTGACTGGTAATCCTTGATTTTCATCAGGAACAGGTCTGTATTCAGCACCAGGCCATACTGCGGCAAGCTGGTTTTCAAGCCGATTTCGAAGGCATGGGTTTTTTCCGGCCGCACGTTGGCGGATACCCCGTTGACGTTCAGTGCGGAGCCGGACTTTTCACCGTACTGCCATGAACTGTAGGCGGTGTACTGGTCGTTGAAGCGGTAGGAAGGCGCCAGTGCGGCGGTGTACAGCGTGTCCTTGTAGTGGCTCTCGATGCCGGAAAGCAGTTGGCCGATCTGGCCAGCGCGCAGCGCCTTGGCTGCAGCCACTTGGGCCAGTTGGGCCGCAGTCAGGCTGCTGTAGGTGGCGACGCCGAAATACCTGTAAGCGATGGCATTGGCCAGCGCCAGTTGTTCGGCGCTGTTGCCGGCGCCCAGTGCGCCGCTGGAAGTGCTGTTAAAGCCGCCCAAGGGCACGCCGCGCACCTCGACCGGATTGAAGGCGGCGCCGGCGCCGTTGGCCGTCAAAACGCGGGTGTCGGTGGTCGTACGGTCTTCGCGCGTGATTCGCAAGCCCCCGCCCAGGCTGAACGCGTCGGTGGCATGCCAGGTCGCATTGCCGAAAATAGCCGTGCTGTTAGTGTGGACCACCGTGTCGCCCTTGACGAGCAGGTCATCCAGCGAATCCTTCAGAAGCGCACGGCCGGCACCGCGGTTGGTACCGGCATTGCGCTCCAGCGTGTTGTACTGTGCGTTGGTGGCGAACCAGGCGCCGGCGTCCGAGCCCCAGCCCGACTTGGAGGCGATGTCGTCGTCGGTACGGATATGGAACAGGCCAGTGACGTAATCGAGAGCGCCACCCGGCTTCGATTTCAGCTTGAATTCCTGCGTGAACTGTTTGTAGTCGACACCTCCTCCGCCGTTGCGGCTGATGTCGAATGGCGTTCCTTCGTCATTATGCGCATCGAAGGAGTAGCGGCGCACTGCCGACTGCGAGCTGAAGGTATGCGCCGGAAAATCCCATACCAGTTCCGCCGAGCCACCCTTGCTGTGGACTGTCTGGCCCTGGTTCTCATTGAAGTTGATACGGTCTTCGCCGATATAGTTGCCGTCGTAGGTGTAGGGCGTGCCGTTGAAGGAGCGGCCCACGAACCAGTCGCGCGCTGCGGTAAATACGCCGGCTGCGTTGCGGAAGCCTGCCAGCTTGGCGCGTGCCGTGGTACCGCTTGGGTCGGTCAGGCTGCCGTCGGCGAAGGTGTCGGGGATGTTTTTGTAGAAGGCCAGGCCATTCTGCACTTGTGGTGCATGCGGCTCAACGTCCAGGCTGATGCGGGCGTTGAAGGTGCTGGTCGGCGTGAACAGGAACTGGGTGCGCCCGCTCACGCGGTTCTTGTTGTACAGGCTGTAGTTATGGTCGAAGTTGTTGTCGTAGTAGCCGCGTGCGCGGTGCACGATGAAGGAGCCACGCCATGCCAGCAGTTCATCGATGACCGGTCCGCCCAGGTTAGCCTTGGCGATCACCGTTTCGTTCTTGCCGTAGGTAAGCGAGAAGTCGGCGGTCGGGTAGAACGATGGCTTGCGCGTGTTGATGCTGACCACGCCGGAGCTGGCGCCCTTGCCGCCCAGTGTGCCTTGCGGGCCGCGCAGGACCTCGACTGATTCCACGTCGTAGAAATCGAAGTTGGCCAGCTGCGATAAGCCGTAGCTGACGCCATCTACTACCACGCCGACGCTCGGGTCTTGCGTTTCGGTAAAGGAGCGCTTGCCAAGGCCGCGCACGGACAGCGATGCACCGCGGGTGTTGTTCTGGTTGAACTGCACGTTTGCACCGCGTTTGGTGATGGCCGACAGGTCTTGCGCCAGCTCGCGGTCCAGTTCCTGCCCGCTGACGACGGAAATGGATATCGGGATCTCCTTCAAGGTTTCGATCTTCTTGCGTCCACGGACCGTCACGGCGCCAAGCGCCTGTGCTTCTTCCTCCGGGGCTGCCTGTGCGACCGGAGCGCCTGCAGGTGCAGCTGCAGGTGCGGGCGCCGTTGCGCCTGATTGCGCGGCGAGCGCCTCACGCAGCCGTGCGTTTTCGGCCTGGATACGCGCGATTTCCGCGCGCAGTTCGGCGACGGCGGGATCGACGGACTGGCCGGCGGCAAGGGCAGGGAAGCCTGCGCTGGCCAGGAGGGCAACGACAGGCAGCAGGCGGGCGATATGACGGCGTTGAATTTGCTTATGCATGGATGACGGCTTGGACGTTGTGAAAATTCCTTACGCGTCGCAAGGACTGTGCCATTCGAAGAAAGCCCGCCGTTGAAGGCTGTCTGCATTTTTCGCTGATGTGATGGCAGCACTTCGCCAGCGCGATTGCTGTTGCTGCAACAATGAAGCAAGGCTGCTGCATTTGCAGCAGCGCAGCGTGGTGCATGGTGGCCACGCACCAGCTCGTGCTGCGGCCGTGCTGCGCCGGCAGCCCGCGGCGATCGGCGGAAGGCCAGCAACGGCGGGCCTTGTGGCCGGTTGTGCTGCACTGCAGCGGCAACTGGCACGGTAGTTGCGATCAATGCCTGCGACAGCGGTGCGATTCACGCGCTGCGCTTTTTGAGGAATGCCATGAAAGCAATCAAATCCCTGATTACCCTGAGCCTTGTCCTGGCGGCTGCATCGTCGTTCGCGCAGCAAGCGCCGCAAGAGTGGAAGTACAAGACCAGACAACTGGAACGCGCCGAGGTGGACAAACTGCTGGCCAAACCGGAAAAGCTGCTGGTGGTCGACGTGCGCCGCCCTGATGAACTGACGGCCAAAGGTAGCTTCCCGGTGTACCTGAATGTGCAGGCCAAGGAAGTCGAACAGAACCTGGCCTTCATTCCGAAAGACCGCGTCATCCTGACCGTGTCGAACCACGCGCACCGCGCGGGAGCTGTCGGCGACCTGCTGGCCAGCAAAGGCTACAAGGTGGCCGGCGCCACCGGCTCGGAAGACTACGAAGCGCAGGGAGGCAAGATCTCCCGCGTAGCACCGCCTCCGGCGCGTCCAGTAGCCCAGGCTGCGCCGCAGTAAGGAAGGCCGTCGCATGAGCTCCCGCATTTACGTCTGGGACTTGCCGACCCGGCTGTTCCACTGGCTGCTGGTGGCGTCGGTATCGGCCGCCATTGCCACCGGCCTGGTGGGCGGTGACTGGATGACCGTGCACAGTTATGCGGGCATTGCCATCATTGGCCTGGTGGCGTTCCGCCTGGTGTGGGGCATCGCCGGGGCGGCTGCGGCACGCTTCGTGAACTTCGCGCCAACGCCAGGGCGGCTGCGCGCCTACCTGGCCGGCGAATGGCAGGGGCATGGCCATAATCCCTTGGGTGCGTTGTCCGTATTTGCCTTGCTGGCCTTGCTGGGTGTGCAGGCAGGAACGGGCTTGTTCGGCAATGACGAAATCTCCTTCCAGGGCCCGCTGGCCTCCCTGGTCGACGAGGCGCGCTCACTGCAGCTGACCGGTCTGCACCAGCAACTGGCATACCTGTTGTTTGGCCTGATCGCGCTGCATGTGCTGGCGATTGCCGGCTATCTCCTGCTGCGCAAGACCAACCTGGTCAAGCCGATGATCACCGGATGGAAAAACGCCGCCACGCCTGCCGCGCATGGCGTAGCGACCTGGCACTGGACCGCGCTGGCAAGCGCCGTTGGCGTCGGCGTGCTGGCAATGAGCCTTGCCAGCGGCGCCGGCCTGGCGAAATTTTAGGAAAGGAATCCCATGACGACCCTGACATTCGACAGTTTCCATTCGGCGTCCTATGCGCCGCGCCGGGCGCGGGCCCGCAATGTGCGGCGCCCGCAGGTGCAAGCGCTGCAGCCGCAGCCCACTGCTGCCGCGGTGCGGCCGGACTTGCTGAAGCAGGGCTTGCACAACAGGACTGGCCTGGTGCTGCTGGCCGGCGCCGCGGTCCTGCTGCATGCGGCCATCATCGCCGGCGTGCGCAATCTGCCGGCGGACGCAAAGCTGCCGCCGCCCAAGGCCGAACCACTGGCGCTGGAGTTCGCACCGCCACCACCGCCACCGCCGCCTCCTGAACCGCCCAAGCCACAACCGCAAGTGGTCAAGCAGGCGCCGGCGCCGGTACGCCAGCCCTTGCCGGTGGTGCGCGAAGTGGTGGATTCCGGACCGCCAACTGCCGAAACCGTGGCGGTTGCCACCACGCCGCAGCCGCCCGCGCCAGCCCCTGTGGCTGCACCGCCAGCACCGCCAGCGGCGGAGCCGGTCACCGAGCCGCGCGGCTTCGCGGGCTACCGCAACAATCCGGCGCCGGACTACCCGGCTTTGGCTCAGGATCGCGGCCTGCAAGGCCAGGTCATCCTCAAGGTGCAGGTGCTCGCCAGCGGCAAGCCTGCCACCATCAACGTCGAAAAATCCAGCGGCCACAAGATCCTCGACGACGCTGCCGTGAAAGCCGTCCAGGGCTGGGCATTCGAACCTGCCCGCCGCGGCCAGACGCCAATCGACGGCTGGGTCAAAGTCCCACTGAATTTCAAACTCTCGTGAATCTGCTGAAAGGAATCATCAATGCAATCCCATTACCTCGAACTGATCGTACAAGGATCGCTGTACGCACTGGTGCTGTTTTCCGTTGTCACCTGGGTACTGATCGCCGCCAAGGGCGTTCAGCACTACCGCGTCAGCAAGCGCGATAAGGTTTTCGGCAAAGCTTTCTGGAGCGCCAGCTCGCTCGATGCCGCCGCAGCACTGCCAAATGGGGACAGCCCGAAATCGCGCCTGGCCGAAGTGGGCTTCGAAGCGCTGTACGTCAGCGATGCCGATGCCGGCGCCGACCTGGAACACGACTGGGGCCGCCGCGAATTGCTGGAGCGCTACCTGCGGCAGCAGATCCACAAGGAATACCAGTCGCTGGAAAGCGGCCTGGCGATCCTGGCATCGATCGGTTCCACTGCGCCTTTCGTTGGCCTGTTCGGGACTGTGTTCGGCATCATCCACGCATTGGGTGCGATCGGCGCCAGCGGCTCGGCCAGCATCGACGTGGTGGCCGGCCCGATCGGCGAAGCGCTGATTGCAACCGGCGTTGGCATCGCAGTGGCAGTGCCCGCAGTGCTGGCCTTTAACTTCTACGTGCGGCGGCTGAAGGTCACGGCGGCGGAACTGGATAACTACGCGACCGACTTCGTCAACCTCGCCCAGCGCAACAACTTCCGCGTAGCGAACCCGCCGGCAGCCAAGGCGCCGCAGCGCAGCGCGGCCGTACAAGGCACATCGACAGCCGGCCTGCCGGCAGGAGCGGCAGCATAATGGCATTCACTACTGGCAGGGATAGCGCCGACGTGGTCAGCGAAATCAACATCACGCCGCTGGTGGACGTGATGCTGGTGCTGATGGTGGTGTTCATCCTCACCGCGCCGCTGCTGAACAACGCGGTGCGGATCAACCTTCCGAAAACGGCTACCACCACGCCGGCCACGCAGAACAAGAGCGTGACCGTCAGCGTGGACGGGGAAAACCGCATCTACATCGACAAACGTGAAGTAACGCTCGGCGCACTGGAAGGCGAACTGCGCTCCCTGGTCGGCACCGATCCCGACCTGGCGCTCAGCCTGCAGGCTGACGAGGGCGTTCCGTACCGGTCGGTAGCGCAGGTCATCGCGCACATTCAGCGCTCGGGTGTCAGCAAGCTCTCGGTGCTGACGGAGCCGGCCGGGTAGCCGGCCCGCCAGGGTTTATTCGGCGCGGTCGTAGCCAAACTGCAGGCCCGCAGTGCCGCCGGTCTCGATGAACAGGTTCATGAAGGCCGGCACGGTCTCCTTGCGTTGCCAATCGCGCTGCAACTCGCAGAACAACTGCGGCACGCTGATCATCTTGCCGCCGGCCTGCTCGATGCGGCGCAGCGCCATTTCGTGCGCGGTCACGGAAGTGCCGCCGACTGCGTCGGCTACCACGTAGACTTCATAGCCTTCGCGCAGCGCGTCGAGGGCAGGGAAGGTCAGGCAGGCTTCGGTCCACAGCGCCGTCATGATCAGCTTTTTGCGGCCGGTGGCTTCCACAGCCTTGCGGAATTCCACGTCTTCCCAGGAATTGATGCTGGTGCGGTCATAAGTCGGGATGCCTTCCAGCGCCTTGGCTACCTGGCGGATAGGCGGCTTGTTCAGGCCGGTCTTGACGTTGACCGTCGAGTGCACGACCGGCAGGCCATAAGCCACCGCTGCCTTGCAGGTACCGACAATATTATTGACCAGCAGTTGGCGGTCCATCGAAGCAATCGAATTCACCTGGACCGGCTGGTAGTCGATGATCACGAATGCCGAGTTTTGCGGGGTGAGCAGGTCGTCCTTCTTCGGGTCACGAATAGCTTCGCTTGTCATGATTGTCTCCTCCTGGTTGAAGTGTGGGGCTGGGGTCAAGCAATGGGATCGAGGACGTAAAACACTTCGCGCCTTTCGACGTCGGCGTCGCCGTTCTCGTGGAAGTGGCGAATGTGCTCGCCGAAATTATGGTGGTGCTGCTGCGACTCGGGGTTGGTCCAGCGTTCGATGAACACGAAACGGCGGGCGTCAGCGGCATCCACGTAGGCTTCGTAGCGCAGGTTGCCATGTTCTTTTCTCGAAGGGGCGACCAGCGCCGCCAGGTTGGAGCGCAGGACTGCTTCGCGTCCCTGCTTTGCATACAGGATGACAATCTGGTTCAGCTCTTGCATGATCAACTCCGTTCAGGTGTTGGAATCTGGCCGAATTTGCCGCGGGTGAAATCCTGGAATGCCTGTTCGATCTCGGCCTGGGTGTTCATGACGAAGGGGCCGTGGCCGACAATCGGTTCGTCGATCGGCTCGCCGCTCAGGTACAGCACTACGGCATCAATGCTGGCTTGCAGCGACAGGCCATCGCCGGCGCGCTCGAATACCACCAGTTCTGCTTCTTTCACGACGGTTTCTTCATTCACCAGCACGGCGCCATGCAATACCGTGACGGCCGTGTTCCATCCTGCCGGTGCAGGCAGGTGCACCGGCTTGCCGGCTGCCAGGTGCAGGTCCCATACATGCATGGGGGTGAACGTGCGTGCCGGTCCCTTATTGCCTTCATACTCCCCGGCGATCACGCGCAGCGTCCCGGCGCCGCCCGGCAGCGCCACGCGCGGAATTTGCTTGTTTTCGATGGCCTGGTAGCCGGGGGCGGACATCTTGTCCTTGGCCGGCAGGTTGACCCAGAGCTGGACCATATCCAGTTCGCCGCCTTTGCGTGAGAATTCTTCGGAATGGAATTCCTCATGCAGGATGCCCGAAGCAGCCGTCATCCACTGCACGTCGCCATCGCCGATGATGCCGCCCTGGCCGGTAGAGTCGCGGTGCGCCACTTGGCCCTTGTAGACAATGGTCACCGTTTCAAAGCCGCGGTGCGGGTGCTGTCCGACGCCACGCACGCTGCTGGCCGGCTCGAAGTTCATTGGGCCGGCGCGGTCCAGCAGCAGGAAGGGGCTGAGTTCAGGTCCCATGCCGTGGTAGGAAAACAGCGATCGAACGGGGAAGCCGTTTCCGACCCAGTGCTGGCGTGGCGCGCTATAGACACCGATGACACTTTTCATAAAGAACTCCGCTGCGGGTCTTGGTATAACTACCAAGTCAGTATGTGCCAGCACGAGCTTGGGCGAAAGGCGCAAATTTTGTCCACTGCGTTCCTTTTAAAGAACAATGGTCGGCTTCCGTGTTTGTAATAAAATAACGTGAATTGCCAAAAAGAAAATCGAGGAATGTATGGATACTCCCATTGCTTCGCTCTACCTGGTCTCCGTGGGAGCGCTAGCAATGTGTGCATTCCAGGCGGCTTTGCTGGCCCGAAGCAGCTCGTATGTGCGGGCTTGTTGGACCTTTTCCGCGCTCTGCCTGACGTTTGCGCTATTCCAGTTTTCCAACGTCCGGCAACTTGTGGCGCCGAACCTGGCTGCTGCCATCACCGCACATAAATGGGTGAACTTTTTTTCCTTGCTGCTGGTGCCGCAGGTCTGGTACCTGCTTGCTGCACTCGATGCACGCAAATGGGCTTACCGCCTGTCTTATGCAGTGACCCTGGTAACGCTCGCGCTGGCAGCAGACAACGTCGCTGAACCTTTTGGCTACCGCTTTTCCGCACTCTCGATTGCCGCACCTGGCGAATTGATGTGGGGAGACCGCGCCTTCCTGCTTGCAGGCGAAACGACGCCGGCCTATGCCATCAACCGCCTGATGTCGCTGGGCGCAGCGGTGTATGCCGCCGTGTTCTGCATCCGCGTACGGCGTGAGCGTGCGCGCTTTTCGAACCGCCCGGTATGGGTCTCGGTCGTGCTGATCATCGCCACAACTGCGCTCGGCGGTGCGACCGATGCGGGCTGGCTGCAGTTGCCCTACCTGAGCGGCTTCGGCTTCCTGTTCCTCGCCGCTTCCTACCTGCTGCTGGTGCGGCGCGAAGCCACCCAGCGCATAAGCGAGAAAATCCGCATCAGCGCTGCGCTGGAGCGGGAAGTGGAAAGCCACAAGCGCTCCAGCCTGCGTTTCGAGCATGCCTTGACCAACGATGCGCTGACGCGGCTACCCAACCGCAACGGCGCGCTGGAAAAGCTGCACGCGATGTTCGTCGAGAGCGAATCGAACCTGGCCATGATGGGCGTGCTGCTGCTTGACCTGGACCGGCTGGCGATCATCAATGGCACCCGTGGTTACGAGGCAGGCAACCAGTTGCTGGTTGAAGTGGCACAGCGCCTGCGGCAGCACTGCGGCGAGCGCATGCTGGTGGCGCGCCTTGGCAGTGCACGTTTCGCGGTCGGCATTGCGGGTCACAAGACCTGGGCCGAAATTGAACGTGAGGTGGAGGGCATTCTGGCCGCGGTCAAGCCGCCATTCTCGATTCCCGGAACCGTATTGAACATGACTTTCAGCGCCGGGGTGGCAGTCTATCCCGACCATGCGTCGTCTGCGGAAGACTTGCTCGCGTCGGCGGCATTGGCATTGCACCAGGCGCGCGATGCCGGGCCGGGCAACCTGCGCGTGTTCCAGCCGGCGCTGCAGCAGTCGCTCAACGAACGCATTGGCCTCGAGGCCGACTTGAAGGAAGCGCTCGAAAAAGAGCAGTTCATCCTGCATTACCAGCCGCAGGTTTGTGCGGCCTCGGAACGTGTGGTGTGCATGGAAGCCCTGATCCGCTGGCATCATCCGGCGCTGGGGCTGGTGATGCCGGATAAATTCATTCCGCTGGCGGAAGCGACGGGTGCTATCGCCGCTATCGGTTCGTGGGTGATCGATGCCGCCTGCCGGCAATTGGCGCTCTGGCGTGAAAACGGTTTCACTGAAGTGCGCGTAGCGGTCAACTTGTCGGCGCAGCAGTTGCTGGTATCCGATCTTGGTGATACCGTGCAGGCAGCCTTGCAGCGCTCTGGCTTGCAGGGAGCCGATCTCGAGCTCGAAATCACGGAGTCTGTGTTGATGCAGGATCCGCAACACTCCATCGAAAGGCTGGAAGCCCTGCGCCGCCTGGGCGTACGATTGTCGATTGACGATTTCGGCACCGGCTATTCTTCGCTCGGTTACCTGAAGCTGTTGCCGGTACACGCCTTCAAGCTTGACCGCAGCTTTGTGCGCGACATCGGCAAGTCCGCGAAGGACCTGGAAATCTGCGCTACCGCAGTAGGCCTGGCGCGCAACCTTGGCCTGGAACTGGTGGCGGAGGGCGTTGAGGATGCGCTGCAGGCAGCGCAACTGCGCAAGCTGGGATGCCACCTGCTGCAAGGCTATTACTTCGCCCGTCCGCTGGCCGCGTACGCTGCGACGGACTTCCTGGCAAACGAGCGCAGGGTGGCATGAGACCCGGCCTGGTTTACTTTTTAGTTATTCCCAGTGCCAGGACTGGCCCCAACTTTCCTGGTAATCCCAGAGGTGCAGGTCCTGCCCGTCGAATGAACCCCACCAGGCATCCTTGACGTCGACTGCCTTGCCAGGCGCATGCGCAGGGCGCAGCGTCTGGCCCGACCAGGAGAAGCGCTGGTTGGCCTTGTCGTTGCAGTCCCAGATCACCAGTTTTGCGCCGTTGCCGGTACCGAAGGCATAGACGTCGACGCACTTGTCGGGATTGTTCTTACTGCGCAGCAGCCCATCCGGATCGTGGTACCACAGTTGCGTGACCTGGCCCTGGCAGCTCCAGTGATGGACCGGTGTACCGTTGCTCATATTGTTGCCTTCGATGTCCATGCACTTGCCGCGGCCATCGACCAGTTTGCGGAACACATAAGCGCTGCCCGGCTTGACGCTGGCTGTTATGCCAGCTCCGGCGACCGAGCCGTCCGACACCAGCCGGATTCGCACGCTGTCGCCGCTCACCATGAAGCTGGCAGCGATGGCGCCGGACAGCGATTTCACCAGCGCGCCATTGCGGTCATGCACGTAGATGAAGTCCCGGTTCGCATCGGTGCTGCCGTTGATGTAGACCTTCAGCGCGGCTGCGCCGGGAATCGTCAGCCACTGGGAACGGTCTTCATTATTCCCGTACGCGCCGCTGTTCCAGCTGGTTGCCAGCGCCTCGATGCTGACGCTGGCACCGCCGGAGGTGCCTGCGCCGTCGGACACCAGTTGCGCAATGACCGCGTTGTCGGCAACCACCAGCGATTGGGCAAGCACGCCGCTGAAGGTTTGCAGCAGGCGGCGGTTGCTGTCGTAGATGCGCAGCACGTCGCCCACGCCAAGCGAACCGCTGACGTTGACGCGCACTGCACCGGCACCCGGCAAGCGCAAGGTCTGCGCACGGTCTTCGTTATTGCCGTAGGCGCCGGTATCCCAGCGCGCGGGGGCATCGTCATACTTTTCCCATTTGCCTTCTTCCGCCTGGTCGGAATAATTGAGCCACACGGGATTGGCGCCTGCCGCCAGGCGCAGGCGTTCGTTCATGTATGCATTGGCGGGAACGGAAAAGGAGAAGCCGCTACCAAAGGCCGCAGCGCAAGCCTGCTTGCCGCTTTGCCAGGCGCCGGCGGCAGGCGTGACGCGCCAGTCGTCGGGTTGGGATCTGTTCTGGCAGGCGAAGCGCGCGGACGCGGCGCAAGCGACATCGTTCCAGCGCCCGTCGCCGCGCATCTGTGCGCAGTCCTCGTTGTTGGCGTCGTTCGGTTCGCCATCGGCCCAGGACCAGATGGCGGCGCCGATCATGCTTTCGTCCCAACGGTCCGCATCGACGTTGTCCACACCGCAGCGCATCAGGGCCGCGATGTTGGAAGCGTCAATGGTGCCGGTTTCGTCGACCCAGGAATCCGGCAGGACATCCTTGCCCAGCTTGGAGTCGGACACCGCGTAGATTTTTTCCTGATCCATCGGCACGCCATCCACCGTGCAGCTGGCAGTGTTGACGTACTTGACCTGGCGGCTGTTCCAGCCTCCGGCAGCGCCGGTCGCGAACAGCGGGCCTTGCCAGATCACGGCACCGTCGTAAGTGTTGTTGGCGGACTTCACGATTACGCGCTTGCCGCGCGCAACCATCTCACGCGGCGATTCCCAGCGGCTGGCGGGCTTGTCGGAGGGTTTGTACAGCATGGCGCCGAAGACCGTCAGCAATGGACCCACTACGCCGGCCTGGTTGTTGGCGCGGTCCTCCAGGTCGACAAAGACGATAGCCTTGGGATTGGCGTCGAGCCAGTTGCGAATCTTCCACAGCTCATTGGGATAGTTGTCGGCCGCGCCGTAAATCGCGGAGCAGTCCTGGTGGCACAGCTGCACCTCGCCATTGTTCATGTGCAGGTCGAGGTCGACGTTACGGATGCCCGAATTGAGCAGCTGGTTCATCGGCCAGCGCTGGTTGGCCCAGGTGGCGCCGCTGTCGTTCCAGGCGTTGTGCGCGCCCAGCACCTGGATGCGATTGAGCGGCGTGTCCATCGCCACGTCGTACTGCGTGCGGATGCCAAGGCCCAGGTCCGCAGCGTGCAATGCATGCATCCCGAACAGGAGAGAAACGACGACGCCTGCCAGCTTCATTCTGCCTCCGAAAGTGAGTGCCGTGAACCGGAAAACTTACCCCAGGAATGGCGTGCGCACGATGGAGGCTCACTTCTAAGATTTTGGCTCGTGCGGTCATTTACTTGTAGCGAAACCCTGCTAGTTTTGCCGGCTCCAACCACCCAAAGGAGGAATCGATGCTGAAAACCGTTCGCTGTGCGGTCGCAATTGCGTGTGCCATTTCCGGCTTGCCTGCCATGGCAGCTTGCCCTGACTACGTGACGGCGGCCAATCCGCCGGCACTGTCCGGCCCCGCGCGCAAGGGCTTTGCCAATTTCGGCAACACCATCCTGGCCGGCTTGTACAAGCCATGGCACATGGCACACGACGTTATCGTGAAGTCAGGCCAGCCTGCGGCCATCACCGGCAAGTTCGATTACGACGCGGTCTTGCACAAGGACCTGGAAGGCGAGCGCGTTCACGCTTACCTGTATGGCACAGGGATGCAGCAGTGGCAGTACCTTGGAAGCTTCATTACAGATAGTGACGGTAAGGCCAATGTGCCACTGGGCGTACGGCCGGTCGGCGATTACGTGGTGCGCTTCGTGGTCGAGGGCGACCTGAGTAGCACCAACGGCTACCTGAGCGTGGTCGACCCCAACCGCGACGCCGTACTGTTCGACATCGATGGCACGCTGACGATCAACGACTTCGAGGCGTACGCCGATTACGTCGGCGTCAAGACCGCCACGGCTTACTCCTACGCGCCGCAGGTGGTAAACGCCTACCGCCAGAAAGGCTACCAGGTCATCTTCCTCACCGGACGCCCATACTGGGTAACGAAGGACGGCCTGGAGTGGCTAAAGATCCAGAACATGGGCCAATGGCACTATCACTCCAACCCTTACGGCGATGGCCCCATCCCGCCTAATACGCAACAATTCAAAACCGACTACGTACGCTACCTCCGCAACACGGTCGGCCTGAACATCGTGCGTGCATACGGCAATGCCACGACCGATATCGCAGCCTATGCTGACGGCGGCATATCAAAAACGCAAACCTACATCATCGGCCCGAATGCGGGAACCTCCGGAACGCAGCCGATCCAGGGCGATTACACCGCCCATTACAGCTTCGTGGTCGAACCGACGCCGGCAGCCAGCTGCCGCCGGTAACGTGGTAGATTCCCACTTTGAACATGGAGAAGGAGGTTTGAAGTGGGAATCCTTGACGGCATGCTGGGTAACGCGTCCAAGATCGACATCGCGGACTTGCGGGAGGACTTTGCAAAAGTCCTTGCGCCGAATGAGCGAGTGGAGCATGCTTACCAACTGATACGCGACTATCTCGTCTTTACCGACAAGCGCCTGGTGGTGGTGAACATCCAGGGTGTCACGGGCAGCAAGAAGGAGTATCACTCGATCCCTTACAAGAGCGTGACGCATTTCAGCATCGAGACCGGTGGCACGCTGGACCTCGACGCAGAGTTGAAGATCTGGATCTCCAGCACTGCGGAACCGTTCACGCAAAAATTCAACAAGCGCCTGAGCATTTATGAAGTGCAGGCAGTCCTGGCGAGCTATGTGCTGAAATGAAGCGATTCGTCCTAGTGCTGGTGTTGGCTGCAGCCGCCTTTCTTATCTGGGGCGATCCTGCCGGGCTGCTGCACCGCGTCAGCATCTGGACTTGCGACTGGCTGCGCGTTTTCAAGGTTTGCTGACGCATCCATCCTTCGTCGCCTGACGAATTGTTGCGAAGGTGCGGGCGCTAGCATGACGGCTTTTATGGGAGCCAGCCATGCCAGCCTGCGAAGTGATCGAGATCCCCAGCCATCAGCCAGCCCTGGTGGCGCGCGTGCGGCATACCGCACCTGACCGCGCCAATGGCGCGCTGCCCGTGCTGTTCGTGCACGGCTCTTCATTCCCCTCCGGACTGTCTTTCGATTTCCGCATGGACGGCCAGTCGTGGATGGACTGGATGGCGGCCCGCGGTTACGACGTGTATGCGCTCGACTTCCCCGGCTACGGGCTGTCCGACCGTTATGCCGCCGATGCGCCGTCGCCGCCCGGCCGCGCGCGCGAGGTGGCGCAGGATGTGGCAAGCGCGGTTGATGCCATCCTGCGCAGGACGGGCAAACAGCAAGTCCTGCTGGTTGGGCATTCCTGGGGCGGCTCGGTAGCCGCGCGCTATGCGCAGGACCACCAGGCCAAGGTGGCGAAGCTGGTGTTGTTTGCGGCAGTCACGCCGCGCGCAGTTCCCGGCCCGGCCGCCTCGCCCCCTGCGCACGAGGAAGCCGCCGATGCCTATGAGGCATTGACGCCCGCGCAACGCATCGCCGCTATGGACAGCCTGCGCCCTCCGCAGGAGCCGCCGTTGCTCCATCCCGACATCTTCACCCGTTGGGGCGCGCAGTGGCTGGCATCAGATGCGCGCAGCGAAGGTGCCGTAAGATTCCCCGCCGGTCCGAGCGCCGACCTTGCGGACTTGCAGCAAGGCCGCAGCTATTACGATCCCACGCGGTTGCAAATGCCGGTGCTGCTGGTGCGTGGTGAATGGGATGCCTGGCCCAGCGATGCCGACTTTCGCGCGCTGCGGGATGCGATCAGGTACGCACGCTACATAACCATTCCGCGCGGTACCCACGTGATGCACCTGGAGTCGGCTCGATTCGAACTATATGAAGAAGTGTTGGACTTTGCCCGCAAACGCCTATGATGAAGTGGCAGTACCAACCCCTCACAGGAGAGACGCATGAAAATCGGGACGATTGCCGCTACATTGCTGTTGGCCGCAGGTGCTGCGCAGGCTGCAGAGCCGATCTGGGACGCCAACAAGGTTGAATTGAAGGTGCAGAAACTGGCCGATGGCGTGTTCGCCATGGTGCCGGCGGATGCGGGCAAGGCTGCCGATGGTGTGCCGATCGCCACCACTTCCGGCATCCTGGCTGGCAGCAAGGGCGTGCTGGTAGTCGATACCATGATCAACGAGCGCCTGTACAAGCAGGTGATGGCGGAAGCAAAGCGGTACGGCGCCCTGCGTTTCGCCGTCAATACCAGCTACCATGGCGATCACTCCTACGGCAATTACTACCTTCCGAAGCAGGTCACTGTGATCCAGCACGCTGCTGCCAAGGCCTACGTGGACGCCAATTTCGCCAAGGACGTCCAGTTCATGGAGGGGGCTTTCGGCAAGGGGCGGGGCATCGACAAGATCAAGCCGCGTACCGGCGATGTGCTGGTGGCCAAGGACAGCCGTGTCCAGGTGGACCTGGGCGGCAAAGTCATCGACATCATCGACTTCGGCTTCGGGCAGACCGGCGGCGACCTGGTGGTCTGGGACCCGCAGGACAAGGTCGCCTTTACAGGCAACCCGGTGATTGCCGGCCGGCCTTCGCTGCCATGGCTGCTGGACGGCCATGTCCAGGATACGCTGGACACCCTGACCCGCCTCTACAACTTCCTGCCGGCCGACGCGCGCATCGTGCCTGGACACGGCCCGGTAATCGGCAAGGAGGCGATGAAGTGGCACCTGGACTACCTGGCCGCCCTGAAGTCAGCCGTGCAGGATGCCCACGCCAAAGGCATGTCACTGGAACAGGCGCAATCGCACGCCGACCTGCCGGCGTTCAAGGGCTACGCCATTTACGACTGGGTCCACAAAGGGATCAATATTCCTGCTGCCTACACGGAATTCAAAAAGTAATCAGTTGACGCCGTAGCGTGCGCGGATCGCAGCCAGCGTGCCATTCTGCTCCAGCTGGGTGATTGCCTGGTTGATGCGCGCCAGTTCCGCCTGCGTGGTGCTGGCGGCGTTCAGCATCAGGTGCACCGGTGCGCGGTAGGGCACGTAGGGCAATTGCACGATCCGCACGTTTTGCAGTCGCGCGATATGGCGCAGGGCATGGGCATCCCCCATGATCACGTCCCCGCGCCCGGCCTCCAGCATCTTGATGCCCTGCTCGAAAGTGCCGAAGGTGCTGCGCCGGCCTTCCGCGTTCAGCAGCGGCAAGGCGCGTTCGTAATCTTCGCCGTAAAAGCCAAGCCGGGGCGCCAGCAGGCCGGCATGCTGGCTGACGAGGTCCTGGAAGCTGTCGATGCGGCGCAATTTGCCCGATTTTTCTGGCACGGTGAACAGCCCGACCGTCTCCTGCCTGTAGGGCAGGCTGAAACGGGCATAGCCGCGCCGTTCCTCAGTGGCGGAAGCTGCCATCAGCAGGTCGAGCTTGCCTTGCTGAAACAGTACATTGCGCCGCGCTGGCGGCATTTCCTTTTCCAGTTGCAGGCCGCAGCCCGCGTGCTTGAGTATCGCCTGCAGCAACTCGAAGTCGACGCCACCCAGTACTTCCTTGTCATTGTGATAAAAGTAGGGAGGCCATTCTTCCGGGGCCAGGCGCAGGGTGCAGGCGCCGGCAGGGCTGGCAAGTTGAAGCAGCAGTGCAGCGAGCAACAGCCTCATGGCCGAGGGCATCCGAAAGTATCCACTAGGACAGTGTTTCAGATGGCAGCGTCGCTGTAAAGAAAAAAGCTGCTCGATGTGGTGCCGGTATATTTCCCGACCGCCGGCCCCGGTAGTGGCGCCGCAGCGCCAGGTGCATGCATTTTGCTGGCCGAATGTGACCGCCGTTTGACGCCCGTGTGACGGCTTGGTGTAATACGCCCCATGAAAGAAATACATGCACTCCTGCAACAAGCCGTCGCATTGCACCAGAAGGGCGAACTGCCCCGCGCGCAAGCAATCTACGATGAGGTGTTGCGCGCCCAGCCGCTCAATTTCGATGCCCTGCATTTGAGCGGGGCACTGGCGCGCCAGCAGGGCGACCCGCAACGGGCGCTGGACCTGATCGATGGCGCGCTGGCGATCGACAGCCGCCGCGCCATCGCCCATTGCAACCGCGGCGTGGCGCTGCAGGACCTGGGCCGTTTCGAGGAGGCCTTGGCCAGCTTCGAACGTTCACTGGCATTACAGCCGGATTACGCTATTGCCCTGAGCAATCGCGGCAACGCCCTGCGCCACCTGGGACATCTCGATCGCGCGCTGGAAAGCTACGAGGCGGCGCTACGCCTGTCGCCCGAATACGCCGATGCCCTGTGCAACCGCGGGCTGGCACTGCAAGCGCTGGCCCGTCACGACGCGGCTTTGGACAGCTTCGGCGCGGCATTGAGGGCGCGCCACGAGTATCCGGAAGCCTTGCATGGCGCCGCCGTCTCTTTGCTCGCGCTGGGCAAACCGGCCGATGCACTGGAAGGCTTTGAACGCGCGCTGCATATCCAGCCGGAATACGCGGAGGCATGGTGCTCGCGCGGCGCCTTGCTGCTGCGAGCCCAGGATCATGAGGAAGCGCTGGCGAGTTTCCGGGATGCGTTGACCGTGCGCCCGCGCTACGCACGCGCCCAGCTTGGGCTGGCAAACACCTTGCGCGCCATGGGCCACCGCCAGGAGGCAGTTGAGGCCTACCAGGCAGCGCTTTCCTTTGGCGCCGACGCAGAAACCGTCGGCTACATGCTGGCCATCATGGGCGCCGAGCAGGCTCCGGGGGCATCTCCGGCCGCTTATGTGAAGGCACTGTTCGACCAGTACGCCGGCAATTTCGACCGCCACCTGGTCGACGTGCTGCGCTATCGCACGCCGTCGCTGCTGGTGGAAGCCTTGCGCCGCCATTTGCCGCCGGGCGAGCTCGATGTACTGGATGCCGGTTGCGGCACCGGCCTGTGCGGCCCGCTGCTGCGGCCACTTGCCTGCCTGCTGGAAGGCGTCGACCTGTCGCCGCACATGCTGGACCGCGCGCGCGATACCGGCTTGTACGACGGCTTGTACTGCGGCGAGATGGTGGGCTATTTGCGCGTGCGCCCGGCCAGCGCCGACGTCATCGTCGCGGCCGACGTGTTTGTCTACCTGGGCGAGCTGAAGCCGGTGTTCTCGGTAGCGCGGCTGGCGCTGCGCCACGGCGGCCGGTTCGCATTTTCGGTGGAGGAGCACGACGGCGCGGAAGACTTCGTGCTGCGCGCCTCTGGCCGTTACGCGCATTCGCGCAGGGGAATCGAAGCCCTGGCGCGCAACCACGGTTTCACCATCAATGAAATCACCTCGAGCACCTTGCGCCAGGAAAGCGGCGAAGACATGCGCGGCCTGCTGGTCATCCTGTCCTGCGAGGGCAAGTGAGCATGGTGGAGCCTCTTGAAATTGCCGCCAACGCTGTGATGGCCATCTCAATCTTCCTTGCGGGCCGCAACAACATCCATTCCTGGTGGACCGGCATCGTCGGCTGCACGCTGTTTTCCGTCCTGTTCTACGGCTCGAAACTGTATGCCGACGTGGCGCTGCAGCTGTTCTTTATCGCTACCTGCGTTATCGGCTGGCGCCAATGGCTGCGCGGCGATCACGGACATACGCTGCATATCCGTACCACGCGGCCCGCGACGATGGTGAAAATGGCTGTTGCGGGGGCGGTGGCGACGGCGGCTTATGGCTTGATGCTCAAGCATTACACCGATGCCTTCGCGCCGTTCGTCGATTCGTCCGTGCTGATGTTCTCGGTGATTGCGCAGATCCTGCTGATGGGCCGCCGCATCGAGAACTGGCCGGTGTGGCTGCTGGTGAATACAATCTCCATCCCCTTATACGCCAGCCGCGGCCTGTACCTGACCGCTGCGCTGTATGTGGCTTACTGGATCAATGCCCTTGTCGCGTGGCGGCATTGGCGGCGCCAGCGCGCGGCTGGCGCATAGTCCCCCAAGGCGCGTGCGAATGCCATTGCCGCGCAGGCGATCACTCGAATTTTCATGGCTTGTGGCTTACTTCAGGACGAAGATGGCATTCACGGTCTGTGAATATGGGATCGAATCCGGTACGCTGTACCTGCCGGTTTGGGGCGATGTGCCGCGCGTTTCACGGCTGGCCTGCAGGTCCATGAATGGCGCGCTGACCTGGGTGAGCGGGCCGCGTGCGATGGCGACCACCGGACCAAGCTTGCGTCCAAAGGCTTTGGCCAGGGCGTTGCCCTTGGTGCGGGCGTCATCGGCGGCGGCCGCCATCAGCTGGGTGTTGATATCGTCGCCGTCGGTGCGGTCGAAGGTGGAGCTGATGCCGGTAATGTGGTCCATCTCCACCAGCTTGGCGATCAGGGCAGGCCACTGCGCCAGGTCGCGCACGCGGGCGTGGAACAGCCGGCCCATCGAATAGGCCGGCGCTTGCCCTTCGTTGACCGGGACCGTCTTCTTTTCAACTTCGTAGGATTCGATGTCGGTTTCCTGCACACCGTGATCGGCCAGCAGCTGCATCGCGCTGGCGCTCAGCTCCCGTAATTGTGCCGCGGCGGTTTCAGGGCTGGCGTCTTGTGTGCCGGCTTCGAATTTCACTTCGCCGATGTCGGGCCGCATCCAGAGCTGTGCCTTGCCGCTGGTACTGACGAAAGGATGCGCGGGCAGGGGGCTGCCGGAAGCCTGCGCGCTGCACGTCGCCGATATTGCGCAAAGTGCCAGCGCCGCAAGGGTGTAACTCAATCTCATTTGTTGTGCTCCTGGACCCAGGCGTATTGCAGGCTGGTATTGCCAGGCCCGTTCTTGAAGCGGCACTTGGCGATGCCGGCGCGGGCTGCTTCATCCAGGGCTGGGTGGCCCGACGATTTGACGATGACGGAATCCTTGACTGCGCCGTTTTCGTCAACGGTGAAGTTAAGGGCAACCGTGCCGGTGTGCCCCGCTTTCAAGTCCTCCAGCGGCCATGCCGGTTTGCTGCAAGAGCTGAAGTCCACGACAGGGCGTTGCGGTGCATCGTTCGAACCGGCTTGGGCGCAAGCGGTGAGGCTGGCCAGCAGGGCTGCACTGTAAAGTTGCTTCATCTTCTGATCTCCTATTCGAGGGTCCACACGTACTGCATTCTTTGCCAGGTTTCGACGGGCTTGCCGCGCACCCTGGCGGGTTTGAAATGGCATTTGCTGATACCGGCCTGCGCCGCTTTGTCCAGCCCAGGATGGCCGCTGGATTTCAGCACGCGCGAACCGGCGACCTGGCCGCTTTCGTCGATATTGAAGGTCAGGGTCACGGTGCCGGTATGCCCGGCTTGCAGGTCTTCGCTGGGCCACAGCGGCTTGGAGCAGGACCGGAAGTCGACCACGGCCGGCGTGCGCGCTGCTGGCACGTTGGCTGCGTCGACGCGGGCATTGGCATAGCCGGTCAGGCAGGCTGCGGTGACACCCAGCGCGGCTACGGCGGCTTTCCAGTTGCTGCGCTGCTCTTGCGGCACCATCAGCTGGCGGATGCGTTGCATCAGGTCGCCGCCGTCGGCTGCCAATGCGACGCGCTGCGAAGCGAACTGCATTTTCTCCAGCTCGGACAAGGCGAGTGCCAGGCGGCGCGGTTCGCCGGTCAATTGCGCAGCAATGCTGTCGGCCACCAGTTCGCGTTCATGGCGGATGCGGCGCGACAGCCACCACACGGCAGGGTGATAGAACAGCAGGATTTCCACCACGTTCTGCAGCAGGTTGACCAGGAAGTCGTGACGGCGCACATGGGCCAGTTCGTGTGCCAGCAAGGCTTCCAGCAATTCGGGCGGCATGCGCGCCACCAGGGCGGCAGGCACCAGTACGACGGGACGCCACCAGCCCGCAGTGATCGGGCTGGCCAGCGTTTCAACGATGCGCAGGCCGACTTTGCGGCGGATGCCGAGGCGGCCTGCCAGCAGCGCAAGGCGGTGCTGCCAATGTTCGTCGCGGCCGCCGGTGCAGCGGGCGCGGGCAATCCAGGCCAGGCCAAAGGCGCTACGCAGCGCCAACGCGCCGACGCAGGCCAGCCAGCCGCACACCAGCAGGGGCAGGCGGTTGTCGATGCTGGCCAGCAGGTCGCTTTGCCCCAAGCTGGCCTCGCCGCCCGCCAGAACCAGGGCTTGCAGCGAGCGTGGTGTGATTTGCAGTGCGCCGGCAAATTCTAAGGCGGGCCATAGCAGGCAGGCCAGCATTGCCGCGCAGGCCACGGCGTAGCGCGCGCCAGGGCGGGCGCCGCGCATCAGCCAGAGCAGGGCGGCGCTGGCTAGGCCGAGCAGTGCACCTTGCCAGACGAAGTGCAGCAGGGTCCAGCCGGCGGCGTGGATAACGTCACTCATTCGGCTTGTCCTCTTGCTTCAGCAGTTCTTCGATTTCGGCGCGTTCTTTCCTGGAAATGCCGCTTTTCAGGGCTGCCAGCACCAAGGCCTTGGCGGAACCGGCGAATGCGCGTTGCAGCAAGTCCTGCAGCATATTGCCCTGCATGGCTTCGCGCGCCACGGCAGCTGCGTAGATGTGGGAGCGCTGGCTCTCGTCGCGGATCAGCAGGCCCTTGCCGTGCATGATCTGCATCAGGCGCAGCACGGCGCCGTAGGCCAGGTCCGGTTTGTCGGCCAGCATGGCCTCGTGCACTTGTTTCGCCGTGGCGGGACCCAGCGGCCAGATCGCTTGCAGCAGTTCCAGCTCCGCCGGAGTGGGTTTCGGAATGGTAGCCATGTTTATTTCCTCGTAACGTTTTGACTAGAATAGCCTGTCTAGACAGAGTTGTATACTTCACGGCTTCCGCTGTGGCGAAATGTAGACAATGATGTCTATAGATTCAAACTGCATATAGGTCTGAGTTTTAATTAGTTTCAGAAATGAAAGGTCGGCGCTATAGTTGCCGCATGAAAACGCAAGCCTTACTCCACCGCCACACCATCTACATGCTCTGCATGGCGCAGTGCATGTGCCGCTGCTAAGCGCGCTCACCGAACCCCTCGCAACAAACCGTATCGCCTATCCCGCCCATGAGGCAGGCAGGCCCCTGCACACCCAAAAGGAAGAACATGATCAAGCCTCTCAGCATCGCCCTGGCCATCGCGGCCGCTTTCCCGCAACTGTCTTATGCAGAAGAAGAACTGGCGCGCGTCGTCGTGACCGGTTCGAATATCCGCACCTCGCAAAAAGAGGGCGCCAGCGCCGTGCAGGTGCTGACAGCCAAGGAGCTGGCAGCAACCGGCAAGACCACCGTGGCCGATATCCTGCGCACGATCTCCGCCAATAGCGGCAACAGCTACAACGAGCAATACACCGGCAGCTTCTCGGCCGGCACGGCAGGACTGTCACTGCGCGGCCTGGGCCAGAAAAACACCCTGATCCTGGTGAACGGCAAGCGCGTGTCCTCTTACGCCACGGCGCAGGACCTGCAGGAAGTCTTCGTCGACCTGAACTCGCTGCCGATGGCTGCCGTGCAGCGCATCGAAGTGCTGAAGGATGGCGCGTCTTCGGTCTACGGTTCGGACGCCGTGGCGGGCGTGGTCAACATCATCCTGTACAAGGAATTCACGGGCACCGAAGTGAACGCGCAAATCGGTTCGTCCACCGAAGGCACCGGCCAGCTTGAGCGCAGTGCTTCGCTGCAGACCGGCTTTGGCAGCCTCGATGATAAAGGCTGGAGCGTGGTCTTCTCGCTGGACGCGCTGAAGCGCGACAAGCTGCAGCAGGCCGACGTTTCCTACCTGCGCGGCAGCGACTTCCGCGGCAATGCCAACGGCACGCTGGCTTGGACCCCGACCAACTACTACGGCACCTCCGACGCGACCAGGCAGCTGGGCGGCGTGCAAGGCCCGCTGCAGGTGCAGAACTACGGCGACATCACGCCAGGCAAGACCGGCCAGGTGCTGGCCTATAACCCGGCCGAATTCCGCACCCTGGTCCCGGGCGTGGAGCGCGTGCACACCTCCTTGCGCGGCACCCTGAAACTGGACGAGAACACCGAAGCTTATGCGGAAGGCCTGTATGGCTATTCCTGGGCAGAGCAGACTTTCGGCGCGCCTCTGACCGTCGGCAGCGGCCTGCGCGCATGGAACAACGGCAAGCAGGCACTGGACAACATCACCGTAGCCCTGCCCGTCGGCCACCCGAATAACCCCGGTACGACCGCGCTGCCTTTCACTGCCACGCTGTTCGACCTGGGCCCGCGCCTGAAGGAAGACAAGGTGGACTTCTACCGTGCGCTGGCCGGCGTCAAGGGCACCTGGAATGGCTGGGAATATGACGCCTCCATCGCGCGCTCCGGCAGCAAGCTGAAGGAAACCGTGCAGAACTTCGTCAACCGCTACGAGTTCGAGAAGGTGCTGGCAGAGGGCAGCTACAACTTCGCCGACCAGTCGAAGAACAGCGAAGAGGTGCGCAACCGCCTGCGCCTGTCGACCCTGCGTCCTGCCGAAGCGAAGCTGACCGTGGCCGACTTCAACGCCTCCAAGGAGTTGCTGGAGCTGCCGGCCGGCGCGCTGGGCTTCGCATTCGGCGGCCAATGGCGCCAGGAAGAAATGAACTCCAACACCTCGACCGCCGTGCTGTCGGGCACCGAACTGCGTCCCGCGATCAACATCATCAAGGGCAAGCGAGAAGTAACCGCAGCCTTCGCTGAATTCAACGTGCCGGTGCTGAAAGACCTGACCGTCAACCTGGCCGGCCGTGCCGACAAGTACAGCGACTTCGGCTCCGCCTTCTCGCCGAAAGCCAGCGTGCGTTACCAGGCAGCGCCCTGGCTGCTGCTGCGCGGCACCGCGTCGCGCGGCTTCCGCGCACCATCGCTGCCGGAGATCACCAATTCGACCTCGGTCAGCTATGGCTCCGTGATTGACAAGAAAGACCCGATCACCCCAAGCCAGCCGCGCGGCATCACCAACATCACGGTCGCCAATACCGAGCTGTCGCCTGAGCGTTCGAAGAACCTGAACCTGGGCTTCGTGGTTTCGCCATCGGCCAGCAGCAGCGTGGGAGTGGACTTCTACCACGTCCGCACCAATGGCGTGATCGACACCGAAAGCACCGACACCATCCTGGCCAATGAAAGCACCCACCCGGAAAAAGTGGTGCGCGATGCCCAGGGCCGCATCCTGACGCTGTACCGCCAGTACGCCAACCAGGGCGAGCGCGTGGTAAGCGGCATCGACGTCGACCTGCGCTACAAGCTGCCGAAGACTTCCTACGGCAACGTGACCCTGAACGCGCAATTGAGCCGCGTGTTCAAGTATGAGCAGCCGCTGTCGAACGGCGAGCCGCTGACCAACGGCGCCGGTACCAACTATTTCGGTTCGATCCCGAAATGGCGCGGTACCACCAGCGCCGCCTGGGAACTTGGCCAGTGGACCGCCAACGCCGCATGGAACTATGTTGACGGCTACGAGCAGACCACCCGTCCGGGCGAGCGCGTGAAGCCATTCGCTACCGTGGACCTGAACGTAGGCTACAAGATCAGCGCAGCCACCAGCGTGAACCTGCTGCTGGCCAATGCGTTTGACCGCAAGCCTTCGTGGGACAGTTCGTTCACCTTCTTCGACTTCACGCAAGGCGACCCGCGCGGCCGCTTCGCCTCAGTCAAGCTCAATCACAAGTTTTAATGATTGAAGCGCGGTAGCTGCTGGGAGTCGTGCCCATCCGCTCGCGGAAGGCGGTAGCGAAATTGCCGGCATTGGCAAAGCCCAGCAGCAGCGCGATATCCTGCACGTCCATGTCGGTATCGCGCAGTAAATGCATGCCGCGCTGGATGCGCGCTTCGCGGATGTAGGCAAATACGGTCATGCCGGTGTGGCTGCGGAACAGCTGGTTCAGCTTTTCGCGGTAGGTGCCCACGCTGGCGGCGATTTCCGCCAGGCCGGGCAGGGCAGCCAGGTTGTCGTAGATCAGGCGCTTGGCTGCGTTGACGATCACCGAGTCGGTGTCGATCGGTTCGGCTTCCGTGGCCTCCACCGGGGGCCGCTTCATCAAATTCAGGTGCACGTGGATGCGTGCCGCCAGTTCTCCCGGCGTAAACGGCTTGCTGACAAAGTCGACGCCGCCCAGCTGAAGGCCCATGATGCGGTCTTCCACGGCCTCGGTGCCGCTCAGGAAAATAATCGGGATGTCGCGCGTGGCCGGATTGGCTTTTAACAGGCGGCAACAAGTGTAGCCATCCATATTCGGCATCCGCACGTCCAGCAGGATCAGGTCCGGCTGGCCGGACAGTGCCAGCTGGTAGCCCTGTTCGCCATTAAAAGCCACCGACACCCGGTAGGGCATTTCGCTTAACAAGTCGACGAGCATGCGTTGTTCGAACGCGGAATCATCCACGATCAAAATATTTCGAACTTGTGCATCGCTGGTCAGGTACATGGTTGCTCAGGGAGGGGCCGTGTTGCTTATTATGCCCATGTTTAAAAGAATGTTGCGCATTTCACATCGGGCAAAGGCGTTGTCTCCTCTGGCAAAAGTAATGTGCGCCGCAACAACGCCGAATGGAAAGAAGATAGCCACGTTCCTTGCAAGAGTGATTTTTGGTGAGTCTTTTAGGGGTGTTTTCGCGGTTCAATTGAGTCTGAAGCATTCAACTGGTTAAATTAAACCAACTGACTAGGAGGCAACATGAAACATACCGACTT